>JAABUK010011036.1_pt1 | contig 11877 bp, 11 predicted proteins | sample 5559141 | NCBI WGS metagenome assembly JAABUK01 (sample SAMN10711869, study PRJNA513367) | rock metagenome | isolation source: Antarctica rocks | place: Antarctica: Victoria Land, Pudding Butte nord | collected 2016-01-03 | reverse complement strand
TGAGGTTCAGGATAACCGCCTGGACGCCAAATTTATAGGATTAAGCGGAACCGTGAGGGATCAGTTTACTATTATGAAAGGTGTAAACACAAAAAAAACGATCATAGCTGAGATCAATAAACCCATAGACCTTACAGCCTCCTGGATCGGTAGTTATAACTGGACTCCCGAACCTCCGGCAGGAAAGGATAGAAACAGAACATTAACTATTAAACCATTTAAAGCAGACACATACACTTATGTTGTTAAAGATAGTATCAGCCCTTCCAAAACCTGTATAAGTGATACTTTCGAAATCCGGGCAAGTTCTCCGGTATCGTCATCTTTAAAATTTGATGCCAGGCAAAAACATAATAGTGTGCTCCTGAAGTGGAGCATGGAAAAAGAATCCAATATTGATTATTACACAATAGAAAGATCATCCAATGGGCGGGATTTTACTATTCTTACAATAATTAAAGCAACTGTTGTTTCAAACCTGAACAGTTCACCATTAATTGCCGCAACTGTAGCTATAGCTAATACTTATGAGTTTGAGGATAATTACCCGGTTCAGGGGAATAACTACTATCGCCTTAAAAAAACCCTCAGGAATGCTCAAACTACATTACTTGGTCAGCGGGTAATAGACTTTGAAGCAGTGAAATCTTTCACATACACTGTACACCCGAACGCTCTTAGTAAGAACATGATAAATATAAATGTTGAGAGCTCAAAAAAACAATTACTACAGGTTAAAATGTTCGACATGACCGGCAAGCTTGTATATCATAATGACTTAGCTGCATCGCAGGGAAACAACAATGTAAAAATTATCCTTACTCCGGGTATGTATGTTTTGAATATCGTAGCACCTGATAATACAAGGGTATCCGATAAAATTTTACTGAAATAGAATGGAAGTTCGAATGTTCGTAAGCCAAGGTTTATAACAAATCTTATATACCCTTTTCAGATGAGCCTGAATTCTAAGAGTCGGACTAAAGAAATTACCTATCGGTTAATCCGGATTTATTAAGGACCTTCGACCGCATCCTTAAACCAACTGGAGTAATGAACATAATTATTAGCAATGCGATTAATTTCACCACTTATCAGGTCCTCTGAAATATCTTTCACTTTTACAGCAGGCACACCGGCATAAATACATCCGCAAGGAACCCTGGTTCCTTCCAGAACCACAGCGCCGGCAGCGATGATAGAATTGCTGCCAACAACCGCATTATCCATAACAACTGCGCTCATCCCTATCAGTACATTATCATGCACGGTACAACCGTGTACAATTGCATTATGTCCGATGGAAACGTTATTGCCAATGTTTACTTTAGTTTTCTGGTAAGTGGCATGGATTACAACACCATCCTGTACATTAACTTTATTACCTATCCTGATGCTGTTCACATCTCCGCGTATTACTGCATTGAACCATACACTGCACTCATCTCCCATAACCACATCACCAACGATGGTTGAATTAGGAGCCAGAAAACAATCATTACCAAACTGTGGCAATACATCTTTAACCGGTAAGATTAATGGCATAAAAGGTATATTTAAGATGAATTTTATTTAAGGATGAAAAGCCTGATCGTTAAAGCTAGTGTAATGTTAACCTAAAAAATTGTTGCTTTGCTATCAGCCGTCAGCTATCAGTTTTCAGGAGGAAATACATTACACATTAACGTCCTGATAGCTGATAACTGATAGATAACTGCTGACAGCACTATACAAATATCTTTAAAAAACTTGTAGCAGCTTCTTAATTCTTTGCGTTCTTTGTCAGGAAACAAAGCCTAAGGCGGATCAGATATGAATCAGCGTGAATTATTTTTTCGTCATGTAGCACAAACTTCGCAGGCACCACTTGCTCTGGAAATTGTGAGGGCAGAAGGTACCAGTTTATTTGATGTTAATGGCAGGGAATATTCGGACCTTATTGGCGGTATCAGTGTTTGCAATACCGGGCACCGGCATCCTAAAGTAGTGGAAGCTATCAAGAAGCAGGCTGATGCTTACCTGCATGTGCTTGTGTATGGTGAATTCATCCAGTCGCCCCAGGTGCTTTATGCAAAACTTCTTACCGGTCATTTACCTTTGCAACTCAACTCCGTTTATTTTACCAACTCGGGAGCCGAAGCAGTGGAAGGCGCCATGAAACTGGCCAAAAGGGTTACTAACAGAAGCCAAGTCATTGCATTTAAAAATTCTTATCACGGGTCTACGCAGGGTGCACTGAGTATTATTGGTGATGAATATTGGAGAAATGCTTTTCGTCCATTGCTTCCAGGTATACTTCATCTTGAATATGATTCTTTTGCATCCCTTGAATTTATTACCAGGAGAACAGCTTGTGTGATCGCGGAAACGGTGCAGGCCGAGATGGGTGTTAACCCGCCTTCTAATAATTGGATGAAAGCGCTTAGAACTAAGTGTGATGAGCAGGGAGTTTTATTGATACTGGATGAAATTCAGGCCGGCTTTGGCAGAACCGGAACTTTATGGGGCTTTCAGCAATATGATATTATTCCTGACATTTTACTATTAGGAAAGGCTTTGGGTGGTGGCATGCCCCTGGGCGCTTTCATCGCTGATAAAAGTTTAATGTGGACCCTGACCGATAATCCGGTACTCGGGCACATTACCACTTTCGGGGGCCATCCGGTTTCATGTGCCGCCGGCATGGCTTCATTAAATGTATTAATAGAAGAAGGATGGATTGATACAGTGAAAGATAAAGAATCACTTTTTCATTCGCTTCTTGTGCATCCACTGATTAAAGCAGTGCGTTCTTCCGGCCTGCTGATGGCTATTGAATTTAATGACTTCGATACCAACAAAAAAATACTCGACGGCTGTCTTAGTAAGGGAGTTTTAACTGACTGGTTTTTATTTGCCCCTCATTGCATGCGAATAGCGCCACCACTGATTATTACTGAAGAACAGATAAGGGCAGCATGTAAGGTGATGCTGGAAGTAATGGTTAATTGTTAACGGATAGATGCTGTATTTATGCCTGGTATTTCTTGTAAACAGTTAATAAAGAATCCATGATTAACACCCACTATCCGTTAACAATTAACAATTAACCAGTAACAATTACTACACCATCTTAAAAACAATTGCTGCCAGCAATGCGCCTATGCTGGGCCCAACTACCGGTATCCACGAGTAAGCCCAGTCACTATCACGTTTGCCGGGAATAGGCAATAAAAAGTGTATGATGCGCGGACCAAGATCACGTGCAGGATTAATAGCATATCCGGTTGGTCCTCCTAAACTAAGACCTATACCCAGCACTAACAAACTTACCGGTAAAGCATCTAAGGCCCCTAAGCTGTTGGCAGGAGCTGCGATATACAACACGCCGAATATCAGAACAAAAGTGGCAATGATTTCTGTAAGTAAGTTGGTAAGAGTATGGCGTATTGCCGGACCAGTACAAAATACCGCTAGCTTGGTATCAGGATCGGGTGTAGCATTAAAATGAAGCCGGTAAACTAACCATACGAATCCCGAGCCTGCCATAGCGCCAAGCATTTGTGCTGCTATATATAAAGGTACCATGTTCCAATTCAGTTTGCCGGTAAAAGCAAAAGCCAGTGTAACAGCAGGATTCAGATGTGCCTTGCTAAAAGGAGCCGCTACAAAAACTCCCACGTATACCGCCATTGCCCAACCGAAAGCAATAGCAATCAGGCCGCCGTTATTGCCTTTTGTTTTATTGAGTATAACATTAGCAACGACACCGTCGCCCAGAACTATGAGTAAGGCAGTACCGGATAGTTCACCAAGAAAAGGAGTCATGTTTTTAAATTTAAAGTTTACGGTTATAATTTGCCGGAAAATAATTTATTGCTATTTTTTTAAAGTTGTCTATTTCATCCTGCTGCCATTTTTCATCTTTATGCATCTGCTTAGCCATCAGCGCTGCTACTACCGGCGCAGATTCTATTGCTGCACGGGCATCTAAGAATAATGCCCTTGTTCTTCTCGCAAGAGCATCTTCAACAGTCATGCACATTTCCTGCTGAACGGCCCATACGATCTCTGCTTTAATATATGGCAATAAGTCATGGATCTTTGTTTGCAGTGATGCATCTTCATGTATCAACTGCCGGATGGCTGTTACATCAGCACCATAATAATATAACTCTTCTCTGAAATTTATACTTTCTTTCCAGCCATGAATTTTTAGTTGTTTGGTTACACAGGTACGTTGGTCAAGCATTCCTTTTTTTATGGCGATATTAATGGTATCTTCTGCCATGCGGCGGTAGGTAGTCCATTTGCCACCCGTGATAGTTATTAAAGAAGAATCACTTAGTTGTATCAGATGATCACGAGGTAAAGCTGCGGTTGATTTTGCATCTCCTTTCACCAGGGGCCGTAAACCTGCAAACACGGATCTTATGTCTTTAACAGCAGGAGCCTTCAATAAATATTTTCCTATCTGGGCAAGAATAAAATCAATCTCTTCCTCTAAAGCAACCGGTTCCAGTGAGGCAAGTTCAATGGGTGTATCCGTAGTGCCAATAAGCGTTTTGTTATGCCAGGGTACGGCAAACAATACCCTGCCATCATCTGTGGAGGGAACAAGGATTGCAGCTTCTCCCGGTAAAAACTCTTTGTCAAGTACCAGGTGTGTTCCCTGGCTTAAGGTAATAACGGGTGTCGCATTTGTATGATCCATTTTTAACAGCACATCTGTAAAAATTCCTGTTGCATTTATAACTGTTTTTGAATGTATCTCGTACTCTTTTCCTGTTATTAAATCTTTTGTGCGGATACCCGATACTTTTTTATTTTCTTTTATAAAGCCGGTCACCTGCATATAGTTGGTAAGCACCCCGCCGTTTTCCACTGCGGTCTGCGCCAGGTTAATAGCAAGACGGGCATCATCAAACTGGCCATCATGATACAAAACACCACCAACAAGTTTATCCGGATTAAGTGTGGGTGCCAGCTGCAGGGTTTTCTTTTTAGATAACATTTTTGAAGATCCCATTCCTAAACTGCCTGCCATCCAATCATAAATTTTTAACCCTATACCATAAAACGGAGGTTCCCACCATTTATAGTTTGGAATAATAAATGATTGGTCTTTTACAAGGTGCGGCGCATTTTTTCGAAGCAGGCCTCTTTCTCTTAAACCTTCAAAAACTAGTTTTACATTTCCCTGCTGCAGGTAACGTACACCACCATGGACCAATTTGGTGGATCTTGAGGAAGTGCCTTTTGCAAAATCATCTTGTTCGGTCAGGAAAGTGCTGAAGCCCCTGGAAGCCGCGTCTACAGCGATGCCAAGTCCGCTAGCGCCACCACCTATGATACAGATATCCCATTTCCCCTGGTGGGATTCTAGTTGTTGTATCATTTGTTCGCGGTTCATTTTTTTAGCCGTCAGCTATCAGCTGTCAGCAATGGGACAAAGTGATATTTAATAATTTACACCGGCCGTTCCTATGGAACGGTTTAAACTTAATTGTTTAACCCGACAGGGGTGACATGATTATAATATTGAAAAGAATATTTAAACATAACCCCGAAGGGTGTATGATTCTTCTTGTTTAAGACCCTCTATGTCACCCTTTCAGGGTTCGCGTTTTGTGATTATCATTTGCTATAATCATGACTCCCCTTCGGGGTTTTGAAATATATTACATTCCCTTATTTCAAATACCTGAAACCTGATAACTTCCTAACGGTCATCACTAGCCCAGGATATACTTGCCGATACGGCTCTTTGCCAGCCTTTGATCAACGGTACTACCTCTGCTGCGGCGATCTTTGGTGTAAACTGCCTGTCGGCCATCCATTGCTGTTGTATATCATGGGTATCGTTCCAATAGCCAACCGCCAGACCTGCCAGGTATGCCGCACCCAGTGCGGTTGTTTCATAAACGGTAGGCCTTATAACAGGAACCTGTAAGATATCACTTTGAAATTGCATCAGCAGGTTGTTTACTGTTGCGCCGCCATCAACGCGAAGCTCCTTAATGATAATACCTGAATCTGATTCCATCGCTTTCAATACATCAGTGGTTTGATAAGCAATACTTTCAAGAGCTGCCCTGGCAATATGCGCGTTGGTTGTACCTCTTGTTAATCCGAATAAAGTACCTCGCGCATAAGGATTCCAGTGAGGAGCGCCTAATCCTGTAAATGCAGGAACTATATACACACCGTCCGTATCATTAACCTGTAATGCCAGTGACTCTATCTCAGCGGAAGAACGGATGATCTGCAGGCCATCTCTCAACCATTGCACCACTGCCCCTGCGATAAAGATGCTGCCTTCCAGTGCATATTCAACTTTGTTGTTAAGTTTCCATGCAACAGTGGTTAACAGATTATTATGGGATGTCACAGCTTTTTCGCCGGTATTCATCAGCATAAAGCAACCGGTACCATATGTGTTTTTAACCATGCCTGGTTGGATACACATTTGTCCGAATAAAGCTGCGTGCTGATCTCCTGCTATACCTGCAATAGGAATATTTGAATTTTTAACGATTGCATCCGTTACTCCATAAATTTTACTGGATGGATTTATTTCAGGCAGAACAGATAGCGGTATGTTAAAAATCTTAAGCAGCTCTTCATCCCATTCACAAGAATGTATATTCATCAGCATGGTTCTGGATGCATTGGAGACGTCTGTTATATGCAACCTGCCATTAGACATTTTCCATGCCAGCCAGGTATCCACGGTGCCAAAGGCAAGTTCTCCTTTATCAGCCATGGCTCTTGCCCCGGGAACATTATCGAGTATCCATCGTAGCTTGGTGGCAGAAAAATAAGCATCAATCACCAGACCTGTTTTTTCCTGGATAAGCTGGTGCAGTCCTTCCTGTTTTAATTGATCGCAGTAACCTGCTGTTCTCCTATCCTGCCATACAATTGCATTATAGATTGGTTTTGAGCTGGACCTTTCCCAAACCAGGGTTGTCTCCCTTTGGTTGGTTATTCCAATTGCAGCAAGTTGCGAAAGACTGATATTGCTTTTTGCCAGCACTTCCGCAAAAACACTGAACTGTGATGACCATATCTCTTCGGGATCATGTTCCACCCATCCGGCCTGCGGATAAATTTGATTAAATTCTTTTTGGGCAACGCTGATTATATTCCCTCCCTGGTCGAAAAGTATAGACCGCGAACTAGTGGTACCCTGGTCTAAAGCAAGAACAAATTTGTTTGGCATGCAACCTTAATTATGATACAGAAAGATAAGGAGTTTTGTTAAACCGGTAAGGTTTTTTTCAGCTGTCAGCAGTTAACTGTCAGCTATCAGGAGGAAACGTATACAGCAGTGATTTCCTGATTGCTGACTCTCCTTCGCTAAGCTACGGCGGGCAAGAAGCTAACTGAGGATAGCAAAATAAATCTTGATAAATCAAAGAAATACCATTTACTTTGTTCCTCAAAGTACTTTTTATGAAGACAACCTATCAGCCGTTTGAAACTTTGCAGGATATAAAAAGTATGATGGAACGTAGCAGCCGGTTCATCAGCTTAAGTGGATGGAGTGGAATAGCTGCTGGTACATGTGCGCTTGCCGGTGCCTGGTTAGCGGTGTCTAAAATGGCTGAATATAAAGTTTTTCATAAACCAGGATACATAGAAAGCCCGGGAACTTATTTCCAAAATGACGGGCTGAACCAGTTATCGCGACAGTTATTGTTAATTGCAGCCGGCGTTTTTATAGCTGCATTCATCACTGCTTTTTTATTTACTTATTTCAGAAGCAGGAAAGCTGGAATACAGATCTGGGGTACTTCTGCAAGGCGCTTAATGTGGAACACCCTGGTTCCAATGATTGTAGGGGGAATTGTTGTTTTGCGAATGCTTGATTTAAAGTATTATCTTCTTATAGCCCCCTGTTGCCTGATCTTCTACGGTCTTGCGCTTGTAAACGGAAGCAAGTATACTTTAGGTGAAGTTAGGTATCTGGGATATCTTGAAATTATATTGGGAATATTTAATTTATGGATACCGGGTTATGGTCTGATTTTTTGGGCTACAGGTTTTGGATTGCTTCATATAATCTATGGAACGATGATGTGGTGGAAATATGAAAGAGTATAACAGCTGACTACTATCAGCTAATTGCTAGTTAAGAATTAACATCCATTAAAAACGTAATGAAAAATCCGATAGAGAATCTTAATAAAATTTTTGACAGCCGTATACGCCTGGGCATTATGAGTGCTGTTATGGTGAATGAGGCGGTAAATTTTAATGAGTTAAAAGAATTGATCAATGTAACGGATGGTAACCTGGCTTCGCACCTGAAAACCTTGGAAGAAAGCAGTTTTATAAAAGTAAAGAAAGGGTTTATTGGTAGAAAAACCAATACTACCTATTCAGTTACCAAGGCAGGAGAAAAAGCTTTTAAATCACATCTTGACGCGCTGGAGGAAATGATAAGATCTGTTAATGAATAAGTAAGACTAATAATAATGAATTAGTAATGTTGTTTGATTAAGAATAAATTGAAAGCCGGGTGAAAATTGAGGGTGGTTGTCACTTCCATTTTAGATAATGTTACAAACTTAAGTAAATATTTAATAAAAACAAATGTCGTTTAGTTTAATGATGAAGGAGCGGTACGTTCCCCTCCTTTTTCAAGGAGGGGACGTTCGCAAACGATGCGAAGCACGTTTCAGAACGGGGGTGGTTACCGGCTTTGGTCGGTCGAACTGGGCTTTTAGGTGAATGTATTGTTTGCAAGTTACTGACTACTTACAATTAGTAACCACCCCTGTTGCGTTAAGTGCTTCGCATCTTAACGCAACGTCCCCTCCTTGAAAAAGGATGGGAATGTACCGTTCATTCAAAAACGTTGACTACGAACTTGATTGAATACTTAAAACCTTAAATTAGTGACATTACTCCAAGGAGAGGAGAAACTACCACCTAAACTTCTAACCTGGCAATTTCATTTAAAAATAAAGCAAATGTATGTTTAGTTCTATTTCTTTACGACCTGTCTTTATTGCAATAGTTTCAATACTTGCAATACTCTTCCTGGTTCTGGTGTATATGGCTATCATCAGGAATGGTCATTCGGTTTCAGATGATTTGTATCATATGTTCGTGTATACTACCTGTACCGCTTTTTGGTGGAAATGGGTTATAAAGAAACCTACCAAACAAAAAATAAATAGTTAAATAAAGCTGGATATGGACCCTAAAAGATTTTCCTGGCGAGCCAGGTTTAAAAGTTTTGTTTATGCTTTTGAGGGTTTAATCTGGTTCTTCAGGCGTGAGCATAATGCCAGGATACATGGATTTGCAACAGTATTTGTATTGTTGATTTCATTTGTTTTTAAAATTTCAGGTTTGGATCTGATTGCTATTTTATTCGCTATTGCGCTGGTACTGATTGCTGAAATGTTCAATACTGCTATTGAAAAAATAATGGATCACCTTTCGCCTGCTCAACATCCGGCTGTTAAAGTAATAAAAGACATAGCTGCAGCAGCGGTGCTCATTGCTGCAATGGTTGCTGCAATTGTTGGATTAATGATTTTTATACCTAAAATATTATGACAAAACTACTTTTGTTCCCACGGTACCTCCTTAAACTTTATTCGCTTAAATCAGAGATGGAGCGATTGATGGTAGTCTCGGTTTTCTTCAGCACTGCAATGCTTGTTATCAGAGTTTTTTACACTGGTAAAATAACTTTCATTTCCCTGGAATGGAACCTTTTTCTGGCATTCATTCCATATTTTATTTCGCAATGGCTCACCGGTAAGCCATCAGTTATAAATAATAAATGGATGTTCGCGACAGTGTTTTGTACCTGGCTGGTTTTTATACCAAATTCATTCTATATTCTTACCGACCTGTTTCATCTTCAGGAGAATAATAATACACCGCTTTGGTTTGATCTTTTGCTGATACTGTCTTTTGCATGGAACGGCTTAGTGGCTGGTATTTTATCTGTCAGGCATATAGAAAAGATAGTAATAATTTTATGGAGGTATAAACACGAATTGCTTTTTCTGTATCCCGTAATGTTGTTAAATGCCTTAGGTATATTTATCGGTAGATACCTTCGTTATAATAGTTGGGATGTTATCACGAATCCTTTCCATTTAATGATGGATATTTTTGATTTGCTCACGCATCCGGTCTTATACAGAAATGCCTGGGGCATGATATTTTTTTATTCAGTTTTTATGGTGATACTATATATGACAGTGAAGAGGGTTAGTAAGTTTGTTTAAGCTATCAGCCGTCAGCTATCAGCTTTCAGCAGTGCATGAGTGGTAAGATATATCCATAATATAAAGCGACGTAAATTTTAAACAATCACAGTTAGTAAAAAGGCGAACCAGATTTTAATCTGTTCGCCCTTTAAAGTGCAGTAATGAATGTTGTGCTTAGATTCAAGCTGACAGCTGATAGCTGACGGCTAAAAATCAACTCCCATTGCAAAGTGCAACATAGGCTTACCTTTAAAGAAACCATTCATTTCCCATCCTGTATCAAGTCTTAGGAAATATCCCAGTAAAGTGCTTCTTACACCAAAACCATAGCCACCTACAAAAGGCCCGATGCCACCTGCTTTAATTAAAACAGAAACAGGATTTCCCGTATACACTACAAAAGGACGCTCTATCTTATTGTATGCACCATTCCATGCAGTTCCCAGGTCAAAGAACTGAATAACCTGGAAGTTACGCAGGAAAGCATTATTTATTGGCCTGTTGAACAATGTTGCAAATACAGGCAAACGAAATTCACTGTTTAAGACAACTGCATTATTGCCGTTTGCAACGTTCTGAGGGAAGCCCCGCATATTCACTGCCAATGATTGAAATGCATAATCAGGATCTTGTGGTCTTGGGTTCTGGCTATACTTAGGGAATAAAGCTCCATCAGTCCCGCCGAGGTAGTAAATTATTTTTTGATTGCCCCATGAGAAATCGCCCCCTGCTCTTGCGGCCCAAATGAAGTTGCGGTAAATTGGATAATAATAACGGCCATCAAACCCGAAATTGAAACTGTTACGTCCTTCCTGGCTTCCAAGTTTGCTGATCTGGCTGTTATAATCTACATAAAACTTATAGCGTAACCCATTAAGTATATTAGTTGCTTTTACTACTGTATTATCATAAACATATTCAAGGCGCATTAAACCCCATGTTTTCTTTCTGTCAGGCTCATCTAAAGGAGCAGTATCAGCCCATTTAATTACCACTTTATCAGTTCTAACACCAAGGGATAAACGAACACTCTTTACTTTGTCAAAAGGATATTTTATAACACCCTGGTATAAATTTGTATAAGACTTTGCGCCATAACCTTCTCCTGTTTGTCCCACATCTGTTTTGCGATAATAAATCGCTGCAAAATCTATTCTCTTTTTAAGGTAATCGAACCTGGCCAGGTATTCACTTCCTGCATTCAATAAAGACTGAGTTCCTGGATAGAATACATTCTCCTGTCCTACTGTAACAGGTACACCACTACCTGCGGTATTAACTAACGGATTCCGCCACATCCCTGTAAAGCGAACGTCTTCCAGCATATCAAATATAGAAACTGAAAGCAAGCCATTAGACGCTCCGTTATTCAGGTTAACAGGCAGGCTTCCCGTATATGGCTGGTAGCGGGTTCCCAATACGTCACTGTTAAATAAAGAACCAGTAACCTGGTCTATTGCAAACTTTAATTTATAATCAAATCGTTTTGCTTTGTCAAGCACCGTTAAAGGCTTATTGCGATCTGCAGCCTCATTCAATTTTTTAAGCGCGGCAGAATCAACTTTTTCATTTCCAAACTCAGATTCAAAAATATCTTTCTTTTTAGTAGTGTCACCACCCGGGGTAGCGGACTTGAATTTTAAAGCTTCCCCACTGG
>JAABUK010011035.1_pt1 | contig 11879 bp, 11 predicted proteins | sample 5559141 | NCBI WGS metagenome assembly JAABUK01 (sample SAMN10711869, study PRJNA513367) | rock metagenome | isolation source: Antarctica rocks | place: Antarctica: Victoria Land, Pudding Butte nord | collected 2016-01-03 | reverse complement strand
AGCATCATGCTAAAGTTGTCCTGGCATTCAGCATCATTTGCATAACCCTTTGTATCTGCAAAGCAGGCATCACAGTGTCAGCCCCCACGGTGCCATGGGACATAACATAAGCAGAAGATCAAAAGGTCATCAAGAAGGGATCAAGATCAGCGTATGCAGCTGCAATGATCCTGCCAAAAGAGCAATCATACTATCAGGCATAAATGCACTGCAGCAAACAGGATGCAAAGGCACACCTTGATCCATATATGCTCATGTACAAGATGCCTGAATCACATGTCTTGCCAGCACAATATGTGCTCTGTGCGCGCAGAATGCAAACATGCGCAACTCACATGAAGATCCTCTGTAGCCCTTCCTTCCTGCCACGGTCCACAGAGCTCCATAGATGCCAGGCTGCCTGATAATGTTTCCAAAATTGTGCATCACAGAGCAAGCTTGCACTGGTCATGTGCAAGACCACGCTGCAACTTTTCTGAACGTTTGCTGACAACCAGTTTGACGTTTTCAAGAGTGCTGTCCGGAGCAAAGCATGCCCCAAGTCTAGACTCCATCTGTTACCCCCCCTCTCTATGATACAAGACTGCCCCAGTAGCAGTCCTTACATGCTATTGCTGCCATCTGATCACAAGTGTCCACCATCCTCACAGGACGCTGAAACCTTGGCTGTTTCGTAGGGGTTGCTGTACATGCGTAGTGGGCCGCCAGGTTTGGCTGATAGCACACGCACTGCAGAGAAGAACTGCATGGCAACTTTGTCCATCCATGCTTTGCCAGTGACCCAGGAGCCCAGGGGCAGGTGGGCGCAGTGACCCCCATGGGCCGTCAGGACAAAGACTGTGTATGGGTTGTTGCTGCACTCCTCATAGGGTCTTGGAGGGCCTGTCTCCCTGCACCCATGTGACGCGGTAAGCATGCTGTGTACACAGCAGTGACTGGTGTTACATAATGGTTACGGCACATTACGCATCACCCCAGCAGTAATGCAACAGTAGGCTGTGTAGCAATCTGATGCAATGGATGAAAGCAGACAGACTGCTTCAGCAAGCAAACAGGTCACGGCCTTTATGTGCATGAAATGATGCATACACTTGCCCAACAGTGACACCACATGATAGATGAACCTGATTCAAGTATGACTGATTGTCACGTCTTCAGCTGGCAGATGACAGCAACATTCATATATAGTTGCACAATTGCGCACTGCACTCAAATTAAGCTGGGAAAAGCCTTAGGGTTTGTACCCCAAGAATGGATCATCCTCTGCAGACAGGAACAGAGTGGGCGTCCTGATCTTAGGGATCCACTTGAGCCCATTGATGTCATCATAGTAGGCCTGGATGTTGGGGTACCCCCAAGCCTGACCCATGCAACAAGCTGTCACAACTAATGGTGTCACTGTCATACACTTGAAGACATGGCAGCCAGCAGTCAGATGACACATTGCAGCATCAGCTAATGGTGTCGTTGTCATACATTTGAAGACACGGCAGCAAACTGTCAGATGACACACTGCAGCAGCCTATGAATCAGCCATTATCCTAAGCTTGACACCTACTCTATAGCATCCAGTTGACTGCAGCACATGAGCAATCTAGACCCCTACAATACTCTACACACCATCTTGCACAAACGACAAGCGCAGCTGCATTCAGTGCAAAGAAAGTGATGCCTTCAACTTTGCCCATTGTACCATCACATCACGCTGATGCAGCTGTCATGCAGGATGTGCACTACCCGCCAAGGCAAACAGCATTTTATGCAGAGTGACCCCTCTAGGTCACTCTACATAGACACTTTTGCACTCTACACTTTTGCAAATGTATGCGCAGCTTGCCTCTGTGCACAATCTTTCAGCAGACGTGCGATAACGACGTAGCGACTGCTATACACAGCATGTGAACATCTGCAACAAGTGCTCACATGCTTTGCATTGCTGGACCATTCTGACACGTTCCAGCAAATGAGCCTCCCAACGTCTGAAAACCCGTGCAAGCCTCCCAATGTCTGTGAGTATGTGCATGCATGCATGTGAGTGTGTGTGCCTTACCGGGCAGATGATGGCAGCTTCTGCATCTGAGGTCAGACTTGCCGCCCTCACCTTCGTCACATCGATGTTGGGATCCTTGGCAAACTGATGCCTGTACTTCTTCACATACCCAGACCACCTATGTGCACACCAAGTCGGCAATAAGGCAGTGAGTAGATGAGCAGCAGGGACCACCTATGTGCATACCAAGTCAGTAAGGTAGTGAGTAGATGGGCAGGAGGTTGTGCGGGTGGGTGGAAGTCAAGTGGGCATACAACTCTTGATAAAACTCAAACAAACCTTTGCAGTTGAGACACTTCAGATATGACTGCAAATGTCAAGTGAGCATGCATGCTAATGGAGGGCACAGATCTTGCTGTCAACACCTCATTGTAGCAAGAGCCTCAGACAACACTTCAACAGCTTGTCACAGCAGGCTACAACAAGCTACGGCCGGTAATGGCCTGTTATGATAACAGCCGGTAACAGCCTGTGACAGCCGATAACAGCCAGTAACAGTCCGTTGTGGTAACAGCCAGTCAGGAGCTAGTACAGCAACTTGTTGACACTGCTTTGAGCAAGGCACAGCATTGGAGGCTGACACAATGCATTGTCTGCTTACCAGGTGCAGTTGATAAAGTGGAAGTTGAGAAGGCGCAGGATTGCAGGCCTTGAAATCTTCTCAATCTCGAAGTTGTAGTCATACCCGCTGCCTATCAGAACTGCACCTTGCACCTTACCATCTGCAACAAATGCATGGTTTTGGAGACAGAGTGTTGTTTGGCAAAACACAGTTGTAACACTTGGAGCGCTCAGCTCCTTGGCTGGAATCATGACACATGGCTGCCCAGTCAGCAAACAACAGTGCAGACAGCATGCCATCTTGACACATGGCTGCCCAGTCAGCAAACAACAGCGCAAACAGCATGCCATCTTGACACATGGCTGCCCAGTCAGCAAACAACAGCGCAAACAGCATGTCATCTTGATACATGACCGCCCAGTCAGCAAACAACAGTGCAGACAGCATGCCATCTTGACACATGGCTGCCCAGTCAGCAAACAACAGTGCAGACAGCATGCCATCTTGAAACATGACCGCCCAGTCAGCAAACAACAGTGCAGACAGCATGCCATCTTGACACATGGCTGCCCAGTCAGCAAAGAACAGCGCAGACAGCATGCCATCTTGAAACATGACCGCCCAGTCAGCAAACAACAGTGCAGACAGCATGCCATCTTGACACATGGCTGCCCAGTCAGCAAAGAACAGCGCAGACAGCATGCCATCTTGGTGACCATGCAGGAAACGCTCTGCACTTTCAAGCACCAAACAGTCTTGCTGATTGAGACCAAAAGAGAAGACAGCATAGATGCATGCAATGAGTGCACGGGGATGAGTGCATGGGGATGAGCCATGCATTACATCAGACGCAGCGCAGCGTGTGTGATTGCTATTGCTGATACTATGGGCAGTGTGGGTCATTTTCATGAGGTATAAGATCGTTGAAATGTACAAGTGTAAAGCACAATGAGAAGATATTATCAGAGCAGGAAGAAGAGTGACAGAGGCCCACCTTCAGGCCAGACGCCAGAGTCTGCCTCACCAACATACTTAGTCATGGTGTAAGCTCCAATTGAGAACCCCACCAAGAAGACCGGCGCATCTGGAAACTTCTGCCGGATGTTACGCACAGCCTCATAGACATCTGCTGACAGGCCTATGTGTAGGGGCTTGGGGTTGGTCAGGGGCGTGTTCCCACAACCCCTACAAAATAAGAGGGCGCTCTGAGCAACACAGACAAAACTTGACTGTTGTGCTGTAGCATGCATAGAGCTAGATACAGTTTTGCATTGTAAGGACTCAAAGGGCAGGGTTTGCAGAAGTCTCCAGGCTCAGCAAAACACTCCTTGAAGCATGAGCCTGCATGATGTCGCCTGTGTGCAGTACTTGTCTCAAATGGCTTTGTTCAAGAACAGCTGCTGCATGTTGCCATGTGCAACCTGAACATGAGAAGAGAGGCTGTGCAAAAGCATTCCTCAAGTTACTTTCCAGCTTCATGCAATCTAGGCAGCATGGAATGGACAGATGTGACTCACCTGTAGTTCATGGCCACCGATCGCCAGCCCATCTTCTTTGCCTCCTTGCACATGAACAGCATGTATGACTCATTGCTGTCGCCTGCACAGAAGTAGCAATGGCAGCTGAGTCAAGTCCGACACCAACAGCTGCCTTCATGAGACATGTTCACTGGTAATGTCAACTGCCCTACCAGCCGCACAGAGCATGCAACCAGCACATCAGGTGAAGATGAATGCATGCATGATGACAGCATGCGGAGACTCTGCTCAGCATCAATGCAGCATGTCTAGAATAGCCCCTACACAGCATCAATGCAGCATGTCTAAAACAGCCTTTGCACATAATTTGGCAACCCAGCATAGCCTATACACATGCAGGCTGTCTACCAGGATGTTCTGCCCCAAAGAACACACTGATGAGTCACTGCAGATGTGTCCAGACTCCAGATTCTGTCAGTATGGCATGTGTCAGGTGTGCACGTCGTAACTTACCTGCAAAGGCGTGCAGACAAAGAAGGACAGGAACATCAGCAGCAAGGTCATTTTCCAGTGATCCGTTCCACCAATCCAGGCTGATTGTGCCGCCATCAGGCGTGCTGACTAAGCGCCTGGAGTAGCTGGACCTCACGTAAGCTCTCCTCACCACTGCAACAACAGCCACAGGATCTATTCTCAGATACATACTATTGTGATACTGCCCAGATCTGATCATGACTGCAATGCGCATCTGCCCTGAAAGCTCTGTGTGGTGGCCTCCACATGAAAGGCCATCATGCAAGTGTGTGCGCATTCTTGCCCTGCAGAAGCTATACATTGTGCATGCTGGTCAGGACAGACAGCCATCAGCAGGTTGTGTTATGATACAAAGACATGCATGACCTAATGATAAGCAGAAAGGGGCAGACACATAATGCCTATGATATCTGTTCTATTGCAGTCACCCATACATTCCTTTTGAAAACTGCAAGACAGCCCATGTGTTGCAGCTGGAGCACATACAGCTGCGCCATCAATGGGCATGTGCCCAGTAAAACACAAATTGGGTGGGGCGCCAGACAGCATGATATGAGCCTCATGCAGAAAAGTGGCTCACCTACGCTCAGCACCATGTGCATACCACCGTTCATGGAAACAAGGGGCGGTGCATAGTCTTTGTAGAGCACAGGGCACAGTGCAAGCAGGTCTGCCATTATTGACCCTTCTTCATAGAATAGTCGTGGTTTTGCCAATCTCAGAGCCCAGTCAAAAGCTACTCTGACATGACCACCACTCCTGTCACAGAATGTGTCATTGATTGGAGTTGGGAAAAAGGAACGTCAGCGTGCAGTAGTAAAAGGGACCAACAAGGAAGCAAGCAAGTCAGGCGACCAACTCATAAGGCCAAAAACACAGCTTTGGGCGCATTCCTTGCTCACCTAAGCAGAAGCTTTTGCATGTAGTCATACCACCCAGAATCTTCTTCTGTCGCAGCCACTGCCATTTCTTCTAAGGGCACCTGTTCTTCCGGCGCCTTTGGTTGCGAGTTCACCACATGCGCTATCTTCATGTCAGCTGCGGTGGGCGAGGCAGCTGCCGGGCTGCTGTAATCCTCCACGGAGCCAATTCTTACTTGTGTACAGCAAACGGCCTCAACAGGCAGTCCTTTTCAGGGGATACTATGGTCAACCGCGGCGAGCCTGAGGTAGATTTACCGAAACGCACTTTCCCTGATTTTGCTTTGTGCTCGAGTCTCGCAGCCCGAGATCTGCTCGGTCCCTGTGCTGGATTTTGGGAAGATTGCTGCTGACAACACTGGCTCGCAGATAGCGCTCGGACTGGGATGACCAAATTCGCCACTCAGCGTTACTGCGCATGGCCAATTTTGTTTTGGGATGGAATGCTCACAAATTGGCAATCCCAGCAAGTGAGATTATGTGAGCGGGACGGCTTGACACCGGAACATCCCCGAACGGTTGACGCCGGGATGCGCTGGGTGAAAGGCATCTTCAGTAGGTGCTGGTCAAGATGCCAAAGCTGCAACAAAAGAGCGAAATGTTTGAAGCTGCTCAGACCTGACAGTTAGCCTGGCAGCTGATCCGATTGTCTTTCCTGTCTAATTTTGACCTTGACTGCGCCAGCGCTCCAACACATATTGGAGCCAAGCCCTAGCTGCGTGTGTATGCATCTGCAGTCAGCTAAGCAAACATACACATGTGAATGATGTACAATAGATCAGCGCATGCATGCTGGCGGATGACCAGCAAAGGATCAAAAGTTCGGCTGCCAACATCAAACATGCTGTGAGGTGCAACACAAGCAACACGATACACTCTGACACTCTGACACCAAACATTTATTTAGTCAATTGTCAGGGGCACCTTTCCCCAAAGCAGTACTGGTGCTAGTGCTATGATCAGCTCTGTAAGCCTAGCTGGCAATGGATGCAGCTATTTTCGCGTGGACATTACACTTGAGCATCTGCTTGGCACCAAAAGATCACAAGGCATGCAGAAGCTCACGTGCCGGTTGCAATGACAAAGACATCAGTCATTAGCATATCCACTAAGCAGGAAAAGCTGCCTTTCTGTCCGCGCGTCTTCATGCTTGTAGGACGCGATGCTCGCAGGAAGTACGTTATCTACGGCCATTATCGCATTGATTTTGGGGGGCGTTGGCATAATCTTTACGGTGTTCAACCTGTATGTCGCGGCACGAAATCGGAGATTAGACGAGGAAGATAAACAAGACCAGCGAGCCGCTGAGCAGTCCTACAAGTACAGCAAGGAAAGTCAGGTAGAGCCCTTGGTGTGCATCAAGAAGTGATAGGTACCCACTCTGAATGTTGTGTGCAACACCACTACCTTGCAGTGGTCTAGTCGCTTGTAAGCAGGCAGAGCTCTGGTTATTTCTTTCAAATTAATTCTGCTTTTGCTGAAGTGGCATCATTTCGTTGACATAATGCATGTCAATGACCCAGAGTCCAAAAGACAACTGCGTATGTACACATCAAAGCAAAGCACAGTGGGTGTACAATAATTGCAGAACATACTGTGTGAGGTTGAGCGATATAAACGCCAGAAGTGTCAGGACTCTGATCTGGTGTACTAGACCCGGCTGAAGGAGCTGCAACATGAGGAGGACTGGGTCATCAAGCAGAAGATGACTGTTGTCAATGGTTTTTGGAGGGAAACCATATTTCTGTGGAACAAGGTGACCCCATCACATTATACACTGGTATTACTAGTAGTACTGGGAAATCATGTTGCACTATGTAGCTGATGCTGCACAGTGAGCTGCATAGTGAGCTGCATAGTAAGCTGCAGCAGCTCATGATCCCACGCTGCTCTGCATCACATTGTATGCATGTGTGCCATGCCATGGCCAACCAGTCCTCACTCTTCCTAAGTTGAACTTAAAGCGCTACGCCCATGAAGCTCTGAAAACGCCTGTCTGGAGACAGCTGACTTGTGTTGCACACACCTGATGCCCTGTTCAGTCAGCATGCGTTTCAATGATTGTTTTCCATATCCCGACATTGATGCAAGCAGGATTGCACCATTGCAGGACTCTTGTAGACCGTAATTATACCCATTTGAGCATGCTCTGCAGCATACAGCAGCCAGCTCAGTACTGTTGTGGTCACAACATGGCATGCTGTTGCAGAAGAAACTACCGTCAGAGTTCTTTGAGAAGCAGAACATATGGCTGTACAGAGGCAACATGTACAGACTGCTGGTGGAGCCATGTGACATAGCCAATCACTACGGATTGAAATCGATGTCAGGAGTTGGTCACTACCTTGCAGGAAACAGACCTGGCAGGTGAGCAACACCACACTTTCAGCAAACCATTCCTGGCTACTACGACGTTTTGACATTGGCATGTGCACTATGATTCATTCAACAGAATCGCAAGTGTCATGCATGGGCAAACAGTTTCTTGAAATACCACCACAAAGTTTTTTCTGCTCAAAGCAGTGCAGCAGCAATATTTGTCTTTGCCACCCCTCCCTTTGCCCATGTTTGAACCACAATACGAGCAATTAGAGTTTGCCTGCCACCCAATATAACCACACTCATGCCTGCCAACTACGATAACCACACCCAGTACAATAACCACACCCATGCCTGGCCCAAGGCTGGGCTTTGGGGGTACCTCATCCAGGCTGTGTGTAGTCACTTTGGTAGTCTGAGGCCTTCAAGTGGGCAGAACAGGACATGCCCTCTGCTTGGCAGGGCCTGCTGCGCATGGGGCACCCACCTGGGTTCAGAGGTCATGTCAATTGAACTGCAGTGCAAAACCTAGAAGCAATGCTGCTTGCGAAAGTAGCTACAGTTCAAGCAAGATGTGCTGTATTCAAGCTGTTGACTTATAGATCCAGTTAGAATGTGCAAATAAAGTTTTGGTCAGCCCACAGCATGCCTGATCTGCTGCTGGGAAGGTCTTGATGTCTAATGGGCTACATCAACTGACAATATGTTTGGTAATATATAACAGGTTACTATATCCATAAATGCATATGCGTATACTCAACTTACTACACGCGTAAATGCATATGGGATCATCTTAAGCTTCTCTACACTGAACGCCTAACGGCGTCGTCTCTTTTTTTTGTCTAAATGCATATGCCTATGCCTGTCTGTCTGTATGCAGGTATGAGTTCCTGGAAGAGCTGTGGCTGCGGCGCAAAGGAGAACGACCGCTGTCATCTATCCAATTTGCTTTGACGGAACAGAAGCTAGATTCTCATGGAAGGACAATGCAATCTTCTAAGACACCGTCACCACAAATGCAGGCTCTCTGTGCAGGCTCTGATGACAAAGATGTTTTGCTGGACATGTGACTCTCTCAAACCTGCACCACATATGCCTGAGGCTGCACGACAGCAGTGGTCATGACACTAAACGTACGCTACATATATGTAGCAACTATCAGTGCATACGTTTGTTACTGCATATATGGCTAAAGTGTCTGACGTGATGTGTTTGAGTTCATGACATGGTATGTATGTGTGCCTGGGATAATGCGTGATGTTTATGTACAGCTGTAACGTACAAAGTTTAATCATAAATGACCAGAAGTGGCGCTGGATAATTTCAATAAGCTTGATCTACAGTGAAATAACCAGAACAGTGACTGTCTACAAGCAGTGCAGCATGGCAAGTGTTGGGCTATTTCTACACCATGCTTTTTGGTCTCCTTGTTTTCAAGAGTCTTGTTTGATACTGACGATCCTTTGATCGCAATCAGCGCTCAGGGCAGTCTCCTGCCTTGCGTTGCTGCACCGGAACGATGGTTTGCTGGTAGCCCATGAAGTTAAAAGTTTGTGCAGGAGCACATGTACAGCTCTGTCATATCAGCGCCAGTCTGCCGCTAGTAGAGAGATGTCCCTCTGGACAGCAGTTGCTTTCATACCTGACAACAGGGCGCCCACAACACACGCAACAGGGTGTGTGCATCTGCCCCGCCTGTGTGTTCCTTGTCTGTGTATTCAATTGCAGTGCTGCACAGCCTTGTCTCTTGCATTGTCATGTTCAGTATCAACACCCATTTGACGCCATCAGTTTGAGGTTTTTGGTCTGCTTGTCTTATTCGTGGTGGTACTGACAACCCTTGGTTTGTAATCGCACATCAATCAGTTGCGGCATCTGACTTGTGCCGATGTCCATCCACAAGCCAATTACTAATGGACAATTACTCACTGAGATGTGTGCTGAAGGTATTACTAAAGCACGCCCGCACCCAAACTTTGACTTTTGCTGCCGTTTGACCTGCCGTGTGACATTTGCGACGCTGCTTTTTGTCGCACTACGACTGCACACACTGCTGCATAAAGGCTGCTGGTCACGTGTCGTTCACTAAACTCGTTTGCTAGCCTCATGAGGTTAACTAGCTCGACGACTTTGCCGGTGCTCTCTGGTCGTCACTCAGCCCCACGGCAGGCCGGGCAACCGCTGACAGCAATCAAGAAAGCTACCTGCTACGTGAACGCAGCTGTCCAGGCTTTAGTGCACATCCCGGCAGTAGCCAATCTGCGCGTTCAGGATTGGCGCAAGAGCTGCGGTTGCAAGCCTGAGTCCAAGGGATGCTGTACCCTGTGTTACATCGGCATCACTGTGCAGAGCAGCTTTGGCAAGGGTCCAGAGACAGCTGCCAAGAAGCTATTGGGGATGCTGCAGAGGCTGCATATGTTGGGAGGGAGCTTCATGGGCTCCATTCACAATTCCAGGCGAAAAGCCCCGTCTGGAAACACCACAGAGGTCAGGCTTGGCACTGCCGCTCATGCTGCTTTTGCTTGCGCTTTTGATGCATATATGCTGAAAAGTGAGTCTGCAACTCAAACCCTCCCTCACCTTTGCCTCAGGTGGACATCTCCACCAGGGAGTTCCTCACAGAAGACTGCAGTGAGTTTACTGGGCAGTGGATGCAGGATGCTCGCCTGCAGGAGCTCAACAACAGGCAGGCATGCAATGAGGTAAGTTTGCTTGTCTGATGAGTTTTGCTTACTGTTTCCCCAAAGGCTGCTTTGCTGCTTGCTCCTTTAAGTGTACCAGTGCCTTGTACCCTTACTACTAAGCCTTTCTACGCAACAGGTGCATGGTTGGGTTCTTTTGATGCTTGTCATGATGCACAACTGCTGATACAGGCTGTGTTTCATGCTTAAGAAAACTATGTGCATGTGCAGGTTTCAACGCCTCTAACAGACCACTTGGTCGGTTTCCTCACCACATCTGTCTGCCTTTCGGCATGCTGTGGCCGCGCTGCACCAAGGACTTGTGAAGAGGGTCTGATTCTTCAACTTCCCATCAAGGAGTGCAAGATAAAAAAGTCTGCAGACGCTGGTGCTGTGCGGGACACACTGCCTGACATGCTGGACAGATGGGCACATAGGACAGAGGTCAATGAGACATGTGGCACCTGCTGCAAGTGAGTATAAATGCCTTCTGCCTGGGCAGCCTGGTATACTTTTTTGGCTTCTCATTAACTTTGCGCCAAAAAGGCGTAGTCTTTTCTTTTGTTTTCTAATTGCCTTGATGCTGGATGTGTGGATGCATGCACTGAATCTCATTCAGCAGGAGTGTTCAGAGAGGCAGTGTAAGTGTCTTGACTCAGGATTGCATTGGTTTACAAATCAAGCATTGCACAGCACAAAAGACAAGTCACAAGAAGAAGGTAATGACTGCTGCACATACTGAGCTTGTACATGCAAGAGATGTTCACATTGCTGTCACTGTTGCAGGCGGGGTGAGGCGTCATGTGCAAGGCACATCTGGCAAGCACCCAACGTGCTGGTCATCGACGTGCAGCGCAACCTCACCAGCATCATCAAAGAGGAGGGAGTGGTGATCTTCCCTGAGGTGCTAGACCTGTCACCTTGGCTGGCCCATGACAGTCCTGAGCACCATGCGCCTGGCGGTGTGGTGTATGACTGCGTCAGCATGGTGGGGGATGCAGGCTCAATCCAAGGAGGGCATTACATTGCCCACTGCAGGGATGGATTGGGAGAAGGTGAGCCGCTTTGACTGTACAATCGACTTTTGGTGTGGTGTGATGTGTCTGATGCAATGATATGCCCAGTCTGCCCGAGGCTGCCGCTTGGTATCACAGTGCTTGCTGTCGCTGCTGCTGGTCGTCGCTGTTGCTCGTTCTCGTCAGCAGGCCGATCCCAGAGTTCGACTGTGTCAAGAAGTCCGCTTGTATGGCTGCGAACGTGGCGCACAGCATTAGCTGCATAAGCGCGGCAGCTTTGTTTCTCGTCTTCGTGCCGTTTTGTCCAGATGCTTACTTG
>JAABUK010011034.1_pt1 | contig 11881 bp, 9 predicted proteins | sample 5559141 | NCBI WGS metagenome assembly JAABUK01 (sample SAMN10711869, study PRJNA513367) | rock metagenome | isolation source: Antarctica rocks | place: Antarctica: Victoria Land, Pudding Butte nord | collected 2016-01-03 | reverse complement strand
CGCCCAGCCCTATGGTGCCTTCGCCAAGACGCTGCTCGAGATCCAGACCTACCCCGACCTGCGCCTCTATCCCGGCGGGCCACCGAAGCCCCCCTACGACATCACCGCACAGACCCTCGGCCTCCAGTTCGGCGTCGAGACGGCGCAGATCGATCACCCGTTCGGGGCCGATCTCCGGCGCATCGGGGCCGCTGAACTAACGGTGCCGGCGGCCCCGAGCGTGGGTGCGCCGACCGGCACGGCCCTGCTCGGCGCGGAGGGGAACGACAGCGTACGCGCGATCAACGCGATCCTCGGCGGCGAGGCGGGGGCGGGGGCGACGGTCGCGCGCCTGGCCGCGCCCTGGACGGTCGACGAGACCGAGCACGCGCCCGGCACCTACGTCGTGCGCGACTTCGAGGCAACGGCGCTCACCGCGCTGGCGGGGCAGTATGGGCTGCGCCTGACCTTCGCGCCGGACGACGCGCCGGTCCCCGAGGAGCAGCGCCTGCGGATGCCCCGAATCGGCCTCTATCGCTCCTACAAGGCCAATGCGATGGACGAGGGTTGGACGCGCTTCGTCCTCGAAGAGTACGCCTTCCCGTTCACCACCGTGCGCGACGCCGATCTGCGGCAGGGCGATCTCCTCGATCGCTTCGACTGTCTGATCCTGGCCCATCAGCCCGCACGCGAGATTCTGGACGGCAACAGCGCCCGCGAGTACCCGGCGGAGTACAGCGGCGGGATCGGCGAGCGCGGGGCGTCCAACCTGCGCCGCTTCGTCGATGCGGGCGGGACGCTGATCGCGCTCGACGCCGCCTGCGAGCTGGCGATCGAGCATCTCTATCTCCCGGTGACGAACATGCTGGCGGGGCTGAAGTCGGAGCAGTTCTACGCACCGGGCGCGCTCTTCCGCATCATCGTCGATCCGACCCATCCGCTCGGCTGGGGCTTCGCGCGCGACACGGCGGCGCTCTACATCAACGGCCCCGCCTTCGAGGTTCGCACCGCCCCCGGCGAGCGCGAGCACCCGGCGATCGTGGCGCACTACCCCCACAGCAACACCCTCCTCAGCGGGTGGGTGCTGGGGCCGCAGCATATCGCCGGGAAGGCCGCGATCGTGGAATTGCCGGTCGGGCGCGGTCGGGCGATCCTCTTCGGCTTCCGCCCGCACTTCCGCGCGCAGACGCGCGGCACCTATCGCCTGCTCTTCAACGCGATCTATCGGAGCGGGCTGGCGTAGCGAGCAGTGCGTTCAGGCGTCGGTCGTCGACGGGGGGATGCGCCCGCTCCCCTCGGCGGCGAACTCGCCGACGGCGACGCGGCAGCGCGCCAGGGCACCGCGCAACGCCTCCTGCCCGGACGCACCGAGGCTATCGTGCAGGTGCGTTTCGAGCGCGGCGACCTCCTGGTCGCAGTAGGTGACGAGCGCACGTCCGGCGGAGGTGACGGTGACCTCGACGATCCGGCCATGCGTGGGATGCGGCGCGCGCGCCACCAGCCCGGCGCGCTCCAGACGGTTCAGGATGCCGGCCACCCCCTGTTGCGAGATGAAGCTGCGCCGCGCCAGATCGGCGGCGGAGAGCCCCGGCTCGTGCAGCAGCAGGGTCAGCACGGTCCACTGGGTCAACGTCACCCCGAAGTCGCGCAGGGCGTTATCGAGGACGACGCGCAGCTCGTGCTCGGCGCGGACGAACTGGTAGACGAGGCGATCGTTTAACGGCCTCTCCATTCGCCCTCCCCGCGCCCCAGCTCCCCCGTCAACGTGTATGGCGCATCGTACCACAGTGTCACGTCGCGATCGCAGGTGCTGATCACAGACGCAGGGCGGTCCTTTTCGCCGATCCAGTACGTCGGCGATAGCGGGAGCGCAACAGGGGCGACTGGGACAAAAGGACACAGCACCGCCGATCGAAGAGACAGCGGAATAGCCTGGTCGCATCGGGTATGTTTGGGCGGGCAACGCGCAGGATGGAGCATGCAGCGAAGGAGGTTCGGATGAACGAGCGCTTCCCCGCGATCGAGCCGTACGATAGCGGAATGCTCGATGTGGGCGACGGACAGCAGCTCTATTGGGAGTGCTGCGGCAACCCGGCGGGCAAGCCCGCGCTCTTCCTGCACGGCGGTCCCGGCTCGGGGAGCACGCCGGGCCAGCGTCGCTTCTTCGACCCGGCGCGCTACCGCATCGTACTGCTCGATCAGCGCGGGGCCGGGCGCAGCCGCCCGCTCGCCAGCGCGCCCGACGCCGATCTGCGCGTCAACACCACCGCGCACCTGATCGCCGACATCGAGGCGCTGCGCCTCCTCCTCGGGATCGAGCGCTGGACGGCGATCCTCGGCGTCTCCTGGGGCACGACCCTCGCCCTCGCCTACGCGCAGGCCCACACGACGCGGGTGGGCGCATTGGTGCTCGGGTTCGTGACTACCACCTCACGCCGCGAGGTCGAGTGGATCACCGAGGGGGTCGGGCGGGTCTTCCCGCAGGAGTGGGAGCGCTTCGCCGCCGCCGTGCCGGAGTCGTTGCGCGGGGTGCCGCTCGTGGACGCCTACGCCACGTTGCTGGCCGATCCCGATCCGGCGGTTCAGGATCGCGCCGCGCGGGAATGGTGTACCTGGGAGGACGCGCACGTCTCCTTCACCCCCGGCCATCAGCCGAGCCCGCGCTACGAAGACCCGGAGTTCCGTCTGCGCTTCGCGCGGCTAGTGACGCACTATTGGCGACACGCCGCCTTTTTGGACGAGGCCCAACTGCTCCGCGACGTGGCGACGCTGAACGGGATACCCGGTGTCCTCATCCACGGACGCTACGACGTCAGCGGGCCGCTGGAGACCGCCTGGCGACTCCACAAAGCCTGGTCCACCAGCGAGCTGCACATCCTCGATGATGCGGGGCATGGCGGTGGCGACACTTTCATGCCCACGGTCATCGGTGCGCTGAACCGCTTCGCCAGGTAATGATCCGCCGACCCAAAGAAATGGGCCGCCCGCGCCATCAGCGCGGGCGGCTCGCCTATCTATAGGGCTGACACATCAGGCTTCGCGCGTGGTCGCGTTGCCGGGGATGACCACGCGCTCATGGAGTTGTGCGGCGGTGTAGAGGCGGTAGTAGGCTCCGCGCCGGGCCAGCAGTTCCGCATGCCGTCCCTGCTCCACGATCTGCCCGCCATCGATCACCGCGATCACGTCGGCCTCGATGATCGTGGAGAGGCGGTGGGCGATCACCAGCGCGGTGCGCCCGTGCAACGTCCGTCGCAAACCCGCCTGCACGATCTGCTCGGTGCGCGTGTCGACGCTGCTCGTCGCCTCGTCCAGCACGACGATGCGCGGGTTCGCCAGCATCACGCGCGCGAACGCGATCAACTGCCGCTGCCCGACGCTGAGGCCGCTCCCGCGCTCCCCGACTTTCGTCTCGTAGCGCGCGGGCAGCGAGTCGATGAAGTCGTGGATACCGACCTGTTTGGCCGCCTCCTCCACCTCCGCACCGGTCGCGTCGAGCCGCCCGTAGCGGATGTTCTCACCGATCGTCATCGAGAAGAGGAACGTGTCCTGCAAAACGATCCCGAACTGCCGCCGCAACGACGCCAGCGTCACGTCGCGCACATCGTGCCCGTCGATCGCCACTCGCCCGGCCCAGACATCGTAGAAGCGCGGCACCATGTTGATGATACTCGATTTCCCCGCGCCGGTCGGGCCGACGAAGGCGACCATCTGCCCCGGCTTGATCGTCAGGTTGAGATCGCGGATCACCGGGCGATCGGTATAGCCGAAGGTTACGTGCTCGAACGCGACTTCGCCGGTGATCCGGGGCAGCGGCGTGGCGTCCGGCCCATCGGTGATCTCCAACGGCTCGTCCAATACCTCGAAGATCCGCTCCGCCGCCACCGTCGCCGCCTGCAACGAGTTGTAGCGGTCAGAGAGGGTCCGCACGGGGCTGAAGAAGCGGGCGATGTAGCCGACGAACGCGGTCAACACGCCGATCGTCAGCTCGCCCGAGAGGACGCGCCCGCCGCCGACGACCAGGATGACCATCGTCGCCGTACCGCTGAGCATCTCGACCGCCGGGGCGAGGACCGAGTTGAGGCGGAGCGCGTGCGTATTATTGAGATAGACATCCTTGTTGTTCCGCTCGAAGCGCGTAAAGTTCTCTTCCTCACGCCGGAACGACTGGATCACGCGCATCCCGCTGATGCTCTCGGCGGAATAGCCAGTCAGGCGGCTCGTCGCCACACGCATCGCCCGGTAGACCGGGATCGCATAGCGCCGCCAGATCATCACGACGCCGACCATGATCGGCAAGATCGCGTAGGTGATCACGGCCAGCTCACGATCGAGCGAGAACATGGCGATGATGATGCCGATCAGCACCATCATGTCGGCGAAGAGGCCGATGATCCCGTCCGTGAGGAGGTCTTGCAGCACCGAGACATCGCTCTGGATCCGCGAGATCAGGCGCCCCACGCCGAGCCGGTCGAACGTCTTGAGGCCGAGGAGCTGCATGTGGCGAAAAAGGGCGAAGCGGAGGTCGAAGATCACGCGGTAGCCGATGCGCGTCGTCGTGATCCCCTGGAACCAGCGCGCGCCGAAGACGACCAGCACGCTGATCAGGAAGAGGCCCATGACGTTGAAGATCGGGCGCGCGTCGACCGGTGCACCGGGCACGCGCCGCGCCGCCACATCGATCGCGTTATCGACCACCCGCCCGAGCAGATACGGCAACGCCAGCTCGCCGAGGGTCTGCACGGTGATCGCGACGAGCGCGAGCGCCGCCGGGGCGCGATAGGGGTAAAGATAGCCGAAGAGACGGCGCAGGCTCTGCCGGTTGAGTCCACGCCCGAGATCGTTCTCGCGATCGTCGAGCGATTGCGGCGCTTTCTTGGGCGCGGTCGCCGTGGCGGTGCCCGCCGACATGGTGGGGTTCTTCACGAAAGAGTCTCGCTTTCTCTCGTCCGCCGCTGCGGCTCAGTCATCCGCCTGCAAACGCTCCACCACATCGGCGTCGCGCGTCTGCAAATCGTACGTCTGCCGGTAGATGCCCCCCGCCACGAGGAGTTGCGGGTGGGTGCCGCGCTCGACGATCCGCCCCTCGGAGAGGACACAGATCTGATCGGCATTGAGGACGCTGCTGACCCGCTGCGCGATGATGAACGTCGTCCGCCCCGCCATCAGGGTGGAGAGCGCGAGCTGGATCTCGCGTTCCGTCTCCATATCGACCGCCGAGGTCGCCTCGTCGAGGACGAGGACACGCGGGTTGAGGAGGAGCGCCCGGGCGATCGCCAGCCGTTGCTTCTGGCCGCCGGAGAGGTTCACGCCGCGCTCGCCGAGGACGGTGTCATACCCCTGCGGCAATTGCGAGATGAAGTCGTGCGCCTGCGCCGCGCGCGCTGCCGCCTCCACATCGGCCTCGTTCGCCTCGGGGCGACCATAGGCGATGTTATCGCGAATCGAGTCGGAGAAGAGGAAAGATTCCTGCGAGACGAAGCCGACGTTGGCGCGCAGGGTCGGGAGATCCCACTCGCGCACGTCCACCCCATCGATCAGCACGCGCCCGCCGGTGACATCGTAGAAGCGCGCCATCAGTTGCACGATGCTCGTCTTGCCGCTGCCGGTCGTGCCGACCAGCCCGATCGCCGCGCCGGGCGTCGCCTCGATCGCGATGTCGCGCAGGATCGGGCGTCCGCCACGCGAGTAGGCGAACGAGACATCCTCGAAGGTGACGTGGCCGCGCACCGCCGCCGGGCGATACGGCTCCGCCGGGGCGACGATGCGCGGGCGGCGGGCCAGCAGCTCGTAGACCCGCTCCGTGGAGGCGAGCGCCAGGGCGACGTTGTTCATGATCGGGCCGATCTGCCGGATCGGGTCGGTCAACTGATTCAGATAGAGGTAGAAGGCGAGCAGCGTCCCGGCCTGGAGATCGCCATTCAGCACCTGCCAGCCGCCATAGGCGACCACCAGCACCGTGCCGACCCCGGTGATGAACGGCATGTTCGCGTTGGCGAGCGAGGAGAGACGTGCGGCCTCCATCTGCCGCGCGAAAAGCACCTCACCGGCCTGGGCGAACTTCGTCTCCTCATAGCTCTCGCGCCCGAACGCGCGGACGAGCCGCGTGCCGGACAGATTCTCCTGCAAGACCGACATCGCCTCGCCGAATTGCCGCTGGGTCCGCAGATAGCGCGGGCGCACGCGCGCGCTGAACGAGAGGGTGACGGCGAGTAGGATCGGGATCATCACCAGCACGATCAACGCCAGCCGTAGATCGAGGGTCAGCATGATCGCGGCGGTGCCGACGATCAGGATGGCGGTCTGGACGATCGTCCGCAGCGCGGGGGAGTAGAAGCGCCGGATGTTGCGGATGTCCTCGGTGAGGATCGAGAGGAGTTGCCCCGATTGTGCGGTGTCGTAGAAAGAGAAGGAGAGGTTTTCCAAATGCCGATAGAGCTGGTTCCGCAGCGCGTAGGAGACCCGCTCGCCGAGCCATTGCGTCGTCACGCTGCGAATGTAGGCCGACGTGGCCGCGAGGACCGACACGCCGATGATGCCCGCCCCGATTTGGAAGAGCAATTGCCGCTGCCCACCCCCGATGGCGTTGTTGATCAGCGCGCGGATCAGCAATGGCAGGGCCAGCGAGAAGCCGATGCTCGTCAAGATGCTGATCGCTGCGACGATCGTCATGGCGCGGTTCGCCCACATCAACACGATCAGTCGTTTGACCAGATAACGGACGCTATATTGCTCTGCCATGCCACCTTCCTGACCCACACTACTTCGTGTAAATCCTACGGTGTCACCGTAACGATGCCCATCATACACCAATTTGCGAAGGGCTGTGTGGGCGCGCAAGGCGCGCATCTGCGTGGGATGTAGATCGCGCGCGCGCCGTACGCGCGTGATGCACCCCTCGAATCGGACGTTGCACATGCTATAGTGCCCTGCATGAGCGCGGCGTGATCCTGATGCGGCGTGAGGAGATGGGCGATGCGGCGGGGTGAAGGCGGGCGAGTGCGCGGCTGGGCGATCCTGCCGCTCGTATTCTTGCTCCTGAGCGGTTGCGGCACCACGACCAGCACTGCGGTCGCGGGGCTGGTCGAGCCGACCGCCACCGCCACCCCCGCGCCAACCGCCACGGCGACACCGAGCCCGACCGCGACCGCGACCGCCGCACCCACCGCCACCAGCGTCCCGCCGACCGCCACGACCGCCAACACGCCAATCCCGACGCGGGCCGCGACGCTCGTCCCCACCCCGCGACCGACCGTCGCGCCGACCACCGCGCGCCTCCCCACGCCGGGCGGCGGCTACGCGGCCAACTGGGCGACCTGGGAGAACGGCGATGACCCCGACGGGCGCTTCCGCCGCACCTACCAGCGCGCCCAGGACGAATATCGGGTCCAGATCCTCGAAGAGGATCAGGAATGGTCGTTCTTCGCGCCGGAAGGGCAGACCTATCAGGACTTCACCCTGGATGTCGAGGCGAACCGGCTCACCGGGCCGGACACGATCGGCTATGGGCTGGTCTTCCGGCGACAGGCGCGCAAAGAAGGGGCGGCGGCGAGCGAGCGCTACATCTTCTATGTCACGCCGCAGGGGCGCTACAGCATGTTCCAGGTCAACGCGGACAATACGCAGCGCACGCTCAGGCCGCTCGATGCGCCCGGCGTCCCGAGCGTGATCAAGGTCGGCGATGGCACGAACCGCCTGCGCGTCACCTGCCAGGGCGCGAAGATCGTCCTGGCGATCAATGGGGTGGACGTCTTCACGCTCACGAATGCCACGATCACCCAGGCGGGCGAGGTCGGCGTCTTCGTGCTGACACCGGTGGGGGTGGCCGACGCGACGGTCGCCTTCCGCCGCCTGACCCTGACGCCGGTCCGCTGAGGAAACGGCGCGCGCCATCTTTGCGACAATGGGGGCGTCCGGCTCGGGCCGGACGCGATGAGGGGAAGGGAGTCACGATGACCAGCGATCGGGGACTGCTGCTCTATATCGGCACTTATACCAAGCCGACCACGCCGGAACGTCCGCGCTCCGAAGGGATCTATGTCTACCGCTTCGCCCCGGAGACCGGGACGCTGACCCATCTGCACACGGTCGGCGATGTGCCGAACCCGTCCTTCCTGGCGATCGACCCGACCGGGCGCTTCGTCTTCGCCGCCAATGAGGAGATGGGGATCGACGGCCACGATGGCGGCGCGGTCAGCGCGTTCGCGCGCGACCCGCAGAGCGGCGACCTGACCTTCCTGAACCGCGAGGCGTCGCATGGCGACCACCCCTGCTACATCGCGGTCACCCCGCACGGGCGCGCGGTAGCCGTGGCGAACTACAGCAGCGGCAGCGCGGCGCTCCTGCCGATCGGTGAGGATGGGCGGCTCGCCCCGGCGAGCTACGTCGATCAGCACAGCGGCAGCAGCAGCAACCCGCAACGGCAGCAGGGGCCGCACGCCCACTCGATCCCGATCGACCCGAGCGGGCAGTTCGCCCTCTGCCCCGATCTCGGCATGGATCAGGTCGTGATCTATCGCCTCGATGAGGCGGGGCCGACGCTGACACCGCACCGCCCGGCGGGGCATCTCGCGGCGGGGACCGGCCCGCGCCACCTCACCTTCCACCCGACGAAGCCGATCGCCTACGTGATCGGCGAGTTGGCCTCGACGATCACCGCCTTCAACTGGGACGCGGACGGCGGGACGCTGACGGAGTTCCAGACCGTCTCGACCCTGCCGAGCGATTTCAGCGGCGAGAGCACCTGCGCGGACATCCACGTCGCGCCATCGGGGCGCTTCATCTACGGCTCGAATCGCGGGCACGACAGCCTGGCGGGCTTCGCGATCGACGAGGACAGCGGGCGTCTCTCCTCGATCGGCCACACCCCCACCGGCGGCAAGACCCCACGCAACTTCGCGATCGATCCGTCCGGGGCCTTCCTCCTCGCCGCCAATCAGGGGAGCGACAACGTGGTGGTCTTCCGCCTCGATGCGGTGACCGGGGAACTGACCCCGACCGGCGAGGCGACGATCCCCGCCCCGGTCTGCCTCGAATTCCTCCCCGCCAGCGCGCGCTAAGGCAGGTCGCTGCCCGATGCTGCATACACCGATCTGCGCCCTGCTCGGCATCCGGCACCCGATCTGCCAGGCCGGGATGGCAAAGTACACCTCGCCCGCCCTCGTCGCCGCCGTGTCGGCGGCGGGGGCTCTGGGCGTGCATGGTGGCCTGGGCCGCGCCGCCGCCGAGGTGCGGCACCTCTGCCGCGAGACGCGGGCGCTCCTGCCGGACGCGCCGTTCGGGATCAACCATGTGATCGACCGGATCGACGAGGCCGCGTTCGCCGCGTCGCTCGCCGAAGGAATCCCGGTCATCGTCCTCTCCTGGGGCGACCCCAGCCCCTGGACGGCGCGCGCGCACGCGGCAGGGGCACGAGTGCTCGTACAGGTCACGCGCCCGGGCGAGGTGCCACCCGCCCTCGCCGCCGGGGCGGACGCGCTGATCGCGCAAGGGACCGAAGGGGGCGGCCACAGCGGCTTCCTGCCACTGGCGGAACTGTTGCCAGCCGTGCTCGCACTGGCGGGTACGGTGCCGATCCTGGCGGCGGGCGGCATCGTCGATGGCGTGGGGCTGGCGGCGGCGCTGGCGCAGGGGGCGGCGGGGGCCTGGATCGGCACCCGTTTCCTTGCCACACCGGAGGCGGCGATCAGCGCCGCCTGGAAAGCGGCACTACTGGCCGCCGGGCAGGATGCCACGATCCACACCGCCGCGTTCGATCAACTCTGGGGACAGCCCTGGCCCGGCGCGCGCGTCCGCGCGATCCGCAATGACTTCACGGCGGCATGGGACGGCCAGCCGGACGCCCTGGCCGCGCGACACGCCGCCGTGCAGGAGGCTGTCTGGCGTGCGGAACGCGACGACGATCCGCGCCTCTTCGCGCTGATGGCCGGGACCGGCGTGGGCCAAATTCGGACGATCCGCCCGGCCGGCGCGCTCGTCGGGGAACTGGTGGCGGAGGCCGAGGCGATCATCGTGCGGCTGGCGGCGCTGATCGAAGCCGACCGTGGCAGCGGCGGTTGAGGGGCGCGGAGCGTCAACCGGAATCACCGTGCGGTTTACCATAGACAGGACGGCGACAACTCGGTACTATTCGACTCCCAGGTGCTGACGGTGGATGGGGTGGGGCAGAGGCGTGGACGGCGAACCGAAGTGAGCGGTGGGCACCGCGCGATCGTCGTTGCCACGATAGGGAGCAACCGATGAGAATGACAGGCGCGTCCGGCGACGACGCAGTCGGATTCCGCATCGATGCTTAATCCCGACTCGCTGATGTCGATCGCCTTTCGCTATGCCCGCTGGCTCCGCGAGACGGAGCAGTGGGAGGCGATGGAACTCTTCCCGTTAGTGATCCACCCGGCCATCGGACGGCTCGCCGGCACGGGCAAGATCAAGGTCACCGACCTGACCCCCGCGATCGTCCGGCGCACGGTGCTGATCGCGCGCCAGGATGGGATCGATGATGAGAATGCGCTCGGCGCCTGGATCGACTTCTTCGACTACCTCGACGCCGAGGGCGTCACCTATCCGGTCACCCTCCTCGACCAGGTTTCCTAGTCCTCCCACGGCGCAGTCGGCGTATCCAGCAGCTTTCCCGAACCGCTAACCCCCGGAGATCGCGCGCCCGCGAGCATCCCGATTCGCGCTCCAGCGCACCGACAGCCTCCTCGGCACAATCTTTCAGCTGCCATAGATAGCGCATCACAGCGCCACAATTATGCCTGCCTGCCCCACCGAAGAGCCGGGCGTTCAGACGCGCACGGCGATGACGCGCCTTTCGTACTGGGAACTATCGTCCTATCTCACCTGCCCCCCTGGACAATTGGTACTACAAGCCGCCAGAAGCACGAGATCGTGACGTATAGTGGGGGGGCCGGAGAAACGGCACTCCACGAGAACACCCCGCAGGGCTGCGGGGTGGGCGTGCCATGTCCGCGTGCGGGCAGGCCACGTCAGGCGATACGGGATGGCACGTGTGCCGAGTCGAGGGAATGCAAGATGATGGTATTTTCGCGCGTATTCATGGCGATCGCGGTACTCGCCATGATCTTCAGCCCGCTGATGCCGACCCGGCAAGCCAGCGCGGCCCTGGAGACCGTCGAGGTGGCGACCGCCGATCCGATCGCCGCACTCCCCACCCGCACGGCGACGACGCCGGTCGTCGAGACGCAGGCGTTGCCGACCGCCACGACCGCGCCCACGAAGCCAGCGACCGCGCCGACCGTCGCGCCGAAACCCTCGACGGCCCCCTCAGTCGCGCCATCGGTCGCTCCCGCCGCCGCGCCATCCCCCGCCCCGAAGGCCAGCGCGGCGGCATCCCCGGCCCCTTCACCAGTCGCGTCGCCGGTGGCCGCGCCGAGCACCGCACCGGTCGCCAGCCCGAGCGCCGCCCCTTCGGCGGCACCGAGCGTCGGGCCTTCGGCAGCCCCGAGCAGCGGCGCACAGGCGGCCACGCCGGGCGTCCGCAGCACGCCACGGGCAGGAACGCCGGTAGCTGAGTCGTCCGCGTCGCCGTCACCGAGCCCATCGGCCAGCCCGAGCCCGTCGCCGAGCCCGAGCGCTTCCCCGAGCCCGAGCGCTTCCCCGAGCCCGAGCCCATCAGCCGGTCCGGAGCTACCGTTCGATCCGCTGGTGCCCGCCGGTCCACTGGAGATGCCCGGCGACGGCAAGGCGTTACAAGGGAATGGCGACTGGCGCACGGCTGTCGTGACCGAAGCGCAGAAGTACATCGGCGTCCCCTACGTTTGGGGCGCGCAGAGCCCCAGTGGGTGGGACTGCTCCGGTTTCGTCCTCTGGATCTTCCAGAAGGCCGCCGGAGTGACCCTGCCGCGCGTTGCCGGTGACCAAGCAGGTGTCGGGGTCAACGTCA
>JAABUK010011032.1_pt1 | contig 11883 bp, 17 predicted proteins | sample 5559141 | NCBI WGS metagenome assembly JAABUK01 (sample SAMN10711869, study PRJNA513367) | rock metagenome | isolation source: Antarctica rocks | place: Antarctica: Victoria Land, Pudding Butte nord | collected 2016-01-03 | reverse complement strand
TAACCCCAACCCAACCCCCTTCAACATACCCATCCATCTTCAATCAGAAAAGCACTCATTCACTTCCATCATCCTTGACTTTTTTATATAGAAAGGATTGGATAGAATGAGGGGGGCGGGGGGGCCTTTATGACTATGAATTTGATTCAAAGTATGGAATACTGCTGATCATGATTTCTTGATTGTCGATATTTTCGAGAGTCGTGGTGATCGTGATAGAGAGGCCGTCAGTATCTCGAAAGTTTGTCATGGAATAAATGATGATCTGCAATTCCTATCTTCAATTCTGTGAGTTTTGAAAAAGTTTCTAGAAAGGTATCATTAGCACGAGGAGGTCTCCAGTGTCACGAAAGTTTATCAAATAATCATGATTTTAAAAGAAACTGTTCATACACACGGTGCCCTCCTGGCAGCCCGGAAAAGAAAGAAAAAACTTCGAATCTCCAACTCTCTCCCAATCCAGCAACTGCCTAAAGCTAACCGTGCATCCCAAACATTGCCCGATCGAAGTCCAGCATCGCCTTCTTATGCCGCCTCTCATATTCCCCTGCAACCCACTTGAATGCACGCGCAATCTTTACCCCCGGCCCAAACCCCACATCCGTACGATTGCCGTCTTCGGCCAGCTCAAAACAAGGCATGTCTGGTCCGCCGGCGATGGTCATTGTCGGAAGGACAGGTCTCCCAGTCAGATCCCTACCCCAGTAAGCGTTAAGGGGGAACGGCGGGCTGCTGTGGGGCTGGTGTTGTGGCTGAATTGCCACAAGGGCGTCGGGGTTCCATGCTGGGTTGTAGTTGCGTGGATACAAGGCGACCCCGGGTCGGATCGACAACAAGGGAGGATTGGGTGGTGCAGATTGATATTGGACTCTGCCGGCGAGTCGACCCGGGTTATGGGCTTGGTAGACTGCTGCAAGGTCGTGCACAGGTCGATCCTCGCCACGACGTACCGGTGCAGCAGCAGAGGAGGGCCATTGTGCAGGAGCAACTGGTGGTAACGGAACGTGCGGCTGAGTGATTTCTAGTGAAAACTGAACGTGCGGCTGAGTAATATCTGGTGCAGAAGCGACTGGAGGCAATTGCGCAGGAAGGGCTGGTGAGTAATGGTAGGCAGGAAGTCTCCCGGATGGTCGAGCAGGCGGATTTGGTGCGACCCCAGTCGTAGTCGGAACAGAGCTTGCAGTCGGACGTGGCCCAAGCTGAGAAAATTCACCATGCTGCTCATAGCTTGCTTCCTCTCCTTGCCGAGCAACTGTAACTAGTTGAGTGAGCTCTGTCCGACCAAGATCGGTAGCAGGGTTCGGGGAGGGTTCACGTGGAGGAGGTGGCAAAGGATGCTTTCTGGGCCGTCCAGGCTTACGCTTGACAGGAGATCCAGTTGCAGGAGCTTGAGCTGGGGTATGGACAGAAGCTGCAGTCGTGGGGGGTCGTGAAGCAAGTTGTCGTTGCTGAGTCCTGGCAGAGCCTAGGGAGTTTGTCCGAGAACGAGTGCGGTGGCCGGAATCACTGACAGATGCTGAAACACTTGGAGGAATGTCCTGGCGTTGGCCTTCTGGTTTCTGGCTCTGTGAAGTCCCATGGCCAGGGAATGACACAGTGTCTGTGGCGGCTCGTTGTCCTCTTACGTTGGCGGCATCTAGAGGAAGGAGCTGAGTTGATGGACAATAATAAAAACCACGAGATATTTTCATACCTTGAGGAGCCGGATGAAGTTGTAGACCTCCTGTGTTGTGTAGTGCTTCCTGCTCACTCGGCATGACCGGAACCTCACTTGGCTCTTCAACAGCTGGCGTCCCTGGCACTTTCAGAGCCGTTAGATAGCGATGGAGCAAAGATAGAGATCGTAGACTTACGCCTCAACCCACCCATAGTACGATGCTCTTCACCTGGGCTACCACCACTGGCTCCGCCAGATCGGGCGCCTTCCGCAAAGGGCGTCGATGAGACCATACTGCGAGTTGAAAACCGTGACCAAGAACAATTTTCTGCTGCGTCCGAATGAAAGCGAAAAGTAGGAGATGTCTCTTGATGTGACTTGCCTAGTTACTGGTACAATCCTTGGAATGTCTGCCACAAGTTCGAGAATGACTGCCTGAATGTGTCGAAAAATGTCACAAAGCGAGGTCTCAAAAGGAGATCGGTGTTGTTTTGAGGGCGTCCTGTTGCGGTACCCCACGTGACTTGCTCATTCGCGGGTGTTTGGGCTGGCTTGCGCAATATTGCGGTCCAGCGGGCCATGGGGAGCACCTAGGTCGGACAGCTTGAGGGCGCAACCATTAACAAAGACGGCCCAGAAAGCCATGGGTGATTTTGACATCGGTCTATCTTTACCGGCAGCAGCTGTCCCTTCAAACAAGATCAGACTGGGTAAGGCCTCTGGGAAGAGGAGCTTTCTTCTCAAGTCCACCCCTAAGCAGCTGCTCGAACCTAGCTTCCATCTTCGCGAAGGCTCCACGATAGTCCCGCCCGGACATCTCAGGATTTCTGAAGCCATCTCGTACCCACAGGCTCCAAGCACCCATCTCACGCGCCATCAGAACGTCTGTGGCCAGGCGATCTCCTACCACAACTATCTCAGCAGGATTGGACGTCACTCCATGGTCGCAGAAATACTTGTGCACATCAGGTCCACAGAATGGCTTGCGCCGTTCTGGATGTTGGCGCAAGACGGGTATGCCAAGCTCTGCTTCTAGAGCCTTGGCTTCTGCCTCGTGGACAGCTGATGGTGTGCTGCCAGCCGTATTGCTGACGATGAGCACGCTATGGGGAGAATGAGAAAATTCGGGCGAGGACCGGATCTTCTCCAATTTGGTGAGGTACGAAGGGTGCATCATGGTCGTCTCTGGCGGACAAATTGTATTGTCCTTGTCCAAGACAAGAGCGCGGATTCTCGGCAGAGGCTTTGATGGAAGCAATGCCGACAGAGGCACGGGAAGAGACAGGAAGGTTGAAACCTGAGCATGTGGAAGAAGCGATGAAGGGTCATGAAGAAGATATGATAGAGTGAGCCGAGCAGCAGGGAAGTTGGACAAGAGAGACATGCTGTTGAAATCAACTCGCGTTGGCGGAACAGAGTGACAGCAGACAATCCCAGCGACACCACAGCAACACCCCAACAGCTCGAAGCCTTGCCCAAACTTCGTTTACGTGTTGTCAATTGGGTAGAGCAGGAAGCGGATGCAGTCAAGATTATCGCAGGTGAGATTGCGCTAGTAGATGAGGCTCCAAACCTTATTTTGGATGGTCATTTTCACTCTAGAGCATACATAAAAAACCCCTTTCATGGAGTATTAATTCTTACCCGTCGTCTATTCTTCTTATTAGACCGTGGTCGGAGCTCTGTTGCAAGAACTAATTGCGCTGGTGTCCCTCCCCAAATCCTAGCCCCCCATGGGCAAACTCACCTCCACAATCGGCGTTCCCATCAAACTCCTAAACGAAGCTCAAGTAAGCACAGCACAACACAGCACAGCACCGCCCCTACCCCCACCCCCATTTCCAAAGCACGTCTAACCACAACCTACAGGGCCACGTCGTGACCCTCGAACTAACAACCGGCCAAGTCTACCGCGGCAAGCTCCTCGAAGCCGAAGACAACATGAACGTCCAGCTGAAAGACATCACCGTCACCGCGCGCGATGGCCGCGTCTCCCATCTCGACCAGGTCTACATCCGAGGTAGCCATGTGCGGTTTTTTATTGTGCCGGATATGCTGAGGAATGCGCCGATGTTTCGGAGTCGGGGCACGAGGGGAAAGGGGGTGGGTCTGGCCAGGGGGAGGGCGACGGTGAACCGCGCGAGGGCGGGGAGGAGAGGTTAAGAGGGGATGAGGGTGGGAAGGGCCAGAGTTGCGCGAGATATGTGCTGGGATCCTGAAATTGCGGAGGCCGATATTACATACGGCGGGCAGGGGCATATGGCGCTTGACGAGCAACCAGAGAGGTCAAGGAGGTGGCACTGAGAGAAAAAGGGACTACATTGTCACAAAAGCGATCGGTATCTGCAAATCAGGACGATTTGATCTAAGTGATCCGCATCCCAAAAGTCGCCCCATACTATGGCTCTGCTATCGGATTCCCAGAGTATCTGATTCAAGGCTGTTAGAGAATAAACTTGAGGGAAATCGACAAAGCATGCCTTGCTCGTCATGAGCTTGGGTCTATTCTCTGGTTCTCCATGCTTTTGATCCTCGTCTGCTGAGCTCCTCATAAGAATGATACAACGCTTGCTAATGCTAAAAACCTTGTACGGAAAAGACTGCGCTACGCCCTGCAGGAATGACACGAGCCACCAGACCCTTCATGAACGCCTCTCGAAATGCCTTCATAACTGCATCACTGACGGAAAAGAGCAAGAATCACGACTTTTCCTCCTCTGAACACAAGACGCCAAATCCAGCTCATCGCCATCCTCATTCGAGATTGGGTGAGGGTTACTAACATCCGTTGCCGATGGTGAGCAAACCGAATGGTCCTGCAAGAGTGGGGTTCGCGGCTGAAGGGCAGAAGTCGTCGTAATAACCCGCAGGAAATGCTGTCGAAAACCAAGATTGACTTCCATCAAACGAGATCAGCCGATCTCCTCTTAAACACGACCTGCTTGGGCCTACTCACCCCCTCATGTCATCTTCTAGGACCGTTTCCATTGGGAGCTGACAACGACGCATCAAAGAACATTTCTCCCTTGACGCCGCTTTGCTCGCCTATGTGGATCGTCCGCTCCCATTCGTCCAGCTGGGCGAAGACTTCAATCCTTGTATCCTCAACAATCGCATCCATCTTGATATCGTTCCGATCGTGTCCAAAGGGATCTTCCAGCTGACATCCGATGCCCTCGATGCCATAGAGCGTGAAGGTCACCAAGCTGACGATCAAAATGGTCCACCAGCCCATCTCGTTGACCATGGCGAAGGGCAAGACACAGCAGAAGAGGGCGAGGACCTGCTTTTGGTGGATCAGATGTGCGATTGGCATAGGAGTGATGCGGATGGTCTCCATCTTGCCATAAGCGGCTATAATCGTGCTTATCTGAACGGTCAACTGGGAGGCTTGTGGTGCGGAGAACCAGCCTCTGTCAGCACCCCGGGTGACGAAGGCCTCGACCATAAAGGCCAGCTGCAGGGGCAAGCCCAAACCCTCCTCCTCGTGACCTTTGAGGCCCGCCGGTAACAAATCTTCATACTCCGGATTCAAACGGGGGGTGATGTTATGATTCTCGCCCTGTTCAATGTCTTTGGCGGCGACCGGGGCGAAAGCGGCGCCCCATTCGGCGCGGAGGCGATTCTTCACGGCAAAAGGAATGGCAACCAATATACGAATGGTGCGGTCGAGGTCTGCTCGTTCGGTGGAGTCAAGGTGTCGGTCCTTCAGATACGAGCAGGTGAGGAAGATACGGGAGAGGTTTCGCACACAGGTTATGACGGTGGTGAGATTGTTGCGGCCATCCCAGAAGCGATTCCAGGAGGTTTGATTGCGGAAGACAAGCATGAGACCGACGACTATGGATAGGGAGGGAATCTGATGACAATGTCAATTCAGGCCCGCGGACAGGACAGCACGGCGGGGTGCGTACGATTGTAGAAGGTAAGGAGATGTCTCTATGAGTGTATAGGTGGATGGAGACCACGCCGATGGCGAACGCAGCGTGGAGAAGTACTGGGACGAGGATCATGGAGTGGATGGCGCCCTTCACGAAGCGCAGCACGAGAGGCCATCTGCAATTGGGTCAATTCTGGAGGTCAATTGGGGCGATCGATGTGGGCTGACCTTCGAGGCTTCATTCTGGTAGAATACTTCATAGGGTATGACTTTGTTCGAATGTGCTTGAGCGCTCCGGGGATTGGGGTACGAGGACCCGGCGTTCTCGGCGGTGATTCGAATCTCATCTTTGCGAGCGGGCGTGGAAGGGAGGAAGGTGGTTTGCGGTGGTGTGGTGAGGTCCCCCAGGCAATCGCTGACCCGAATTTGGCGAGAGTGAAGGAGTGGAAATACGAGTCCTGCCCGCAATCAAGAGTAGGCAGCAGACAGTAGACAGTACCCAGTGGGGGAGTCTGCTGCATTATGAAGAAGTGTGAAGTCTCGCCGCCCGGAATGTTAGAGACCCAAAACGCTGAAAGGGGGTGGAGTGGGGTCGAGTTGGAGCAGGAGGTTTGGAAGGAATTGGGAGTGTCTGAGCAGCAGGCTGAGCCACCAGTACGGGCGGCGGGCGATACTTCGACGCCGGGTTGATCATTCCTACCAGTAGCCCGAGCTGGGTGCTGTGCAGCGAGTCAATTGCACTGGTCGACATCCACCACGCCGTCTCTAGGGTTTGGTGAGCATGGGGGGGAGGAGGCGGCAGTACAGAGTATCATCAATGCTGCGGCTGCACTATCCCTCCCGGTCGTATCTAACCACAGCTATGGTGATCTGCTCCAGGGGAGCGGCGTTTTATGTACCCTGGTCTCTTCAATTGGGACACGTTGAGGGTAGTACTATGCTGATCGTCTTCGGAAGCTGAACAGCTCACTAAGAATTCTCGTTTCACATTACTCAATCTCCCACCCAAGGACTTGTTGTGCGACCATGGTTGAGCGCCAGCGAGCCAACCTCCCGGTCATGTCGCCCCATGAAACGTCGGCCGCTGAAGGCCTGGCGTCAGAAAATGTCTGGTGGAGCTGCAGTTGCCCATGATCCTTTCCACCCAACGCCATTCTCCTCGGCCCGTACGACCTTCTACCTCCGTATCATTCTTTCACGTTTCGACTCCCATCCCTTACAAAGCATGGCTTATTCAGATTCATCCAGGGCAGATGCAGCAAGGCGCCGACCACTATCTCGGCCGGCACTACCATCAAATACAAAAGGTCCAGCATCATTCCTGGGTGTCAATGGGCCTTCTCCTCCAATGATGTCAGCCGAAGTGGGTGTTGCCGTTCGTACGGTAGCGGGGGTGTTGTTCGAAGCAACATGAGCCAGCTGTGCGGCGTTGGATGATCTCGGTATTTCGATGCCATTGACACGCGTGATCCCAGAGGAAGCTGCGGCGTTAGGTGTTTGCCGCCATGATAGGAGGCCATTCGTCACGATCTGAGGTGTTGCAGATGCATGATCGGCGTTGCCTTCGAATTGTATGTTGGTAAGGTCGACATCACCAACCTCACCATAGGCTGCAGCTGCACCACCTGCATGGACAGTGTCCTGTTGATTCTGTAATTCGTTTGTGGGTTGAGTCACCGTGGCAGCCGTGTTTCCTGCAGCGCTAGCTGGCTCGGCACTTTGTTCCCACTCTTCGCCATCTTCCACATCAAGCTCGGCTTCCAGATCGGTGACAGCACGACAGTTGGGGCATGTGAATTGCGGATAATGGCTGCCCATAAGCATGCGACGAATGCATTTGTAGTGCCACACGTGTGCACATGCGGCAATGAATAAAGACTGACAAGGCTGTCGAAAGTTAAACCAAAATCAGCATATCATGGAAGGACAGACTCACTGCAACGTCTCCAAGACATATTGAGCATTCTCCTTTGTTCTCGTCTATCTTGGCATCTCCCTTTCCAAGCTTTTGCAACTGCGCGTGGCGATTCATGCTGGAGGAGTATTGGTTAGCGGAGTAGAAAGAACATCAGAATATCACTTACTTGAAATTATTTGGCCTTTTTTGCCAGGCCCGGTTGCACTCTATGCGGATTTTAACGCATCGGAAAATCATCTCTTCTCCGCCGCGAAAGTCTATGCCAAGCTGGACAATATCGCCATCCTTGACTGGATACAGTCTTGATTCGGTATTTGGCTGACTGAGCCTTATGTGGTTCAGAAAAGTACCTGAGGAACTGCTCACATCCTTGATCTGCCAACTGCCATTGACGAAGCTGAACTCGCAATGTTTGCGGCTGACAACCTTGGACTTGAAGCCAACCGGTGCTTCTGATGCTCCCGTTGGATTTGACACAGGAATGCCTTCTCGTTCAGAATAGCGTCCGACCCTGATAATTGAAGATTCACTGGGAAGCGTGCGGACGACGGGCGCGAATGTCAGCGATGGACGGCCCTGCCGTAATTCTTGGTGAGGAAAGAAGCGAATGGTCGGTGGCCTAGCTTTTTCATCAGGGTTGTCTTGGGTAGTGTCATTGGTTTGAGCATTGGTGAGAATGCCAACGTCGTCGCTTGCGTCTCTGCCAACTATGGTAGATCTCTGTCCTTCAACACTGTGCACTGATTCTGATGTTACTGCCCGTACATTGCTGGCAGGTCTATGTCGAGCCATGTCTGCCGAGTCAATTACCAAATGGTGAGCAGGAGGAGAAGTGGATGGCCCGGATCTCAGGGGTAACGTTCCGCTCGTGTTTCGTGTCAAAGGATGAGTGTGTAGCGACGCTACCTCCTGCGTTGAAGTCTCGTTTGCTGGTTGGCTCGGAGGTTCAAAGAGTCGTGGTGTACTTTCAGCAGTGTTCGATCGCGGAGGAGTAGAAGAATTCTGAGGATAGCTGACAGAGCGAGAGAAGTAGCTTCGTGGTGATGAATGAGAGGTCTCGCCTGGAGATGGAGGTCCTAATCTGCGCAGACAACTGAGCCCACGACGGCGACGACTGGAGGAAGGGATGTTGGTCCTTTCGAGACTAGCAACAGTAAGAGTAGGAGCTGGGACTGAGGCCGTAGTCATTGACCAATATCGTGCAGTCGGGATTGGGGAAACAGGAGGTGTATACGCAGGAGCGATATGGTTTGCGTGCCTTCTCTCGGTTATGCAGCCTGAGGGTTCGTGCTCAGCCTGCGGCAGATCGCCCGTCACACGAACCAGGCACGGGATAGATAAAGTCTGCAGCACGACGGGATCGAGGATGAGAGGCCGTCAAATGATCTCAGGGGGGGGACAGTGGACATCCGCCTTTCATAGATGCCTTCTTGCAGATATCAGTAGCCGTATCTTGACTCTTCAGCAATCAATCCTTCGGCCTCCACGTACCAGGAGAGGAGATCCAGGTCGGAGATCGGAACGCCACTTTCACGCACGAAGACTTCTCATCATTCTGTTGCTTTTCAGCATTGACGAAGTAGCCGTCGCAGGCATTTGGATGGAAAGCGTCGTCTAGGGCGAAAGATGCCTGGCGCACGTTGTTATGCCTTCGACACCGTCCCAGTGCCTGTGCCTGTAATGGTTCACCTGTAAGCAGCGACAAGGTAGAAGCAGGGTCGAGGTGGCTGAGCTGTGGCTGATCTCCATCGGAACTTGCCGAAAGTGGCATCGCGTCTCAAATTTGGAGTCTGCCTCGGACACCTGCCAGACCATATCCCATCTGTCAACAGAACGCTGCATTTCAGCATAGACAGTGTCCAGAACATCGGTCCGATATGCGTCGCTCAGCTGCAAAGACGCTTGAGCTAGCAACGGCAGTGCCGAGAATCTCCAGAGCCTCTGCGCGATCGTTTGCGACAGTGCGAGATGTGGGAGATGTGAGAGACCCAGGTCAGAAGGTATGAAGAGCACGACCTTGGATGAACAGTCACAGATGTTCATGCTGACGTCCGTGACAGGACCCTGTTGAGCTTGATCAACTCACCGAGCTTTCAAACGGACTACGGATAGCCACCGAGTCTCTTCCTGGGCCCTTCTCTGGCGTGGGAGTATACATCGACGCAGGCTCAAGATACGAGAATGAAAGCTTGCGCGGCATCAGCCACATCATCGATAGGCTTGCTTTCAAATCTACCAAACAGTCAACGGCAGACCAGATGCTGGAATCGTTAGAGACACTTGGTGGAAACATCCAATGTCATTCGTCAAGAGAAGCGTTGATGTATCAATCTGCAACCTTCAACTCCGCCGTACCGACGACCGTCGGACTACTTGCTGAGACGATTAGAGATCCTGTAATCACAGACGAGGAGGTTCAGCAACAGCTGGAGACTGCTGAATACGAGATACAAGAGATCTGGTCGAAACCGGAACTTATCATCGGAGAGCTTGTTCACATGGCCGCGTACAAGGACAACACGCTGGGACACCCTCTGCTCTGTCCGAAAGAACGATTACCCTTCATCACCAGCGGCTTAATCGAGAAATATAGAGACACATTCTACAAGCCGGAAAGGATGGTGGTTGCGTTTGCTGGTGTTCAGCACGGTGAAGCTGTGCGGCTTGCGACACAGTACTTTGGTGACATGAAGCGAGGACACGGACCATATTCATCATCGACCGATTCTGCAAGCGTCTCATCTGCTTCGTCAATAGACTCCTCCGAGACTTCCTCGCCATCCTCCACCTCATCAATTTATACACCACCATCATCCTCCAGCAGCCCGTCAAAAATCCTCTCCAAGCTTCCTCTCTTCAAAAACCTCTCAACCTCAGCCGCCAACCGCGCCACCGTCTCCCCTCTCGACCCTTCCCTCCTCCAGCCCTCCACCCTAGACCTAACCCAACCTTCCCACTACACCGGCGGTTTCCTCGCCCTCCCCCCCCTCCCGCACCCAACAAACCAACTCAACAATCCGCTCTCCCACATCCACCTCGCTTTCGAAGCACCCCCAATCTCCTCCCCCGACATCTACGCCCTCGCGACCCTCCAAACCCTCCTCGGCGGTGGCGGCTCCTTCTCCGCCGGCGGCCCCGGCAAGGGCATGTACTCGCGCCTCTACACGCACGTCCTCAACCAACACGGCTGGGTCGAATCCTGCGTCGCCTTCAACAATTCCTTCACCGACAGCGGCATCTTCGGCATTGCAGCCTCCTGCACCCCCGCCAAAGTAGGCGACATGATCGACGTCATGTGCCGCGAGTTGCAAGCCCTAACCCTCAAAACCGGCTTCTCCTCCCTCCAAGTAGCCGAAGTAAACAGAGCGAAGAACCAGCTCCGCTCCTCCCTCCTCATGAACCTAGAATCCCGCCTCGTGGAACTAGAGGATCTAGGCAGACAGGTGCAGGTCCACGGTCGGAAGGTGGGCGCGACGGAGATGTGTGAGAAGATCGATGCGTTGACGGTGGAGGATCTGAAGAGGGTGGCTAGGCTGGTGTTCGGGGGTCGGGTGCGGAATAAGGGGGAGGGGACCGGGGCGCCGACGGTGGTGATTCAGGAGGGGTTGGAGGAGGGAGTGAAGAGGAAACAGATCCCGTGGGAGGAGGTGCAGCATCGGATCGCTAGGTGGAAATTGGGGAGGTTGTGACGTTGATGTCTGAAATAGGAAGCTTCACCTTACATACTCAGTCTTCTGTATCTTGCATCTTGGAAGAGAGCGATGGACTGGCAGATCATTCATCTCATATCACTACTCAACCTAGCGCCACAGCTATGCAAACACAACCGCGCAGACCAGCACAATCAACCCGATTTGCCCATCCCTGTACAATACCATCCAGCCAGCCTGGCCACTCACTCCAATTCGATCCTCCGTCCCAAGTCTCTCCCACCACCACCTCCACCATCCCCCCCCTCTCACAAGCCCAATGCCTTCTGCATCCCTCACAGATCCCTAACCAACCCCCCCACCATCCTCCTGGCATACCTCCCCCTCTCGGCCCTCGACATCTCCTTGCCCACCTCCCGAATCACCATCGCCTGCTGCAGGAGACCCTGCAGCTGTTCGACTTTGATCGCCTCGTCTTCTTCTTCTTCTTCTTCTTCTTCATCTTCCCCTCTGGCACTGTAGGCGGTGTTCATGTTCAAGAGCCCGGCGGAGAGGTCGAAATCGAGGGGATCGTCGTCGGAGGGGAGGAAGTCCAAGTCTGTGTCCGGGTCCTCAACCATGTTTTGGGCTTTCTGGTGGTGGTGAGGAGAGGGGGGAGGGGGGAGGGCAGTCCAGTCGCGGTTGGATAGCACCTCGTGGAGTCTGGGGAGGCCTGTTTTCTCGCCGTGGATGTTCCTTCCCTGGGTAGCGGCGCTTGCTTCTTCTTCTTCCTCTTCTC
>JAABUK010011031.1_pt1 | contig 11883 bp, 14 predicted proteins | sample 5559141 | NCBI WGS metagenome assembly JAABUK01 (sample SAMN10711869, study PRJNA513367) | rock metagenome | isolation source: Antarctica rocks | place: Antarctica: Victoria Land, Pudding Butte nord | collected 2016-01-03 | reverse complement strand
ATGTATCTTCGCATTGGTAAGTCACTGCTGCTGCTTTCGTGACCTGCACATCGGCTGATTTTTGGCAGACTTCGCCAACAACTGCAAGTATGATTGCACACTCTACTTGTCCACGGTGACTTGTCACTGACAGAATCAGCGTCGGATATGCCTTCGTCAACTTCGACGATGTAAGTTGCATTGCATCCTTCCTTGATTCCGCCTTGCTAATCGTCCGCAGCCCATCTCCATCATTGATGTAGGTACTACCATCTAACAATTTGCAATTGCTTACTGTATAGTTCGCCGACGCTCGTGCTGGCCGCCGCTGGTAAAGCCTTTGCTCAACCCACTTCTGGCTCACTTCACTGACTTCAATCCAGGAACCGCTTCAGCAGTGACAAGGTTGCAGAGATCTCCTATGCTAGTATGCCAAATTTTTCTTCCTTTGGATCGCTATTGCTGACATACTTCACAGCCATTCAAGGCAAAGATTGTCTCGTTCAGAAGTTCCGCAACTCTTCTGTCATGTTGGAGCATCCAACCTTTCGCCCCAAGGTATGTAGTGATCATCTCCCTCCATTCTGTGTGCTGACGACACGAGATCTTCATTACTGGTGCTGGTCCCGATGCTGGTACGGAGGAGCCCTTCCCTGGCCCAGACAATCCATCCAAGATGAGACGTTCAGTGGAGAATGCGGAAACTGTTGGTAGGCATATGTACTACATCTCTGTCGGCCCTATTGCACCCATTGCACTCATTGCACCCGTTGCACCCGTTGCACCCGTTGCACCCATTGCACCCATTGCACCTGTTGCACCCATTGCACCACCTACTGCACCAGTCGCAACCATTGAGCACCCGTGTCATTGCCCTACTGTTCACTCTCGGCTCAATGACACACCATACTGCCCCATGTGTGGTGGACGTCGCAACACCTATCTCCCTGGCGATACCGTCGCTGTTCAGCATGTCCGCCCCACTCCTCACCAAGACCGTCCAGCTCCCCGCCATGCAGGTCGTGGTCAGTCTGCTCCGCGCCGTCATGCTTACCTTCACAATGCAGGTCTTTTTGCGCCTCGTCATGGACAGCAGTATCGCGATGATCAACGCCGCCGCCGCTCCCAGTACGATCGTGGTACCACTGCCGCTGAGAACGAGGCTCGCTACGAAGGATTTTTTGACCCGGCTCGCAATGCTCATCCCGGCCTCGATCCCCGTACCTTCGGTGCACCTCGCTTCGGCGGACTGTACCTTCCCTACTACTGATCGACCCTTCGGCTCGGCTTGGATCAACTCAGGCTCGGCAAAGTCTTGACCTCACCTGCAAAGACTTCTCTCACCAAAGAATCGAGCGAGCTTGGTCCCTCAAAGTCTGGTGCGAAGATCATTGGCCTGGTACACCTTGTTTTTGTTTCGTTGGGGAGTTGTCCTCAGCCTCAGCCTGGAGAACTCTTACCTTGCCTACCGGCTTGGTTAAGAAGCCTTCACCTTGACTTGGCGGTTGGTCTTTGTTTGAACGCTTGATCCTTGGGGGTCATGACTGGAGAGCATCGACATCACATCACCATCAGCAACATTACCCACATTGCACATCACCACAGCACGTGTCTAATTTCACCATCCCGGTCTGTTCCTTTCCCCTGTTCTATGTTACTTCGCGTGTCACATCACATCGATCGAGCTTGTACATCACACATGACAGACTTGTCAAACATGTCCGATGGTGGAGTCTTACTTCTCACATGCGTTCAACCAAAACATGTACCAACAGCACCATCAAGTCACCTCAACTTGTTGCAACTTTCCGTTGTCATGTACATCAGAGCTACTTGTGGCGGAGGCGAAGAGCTAAAACGAGCTTCAAATTTTCTTTCGGGGAGAATCAAAAGTCATGTACCATCACCAACCCAAAAAGGCAGATTGCAGCATCACGCATCTGATCCTCAAAAGCAAACCAAAATCATAAAAGTGTTATCACACACCAAAAGGACTGTTCCATCCTTCTTCTTCTTCTTCTTCTTCTTCTTCTTCTTCTTCATCGTGGTGACTTGTAGGCTTTCTCATGTAATTTGACCTTGACAGCAATAGCGGCCCTCACGGCCAGAGCCACCACCTCAGTCGTAACCACAACGTGGAACTTTGCTTGCCGAGTGCTGTGCCCAGTCTACCATCTATCGCCCAGCTTGGATTTCCCATGTCGTGAACACGGCAAGAGAAACAACAAGAATGTCTCAAGACTGGTTTTTCCACACCAATCGCTTGGGAAAGAGACTGCTGATTTCGACGCGCAAGGGAGTCCAGACGTTTGACGTGGAGTATTCTATTCGAGACTGCTGTAGTTCGTGGGTAGAATGCAAGGTGTGTTACTTTGGCTGTAGCTCAATGCAGGCATGCCTCTGCCTCTGCCTCTGCCTTTGCCTCTGCCTCTGCCTCTGCCTCAGCCTCATCAGCATTACCAAGCAGCAATGACCAGCGGAGCGTGAGGTTGAATGTCAGAACTTCTCTGTTCAACAACTACGTCCCTGCGTACGAGCCATCGTCAATGGCATCACAAGAGCTACGTGTTGACTCCGCTCAACGAACGACGCCCACCCTTACCCTTCGTTGTCCTGTGCTATGATTCCACCCTCTCCACCATCGAACGAACGCACGACATCCATCTTGAGCCCCCGGCCCCAACGCCAGCACCACCTTCCTTCACAAACAACAGTCCATCACAACATCTGACTCTCCACCAAATACTCCACCTCCCCATCTCCCTGCGTATACCTGAGCGCAAGCCTCGTCCTGGTCCAGCTTAAGCACCGGACTCCCCACACCTTCCGCTCTGCCCAGTTGTCTTCCTCCCATGGCATCTGACGAGAGAAGTCTGCGCTCGTCTCCGAGCCTCCGTGGATTGCGATTTCAGAGAGCGCGGGTTTATTTTGGTGACTGTGGAATGCGGCAGGGTGGACTAGCTTAGGGGGGCTGCTGGTGTGGGGTTTGATGCTTTTGCTGCAGGCGGGGGTGGGTATAAGTGCGGTGGCTGACTTGTCGATGTGATCATTGTCTTCGAGGTCAGTGTCGTCGGGATCAAGAGGGGCCACCCGCTGTGCAAGCGGATGCAAGGTCGAAGATTCCTCCGTATAACCACTTGCATCCTCGGTAACCAGTTGAGCTGCGACGTTGCTCGAGATCTCTTCTGAGCCACGATCTTGACATTCTTCGGCATTTGGATGATTTTCATCATCATCCCGCGTTTTCTCAACGTCTAGCGCAGCGAAATGGTTAGACCCAGCTTTCAGGATCTTGAGGTGCCCTCCGTGCAATCTCGATACATGCTGCGGTGCTCCCAGAAAAGAGTGGCCAGCTAGAGGGTTTGCAACCGATTCTTGGCTAGGAGTGTCCGGGCCACAGAGGGATCGTAGAAAAGACTCGGAGTCATCGGCAGCCCCTCTTCTCTGTGAAGACCTTCCGCGATAGCCGTGGTGTCGGCCTGAGCCACTCTTTGAGAAGGCACGTATTCGATCACGGCAGGTCTTGCAATCGCAATTCTTTGCGTGGGCTCGAGTATTGGCGTGGGAGGCAATGTTGGCAAGCTTAGCGGCCGCTCGGTCGTCCTTGTAGTCGGTGCTGACGAATAGAGGGTTCTCAAAGACATCAGCGTTGGCTGGAGGTGACTCGTTTGTTGATGATCCGTCTTTGAAAGGGTCGACTTCGGCCCGTCCGAGACTTCGGCCATGATTTTGATGCACGTGCAAATGATTGACGATGATGCAGCAGCAGCGGATAAAGGTGTTGAACGAACGCTGGGCAACAGGCAAGAAAAAACGAGGAACAAATGCCAAAGCCATAGTGCTGGCTGAAATGGTGTGCGATGATGATGTCTCCAAGAAACTATATGATGCAACAAAAGATGTATGGTGGAGGAATCCACTGGGAAGAAAGAAGAGGGAGGAGGCGAGAAAAGGGGACTGCGGTCCTGCTGTCGATGCTGAAGGGGAAGCTGCAATCCACCTTTGGATCACGGCCACGAGAAGGGCTATGAAGACAGCGAGGAAGCAATCATCCCCGAAGAACGCGCTTTAGGAAAGTCTCGTGTGATTGAGTTCGGAAGGATCAAGACCAACAAGATTGCTTTGCTAGCTATTCCAACTCCTCGCACTATCGCAGCATGATAACGAGAGACGTACTAAGGGCATAACTGAACTTTTGCAATCCAGGTCATTATCAAAACTCCCAAGACACGATGGCCAAAACACACAATCCTGGACACCGCCGCCAACCTCCCGACGCTTCAACGCAGGAAGACGAGCACAAAGAAGGGACTCCACCTCAGCAAAACGCATTCATAATCGTAACCATCTTTCCAAAGTCCAGCCGCGAGGCGTCCGTCTTTAGTTCGCCCTAGAAATGCTGTCGAGTTTGAGAACATCGATGAAGTAGCTCGTTGGAAATGATTCGGCACCGATAGCCATCAACTGTGCAACGGACAGCTCGCTTCGTCCAAGAAGGGAAGGAAAGCTCCGAGAGGACCCGCCAGACATTGAACACCCATACGGCATCACCGCCGCCTAGGGCCTCCACTGGCAGCCTGACCGTGGCCGTGGCTAGTTCTGGGCTGATCCATTCTTCGGTCCAACTCATCAACTCTTTTCCTTAGTTCTTTGATCACATCTCTTATCTTTCGCACTTTGTCAAATTCCCCTTCGAGGACATCAATTTGCGCCATTATCCGTCTCATTCGTACGATTTCCGCATCGGCATCTTGTATCATGTTGCCCGCCGTATCATAGCTGGCTTGCACCGAGCGACGAGTAGCCTCTTCGAGCTGAAAAGCAGTGGATCAGTACGGTCACCTGTAGTCCAGCCTTGCACTCACATCATCTATGCGATCCTGTATCCTCCTCATAAGATGCTCGAAATGTACGTAGAGCCTTTGGAGACTACCAGGATCAAGGAATACTCTGCCCTGGCCACCCTGACTGCTGGCGGCACTGGCTGCTCGAGAGCTGGGGTTGGAACTTCTGCTTTGACCTCTGCCACGTCCAGCTTGTGACTGAGCAGCGTGACCTTGAGCAGCAACCTGTTGTTGCTGGCGGAGAATTTGAATCTCAGACGCTGTGAGGCCCAGATTGGTGTCTGCGACTGATTGAGGGAGGGACATGGAAATCAAGCCCGGATGCCGGTGCTGACCTTGCCAATGGCTTCAAAGAAGAGGTTAATTGTTCTTGACGAGATAGATGAGGAGGCATGACATGTCAGTCGTGCTGCTGTAGTGAGAAGTTGTGGTATTAAAGCTGGAGATGTAGGCTGAAGGAGGTAGTATTTGAAGTAGAGGCAGCAAATTTGTAGCTGGTCATCGTAACGGAGCGGATCCTTCCGCCGGGCCTCCACAGGCCAAATGTCGCTGCTTTGTTTGAGAAAGCGCTGAAGAGACTAGCTCTGAGGTCAGCTTGTAAGGCCAGTGTAGAGCCCTGGCGGTTATGGACGATCTCAATCGCGGTCGGCGCCTCGTGGGAGTCTTACGTGAGACAAAGTGGAGAATGAAGAGGTTGACTCGGAATGTGCACGACGATCAAGGCTCACAAGCTGCGGCGTGGGAGAAAAGTGTCAAGACATGGGAGGAAGAGGGACAATCTGGTCCAGGGTAATGGCAGTGGTCGACGGGAGCTGTGAGGCCAGTGTAAGCAATGAGGGGCGCTTGACTTGCAGTGAAGACTGAGAAGCGCTCATTCAAACACAATGTAGATCGTCAAGAATGCCTCCCAAGGTTAGATACACATGGCTCCCAAACCCTTGTACGAGGCAGATTTGCGAATCAGTAACTGACTCTATTTGCTCGAGGCTCCCCGCATGCTGCCTAACTAACTCACTCTGCATGTGAGGCTGGCAAGCGAGAAATGTTCGCAGCGGCTGGCCATCATCACCCCGGGGAGTACCTGACTTTGCTCCCCCTGTCCACTGCATCTGTTCATGCAGGATTCTGCATAGCCAGCTGGGAGACAGAAGTGAATGCGCTCCCTGCAACGTCGATCTGCACTAACGCAGCTATGCTTCTGGTTTCGTTCTAAAGCAGCCAAACACCGTCGATTCACCGTCCAGGTTGTCTCTGAAAGAACAACGTTCCTGGCAATTTCCTGGAATCTATCCTACTGATAGAGAGTCCTACACCTACTGTCGCAATCATGCCCAAAGACAAAGAGCGATCTTTGAACCCCGCGCAACAACAACGCAAGCTAGAAAAGGCCAAAGCGCTCAAGAAAGGCAAAGCCGAGCTTCAAGCCCGCAGGAATGAAAAGGTCGCCAGGCGGAACCCTGATCGACTTCAGAAGCAGATTGATGATCTCAAGGCGCTCGACCATTCAGGCAGCATAAGACCAAGAGAGAAACAAATACTAGAGGAGCTGGAGAAGGATTTGCGAGCCGTGAAGAAGGCAAGAGAGACCCTTGGCGAAAAAGCTCCTCAATATGGCAACAAAGCTGGCCAGCCAAGGAGAGAAGGCGCTGGTGATCGAGGTAAGGATGGCGTCTTGGGCAAGAGAAAATGGAATGGAGAGCGGAAGCCCGGCCGGGACAAAGGTCATGAGGAGAGCTCTGGAAGTGAAACAGACGAAAGCGTTCGAAAAATACCTATGCCAGAAGATACGCCTCCTCCGATTCCACGACGTCGAATCGAAGGCCCAGGTACCAGCGCCAACGCGGAGCCTTTGACAGGAAAGCGAGGCGGTGAGAGGCCGCCAATAGACGAATCCGTATATCAGGTGGTGGGACAAGCTAAAACGACGTACGAAAGCGCACCACAGATTCGAGATTTGCGAAAGGAGGCCATTGGGAGGTTCGTGCCGAACGTGGTACGACAGAAACAAGGTGCAGCAAGGGGCACTGGAAGACTTGTGGAGCCAGAAGAACTGGATAGGTTGGAAAGGGAAGGATATGTTCGGCAGAAGGATGAGCAGAATCCTAATGTCCTTCCGCAGCAGACACCGAGCTTGCCAGCAAGCGCTTCAGCTGGCGCTATTCCGTCCGTTGAGAGTGATGCAGAAGTACGACGACTAGCAGAAGAAGAAGAACGCTTTCGAAGAGAGATGAGACATGCAGAAATGGAAGAGGTCGAAGACGATGATCTATGAGAAGCACATCCGAGAGACCTCGTCATCGTTTCAATGAGATCGCCCTGTGACGGTACAAGACTCGTTTCCAGGCTTCCTTAGACGTATACCACAGATCATTGCATGTTTCCAGCCAGATGTTGGTGGTTATGGCGTTCCGAAAAGGGAGGTGCTAATTCACCGAGAGTGGTTTTGGGTCTATCATCGACCTGTAATCGTGCGTCCTGTCTGAAAACATTTGGCTGCTCCTAGTGCATCACCGCCGAATGCAAGTACACTCTACCAGTGCCAGTCTAGGCAGCAATTTGACCGTGAGCAACATGAAAGCCAATGAATCCGCAGCACCCCTGCGCTTTACCACCGCTCCACATGTCCTTTCTCTGACCCCAAGAACTGTAATCACAATCTTTGACCTCAAGAGGCCACGGCGCGTCCTGATAGTGGTCACAACATTTGCGGTCTATCATATAATTGTCATGATATTAGCTATGATCAAGGCGTTCATTGAGATTTGGTACCATATCTTATGTTCATCATCCCACAGCAGGTTATCCCTTTTCTGATCATAGGGCTCGAACCGGCATTCATACACAGCCCTAAAATGATCACGTCAATGGCAGCAACGGTAACAAGCCAGGAGCCCTTACGATAAGGCCTTTTTGAATCCTTCACGGACCTCGTCTCGCTGAGCACGAGTCATTGCTGGTTTACCTGAGTCGGGACACCAGAAATTGAAGGGCGACGCTTCAGGTAATTTCTCCATTAGGATGAAAATTAGCCAGCCTCCAGGAATCCACATCGACGAGTCTTGCTTCACGCGTGACCAAGACAGAAGTTTTGGAGTATATCGGCATTTGGCTTTTGTGAGACGGGTGAGAGCTTCAATCTCCGTCTCTGCACGATCTGTAAGATCATCGGTCGCCTCTTTAGCGCGTTGTTGTGGATCTGGATGCACTTTCTTGCCCGAGCTTGGGATCCCAGCGAAACATCAGTGACGCAGCCTCAATAGCACTAGGAGTAAAGTATGTTCGTACTGCATGCAAACTCTGATTAAAGCCGGACAGTGACTTGTTGGCCCTCGCTGTTGTTCGCAGTCAAAGACTGCGGAAGCCTGCGATGGGCCCTCGTCAGGGAATTGAGCCTTTTCCGCAAGACGAGTTGTTAAACGCCAAACGGTCTCATTAGGAAATGTGATGTCTTGTCTATGCAAGGTGGTGCCAATCCATTGAAATTCATCATCATCCATCTTAGCGAAACAAATCAAACGTAGGACTTGGGAAGCCAAAGGTCAAGCTGGCTGATTTGGCTGAGCACGACAAAGGACTTCATTTTTCAACACTCAGGCAGACGAGAGTGTACGTTCTCCAACAAGGATGATTATAACATACGTCGACCTCGGATAACAGCAAATGAAAGACCAATTCATTCCACTCCGCGCCCAGACAGGTCGAAAGTGAAGATGAAAATCGCCATGGTTTCGGCCTGCAGGCGCCGCAGAGCAGTGACAACAATGATGAGACACTGGGGCGGGCAGCCTGACCAAAATCTGGCTCGTCGTTGTTGTCACTTGTCACTGGTCCTCGCGCCTCGCCGCTTACTCGCGCCTCAACGGCTATTTGCCTGTTGCAAAACCCCTGCTAATCCTTGCTGCTGCTCCAACGATCCGTATGGTATTCCTTGCCTGTAGACGATGTTGTGAATTCAGCTCTCGCGAGTAGCATCCCTGCAAAGAACCCTATCACTCAAGAAGCGGTGATCCACGACGAAGGCATCCGGGCGACAATCATGTCGAAGTGGTACAGAGAGGAGATGTTCCAGCACCCGGTTCTCGTGACCGTTCTCGTCCAAGAGAAGATCAACATAGGAACAATATCCGATCCATCCCTCGAGTCAGCATGAGAGATGGAATCGACCCCCATGAGCACCGCGTAGACAAGATACTTAGACGACACCCATAGGTAGCGAACGGAACACCTCTCAATGGTTTGGTCTGCGGAGGTTCATCATGGTACATTTTGAGCATGGATAACGTCTAGATTGCTGGATTGCATAAATGTTGGATTTTTCGATACAATTACTAGACTGTTTCTGACAACTGCTGAAATTCAAAATCTATGCTAGGTTCTGGCGTGTTATGACTCGGCCACCAAGTAATCCCCCTCGAACGATGTCTGTCTATTGCCTTTGAGACTTACAAAGCTTCTAATTCATACCCATCTTTTGCATTGGACATTAGTTGTCCTCGCGTGTTGGCCTTGGGACTCGACGATGGAGGCACTATCTGACACGACCTGGGACGTCGTGATTTGTGGCACTGGCATCCGTCAGTCCATCCTTGCGCTGTAAGCTCACCTATGGATGGAGTTACGAGCACCAATCTGACTGACCTAGCTGATCTCACAGTGCTCTATCTCGCTCACGGAAGAAGGTTCTCCATATCGACCGAAACAACTATTATGGCGGCACGGAAGCAGCCTTTAGCTTACAAGATGCTTCAATATGGTTACATGATTCGAGAAACGCCTCTCGTGAGACACGTCTTCTGTCCAGGAGTACTTGACATCGACTGACAGCCTAGTCGAGGTCCTGCATCCGCCATCGAACCAATCTCCTTATGGACGAACTCTTACTCCGATAAACTCGGCGCTTCGAGATCTTACACCTTGACCTTGTCTCCGCATCTGATCTACTCTCAGTCAGCGCTTTTACCAGCACTTGTATCGTCTCACCTACATACTCAGCTTGAATTTCAGGCTGTTGGACCATGGTGGATTTGCAAAGATGGCCTAAAACGTGCCTCCCACAGCGAGGGTCAAAACAGTGACGAGATCAATAGCCAGGGCGCCCAAAGCAGGTCAGGCAGTCAGGCCAATGTTACACTGCAGAAGATACCAAGCACTCGAGAGGATGTGTTTGCCGACGATACCCTCGCACCACGAGACAAACGCTCTCTGATGAAGTTTTTGCGCTCTGTCGTCATCGAGCCTGTCTCCGAGGCCGCGCCAAGTCAAGCCGCACCTCTGTCGTCGACGATGACGACTCTTTCGTCGGTTGTGCCCAAACTACACCAATCACTTCTAGCGCTTTCGTTATCTTATGATTCAGCTGGAGCCATCAAGAGTCGGTCACTTGCTACACGGATCAGGCGGCATATGATGTCTATTGGAGCGTTTGGTCCTGGCTTCGGAGCTGTCATGCCAAAGTATGGTGGAGGAGCTGAGGTTGCTCAAGTGGCTTGTCGAGCCAGTGCTGTCGGAGGTGCAGTGTACGTCCTTGGACGAGGCCTCAAGAAAATAAGCGATTCAAATGAGTATTCAGCAGAGGTAGGCGCAACCCCAGCAGATGTCATCCACTTAGAGCTGTCGGATGGGGAAGAGACCAAAGGTCGGTTAGTGTCTGGTTGTGCTGAAGACTTTCCCCCGGATATGACCAAAGAGACCACTAGGAATTCCAATGGTGCTCTCGTGAAAACGCTTCATTCGGTTAGCATTGTCTCGTCACCACTCGAGCATTTATTTCCTCCGACGTCTGAAAACGGACCAGTGCCAGCCGGTGCTGTTGTTGTGTATGGTGGGGATGATGGCAATAAGGCAAAATATCAAGATGGTCCAGTCTCACCCAATGCGCCAACTTATATGGTGGTACATTCATCAGAAAGTGGCGAATGCCCTCATGGACAATGTAAGTCAGCATTCTCGTCCTTATTTTGCCTGTTATGACCCCTCCTATTCTGATGATCTCACAACTAAGAATACTTTATCTACATTGTCTGCAACTTCATTGCTGATAACAATCTCTGACAACCTGATTGGGACGATCTCTTCTACCAAACGATTCAATTGATTCCGAAGAAGTATCTATTACTAATCAAACCTTGGCTTCTAGGCGTGATCTACTCCTCAACCTTGGCCTTTCCCAGGGGCGATGATGAGGTCGACCTTCACAGACTCGATGTTGCAATAGGACGTCTCCTAGAAGCCCTCACGGTTTCCGACTCCAAACCAGAAGTCCTCTGGTCACTGAAATATCGTGCAAAGGGCCGGCCTACAGACAGCGAAGCAGGCCCGGTCTTGTCAAGCATGTCCGGCAAAGTGATGATGTTCCCACCACGTTCCATCGACCTGGTTTTCGACGACTCCATTCTCGAAAATGTAAAGGAGGTGTGGAAGCGTATTATGGGAGACGAGGTTGACGATTCGGACTTTTTGAAGTTTGAAGACCGAGGAGTGGAAGGTGAAGATGGGTCCTGATACCAGTATGATACTATCCCTGTTATTAGGCGACATCTGTCAGAATATGGTTTCGCAGAACTTAGTGAAGGATATTTCACGCTTACTATGCCTCTGTACCAGCTGGATTGGCCAGCCTCGTCTTGCCCTCTCACGATGTCTCATTCAGTGAATTTTATTGAGACCGAATGCAAATTCTTGTTTCTATCCGGCCAGCCTATATTCTTTTCAGGGCAGCCCCAGGCGGATTCTTTGATATTAATCTATCTCTGCTCTTCGTTTCTTTTGCCGTTTGACCCCATGCCATCTCCATTATCTGTTCCTTCAACCCAACAACTCTTCTAATCTATTCCTCCCTGTACCTCGTCCCTTGCACTCTCTCTCTCTCTCTCTCTCCTCCCCTTATCTTCTATCTTCAGACTGTACTTATACTCCTCATCGAGTTTCCTCCCCTCTACAAATCCCCCCTCTCCCTTTTTTCTCCCTCCTGTTGCTATTGACCTCCTCCTCCTCCTCCTCCTCCTCCTCCTCCTCCTCCTCCTCCTCCTTCTCCTTCTCCTTCTCCTTCTCCTTCTCCTTC
>JAABUK010011029.1_pt1 | contig 11884 bp, 21 predicted proteins | sample 5559141 | NCBI WGS metagenome assembly JAABUK01 (sample SAMN10711869, study PRJNA513367) | rock metagenome | isolation source: Antarctica rocks | place: Antarctica: Victoria Land, Pudding Butte nord | collected 2016-01-03 | reverse complement strand
GTAATCAAATGCCGTGCTATGTACTATCAGTTCAAAACTTCCTGGCTCTGTTTGGCCTGGATCATTCAAGATTCGAAGATTGATCAAAATTCAAGATAAACGCGGACTGATACAAAATCTCTCGCAGCGATATGGCAAGGCTGTCATTTATGTTGGTAGGCAGTCCTCTCTACGAAGACTGGTCATTGTTTGCGGACTTGACCTCGTGGTGATCTGTGATACTCATATAGTTTTGACATCATGTTCTTCGCAAATGCACAGCTAATGAATGGGGAAAAGCTTAAGATGGCATCTCTTTACTAATTATGATAGTGCTCTACTAAGCAACAGCAATGGCACGGTACCTCATTTCGCCGCTCTCAAGACGGTCAAAAGCCTTGTTCAAACCTTCCTCAGTCATTGGAAACTCTTCGACCCAAGGGTGGATGTTGTGCTTTGCCGCAAATTCAAGCATTCTGACGGTATTCTGACGAGCTGCACCGGCTCCGAACCTGAATTGTTGAGAAACTGGTCAATTGAAGTCTTGTTGAGGAACAAAATTTCACAGGGCGATAAATTGACTTACGTGAGTTTGTAGCCGCCGACAAGGAAGGGGATATACCTGTAAGATCAGGACCGTCAAGAGTTGTTCTCGAGGACACTCCAAAATGTAAAAGCTTAGAGGTACGTACGGTATAGCTAGATCTTTCATCTGCGCCGTCAGAGGAATAACCCACGCCTGCGGCGCCAAAGCAGGAAAGAACGTCTTCAAATCTGGCACCTCAGTCGTCGTAAAGATCATGCAATTCACACCCTCCCTTTTTCCCTCTGCAACCCCAGGAAGTTCTAGCTTTTCCACGCCTTTGGTGGTATAAAACTCATCCGCCCCGAGCTTGAAGGCATCTTCTCTTTTGGAGTCTGTCGACGAGTACACTATAACGGTATAGCCCATGGCCTTGGCAAATTGAATGGCGAGGTGACCTAAACCGCCTACGCCTACTACACCCACGATTGCGTTGGCGGCGAGGTCCGCCGTTACCAGGGCTTGATAGACGGTAGGCTAGAAAGTCGGTTCATCAGTCGTATCCGGAACTTCCGTTGACGGTTGAGTTGTCAAAGATCTCAGCTTACCCCAGCACAAACGAAAGGACCAGCGTATTTCGAGTCCATCTCGTCAGGAACCTTGAAGGCTTGCTGCTCTTCACGAGTAGCATAATCTCCAAGAGTTCCTTGATCGAGCTCATCAAAGCCGAAGTTCTTTGCTTCTTTGCAGTACTGACGATAGCCCGTCATACATGGAATGCAATGTCCACAAGTCTATCAGTTCTTCTCGTTAACCTCTTTAAAGACTGCACGTCCAACCAAAGGAGCCAACGGAGGCTTTACGCTGTATACATATCTATTACGCGTAAGCACCCAACATTTGTTTTATCAACCAGCCACGAATGCTGGCCTTACCCAACAACCACTCTGTCCCCAACTTTGATATACCTCGTCGGCGAACCGACTTGTTCCACAATGCCAACGCCTTCATGCCCGAGACCGCACGCTCCTTGCCTACGATGATGGACGTCGGTAAAGCAGATGCCCGAATGCGTGATCCTAACTGCAACCTCCGAAGGACCGAGCTCTCGGGTTATTGGCTCGCGGACTGTGATCTTGCCAGACTCGGAGCCATGGTAGATATTCAAGGGTAATTTGATTTGAGTCTGAGACATGACAGGAAACTATCTGTCGTTTTTATTCTATCCGGATATTGCAGGTGATAGCTGGTGAGTACATATGTAGCTGCTTAAGGCCGATGAAGAGATATTTTTATAGTGGGGTTGAATAGAGTGAAAGGGGAGGAGCTTTATCACGGATATGCATTTAATCAATCGCCAAACTAATTATCATCAATGTAGATGAGGTTTCCTCAACACCAGGAGTCGAACGAAGAGGATTGATCATGCATGCATACAACAGAATTGCGGTTCGGTAAGGTATTATTAACCAATGATCGTTATGCTCGCTGAAAGTTGAGTAATCTTTTTGCAGAAAATGAATTTCTAAAAACAAAAATGATTTATAATCCAATATTTCTTCTTATCTGTTGCAGGAACCGTGCATGGGCGACAGAGGGGTGGGAGGTGTAGCGCAGGATTTTGACAGCAAAAAAGCCATATGAGAGAGAGACTACGCTGTGCAATGGGATTGGATGTTGCAGATGCGGACCTAATTTAAAACCCTAGAGTGAAATATACACAGATAAAGCGCCCTCTCATTCCCATATTCCCAGCAGGACCTTGCAAGTGCGTTAAAAGGCCGTTAATCCAAGGTTACTCCGTCCCAAGAAAAATTAGTGTACCGATATTCAAAAAAAAGAAAAAGGGAAATTCAATACGTCGTCGAGATGTTCCCATGTCCAGCCTTGAGCCTGCCAAGTTCCTCAAGCTTCTTCTTCGCCATCATCCGCTGCATGCTCCAGACGTAAATGATGAAAGTGAGAACGTATATCACGGCCTGGACGATCGTGGTGTAGAAGGCTCCAGTCTGTATGTCGAGGTTAGAGATGCAGTGTAAGATTCAGAGCGAACAGCCATAGAACAAGGCTCACCTGGGTGGTACACAGCTTCCCAAAATCCACAAAGCTTTGGACTTCTTCCTGAATGGCGTCTGCCTGAGATCCACAACTGTAGCCCCAGAGATCTTTGCCAGTATTCGCCATCTTGAACAGTCCTATACTGACGGCCCATACCAGCACATGCACAGCGAGCAGAGCGTAACCGATACAGCCCGCCACGCTGCTCGTCGTGTTGGCCTTTTCTACGCCCCGGAAGTAGGCGCAGATGGTGAAGATGTTGAGGACGACGGTGACCAGTGATACAGCTAGAAGCATGAAGGTAGGCCAGAGCATCGTTGGGCTTGCCCATATCGATGTGCCGTGGGCGTTGTGGTTCTTGGTTGTGTAATATTTGGCCAGGGCGTAGGTCATGGTGCCGGCGATGAGGATTGATAGTAAGGTGCTCAGGATTCTTTGAATAACTCGGAATACTCGTATACGTCGTTTGATTCGCTGTTGTATTCAGCTTTTTGGCCTTGGTCTCTTTTGCTACGGGTCGGAACTCCCAAAGATCAGGCAGGGGAAGATAGAAACAGGATAGATCAAGCGGTCAATGGTATTTGCTTTTGCCATAAAAGTGCTTTGACAGGGAGACTTGATTGAAAGAAGGGAAAAACGAAAGTATAGAGCTGCTGGGCATGGAATGAGCTCACCAGGTCACGGCTCCGCATCGCAACCACGTCAACTTGCGCTTCATTCTTGCCAAAGCCCGGCGACGCCTGTAAAGCATACTCACTGATGAGGGGCTCCTTTGCAGGATGTAGTGGCAGCGACATGATGAAGGATGGAAACTGTGGAAAGGAGGATTCTTCTTATCAACGAAGAAAGCGCAAAACGGGATACACAAAAACATCGAGTCGGCCCTTTACCTCATATATCTCAGCCCCGTGTGGTTAGGGCTGGAAGCTACTTTAGACATGTAGTCGAGCATTACAGCACTGGTTCTGGCTCTGCAGCCCCAGACTTATTCGCTAATCTGGACACCCTCGAAGAATCAATTCAGCCCTGGGAAACGGTCTCACTGGTAGCGATTGATCGAGAGCATTTCAAGGGCGTTTTTCTAAGCGAATGAGATATCAAGCGTTGAAGCGCCTTATTCTGCTATTCCTGGATCGAGGATGGCGTGAATGGCGGATTGAGCTTGGTGTCGAGCTTGGTGCTTACTGTAGTAGAGGGCATACGGGCGTACTGTGGTAAGATCAAGTAAAGATAACGGTGCACTCGCGCCATGCACGACGAGACCGTTCTTTGATATGGAGGCGACCTCATGAGTTGTTTAGGGGCCAATGGCGGAGTCGAGTCAATCCGACAAGCGCAAACCAAGCGTGTTCAAAGAACAACTCAATGCTTAGCATCACCTGAGCTTGATGTATCCACCATGCTTGCTAACTAATGCACGATCCACGCGATTGGGGTTGTTCCACGGCTCTGAGTCTTTTTCGAAAGTGTCGACTGCAAGTCGCTACATTGCTCCTGTGACCCGGAGAACATGGCCTGGCATGGTTCCGCTCCGCTGCGCTTTGATACCGCAGAGTGGGAGTTGAAGCACGCAGATGCATATCATACGCAGACTATCACCATAACGAGCTTTCCTGCCCGGCAAGACTCCATCTATCTAACTTCAGCAGCAGGCCCCCGGAAGCTCGGCCTAGATTTCGGTAGGTGTGTTTTGGTTACCATCTACAAACCTGGGTTGCTTAGAACGAGGAAGTGGTTCCAATTGCTCTACCTCCTCCGTACGTACTGAAGAGCCTATTCAAGCACTTTCCAACATAGCAGTCACGTCTACTAGAAGCTTGTCATGAAGCATTATTGCTATTAACCGTGCAGCTCGAACATTGACGACAGTCGGTATAACGAACAGCGAGCAAAACGCCTAGGCCAGCTTTGCTGAATGTCTTTGCTCTTTGGGCCTAAGCGATTTTCAGAAGTCTGTTTAATAAATTTGGAAGAATGTTAAAAAAAGGGAACCGCTACCCGTACACCCCCCCGGCTTACATGTACACCCCCCTTTGCTTACATGTACACCCCCCCGGGGAACCTGAAATTTCCATTGCACATCACTCAGTTACACACCAAATTTAGTAGGCAATTCAAGGGTTTACATATGATTCTGAGCAACCTCTCCATGACCTTCCCCACAGCCTCAAATTCGGTTAATCTAGCCTAGTAAACCCACACATCAGACTTGTTGTAAACCTTCCTTCTGACACTCATCATCGCCATCGCCATTGTCATGATCACCCTCACCGGCGCCCCACCTGTCAGCACCGCCTCCGCCGGCCCCATGTCTTTGGCTCCACCTCCCGTTTCGGGGAAGGTCTATGACGATGTGAAACTCCTGATTGAAGGGCTCAATAAACACGCTGGGCCAGAGAGCTATGCTGTCGTCACTGCACGCTTCAAGAAGTCCAAGAAAGATGTTGATCGGATCGTCTATATACGATGCGATCGTGAGGGAAAAGCAAGTCTAAACTCAGCGGGTTTTGAAAGACGTCTCCACAGTGACACACGGCTCATGAAGTGTTCTTTCAGCGCCGTCGGCAAACGGAACAAGAAGGGTGACTGATATCTTGAAGTCATACGAAACGAGGGTCACAATCATACTCCTACACTCGCCTCAGCTCATTCAGCTCTTCGAAGACTAGCCATGACAGAGGAGGTTCGGGAATCAATAAGTTCTCTTATCAAAGTCGGGGTCGAGGTCTCACACGGGCAAGAGGTGAAGGGCAGCGAGGTGAAGGGCAGCGAGGTGAACGTGCTGCCACACCCCCTTTCATCCAAACGGATGCAGGCCTGTTTGCAGCGTTTCATATGTAGCGAAGGAGGTGCTGAAACAGCGATATTGAAGCTCTTTGAACACGAAATTGAAGCTCTTTAAACAGTGCAAAATTACTGTGGAGAGGATTGCTCAGAATCATATGTAAACCCTTGAATTGCCTACTAAATTTGGTGTGTAACTGAGTGATGCGCAATGGAAATTTCAGGTTCCCCGGGGGGGAGATGTACATGTAAGCAAAGGGGGTGTACATGTAAGCCGGGGGGGTGTACGGGTAGCGGTTCCCTAAAAAAAAGAATATAAACTACAATAATGGAAGAAATTAATTTTTACTCTTTCAACAAGGAATGAACTGTTAAAAAGAAAAAGTTGTAAAGACCGATTTCAAAGAGCAATTGTTACAAAGATGTATTTTGTTGACTTGCCAACAGCCGGTTTGCGGTGATGTTCTTATTGGCGATGGCAGTACTTGCCCGGTTCAGACGAGGAAAGTCTTTTATTCAGGGAGGTAAACTAGAGCACGACATCTAGATTATAAAGCATACCTTAGGACATAGCTAAGAGATCAAAGCAACGTTGCCCAGCGTTTCAGTACCCTTTTTCGAAAAAAATAATACTTCTCTTCTGACAACTCATTTTGCACACAGAGAACTGAATCCGAGTCTCGTGCAAGAAGCATCCTTCCTCTTCCCCATCCCCATCTCATCCACAAATCCCACCACTCATTTATCCAAAAACACATCCATATCCCCCGAAAAACTCCCCTCGTCCACCATTTCCCGCACTTCCCCTACCCTCATCCACCAACCCAACTACCATCCCTCCTTTACCCTCGTCAAACCAATAATGCAGCCCTTCCACTTCCACTTCCATTTCGACTTCGACTTCGACCTCCGCTTCGACCTCCTCTCCTTCCCCCCTCCTCTCCTTCCCCCCTCCCCCCTCCCCTCACCTAACCAAAACTCAAACCCCAAAACCCAAACCCCTTAATTCCACCACCCATCGCAACCTTCAACTACTCACTACCCACAACCCACAACCCACAACCCACTACCCACTTCTTACTCGCACTCGCACTCGCACTCGCACTCGCGATCGATACCCGCAACAGCCTCTCTCTTTCCAGGTCCCCCGAAACCACCAACCAACGCCCCTCCTTCTTCCAACTCGCTCTTTGAGTTTGCATTCTAGTCTATCTATAGATCCACCTTCCTAAAAGAAAAGAAAAAAACCTACCAACCCCGTTCACTTTACCCAACCCTACTACAGTACAGTACCCCTCCTCCCCTTTTCCCCCCCTAACCCGGGGGCGGCAGAATCAGATTTATGTGTATTGGTGAGGTAAGGCGATAGTTGCCCTTGCTGTGGGGGTTTGCGAGGTGGTTAGGATGGGGGTGAGAGAATGCTAGGGTATTGGTTAGGGGAGGGGAGAGGTGGGTGGGTTGAGGTTGGGGTGAGGCAGATTGGGGGAGGGTATGGGGGTGGGGGTGTGTGGTTATGGGGGCAGGGCGGGTTGGATGGGTGAGGTAGGCGCGTAGAATTGTGATTTAGAAGGTGAGGCGGGAGGCAGGATTGGGATTGGGTGAGGGATAGCAAGGGGTATGCTGGCCTGGATGGCAGTGTACGGAGGAACATACATATTGATGTTTAAGCTTATACGAAGCGAGATGTTGCGCTGAAGAAAACGAATGTGGCAACCTGTAACGAACATGCCCCGCTGTTCCGAGTCTGGACGATGTTCAAATCAACGCCTTGCAACGCTGCAGAACTTCATGTAGACTCTAGCCTGGAAAGCCAGTTGACAATCTACGATACACAGCATCGTCAGCTTCATCATCACTTCGCCGCTCACCCAGTGCAAAAGAAAGAAAAACTCACCATCATAGCCTGCACCAACCCCACGCTCATCCCATAATTACTCCCATCCCAACTCCCCGCCTGCAACGTCAAGTTATACATCCCCAAAGTCTCCACCTCCCGCACCCTGGCCTCCTTGGCCATCTCCACCGTGTAATGCCACAGCGCATTATTGCCCTGACTCAGAATCTGCCCGGGTGGTTTGAGGTGGCCGGCAGCGGTGGGACCGACCCAGATGATGGGTACGTTACGGGCAGAGGCATCGGCGAGTGTAATCCACTCGTCCATGGAGGCTGTGGCGAGGGGCCAGGAGAGGGCGGTGCTGAGGGAGAGGGAGTGGATTAGTGGGACGGGTTTGTAGGAGTCGGGGTCTTTCGAGAGGACGCCGGCGAGGGCGGTGTGCAGGTCCGGGGAGGCGGGGGATCCGGTGATGGGGAGGAAGATGTGGGGCGTGCCTGTGGTTGTCAGATCGATGTCAAGGCTTTGAGAAGTTGACATCACTCACGGTCGCAGTAATAGGGACTCTTATGCCCGCTTCCTCCGTCGTTGTCAATCACGTCCTGGCTAGAAGTGACGACAAACTTAGAGCAGCCAGTATTGGTGAATTGGCCGTCACATCTGCAGACGTCCCGTTCGCTTTCCTTCATCTCCCATTGCTTGAGACTCCCCATTGCAATGTTTTCGCGGAGGAGCATATTAAAGGCGGCATAAACATGTTGAAGCATGTCGTCGCCAACAAACACAACGGCGTCAAAGCGTTCAAGGATCATGCAGATCTCCGGGGTCGAGTACCAGCGGTAGTGGCATCCTGCCGGGAAGAAGGGTGCATCAAATCCATGGCGGCCACCGCCGTTCATGGCAGTCAGAAGGCTTGCACGGTTATGGCAGTAGGAAGACTGCTTCTTTCCATCTACGGTAGAAACGACTGGCGGATCGTACAGATCTCTTGAAGTAAGGCCACATTCTTGATGTCCTTCGAAGTGGTTGAAGTAGCTTGAAGATCGTGAGCACATGGACAAGCACGAAAGAAGTAGGTTACCTGCTCTTCGATAGCATCACGGGAAAGAGGTATCCTATCTATCCGGTTGGACGATGCACGAAAGGAGGTCATCATCCAGAGCAAGGTAATAGCTACGAGGATCAGGATCACTCCAGTCAACTTGTAACCCCCAACAGGTTTACCGCTGCGAGGCATCACGTCTCGAGGGCTTTCCATTCCTTGGATGTGTTGGGGAGTCTGAGGCGCACTCGCAAACCGTGGAAAAGGGTAGGCCATGACGGTTGTGGGTGGCTTTGTGGTGGATTGTCCGTGGAGCTTTCGGTTGACTGGTTGTAGTTCTGATGCTGATGAGATTGGGAAGGGGCAAAAAGGAAATCATTCATTTTTCTGCGACGTTCAAAGTGATTGGAGTTTAATGGAGCCATTAAGTAGGCTTTGATAGTCTACAACAATTGAAATACAGTACTGAATTATTCGATGAGACAATGACACGACTTTTTGTGATGATGGACATTTAATCAGTCAGCTTTTTCCAGATCCTCCAGTCGACCATTGGGGGAATACAACACCACGGTTGCGGGGGATTGCTCCTTTTTATAGAGTTGAATGGTCGGTTCAAGGCGTTCAAAGTCTACAGCTAGGACAAGACCTTAGCCCGAGTTCTACTTCTACCTCGGGACTATTAGGATGGCAGGGCGCATCCGCGGAGACATGAGGAACCAAGTCGGACAGGCGGAGATTCGACCCATTGTTTTCAACATTGCTGCAGAGTGAGAAGAACAACACAAACAGCTCAAGATGGATCGCTGCTCGAGGAGGCAGATGGAGGTAGCAACTCAATAATGAAATCCTTCGGTACCCTTATGGCGAGGAGTTGAGATACTGTAGAATAGAATAATGGCCCGTGAGATCACATGTGACGCTGAACTAGCAGGGATTTACGCGAGTATGGTACAATGTACCGTGTACGGAATACAGCCGGAAATGTGGGGGAAAGGGAAAGTTACCGGACCAGAGGCTCTACGGTACAGTAGAGTAGAGCTTCCGCCAGCAGCCATGACTCAATTATATTTCAACTAGATCTTAACCTATTCATACCTATTTAATATCCCTCAAAACACTCCCAAGGGTGATACAAAGCTCTATCAATTCTCCGTCCATCGATTGTACTTCAGCTTATCATTATATTATACATCCATTGAAGTTCAGTGAGGGGCACATTCACCACTCCCCAGTCAATAGCCTCGGCAACGTTGTATAAATCCTGGATTGAGAGTCCTTGAGCGAAGGGCCTTGAAAGGCTGAAGGGGATTAGAGGCTTATAGAAACAATCAGGCTTTAGACCTAGAAAGAGCAACATGTCATGGAAAAAGTCCGAGGCGCTGATGGAGACCATCAAGCATTACTCCCATTTCCCAGCCACGGGTGTGAGTCTGCGGCAGATGGTTCAATTTGGGGAGAAACCCTCGATAGGTGAGATTCGTCTCTTGTGGGACCTGTAGGGGACGAAAGCTGACGAGGCTGCTTGCAGGCACACTGTTCCGCGCTTCTCAATTTCTGTCAGAGGAACTTCCAATCCGATTAGCACACCGAGTCCAAGAGCTTGGGGATCTACCCGATGGATTGAACGAGATGCCTTCCATCAAAAGGGTGCAGGATTGGTATGCACAATCGTTTGAGGATATCACAGCGCTCCCCCGACCCACTCTGCCTAAAGACCTACGAGAACGTCTTCTACGGCCCTCAAAGCCAAGCGCACGGGAACACAAAATCCTGAGCGAAACCACCCAAAACCCAAGCGTTAGACAAGGGCAATACCGCTCCCTACCGAAAGGTAACGGCAAAGAGAATGGCAACGGCAACGGCGTCAAATCCTCCTCAAGACGCTATTTCGCCGCTGCGGACGACGGCGGCGACTGGCCTCCTGAACTCAACGACTACAACAAACGCTTTGCGAAAACCCTTGAAGGCATCAAAAGACGGCACGACAGCGTCGTTACAACCGTAGCTCAGGGAATCCTCGAATACAAACGCAAAAAACAACGCATGCAAATCGACTCGAATATCCAAGCGTTCCTCGACCGCTTCTACATGTCCCGTATAGGCATACGTATGCTGATCGGGCAGCATATCGCTCTCACGGACCAGAAACAAACATCGGACCCGAACTACGTCGGCATCATCTGCACCGCAACCAACGTGCGCGAACTCGCCCAAGAAGCCATTGAAAACGCCCGCTTCGTCTGTGAGGACCACTACGGTCTATTCGACGCCCCAAAGGTCCAGCTTGTCTGCAAATCCGATCTGCATTTCATGTACGTCCCTGGTCATCTCTCGCACATGCTGTTCGAAACGCTCAAAAACTCGTTACGAGCGGTGGTGGAAACACACGGGCAGGACAAACAGGAGTTCCCGGTTACAAAAGTCATCATAGCAGAAGGAAAAGAGGATATTACAATCAAGATCAGCGATGAGGGAGGTGGCATACCGAGGAGTACTATTCCGCTGGTCTGGACGTACATGTACACGACGGTGGAAACGACACCTAATCTGGATCCGGATTTCAACAAGAGCGATTTCAAAGCTCCCATGGCTGGATTCGGATATGGTCTCCCTATCAGTCGACTCTATGCCCGGTACTTTGGCGGCGACCTGAAATTAATCAGCATGGAAGGGTAAGTCCATTCCGCGTCCATCCCGCCTCCCTCCGCATCTTTCCCCCTCTCCCCAGTCTTTTACCTCCAATCATTCTCAAAGAAACTAACCACCCCTCTACACATCCAGCTACGGCACAGACGTCTACCTACACCTAAACCGACTCTCATCATCCTCGGAACCGCTGCAATAGCAACGAAGCGTCATGAGGGGCGAGCAGCGACCCCAAGGATTGACAATGATGGCGATGATTCGCTCGAGGCTGAAGGGGAGGGAGGTGAGTGTGAGGAGGCAGGTTGGGGATGCAGCGAGTATGGTTAATGAGGAGGGGGCCGGGAGAGCGGCGGAGGTGTGAGTAAGAGTACGGGGAAGATGGGGACGGGGGAACCGTGTGGAAGAAGGGGGAGAGGTGGGGCAGGGATGGAGGGGAGGTTGTAGATAGTATATACGAACATTGGAAACGGTGGGAGCGGAAAACATAAACTTAGCATATCCGTAACCTCGAACCATCAACTCATCCACATCATATCATCCATCCATCCATCCATCCCCCATCCCACCCCACCTCACCCCACCCCACCTCACCTCACCTCTTCCTCCCCCCCCTCCCACCTCTACTCCCTCCCTTCCCCCCCTCCCCACCATCCCCCTCCTCCCCCTCATCCACCCACTCCTCCCCCGCCCCACGCTCCTCGAGCCCAACCATCAGTTTCTGGAACCGCAGCCGCGTCTGCGGTATACTCTACATCTCGCGGGCTTTGTTAGATAGACATCGCCAAGGAAGGGATGAGTGTGAAAAAGAAGAAGAAGAAGAAGAAAGAAGAAGAAGAAGAAGAAGAAGAAGAAGAAGAAGAAGAAGAAAGAAAACAAAAACAAACCTCGCCCCTGCTCCCCGCGAACCAGGCCAGCATCTCCCAGCTCGCCAGCACCTCCGCCGCGCGCCGTTTGCGCTCTTGGGTTTCCCAGAGCTCGGATCTGGCTAAGCCTGCGTCGTTGGGGGTGGTGGTGGTGG
>JAABUK010011028.1_pt1 | contig 11885 bp, 15 predicted proteins | sample 5559141 | NCBI WGS metagenome assembly JAABUK01 (sample SAMN10711869, study PRJNA513367) | rock metagenome | isolation source: Antarctica rocks | place: Antarctica: Victoria Land, Pudding Butte nord | collected 2016-01-03 | reverse complement strand
TGTGCATCATGGGGTGGGGGTTCTTGCTGGTGTGAGTCTTGCTGCCACAGCTGGGGCAGGCAGCAATGGGCACCCCATGCTCCCTGCTGGACATGTTGCGCCCCACAGGAATGTCCAGTGAGGGATTGGCATCGAAGAAGCCGAAGGGCTTGAGGAAGAAGCCGACATGCTCTGCTGGCATGACTGGCCAGTCCTCAATGCGAGGGATGTGAGTCACCCCAAAGGAATGCCAGATCACACAGTCAGCCTCCACCAGGTTCCTGTCCTGCCACACACAATGGCACTGTCAGCATCAGGCTGAGAGCAAACTAGAGGGGAAAACACCCAAAAAAAGTCTGCCTGTTGGCAAAGATAGCGGAGAGCCATGTGAGGCAGCAGCCAGGAGTAGTGATGCGCTAGGGCTACCAGTGTCTGCCTTGTGGAATGCCCAAGCTTGTGCAGCCTGGCAGGATGATGGACGCAACTCAAAGTTCTGCAGGCATACAATATGTTTTGCACATGCGCTGGAGGCTGCAAATCATTGCTGCCGGAAGCACAGTCTGTAGCTATCAGTGAGCAGGCTCCTCCATACAACATCAACTGATACAGATGGAAAGCAGCAGACTGCTGGAAGCACTTGGGACAATCATACACAAACTATACTGGGCTATGCCATCCTTACACTATTGACTGCAACTTTGAGGCACCTCAAAAGCTTTACAGCGCACTTTTGACAATGCTGCTCTGCATGCAACAACTTGAGCAGCAGGTGAGACTGTAGCAACAAACCTGTTGGGTCCACTCCACAATGCCACGACTGTACTCGCCAGGGCCTTGCAGGGGGAACATTCCAGCAGGCCAGCGCTCCTCTTCGCTGTGGGGCGTGACCCACAGGTGCTTGGCTGCAAAGATACCTCTGCGGCCATGGCTGCTGGCGGGGTGGGCGTACTTGGGTGGGGTGGCTGCTGGCATCAGCTTGTACGCCACAGGAGCCCCTGAATATGCACTGACACGACTCAGACTGCAGCGATTGTTTTGATTGGTATAGTCAAAGCAATCTTAGGAGCTGCTAGTTCACGCTACAGGGCCCCCCAAATATGCGCTGACATTGCTAAGAATGCAGGTACTGGTGTAATCAACACTGCTTAGCAACTTGACAAGCTGCTAGTTCACGCAATAAGCTTGTATGACTGACGTGAGGCCAGTAGGTAGACACCTCCCAAGCTGTGTACAGGCCAGCTTCTGCAGGCAGGTGCAGCTGGTTCAGCAGTATGCATGAGGTCTTATCTGCTGCTGTTGTAGCATGCAACAACCAAACAGCTTTTGCCTGATTCCTTCCTGTGCACGTTTTGCAAGGCCAGAGGGCACTGTACGCCACCAAGTGAGTGGATGCAACCTGTGGAGCAGGGCAGAATGTCACATTGCTCACGCCCTGACTGCAGTACTAGACAGACTGAGCGTGTGTGCTGTATGCAGACCTGTGAGTCTGTTGCGCACGCTCTCGTTCTTGATCTTCCAGATGCGCGAGGACTCTGCGTTGACATTGCGGATGGCGGCCAGCTCATGCGTCAGCTCTGTCTCCTTGGCGCAGAAGCCAATGGCATGAGGGTTCTCTGGACCCAAAGGCTCTGGCTCACAGTTCACCTGCAGCCACATCAACAAACAGCTGTGGCCTTGGGTTGAGATCTTTCTTGCTAATGGCAATCCAATGCTTGTCTTCCTCTAGAGCGAGGCGTAACTATAAGCTACTTGCTGATGGCAGTAATCTTAGCAATGAGATTAAGGCTTGCTGTCTGATGCGGCTGATGCCTGCCATCTTGACTGCTGGCTGGCAGGCACACATTACCTCCTTCAGCATTAAATAGGCAGCTAAGGAGCACAGGAAGATGGCAGAGAGCTGACAAGCCTTCAGCGTCAGTCTGTTTTTTCCAACAGCACCCTGATAGCTAACCTTGAATTTTTCCCTTGTAGATCTGCTGTGGGTCAACAAGCAGCACAAGCAGGCAGAGCTGCAAGCCCTGATGCTTGCAGCACTCAGGTCGCCATAAATGTACAGGCACATTGCCAACTTTGTACATTGACCTGTACATTCAAGGACTGAAAGGCAGCAGAAAGCAGATCCTGCCCTCAAGCTTGGGCAGAGACCAGATGCTGACCTCAGTGACAGTGAGAGCTGCACCGCCATCAGGGTCATCCACTGCCATATCTAGGCGCACACAGAAGTAGTGCTGGTGCAGCTGGGCATTCAGATGGGGGGCGATGAGGGTGCCATGGGTGGGGTCCATGCCCTCCCCCTCACTCATCACGCTGGTACTCAGGCAGCCGGTCAACTTCACCTCATACTGAATGCTGCCATCCTGCATGAAACATCACGTTGTAAGCTTCTCTCTCACAAACACAGACACAGCAAAAAGTCCCTGCTGGTATCAAGTTCTAAACATGTAGCAGCAAGCTGCATTATATTGCTCTGATACAGCCACACAAGCAGTAAATGTGTCTAAAGAAACAGCGCAGGATGCAACACAGGGCCCCAGATGCGTTGGGAAACAGGGGAGGGGGGTGGAGCAGGGGAAGGGGGGTGGGCTCACTGCTGTGCACATTTGCAGGGGATTCAGCAATGGCACCAGGACAGCAAGCATACCAGAAACCAGCACAAGCATTGGTGCATAAGCAGGAGTGAGGCCACACCTGGTAGAAGTACCAGTAGAAGCCGTACTCATAGTTGGCAATGGTGGAGATGAAGGACAGGACCAGGCGGCGGCTGCGCCTGACCTCACTGTGCCCACTGCGGTACTCTGTGTGCTTCCACAGAGTGCCGTAATCCTCCTCATGCATGCACACCGCCTTCTTGATGATCATGGGCTCCCCTGCATTATGCATGACACATAAGTATTCAATATACCATGTAGGGAAGCCACGGCAAGCGGCGAGTAGCTGGCATGGAGGCAAGAAGCGACACTTTACCAAAAGCAGGTACAGGTTGCTGCCATGTGTCTTCACCTGCACAACTGCGTGTGCCTAACCTTATAGGAAGACATGTGGTTGATGAATGAAACTTCACTTGCTTGTGTTGCATGTGTCATAGGCGCTAAGCATGCATGCATGCATGCATTTGACCACTTTCTGCTGTGCAGCCAAGCAACATGTCAAGCTTGATGTTAGGATGTTTTGTCAGGTTGTTTCAGCTGAGTACCCCGGTACAACACTTGGCTTCTCATCAAATTGACGTCAGAAGATGCAGTCTTTTCTTTTCTTTCAGGCTTAGGCACACACCCTTGGCATTGTTGACCATGCCATCAAAGTACTTGATGTGACCCAGGCAGTCACAGCCCAGCTCCAGGGAGTTGGCGGTGGCGCCCAGCCCATAGTCCATGACATCAAAGGCGCACTTGTGCTGGAAGGGGTGGCGTGGGTCCCCATAGGGGACAATGATCTCTACCATGGACCCTCTGTGCATGATGGGTCTCACACGCCCACCATCCTCATATCTGCAGATTTGCACAGCCCATGTCATGTCTTTATTGGGTGTTCAGAGGGGTAGCACATGGGATGTGGCAGACAGCTGCCACATTGTCCAGCAGTGTTTTCCAAGTTGGGCTGCTGATGCAAGTGCAATGCATGTGTGCTGCCTGATGCATCACACAGAGTCATCCAGTGAAAGTAAAAGCATCCAGTCAATGCTGTCTGAAATGTTGCTGGGGGATTGCTGTGTAGGCAAGATCTGCAAGCACAGTTTCTTTGCAGTCCTTCCCTACACAGCAGTCCCCAGCAACACAAGTTATGTTGCAAATGTGCTGTAGAACTTCTGCTGCAAAAGGGCGCTGCAGAGACTGACCCCACAGTATGCAGCACCAAGCCCTCCCTGTAGTTGAAGCTGACACGCATGCTCCACTTCTGCCAGAACACCATGTTCCCATCCACAGAAAATGAGGGGCCCTCAGGCTGCACCACGTTCAGAGGCTTCAGCCCTGTCCTCCAGCCCCTCTCCTGCACAACAACCCACTGGCTGAGTCACCCATCCACAGCAAGCTTGAATCACAGACTTAGCATCAACAAGGAGCATCACAGGCACCCACTGACAGCAAGCATGAATCAGAGACTCAGCAAATGACATCCTTGCCTCATCAAGGAGAATCAATGAGCATCAACAAACGGTATCAAGGAGCATCAATGAGGAGCAACAGCAAGGAGCATCAACAAATGGTATCAACAAATAGCATCAACAAGTAGCAAAAATAAAGTGATGTCAGCAGCCAGCCCAGCTATGGCTCCCGCGTCAGACAGTGTGTGGTCAGCTTCACAGCAGATCTGTTCTGCAGCTGTCAGAGTTGTCAACCAGGCTTGATGACGGGGCTGCATTGGTGCAGCATACCTGATCCACCAACTTGGTATGGAAGTTGCTGTTCAGTGTGGGGATGATGGGGTTAGCCTTATGGTGCCACCACTGCAGCACTCGCTTGGTCTGCAGCTCCACAACAACTACCACGTCCAGTGGATGGGCGTAAAAGTTGTCATCAGGCGAGGCACGCAAATAGACAAAGCACTGGATGTAGCGGCCGGGCTCCGTCATGCCCATCTCACTGGCATCCTTGGCTGTGCAAACAAGCAAGCAAGCAGAGGTCAGCTCTCTGAATGTGTAGGTAGCATAGCTTCAATACTGGTGATTGTGTAACAGCAGTAGCAGTGACTGCGCCAATATGATTTGTGAGTTGGCACACAATCAGCCTGTCAAGGGCCTCAGATGGCTTCAAGCTTGTTATGTAGAAACATTTTCTGCTGTTTGACGTGCGTCTGGTCATGACCTGGGGTTGCTACATGCACACACTGCTCTGCAGCTGGGCAAAAGCTGGGGAAATGCAGTGAAGCAAGGTGCTTACTGTCCCTATATCTGCCTCCATAGTACCAGGGATCGCAGGCAACTGAGGCAAGGTCTGTGATATCATAACGGTCACGCAAAAGCTGCTGAAAGCCCTTGTCACCCTTGCAGATGTCCTCTGCTTCCAAGCAGTCGTCGAGTGTGACCATGGGTTGAATTCCATCTGTCTGCATATGTCAGACAAAACAGGGTTGCCAGCACCTCTGACATTGCCAGCATGTGCGACACTGGAGACTGAACAGGCAAAGAGGAAGACAGGTCTGGGGTAAACAACAAAGCCTTGACTCTGACCTGGTCCCAGCTGATCACTGCTGGAGGCTCAACTTGCAAGTCAACCACGGCCTCAACCACACTGTCCCCAGTGGGCAGCTGTATGATTGCAGTTGACAGACGTTGAGGCGCCTCAATCTGCATCTTGGAGGCCTCATATTGCAGCAGATCAGCCTTTGTTGGTTCCTGCACTGGGAAGGTAAGTTCATTCGCCTGTTCACTTTTTGATGCTCTGGATGGGAGCTGCTCAGAAGGTCTGTCACCTCTAGGGCGATCGCATTGAATCGTAGCCCTTGGATGCCAAGCTTTGCTGCGTACGCTTTGCAAGCGTCTGATGTAGCGTTGACTTCTTCAGCTGTGAGGGGATCAAGCGGGTGATCGCAGTGTCCAACAGCTGACACAGCACTGGGAAGTTTGGTAGCAGGGTTCAGCAGCTGCAGCAGCTGGCTGACCATGCGACTAGGGCCTTGTTTGGGTTCGACATCATCATTTCCGGAGCCAATAGGCAGCATTCCCTGGCGACAAGCTCGTTTGACGGGAACAGCACACGCAGTGCAATGTGTTCAAGATAACTGTTCAAGGCAAGATGATCCCGCTGGAGTTCCGCACGCTCTCTGAGGAGTTACTCGAGCACTTCAAGGAGAGATCAAAGCAGGACCATGAAGTTGCTGGACGACTGAGGCTTTTGGGACCTTTGAATACAAGTACAAGTCATCGCTCCACCAAGGAATCTGAACACGATTTACTAAAGGTACTATGCCTGCTGAGCGCTTTACCATGTGTTGAGGATGTACAATATTCACTGACATCACCACCACCATTGCAGGCACCCAGTAACCGAAGCTGGTGAAACAACAGGCTTAACCTGACGGCATGCTTCATTGGAGTTCGAGCTGAATCCAGATCCCGAAGTAATGCTGCTGTCAACTCACTTGTTCGTAAACTGGCAAGTTCCCAATGCTGCCACGCCGTGCTACATTAATCTAGAAAGGCTTACACAAAGGTTCCAAGGGCTCAGGGCAGCCAGCAATTTGGCCTTAGTTCATGTTACAACGGCTTAAACTAAATGAGCACGATTGTGGCCCTGCCAGCAAGGCTTAGCTAGTGCTCACCCTTGAGCTTGTTGGTACCTCAGCCATCATGCGCTCATACCACTCGCTAATATCAGTCTTGTGCAACAGATCATGGAAAGTGTCAGTGCCTGTGACACTCTTCACAACACCAAAGACAGCAAGGTCAGCCAGGTTTGGCTGGTTGCCTCCCAAGAAGTTGCGGCCATCCAGGGCTTTTACCCATTGATCCCCACACACATATAGCTCCTCACGCAGGTTGCCTTGAATGCCATACTTCTTTTTCAACTTGTTTGAGATGCCCCACATCATCACTGCTCCTGCAACCCTTGCAGACTCAGCTTCAAACCAGCTGAACTTTCCTGTAGCTGAGATGTAGTCAAAGGTCTGAAATGCTTCCTTTGCAGTGCCGTAAATGTTGACTGTGATGACTTTGACCAGTCTCTGGTCCACCCATTGTCTCCAGTAGGCTTCCTCCTCCCTCTGAGTGGTTGTTGGACTGTTGTCAGGGATCTGAGATCCAGACTCTGGCTCTGTTTCGGTTGGCTGGCTGTCCTTCTTGGACCAAGGCAGCCATGAGCTGCTGCCGCTGCTGCTGCTGCTGCCACTACTAGTGCCAGGTGGACTAGGCTGATGAGACTGCAGTGGTTGCTGGCTCGCTTCAATCTCTGCTGCTAGGCGTGAGATTATGACGGAGCTATCCTGCACCACATCCCCATCTAGCACAGCTACAGGCACCTTTTTGTGCTCGCTCCATTTTAGCTCCTTCTTGTAGAGGGGACTGACTTCAACTGTCCTGTATGGAATCTGCATGTCAAAACAGCAAACTCAAGACCATATGCGCTACAATGAAACAAGCTGAGTGGCTGCAGCTGCAGGTACAGAAGCCATCAGAGCAGTGGCCATTTTGCTGTGTCAAATGTACAAAACTTCACCTGGTTGTAATCCAGAAAGGCCTTGACTTTGCAGCAGAAAGGACACACTTCATACTGGTATAGGATGACCTCCTTAGGCAAGCCTTTCAAGTTTGTTGGTCGAACATAGACTTCTACCGGTGCAACAGAGACAGCCTCTACAGTGGGTGTGACCTGAAGGAACAGATGCTTTGATAGTCAGTGCAATTTGAGGTAAACCACATATCGAAGCTGTGTCCACCAACAACACAAGTTGACAGCTGAAGTGCTTGACGTACTGTGACAGTGGCCTCTGCAAGAGCTGCTGGGTTGTTGATGTAAACGGCATAAGCAGCAAGTCCGCCAAATAAGGCATATGTGGCGGGAGTAGCTAAAGATCGTTCTGAGGCATTGTGTACAGCAGTTAGCCTGCATAACAGGGACAGCTGATCAACACGATGAACGCCAGACAGCCAACGTGATGTCTTGGGGCTGATGGTACCTGACTGACTGTGGAAAGCCTTTGGAATGAGGAAGACCTTTGCCGTAGCTGGCAAGAGCGCTTTCGACGAGCTTAACTCCTCGCAAAAGCCTTTGTCGAACAGACATCAAGCACAGTCGCGTGAGCACGGCTGACTTCCTGACAAGTTTTCGTCACAGATCGCTTTTTGCAGCCACAAATCTAAGGCCTTAATTGCCAAGGCGGACTTACTTTGAAACCTTTCGTTCATGTTGTCAGTCCATCGTCAGCCTCGAAAGCAGGAGTTGCCACTTAGTCACGACCCCAATTTTGTTTCCGAAATCCCTCTGCTTTTGACCGCGCTTATTGTGCAACAACAAGCCAGGATGTTGGAGGGTGGTTGCTGTGGCTTGCAGATTTCCGCAGTGATGTAAGAGTGTGGCGCAATGATACGTGCAGTAATCGCAGGGGCTTGCGAGGTCTCGAGGTGTCTACGAGGAGCTGTGTGCTTGTGCTGTGTTGATCAAGCTGTGTTGCTGTGCTGTGTTCATGAAGCTGCACCCTCTATCGCCAGCTATCGAATGAAAACTGATTCAGACAGGTTTCTGTTACAAGCCGAAGCACACTGAGTGCAGAGCTGACTTGGAAGTAAGTGTCAGTATGCTACGTAAGTAAGCCTACCGTGCAAGTCAAGTGACCCCAAAGCACAGCATCTGTACCACAGGCTGCGCTTGCTGTTCACCTCGCTGCTAGGCTAGGCTAAGACTTCGAAGCAGAATTGATGCCTGTTGCAGCTCCTCTGTTCCAGAAATCAGTCACAAATGTACTACTTGGTGACCAGCTGCGCCACTGGCTGAGCAGCGCACCAAGCTATGTTTTCCTGTCAGAAAGCCTTGTGAAGTGCAATACAGAGGCATCAAAGCATGTCCAGAGCAGTTCTGCACTTCGGCAGAGGCAAATGTGCCCACGGGAAGCCAGACATTGCCGGTGCATGGGATATGCCAAGTTGTGAAAACGTGAAGTTACGGCTAAGATGGGTTGAGCTGCAGCGTGGCATGGAGTCCCAGCACCACCGAGACGATTGCAAAGAATATGACTGTCACAATGACGTGCAATATGGCACCAGCAATGTACTTAAATGAGGACTGCACCAACACCTAATGGCATACACAAAGACATACAAGCAACAAGGCAATGTAACCATGTGCAAAGTCATTACGAGTGCTGTCTATTTACTCCAGCAGATGCCCAAAGGCTACTCCAGCAGATGCCCAGAGGTCACTCCAGCACATTCACAAAGCTTACTCTAACCGATGCCCAAAAGTTCATGAACATTGCAATCGAGCTGTTCAACAAAGCTCTTGAAGAGCTTCAGACGTTGTCACAGTCTCCTGCCATGATGGACTATCTTGCCTGAAAGTTTGCTCAGTGTCTGAGTGTGCAAAGCGGTGTAAACTCGGTTGTAAACTATGGCAATGGGCTGCCTCATGCAGGGCCTCAGGCAGGGCCTCAGGCAGGGCAAGGCTTGGCACCTCATGAGTGACTGGTCGTGCTTACACATCAGCATCTCACTGCAGCTTGCAGTCCTTACATTGATTATACAGGTACGCAGTTGCTCCTCAACACCCCACAAATGCATCAAGCTTTTTGAGGCACAATGCAACAGCAAAAAACCCTGATCTGGTATTGTACATAGGAAATTGCTGGAAGCAATATGCTTCTAACTGTTTGCCTGAAAAGGCCACATATATATATATATATATATATATATATATATATTGTGCAACGCTGTGATGAATACACAAATAGTGTGCGAGGGTCACCATTGCTCACATGTAACGTACAGGCAGACTGCAAGCTAGGCTAATTTTGCGACACGCTTGTATTCCAGGTTGAGCTAGCTTCACACACTCACACTTTCTGCTTATGTGTTAAATGTTTCATAATCCCCTAGCCAATCTGCAGCAGTCCACAGCGGGTCATTGTGAGTGGTGTGATCACAACATTGTGTTGTTATTGCTACAGTGTTCTGCAGGTCATTGCCACGTAGCATGACAAGATTAGATTGTAGCTCAAATGCAACTAAACTGAGCTAAGGGATCTGGATGTGCCACAACTTGAAGTATGCAGAGCTCAACTACAGCATCAAGAACACCTGCAGACGACATTCGTTGCTGAAGATTGCAACAAGCATGGAAAGTATGAGCACTAGTACTGCAGCCAGGCTTACATTGGCAAAGGCAGAGGGTACAACATTTGGCATGCCGCATTCCATGGCGCCTGCGCATATGTAGGCATATGCAATGTAGTCTTGCTGCAGTATGGCTTTGTTCATGGCAGCAACAAAGCCTGCGGCACAGAAGATCAGAGCTGTCAGCTGATGACAGAATGGACCAATCTGCATGCTTATGTATATGTCTGTACAATCTTATTCATGAGGCTCATGCCATGCGTTGACTCTGTGATGCAAGACTTGCTTGCACTTGATGCTGGTCACACTGGTGCGTGTAAAGATTTGTTTAGTAGCTACATGATCAGCAGGCTCCCTGAAGCCACGGAGCACTCATTGGGTGCGCAGCTTGTGTGATCCACCTGACTGCACGGCGGGCGCTGTGGAGGGCAGAGTGCCGGAGCTCAGAATCGAAGACAACTGCAGAGCATATTCCGGCTCCGCAAGTCCGGCCGAAATGTAGTGCTTGGCCGCGATGAGAATACCATCTGAAAAGTTGCTATGCTCTGCAGCAGGAGACAAGCCAGCATGCAGTAAGTTACGACGCGACGGCGGTCAATGGTTCGTCACCCGCATCAGGCTATATAGGACAAGTTCAGGCGCAAAGAAGACTTGTACGGAGACCTGTGTTCTGATCCGACGCAAATGTGTTGGCTGCTGCTACAATAGCTGCGAGCATTGAAAAGGTGCACAGCGCTGCCAGACTTTTGTACGGTGTGGCGCCCGTCATACCACAATCACCCCGATACTGTTGGCTCAGGTCTATGATAGCCCAACTGCAGTCGCGAATTCGCCTGTGACTTTCAGCTGAAGACCAGGAGAATCCTCAAGCATCAACTTAGCTTGCGCCAGTGACGCGGTCGCAGGAGATAGCCACAGGTGATGCTGGCCTTGGAGCTGCTAGATTTGGCCTGATCGCTGACTGATTGTGATGAAAGCCACCAACCTCCTCGACACTAAGTACTGACACGCCAAGGTAGCAGCTGCCTGTACTGCAGCATTGGTCAACATGCTGGGTCACGTGACGAATGTTACCTATCCAGCTGCATCACAATCGAATTTAATCAAAAAACGCCGCACTACACATAGCGGGCGCCACCTTACTACTCAACTATCTTACGAAACAAAGGCGTGGCAACGTAACGGCTTGGGCTTGGAGATTTTCTGGGACAGCAACACGGGTTTGATCCATGCAATTGCTTCCTGAGTCCTGTCAATGTGGGTGACCACAATACAAGAGCGGCCAACATTACTGTCGAGTACTACCTAGGCACATAAACAATACCGTCAGGTGCAGGACCGCTACACTTGGGTATAAAAATGCCTGTCAGCGCCTGCCACAATATTGAGTGCTATTGATGCTACGATTAAAAAACCTAGAACACTTCTGGCAGCCCACATTATAGCATCTCAGCGCCAGACCACAATGGAAGAAGCATCCCTGTAAACCTTGGTTGCATGAATCCCTATGACCCTTGCTGTCATGCAAGGCCATGTACAGGCGCTTCTTGTAAATCAGTGCTGTTCCCATCTCTACTCACGAGCAGAGCGCATGAGCACAACCTTGCAGTAATCCTCAGGCAGGGGCGTGCCGCGCGCAGCCAGATTCTTCTTTGCCTCTTCCACTGCATTAATGTCCTGTCACAAAGGTCTGGTTAGAAGCATGTTCTTGCATTGCTCAAAATGCTGCCTTACTGGAGCAATGCAGAACCCTGCCGATGTCAAGCTGCTCAGGGAGAAACTGCAGGTTTCAATGTAGCAATCACACAGAGACTTGCGACTTTTCAACCCAAATGCCATGCGTGATAGCCTAAATGTGTATCTATGTTGATCCTCAGGCACAACGCGCAAACTAATCTTGCCCCAGGGCTGTCAATAATACATGTGAATCAAACGAAGGTTTGCAAAAGCATGCTGAGAACTGGGGCACCACTTTTATTCCAAAGATGTTGTACAGGCAACCTGTCTCATACCTGAGGGGTGAGGAAGATGAACTGTAGGTCTGGGTGCTCCAGGCTGTTGCTGAACAGGTTCTCCATAGCCACACGCCTGTTGATGGCATCCATGAAGACATCAAACTCATCCATGGCCCGAAATGGAGACTGGG
>JAABUK010011027.1_pt1 | contig 11888 bp, 7 predicted proteins | sample 5559141 | NCBI WGS metagenome assembly JAABUK01 (sample SAMN10711869, study PRJNA513367) | rock metagenome | isolation source: Antarctica rocks | place: Antarctica: Victoria Land, Pudding Butte nord | collected 2016-01-03 | reverse complement strand
ACATCTCTCTCTCTCCCACCCTCTGAACCCAGTCCTGAAAAACCCTCCTTCCCTCTGGGATCAATTCATCCGGCTCGTAGTATGTACAGGTCTTGAAAAAAGAACCAGGCTCGCTCTTGAAGTTCTGCCCCCAACGAGAACACAATCGAGCGAAGACAATTGAGGAAAGAAAGGATGTTTGGACCGACGACAATGCATAGAGAGAAAACTCCGAACGCGTTTGGATACTCAAACCCTTCCCGCAGCCCCTCCTCCTCCTCCTCCTCCGCCGTACAAAACTCCTCGCTTCCAGCACAACGCACCTTGATCGATCTTGGCCTGCATCATTGTCCTTCAGCAGCTTCCTCGCGGGGCAGATACACCAGTAATGCCAGATCCGACGATGACGACTGAATGCCTCTCTTGGCAGGTCGGGCGTGCTGCGGTAACTGGTCAGGCGGAACAGGAGACGGGTGGGGGGGTTGTTCAGGGTGGGTGGTATTATTATGCTAGTAGGATATTGTTGGATTGGGGGTGGGTAATGGTATCGCAAGGATGAGTGACCAATAGACAGATGACGAGATCCTGGTCAAGCAGACAACGCGCCCAAGTGTGGGATAAGCCCGACGCCGGCAACCAAAAGAGAGGGGGGTGGATGTGACTTTTTCACCTCTATCCTGCCGCAAGGATGCCTTTTGATATGATATCAAGCTTTTTGAGATCATGACAGATTAGGGATATCACCTGGCTTCGCTCTGCGATAGCATGTTAGAGAGTCATATGATACTCTGGACGCGTGGAAGGGGTCTGTCTGGAACGGAGGCAGGATCTGACGAGTGATCTTTTCCGGATTGCATACGGTTTCAGATGCCTTGATCTACACATTGCTAGCGGGGCTTGAAGGGATAGAGATCTCGGTTTCCTCGCTGGGGAATAGCTCGCCGGTTGTCTGACAAAGAGTAATAGAATAGTCTAATAGAATGGTATCATAGAAACACAGCGCCGGCAATCTACCTACCGCCCATATATCGAACACACCCGAAACCAATCAGAACATACAGTCCGGCGGGAACGCAAGGTCCCCTCGCCCGGTCTAGTTGTGATCATCCCAATGCCCATACCCCTGCATCTCCGGCATCCACTCCTGCCCTGGATAGGCCGTGCTACTCATCACAATCTCCTCGTCACTCTCCGTACCCCCGGGAGCCTTTGAGCCTGGTAATTCGACCGGCGGGACCAGCTTGACATTCCTCGCCGCCGAACTCAGGGGAATTCTCTGACTATCGCCTGCAGAAAGGCCCATCACCCGCTCTGCGGCCGTCCTCGGGGCCACGTCGCCTGCAACAGGCAGATCGATCTTCCACGGCTTCTCCTGGCCGTCGTCTTCGCCGGATTCGCCACGTTGGGATCTCGACCGGTGCGTCTCGCTGAATGTTCCTAGCTTATTTGCCGGGTCCTGGGCCTTGGTTCGCTCTTCTTGCGAATCATAGCTTTCGCGCCGACCATTGCGCGGTGAGCGACTGCGTTTGTGGAGGTCAATGGCGTGGCTGAGATTGTCTCTGCAGAGACCGCGGGCTGTGCCGTAGCCGTAAGGAGAGTGCTGGGATGTGCGATCTGCGTAGGGTGAGTGGCGTTGCGGGTTGGAAGCGGAGTGAGTCGGGATATTGTTGGTCGGGTTTTCTGACAGAGGGATTCGACCTCTAGAATTAGTGTCCTGGTTTGACATAGTGCCCACGCCGGGCAATGGCTGACTGCGGCGGTTTGCGTTGAGCCGTCCGCTGGTATCGATTCTAAGGTCAGGTGGAAAGCGCTGAGAGGGAGCTCGAGACTGTTGGATTTGACTACGGTCAAAATGCTGAGCAGACGGTGGCGCTGACCGAGGTTGAGGAGTCGGAACAAATTGCGGTTGTGGAAGCTGGTAGGGCATTTCTGCTTGATTCTGACTTCTCAGACCAGCAATGTTCTCGAGGTGGCGTGCTTGCTCTGCTGCACGCTGGTCTGACAGAAGGCGGCCACCGATGAAAGACTCGCGATCTCGTGGTGGCATATAGCGCGTTTGATGCTCCATGGGACTAGGCACTGGATTTGCTGGTGCATAATATCCGTCAACAGGTGGAGCTTGACCCTTGAAGGAATCGGTCCTCTGATGGTTGTAGTAATGCGCTTGTTCCTGGTCCCTCCAAGTGCTCTGATGTTGTTGATATGGTACAGAACTCGCCGGAGCAGAAGTTCTTGGAAGAGGTGGGCTTGACATTGGTTGCAAACTGACAGCCCTTTGCACTTGTTGTTCATTCGCGGGAGGAGGACTATCTTTCCCAGACTTGCCAAACAAGCCACTTAGTCGCAGAAAGCCGCCCTTCTTCTTGCTTTCGGTCTTTGTTTGACTGTTTGATGCAGCTGCACGCTGTAATTTCTTAGATGTTTTCTGTTCCCTTTGGTCTTTTCCTTTCTTCTTCAGTCCATTTTGTACGACCCCTTGAGCTTGCATATTTGGTGATCGTTGGTAGAAGACCAGGTCACTAGACTGAGATCCACCAGCATTGCCTTTTGTGCTGCCAAATTGACTTGACGTACTTTCATTGTCCTGCCTGCTTCGCGGTCTAAACATACTCCCACGTCTGTCTCCTTTCCCGTCTTCCTTGTGATGATCTTCTTGTAGATCTGAGTCATCGTCTTTAGCAAGGTGTGGCTTTGACTTAGAGCGAGGGTGAAATAATCTTGCCGCGCCCGTGCGCGATTTTGGGGTAGTGCCTGAAGGCTCTGGTGAACGTGGAGGACGGACGCCAGGCAGAGAATAGTCTGTTGTCGCCAGACGAGGTATGACAGGGACATCCGAGCTTCGGTGCCTGCCCTGGGTCATTGAAGGTGCATCTGCCACTCCCTCACGTTCTCTCAGAGGAGCGGAGTGAGGTGGCTGCTGGATGGGAGTTTGCTCGACGTTGGAAGAAGTTGAATTTGGCTTGGTAGGCTTGAACTGCTGTCCGTACGGTCCTGGGATGCGATATTGTTGCTCTGGTTGCCTTTGGTTATTCAGCGGTGAACCTGGATGGGGAGGTCTTTGTGGAGGAGCAAAATCTCTATTCTGGCTTGGTAGTGGCTTGTCGACCGACCCACGCAGAGCAGGATGTTGACCCAGATTTGCATCACTGAAAAGCGTAGAATAAGACCGAGAATAGGAGCCTTCTCCAGTTTCGTTCTTGTCCAGGCCGAGTTCCTTGCTCAAAGACGAGCCAGTACCCGAGTTATTCTGACTCTCCTTCGAAGCAGTATGCCTGTGTAGGATGTCCTCGTGGTTTGTATCTACGAACGAGAAAGGGCGACTTGGGGGACGTCTTTCCTCTTCACGTCGTCTTGCAGAGAGATCTGCCACAGGCACTATGGCCGGCGGCTGGAATGGAAGTGGTGGAGCCCTTTCTCGAATTGGCGATTGGTAGGCAGGAAGACTTTGTCGACGATCTTGAGGCGCGGATAGTGACCTCTCAGCGGCCGCTTCGGCTTCTTTCGTGTTCATCGTCGCCGAATACGGAGGCGTTGCGTCCTCGTACGAGGGTGATATTACAGGAGGTGATGCTGCAGGGGCTTTCATCTCGCCAGCGAGATCCCGATGGGCAGGCGACACACTTTGCCGAGTGATAGTTGGGGATAGACCATCGTGATCCGAGGTTGGTGGTCTAGGGCTCGGGCTGGATACTGCTGATAATAACGACTGCTGGGGTTCCAGAGGAGCTGCCGGGGACTCGGTACCAGGCCCGTTATGCTGAATGGGAGGCTCGATCTCGGTTCGTTTGAGTTGCAGCTGCGCATGGGCTGGCGGCTGGGAGTAACTTGACCCAGAAGATGCTGTGGCTTGAGGCTCGTCCGTCGTATGTTTGATGACTTGAGGGTGTGTCTTTTCGTCCGCTCCTGGTGTTGCCATGTCCTGAGCGTGCAAAGATACTGGTCGAGAGCGTTGAGGACCTTTTGTAGGTGGACTTGATGCTTTTTCGGCATGTGCTTCGGCCTCGACTCCATTCCGAACCCCGTGGTGGAGGAGCGAACCAGTGGGCGACGCATTTTGTTTCTGGTCATCAGGCCGTGTTACCTCACTGATGCTTCGACTGGGAATGTCATCTTGATGTGTGCTACCTAGAGCAGACACTTGAGGACTTGGGGCTGGAGGATACAGGAGTCCGTCTTTGGTATTGATGGCGTCCTCGGGGTATGCCGGCGGTCCAAGGTTAGCATACTTGGGCTGCTCAGGGAGAGGCTCCTCGGTTGGAGGGGTTCTGTTGACTGTGGTCGTTCTGCTGATATTCTCCGAAGGTGCGTACGAAAGGGACCAAGTATCATTGCTATTGACTTTGGGGAAGACTGGAGAGATCTGAGGTGCGGTTGTGGCTGTTCCCGAGGAATGTTGACCGTCGTCAACATTGATCATTGGTTGGGACGCTCGGGGGTTCGAGAGAAGGGCCTATGCGATGTATTGTCAACGCAAGCACTTCAATGATCGAATACAGAAGTTGGTTTAAGCATTTGATTGCTTCGAGTACACTGTACATTTGAATGGGCGTGTGAGACGAGGGAAAAGCCAGCAGAATTCCTCAGATAACGTAACAAATTCCAAGCAGGCAACGCAGCGTCATAACGACAGGCATGAAAGTATTCGCCTAAAGAAAGATTAAGTATCTACCTTGTCACCGCCACTGCTAACACGGAACTTGTTCTTCCCTTTGGCGAAAAGTCCTTTCGCTGCACCGCCTGCCTTTCCTCCAATCTTGCCAGCGCTTTGCAGCAGCTTCTTTCCCTCTTCTTGTACCTGCTGACTGGTCAATTTACCGCTCGATGGACTGCCGAGAGACGGTCTGGAAGCATCGTTGGCTTCTGCATGAGGCTGCTGACCGGTACCACCAAGTGAAACCCCAAGCCGAGGGAACTTAGCCCGGGAGGGGGATGGTTTATGGGAGTGGACGGCGTCACTCTGCTGAGCCAACAGACGCCCATTCCGATTTAGGAGATCGTGGTGCTCAGGATACTGCGAACCAGTGGTCTGCAGCCAATTTGCTAGTCCAGAGTCCTGCATTGCCAATTGTTGCCTCGTGTTGTGATATGCTCTGATCCGCTCTTGAGGGGTGTTCATACCAAGGATCTCACGGAAGGGAATGTCTCTTGCTCTCGTTGCTGGCAATGATGGCTGAGCAGGGGATTCTTGCATATGCTCGGATGCAGAAGCAGGTGTGGAGGATTTACCGGCGGCTTCGGGAAGCGAATAATGCATCGTGAGTGGTTCACCGTCCGGTTCTGAGTCAACGCTTCTCCTAGGCTCATCCGCCGTTTTCGCCACAGGAGGAGGCAACTCACTCCGTAAGTCCTCATCTGATTCAGCGACTGGAATGATTGTGGATCTGTCTTGTGCTCGGCAATCGATACGGTCATCACTGGGCTTGGATTGCAATGGAACAGCTGGAGTGACTGAATCTGTTAGAGCTTTGATCGTCCGCGGAGACTCTACTGTGTCGTAAGCCTGAGCCTGGGGGATTGGTGTTATTGCATTTACTGTGTCATAAGCTTGAGGCTGGGAGATTGGGCTTGTCGCATTTTCTGTACGCTTGGACATCGTTCCTACGCTCTCGGTGGATGCTTCCCATGAGAACCTTTGTTGGATCGCTGGTCGCCTAGCAGCGCTGACAGGGGAAGCAGTACTGACAATACTTTCCACAGATGGCTCCTTGGTCTCCTCCAAATGATTCGAAGTAGGCCATTCGTTTTCATGCTGCAAGAACACGGACTCATCCTTAGCATTGCCCGTTTCCTTCGCGGCTGGCTCGTCCCAGTCGTAATCGTCCTCGCTAAGAGGAGTGTTCACGCTATCCTGAGCCCCCCTAAGAGGGCTCGAAGCTGCTGCTGGGCTTCTCCCTGGAACAGGCTCCTGTTCATCGTCGGGGCGAAGCTGAGAACCTCCTTTTGCGGATTTTGGTGTTAGACTACGCACGATCTCTTTTCGCAGCCTGTCATTCTCAGTATCTTGAGGAGAGTTATCTGTTGACAGAGCTGGCAGCATTTGCGGTCGCATTGGAGTTGAAGTTTCGTTCGATTGGTTTGTCCGTAACGGAGAAGGGAAGTAACCTAGCTGCGAACTCGTCCACTCATGAGGCCCGTCTTTCGCCGGCGGAGTCGGTGGTGCGTTCGACGCGACTGACAAAACTTCTTGGACGGGAGAAAGACCACCAGGTCGTTCCCTGGCAGGTGTACTGTCGCGAGAAGATGATTCTGTTGAATTTTCATTCTCACTAGAGTCGTCCTGGTGTACACCGGTCATTGTACCAAATGCTCCTGATAAAGCAGAGCCAGCAGCTTGGAGCGCTTGGAAAGCTTTTCCTGAAGTGTCATATCCTGCTTCCCGCTGTTTTGGTGGGCCCGCTGTTGGTATCTCCTCATCCTTTTCCGAGTCGGTGACAACGCCTAGCTCACGCGAGAGGTTATCTGTTGCCTGGTCCGACGTTGTAACTTGCGCAGCAGGCGAGGGACCTGTGCTGGTATTGTACGAATCCCAGCCCCCGGGCAATGAGGGTCGAAAGCTTTCCAAGCGCTGATTTGATGGCCGCGGGACCTCCACGATGGAAGCTGAATCTCTTACAGGAGAAGAAGCAGACGAGCGACTCTCAAGTCTACCAGCCAAATCTCGCACTGTGCCCTTAGTGGGCGATTCCGCCCGTGGAACGGGGAATGGCGCATCACGTACTGGCTTGCTTTGTGTTGGTGTACTAGCAGATAGGATTCCGAGTTCCTCTCGCGGAGCATCTTCTGTGCCAACACTTATAGGCCGTCGCGCCGGGCTATTGCCAGGGCTCGGTGTCCGACTATCTCGCCTAAAACCTGGTCTGATGGGTGGAGGAAGAGGATCGGACTCCTGCATTGGAAGGTTCTGGGATGTAGTCGGCGTTATTGTAGAAGAAGACATAGGCCGCTCTCTGGAGTCACTCGAGGCTTTCTCGATGATAGGGCTTATATCTGAAGCGCTAGCACTGTTCGAGCGTAGGATGCTATTACCACTTGTGGAGGATGGTGTAGGCGGAACTTTGGTTTGTGAATCATCGAATGCCTGATGGACAACGGAGGTGAACCCAGCAGACGGATTATGGCGCAGAGCACTGACATCCTGCGAATACTGGTGAGAGTCTTCTGCGACCCGATCGGTGCGAGCGCTTGGTGCATTGCCTGTATTCGGATCAAGGTGAGAGCCCTTTGTGTCAGAAAGAAGTGAGGAAGGCTCAGTGGGTTGAGATGTCGTATGCGCCAAAATCCTTGGCTGTTGGGTAGATTGAGTAGAATCACCAACCAGGGCTTTTGCTGTGAGGTCATCTGGAGGTATAGAATTTGGTGCCGATAGAGTGTCTCTCGGCAGAATATCCATTCCGTAGTCACTTTCCCGTTCCTTCACAGGAGCTAGAGCAAGGTTGAGTCTCTTCTGGGATTCTAGATCATCAATACTGGGTCGGGACGATTCTTCCGAGGCTCTCCTCTCTCTTTCTTTCTCCTCTGCCATGCGCTTGTAGATATCGGCAGGCCGGATAAAAGGTAGCGGCTTGGCCTCTATAGGTGACTCAAGAGGCTGTTCATGCTCCACATCATGCTCTCGTGAGCTGTGAGGCTGATGAAAATCTGGTGGACCGGTTTGCTGACTGAGACTGCTCCTCCGTGGCGGAAACGATTTTCCAGGACTGCCGTCGCGAGAACCTTGACTCACAGCTGATAAGGGCGAGGGAATTGCACGGTTTGGACTGTCTCTTCCACCGTAAATATCTCCGGGCGTCGGTCGACCGCTTGATTGAGACCGTCGTCCTGGTTGAGGCATTTGTCCAGGAAATGGACCAGTTCTGGGATCAGAGTATGGACCCGGCCTGCCGTCAGAAATAAATGGCGCACGTGGAAAAGACTCTTGGTCCGATGATGGTCGGCGACCTTGTTGAAGACTAGACACAGGTGGTGGACCCCTTTGTGGACTCATTCGCGGGTTGTTGTTCTGCCCTTGCGGAAACTGGTCGACTGGCGAAAATGGCGCACGTTGAGCTGTAGGATATGGTCCTTCAAAGCCCCCAATATTTGTAGAATAAACACGTCTGTCGTCGCCCTGATCAAAAGATGGCTGGCCCTTGTTGTGTATTGGTGCAGGATTGGTAGCACTACGGTTGGCAAATTGACCTGGGCTTCGATGAGATAAGTCGCCGTATCGCTGGCCAGGATATGCTTGATTTGGATGTGGGTTCTGCATCAGGACTGGAGGTTGTGCCTGGTGGCTTCGATCGGCTGCAGACTGCGGAGCGGGCTCATCATATTCGTCTTCATATTCGTCTCCGTCACCCCAGTCATCGCCATCGTAAGCGTAAGACTTCGCTTCCACCCATCGCTTGGTCTTGGCTCTGTTGACGTTCGTGTGGAAGTTGACAGACTGTCCCGTATTCGGTGATATTGGAGATGCCATGCCTGGCGGAATCTCTCTACCGAAGCCTACCGCAACGTCTTGAGACGGATTATCAGTCTCCAAGATCAACGAGAAAACATTGAGAGGCGAGATGCAGTTGACTCACTCTTCACGAGCTACTGGGAACAAACTTGACCAATTGAAGCCGTCATTTAGATTTGATAGACACGGGCTGCAGCTTTCCGGCCCCTCTTCCCAAACAAACCCAGCACACCGATATGCGCCCCAGTTGATCCCATGAGATTTGGCCGGAATGGGAGACGAGGTGGAGGTTTGTACGGTGCTCCTCACGAAGAAGGTAATCCAGCTGTGGCAAGGACAAACCGTGGAAGCAGAACAAAGAAGCGTACGGAGTGAAGGCAAACTGCTGCTCGGCTCGGCCAAAACAAGATTTACGTTAGACGATCGTCAAGTCTCAGTTTCGGAATTTGTGGCTGCCGCTAGTCAGACTCCATCGTTTGCAGGGGAGTACGAAGATGTATGCACCGAATTGACAGATCGCATCTCGGATCCTACAACTCTGCGCAAGCTGCTCTCATTCATTCGAGCAGCGATGATAGTCATGTTTCTTCTGGTCAACCACGATTCCCTTCGATGACCCAACATTCTCGTTCCAGTCCCTTCTCATTCCTCGACCCCAGCAAGACCTCTTGAGTCCCACCATCAAATGGCGCGTCGAAAGCAAATGAGCCCCGTGCAGCGGATACCCTCCGGAGAAGTCATGGAATCGCTAGCGAATGGCACTGTTACAAGCAGGCAGTCTGGCAATGCGCGCAAACCAGTCTTCAAATGGTCGGACGGGGCGACTGCACAGTCCCAGAAAACCACATTTGTATCTTCTGGCGCAGGCAAAACGCAGCTGGTGATCTGTGTAGCTGGTATCTATGCGTCCTTGTATGGCTCTACCGAACCATGTATAAACTTCGACGCTCATACCTTCTTACAGTCTATCATGGGCCCTCCTGCAAGAGCGCATCACCAAAACCCCCTACCGCAGCCATCCTGCCATACACCTCGTTCCCAATCCGCCCACCGAATACTTCCGCTTTCCCATCGTCCTCAATACGGTCCAGTCATTCTTTGCCTCCCTTGTAGGCGCTATCTATCTATTTTTCAGTAATTCAAGAAAGAACGTCTCAGCCGCTGGCGCACTGCCATCAACTGCCATCTTCCTTCCTCTTGTCCTCATCAGCATTACCTCTTCCCTCGCCTCACCTTTTGGGTATGCATCATTGGCGCACGTCGACTATCTGACATTTGTTCTCGCCAAATCGTGCAAGCTTCTACCTGTGATGTTCTTGCACATGACTCTTTTCCAGAAAAAATATCCCATGTACAAATACCTGGTCGTTTTTGCCGTCACCGGCGGCGTTGCTCTATTCACCCTCTCACACCCCATATCACCATCGAAGGCAGTGAAGGGTGCACAACAGAGCTCTATCTATGGGCTCATCTTGCTTGGAATCAACCTGTTGTTCGACGGATTAACCAACACAGTCCAAGATCACATCTTCACCTCACCCGAGCGGTACGGGAAGTTCACGGGGCCTCAGATGATGGTTGCACAGAACATTCTTTCGACCTGGATAACCGTTTCGTACCTTCTCATCACGCCACAGATCCCCGTCTCGATGCTACCCGAGATGGCCCGAGACTCGACCAACGAATTAGTCTTCGCCCTGAACTTCCTACAACGTCACCCAAGCGTACTCTACGACGTTCTCGGCTTCGCAGCATGTGGTGCCTTCGGTCAGGTTTTTATCTTCGCAACTCTAGAACGGTTCTCGAGTCTGCTGCTTGTGACGGCAACAGTTACCAGGAAGATGCTCACGATGCTTCTCTCTGTATTGTGGTTTGGAAAGCGGCTTACAGCTGGACAATGGGCGGGGGTTGGGCTCGTATTTGCTGGCGTTGGAGGGGAGGGTGTGATGGAGAGGAAAAAGAACAGACTGGATTTAGCGGCAAAGAAGGATAAGATGACATAGATCATCAGACTTGATGTACTAGACGATGTGACATGGGGAGAAGCTGACCCTGGTGCCCACGAGATATACGTATAATACAAGGATCTGAAGGGCCACACATCGAGAGCATTGGCAACGAGGAGATGTGTCCAGATTTTGAACCTTTTTAGGTGAAATAATATAGCGACTACTGCTAGTGCCGGTCAGCAGCAGGCACTTTTCAGCCGCATTGTATAAGGGCCGGAACCCTCGAGGAACCAACCACTTCAACCTCTTGAAGCTTGCTCCAGCGTTCATGGACGTTGAGTATCAGCGTGGCGAAAGAGGAAGAATTACTACTGGTGTCTCGCAGGCAGTAGAAAACAAGCCCGGCATTGGTCTCACTGACCGCGGGCAGTGCTACGAGGTGAAACGCAATCCTGAATCCTTCTTGGACATGGCGTGAGATGTGGCTTCTTCCACAGAACCCTCGGCATGCCGATGAGGAATCCCGGAGCATAGCTCGGATCCCCTCAATCAGCTCCATTCGGACGGAATACAGTTGAACAACAGCAGTGAGATTGGCCATGGATAGCCCGATCGTCAACCCATTATGGCTTCTACGGGCGGTCGTGGCGGTGGCTGGCGGCCATCTCTGTCTCTCGTCAATCCGCCATTGCTCAGGCGTCGTGCAGCAAAGGCTTAGAAAGGAGCCCCAGCTAACTGCCGACTATTATTATCTCACCAACTCGGTCTGCAATCCTTCAAGCGCTCGGTCGACACTTTCGTTCTCGCCCGGCTTCAGCCTGTATAACTCACACAAGACCTTGGTTTCTTGGACATAGATCTGGTAGACATCACAGTAATCGCTTCATGGTTTTCGATTTTCGATGCTGATGGCTGGTCCGGCATGGTATTAGTAAATCCAGTTCTTGCGGTATTGGTCGGAGTACTAGCTTTCTTTTCTCTTGATTTCTCACACCACATTTTCACAACCTCGGCCTCTCTAGAAGTTCGGTCAGAATGGCTCGCTTGGGCTCTACTGTTCGCTTCGACGCAATTCTGCCTGTGGTATAAGAGGGACAGAAACGGTGTTTTGCAGTCAGATGCAACTCCGCCAGTCACTCCCAGCCCTTCTTTGAATCTTCTCACCTTGTGTGTCGTGGTAGCGGCAGTTTTGCGGCGAACGAGCAATCTGTCATGGATCTTGGTTCGCACATCTTCTCATTAGGATTGTCCTTGAGATTCTAACCGCTCTGACACCTGGATAGCCTATGATTACCGCAACAACGTACTTTCTCTCGACCGCTCCGTCCAAATACAGCTCTTTACCCCAGGTCGAAAATGCACCAAAGCCACAAAACGTGGTAGAATTGTCCTTCTTTGCGCATCGCCTTGGGACAACGACGTCAAGATGGGTGTCCTTTGCAGGTTTATGTTTTGTGGCGCTGATGTCCTCCCTTGGAATCATTGTGAGCAACGATTTGATTCTGACACCAACGGTTTTT
>JAABUK010011026.1_pt1 | contig 11888 bp, 11 predicted proteins | sample 5559141 | NCBI WGS metagenome assembly JAABUK01 (sample SAMN10711869, study PRJNA513367) | rock metagenome | isolation source: Antarctica rocks | place: Antarctica: Victoria Land, Pudding Butte nord | collected 2016-01-03 | reverse complement strand
GATCATTTCATTCAGTTTCGCGAAATCTTCGACTGAGCTAAGCGCTTTGTTGATTTCACTAATGATCAAGAAGAAGATCTTGATCTTCTTATTCTTGACTAGAGTTCAATATACAGCGACTTCAATCATGACAATATTAACGAGTTTCTTTTTCTCAGTTAATTGAAAGAGACGAAGTTGATCAAGATCAACTTGAGTGCTTTGCTTTGCTATGAAAGCAGATTCAATGAATCTATTTACTGATTTCTGATTCGAAAATCTCTTCAAGATGATCGTTGATGTAACAATCAAGTTCAAGTTCTTTTGTTTCATTTTGCAAGTTTTGTTTGACTCAGATCTGTGAAATGCTGATTGACTGCTTACTTTCGAAACAGCAGATTTTGATGTTTGAATCTTCAACGATAATATTAATCAATCGTTTGCAGAATTTACCAAAATTTGATTTCTTTTCAATCAGAAATTTTCAATAATTATCTTGTGCTGATCTAAACGAGTTATTAATAAAGATATCATTTCATTCTTGTGTTCTTGAATCATGATCAATGTATACAGAGCATGTGTAATCAACTTTCGATCAGAGATTTCATCATACAATTGAATCAACTTTGATTTTGACAGCGATATTGACTGAATATCAAAGCGTTCACATAGCTCTGACATCAAAGATTCATCAATGAAAGTCATGTCAGTGACTTCAGTATTTATCAGAATGAAGAATCTGAATATCTTTTCTAAACTACTCAAGATGACGTCAACAGTGAACGACTTGAAATCAAATGAATCATCAGACATGTTGATGAAACAGAATATGAGTATATTGTCTTCAGTCACTACTTTGACGAGAACAGATCATTTTTTGAATTCGCAGCGATCTTGTGCACTTGAGTCATCTTGAGACAGTCATATGCTCTATGTTTTGACTTCTTGCATTTGAAGCAGAGTTCTTTCTTAAACAACTCTTTCTGAATAGAGTTGAGATTTGATCTTCTGAGTTTCTTTCATGCAGAGACTGATGACGTAGGTTGAGCAGACGAAGTGCTAGCGACAAAGCGAGCAGCTGAGATCGCTGAGACTTTGATGATCGATCGAACGTTCAATTCAGTCAATCTAACATCGACTTGCATGCAGATGTTGACAAACTCGTTCAAATTCGTGATTCATTCATTGAGCGTTGCTCGTTGAAGATCTGAGCTGATCTTATGCTGAAGATCATCTAGTAAAGTCTTGTTATTGTACTTTAGTTTTGCGCTGAATCTTTGAAATTTCATTCAAAATTCATGAAAGAAGATCTTGTTCTGATACAGCTTTGAGTACTGTCGTTGAGTCGTATGATGATGATTGAGATCATTATACATCTTATCAATGATCAATAGTACTTCTTCAACTTCTAGAAACAAGTTCAAGAAGATATCTTGCATGCAAGAAGCTATGTGCTTGATTGCAGCTTCACTGACTCAACTTTCAATGTAGACAATCTTTAACTCTTTGATAGAAAAGTGATTCTTGTTTGCCTTCAGCTTATTTTGCATTCACGATAGTCAATTGTTTACATTCTGCGACGAATCTTCAAACAGTGAAGAGTTCAATAATTTGATCGATTTCGAGAAACGATCTTCAGAGATCAAAGTGCTTTGTCGACTTGATGCAGTTTCTAGATGATGTATAATCACATTCTTGTTTCTCATCTCTTTCTGCAGACACGTCTGCGCAGCTTTCAATGTGATGTTTACCTCGTTGACATCTTCTAACATCTGAATCATGTCATTGTGAGTCTTGATTTCGATGTCGTGCTGTTGACATATGTACTTGATAAAAACAATGATGTTGTCTGCTTCATGAGTGCTTATTTAAGCATTCAGTTCAGTGCTGATGCTGATCTTGATCATTTCGTGATCAAAAAGCAACATGTTCATGTTCTCTTCTTCTGTATCTGATGACGCATTCGTGTCTTCTTCTTCTGATGCTGTTCAATTCTGTGATAGAAGTGATTCTCTTCTAACATTTTGAAAGTCATAGCGAGCAATGCTCACTGATTCTAATTTTGTGCTTCTAGTCATGATATGAGTAGAAAATTGCTGGTTGAAGTTTTGATGTTACTTTATCGAACTTTCTGAGTTCAAGTACTGCTGAAATTTCTGATTTCTGATGACGAGCTCAATAAAGAGTTAGTCAAGAGCAACGCATTCATGTTCTTTGATTCTGATTCTATCGAAATTTCTGGTTTCGAATCAAGATTCTTCTTTAGAAATTTCTGGTTTCTATCAAGCTTTCTGAGCTTGAGTTCTGATTCTGCTGTCAAAATTTCTGGTTTTGACTTCTGATTTAAGTTGTGTAACTTGTTTTTATATCATCTACACGTCGATAGCAAGATTAATGAGCTTTGAACTAATGTTATGAGTCTGCATAGAGCGAATCATATGAGTGTATTCTAACTAGAAGTTCAAAGTTGAAGAAGAAAGAAGATGCAACACGTCGTGAGTTTTACTCATGAAGACACGCTAGATCGCTAGCGTGTCAACATCAGCTCTATACTAGTCTATGATAGTCTGACATGATCTATGTTAGACTAACTTGAAGTGCACGATCGCAACAATTTTCTTCAGCTTCGCATCATACATCTCGCTCATCTTGTTCGCTGAAAAGAAAGATGAAAGTCTGCGTTTCTGCATCAATTACAGAAAGCTCAATGCTTTAATCAAATGAAATCATTACTCTTTGTCATTGATAGACGAGACTCTCACTCATATACAAGAAAGCAAGTATCTAACTTGATTGAACATCATTGTCACGTTCAACAAGCTACGCATACACTCAAATAACAAAGATTTGACTATCTTTATTATCTTCTTCAACTCATACAAATATCATGTAATGCTCTTTAAATTAATCAATGAATCAACGTTTTATTAACACTATATGAATGATGTATTGTTCAAATATTTACATCAGTTTTGTCAGATCTATCTAAATGACATTATCATCTACAGCAAAATCTTGAAGAAACACAAGCAACATGTATGATTGATCTTAAATAGACTACGAGAAGCTGATCTACAAATAAACATCAATAAATGCAAGTTTCATGTTCAGAAAATTATCTTTTTAGAACTTTTGATGTCAATCAAGAAACTTAAGATGAATTCACGAAAGATGCAAGCAGTCGTTGATTGATTTACACTCAATAATCTCACTCAAATGCAGTTCTTCATTGACTTCTGCAATTTCTATTGACGCTTCATCAAGAACTTTTCAAAGATTATTCATTCAATGATTTAACTCACTCAAAAGAAGATCATATTTGAATGAAATGAAGTCTATCAAACTGCATTCAACCACATAAAAAGATGTATGACTGAGACTTTTATACTTCATCACTTTGATCAAACTTGCGATTTCATTCTTGAAATTGACTCATTCAACTACGTCAATGATGAAGTTCTGTCTCAATATGATGACAAAGATGTTCTACATTTGATTGTCTTCTATAACAAGAACATGTCTTCTGCTGAATGCAATTACAAGATATATGATAAGAAACTGCTGATCATAATTTGAGCTTTTGAACACTGACAACTTGAACTGAAGCTGATCAACATTTCTATCAAGATGTTCATCAATCATCAAGCACTCATCTCATTGATGAAAGATAAGAAGCTGAGTCAACGACAGATGTGTTAAGTTCAGAAGCTAGCTGACTTCAACTTTAAGATAATGAATTGATCTGACAAACAGAACATTAAGATCGATGCATTAACTCGTCGAGCTGACTTCGTGTCTAAAGATCTCGACGATGAACGCGTTCAATATCAAAGAACTACTATTTTGACATTGAATTGAATGAAGATTGCTGATTTAGAGAAGAATAATGATCAATCAATCTATAGACAAGTTCTTGATGTGAATGAAATCGACAAGAATTGTACGCTACTTCGCGAAGCAATAGCAAGAGACGAAGCATAATATGAAGATATCAAATTGAAGAATTGTCAAACTCAGAATGAAATCTTGTTTCATGATAGTCAGCTATGAGTCTCGTTCAACGAACTTCTACAAATAAATCTGATTCGTGAGATACATGATCAATCGTTGATTGATCATTCTGAAATTTTTAGAACAGTGAAGATCATAAAGCGAAATTACTATTGATCTTCTATGCGAAAAATGATGAATTGATATATTCAAAACTGCTACGTATGTCAACGTTCAAAGACATCAAGAAATAAATCAAACGACTTGCTTCAATCTCTATTTATATCTGAACAGCGATGACAGAATATAGTCATGAACTTCATTATCAATCTATTTGATTCATACAACTACAACGCTATTCTGACTGTCATCTGCAGATTGTTGAAAGAAAGGCATTATATCTCTTGCATCATTGATGATGAAGATATCACAGTCGAAAAAACAGCTGAAATGTTGCTTCAATGAGTATATTGAACTCACGATCTATCAAGCTTCATTGTATTCAATTGAGATTCTCAGTTCATCTTCATTCTTTGAAAGTTTCTTTGCAAATGACTGAGCATTTCTCTTTGATTGTTCATCGTCTATCACTCTCAAATCAATGATCAAAGCGAACGAGTCAATCAGAATATCGAGCGATATCTTCGTTTCTTCTGTTCATGCATGCAGAACGACTGATTCAAGTGACTACTCATGATTGAGTTTGTCGACAATAACATCTTGTCTTCAATCATCTTCTTGACTCTCTTTTTCATGAACAAGAACTTTCACCCTCATATGAGCTTCGACCTCGACATCATCGAGTATGAAAGCACTCGCGAACGTCTGCAGATCGCTCAAGTCAAAGATATATTCAATCACATGAATAAGACACTGATCTTCGCTCGCGAAGCTCTGATCAAAATACGAAAACAAATGATGAATTAAGCTAATAAGCATAGAAAGAAAATCAATTACAAGATTGAATCAAAGATGTTTCTGAATGAATGAAACATCGTTACAGCGAGACTCTTCAAGAAATTGAATGACAAGATGCTCAACTCTTTTCAGATCACAGACTCTGTTGACTCATTCTATAAGTTGAAACTATCAGAGACTATGTGTATACATGATGTATTTCATTCAGAGCTTCTTCGTTCTGTCATCAATGACTCTCTATCTGATCAAAAGAATGAATTTTCAAGATCAATAGTGATAAACGATGAAGATGAATGAAAAATCGACGATATATTGAACTTTCGACAATATCAAAGACGACTTCAATATCAAGTCAAATGAAAGAGCTATGACAACGATCTCAACTGATATAACGCTGACGATGATGAGTTTATGAACACTCAAGAGATGATTGATGAATTTTATATCAGATATTCAAGAAAAGCGCACTAAGAAACAACATTCATGCAAACATGAATAGTCAAGAAAGAAGAGTAATGTTACAATTCTAGTCTTTGTCTATTCTTCATCTAGTCTTCGCCTGATTTCATTCTAATCGAGTCTAGTGAGAATCTGATCTAAAGATGATATCATTGAGACTCTGCATCATATGTGTAAGACGTCAATTCAATCGAGTCTAGCACAGAGCTGAGAAACACACATATAAGAATCGAGTTCTTTTCTGTAGATACTTTTCTTTCTTAGCATTTATCTATTAGTTAAATGACATTCATATGACTCGCTTTATGCTGATTTTTAACACTGTTGACTCATTCTATAAGTTGAAACTATCAAAGACTATGCATATACATGACGTATTTTATTCAGAGCTTCTTCGTTCTGTCGTTGATGACTCTCTGTCTGATCAAAAGAATGAATTCTCAAGATCAATAATGATAAACGATGAAGACAAATGAGAAATTGACGATATATTGAACTTTCGATGATATTGAAGATGACTTTAATATTGAGTCAAATGAAAGAGCTATGACAACGATCTTAACTGATATAACGCTGACAACGATGAGTTTATGAATGCTCAGAAGATGATTGATGAATTTTATACCAGATATTCAAGAAAAGCGCACTAAGAAACAACATTCATGCAAACATGAATAGTCAAGAAAGAAAGATAATGTTATGATTCTAGTCTTCATCTAGTCTTCGTCTGATTTCATTCTAATCGAGTCTAGCATAGAGTTGAGAAACACACATATAAGAATCGAGTTCTTTTCTGTAGATACTTTTCTTTCTTAGCATTTATCTATTAGTTAAATGACATTTCTATGACTCGCTTTAGATCGATTTCTAACATTAACAATTTTGAAATTCACAACTTTCAAACAAAATGTTAATTTGAGACTGCAAAGCAGTGAGTCAATCAAAGCATCATAAATTTCAAGTAATATTTTATCAAACTGTACACAGATTTGAACTATCATATATTTAATGAGACTTGCATGATGTACTTGCAAATAAAGATTAACAAAATCATCATGAAAGAGTTTCTTTGCATCTTATACATCTCTATCAATTATGTTGATTTGCTAAAGCATTTTATAAACATTAACTTGCATTTGTAAAACATTGATGCATTATCAAAGTTACATTTGCTGCTTTGCAGCAAAGTGAAAGTGCAACATCTCAGAAGAGTTTTCAATTCTTGCATGAAAAGATGAAGTTTATCATTGCAATGAAGAATTCAAAGTTCTTTGCTTTGAGCATGCAGTTTAAAAATGATGCAACATTCAAGTTTAATGAATTCAAGCAAGATGTTACTTGTTAGAAGTCAGCATAGTGTTGAAATCATGCCTAGAATCTAATCACACTGCAGCGAGATAGTGCGTAGCTGAATAGAATGTTTGATCAATAGAGGTAGCTCTAACTAGAAAACTAAGAATACAGAAGAAAGAAGACGATTCCGAGCTGTATCTATAGTAGAACGAACAAAGAAGCGAAGTAGTCGATTTGTCAGAGCTCGAATAGATGAAATGTTTCAGCATATTTCGATTCGAAACATCGTTGTTTCTTGTTCACATATCGAAATTCCTAGAGTCTATTGACTAGGCTCTATTTCATCCCGACACGCTTCGTAACATTACTCTCTTCTCTTTAAAAGTCATGTTTCTATGACTTGTAGTGTAGTTCATAGCACTGATGAAAAGCTCGACGCTCGCCTTTCTATCAACCTTTCTATTGATCTTTCAGACCATCGAAATGTCTATTGTAGCAGACTCACTATGAGAGGGAAAGAGCGACCATTGTAGCAGGCTCACTATTTGACGTAGAAACACGAGGTAGGTCGATTCACTGATAGGTAGAGCGATGTGAGTAGGTAGATCATCGCATTGACAGCGTCTTTGTAGCAGGCTCACTAGAAGAAAATCGACTAGCTCATTGAAGAGATCGATTCTGATCATGCCATTGAAGCAGGCTCACTAGTTGACACAGAAACACGAGGTAGGTCGATTCACTGATAGGTAGAGCGATGTGAGTAGATAGATCATCGCATTGACAGCGTCTTTGTAGCAGGCTCACTAGAAGGAAACCGACTAGCTCATCGAAGAGATCGACTATTGACTTGCCTTTGTAGCAGACTCACTAAATTGACCTGAATTCGAATCGAGTTGAATCGAATTTGATGACACAGATTATTTTGACTCGACTGATTCACGAGCTTTTTGGGAAAGAGAGAAAGGTTTGTGATTCTTTAGCAATCAACGATCATATGTTCTCGTTGATTCTATTGATCGAGTGAATCGATGCTACTGAATGAGCGGTAGGTTCTCTAGCAATTCAACAGTCTCGTCGTTGATTTTATTGATCTTCTGATGTTGTTCTGTCTTTCGAAGTCGTCGATCATCAGGTAAATAAATTTCTTTAGACTCGTTTCGTTGTTCGCCGAGTGTCTTGAATGAATATTGGTACTCGTATCGTAGAGTTAACGAATTCTTAGTTTAATGTTGAGATCATGCCTAGAATCTAACCACACTGCAGCGAGATAGTGCGTAGCTGAATAGAATGTTTGATCAATAGAGGTAGCTCTAACTAGGAAACTAAGAATACAGAAGAAAGAAGACGGTTTCGAGCTGTATCTATAGTAGAGCGAACAAAGAGGCGAAGTAGTCGATTTGTCAGAGCTCGAATAGATGAAATGTTTCAGCATATTTCGATTCGAAACATCGTTGTTCCTTGTTCACATATCGAAATTTCTAGAACCTATTGACTAGGCTCTATTTCATCCCGACATGCTTCGTAACACATAGAGTGAGTCAATATGAGTGTCATTTAACTAGAAGATAAATGCTAAGAAAGAAAGATAGCTACAGAAAAGAAGCTGATTACATATGTGTATTTCTCAGTCGACGCTAGACTCAATAGAAACTAGTCAAGATGACAAAGCGAGAATAAATCTGACAAGACTAGAAGATTGAGTCTGACAAGACTAGAATCATGACATTATTTCTCTTCTTCGATGATTCATGTTTGCATGAATGTATTTTCTGCTCGATTCAATTGACTGTTCAATCATGATTTCACAGACTCAGACTCATTAAATTCTGATTGACTGAATAGTTGAAAGCGCTTCTAGCGTGATTTGTTTGAATATCAAATATGAAAATCATCAACTATCTTCTGAGCGTTCATAAATTCATCATCATCAGCGTTGTATCAATTGAGATCATTGTCATAGTCATTTCATTTGACTCTATACTGAAGTCGTCTTCGATAACGACGAGAATTCAATATATCGTTGATTTTTCATTCGTCTTCATCGTTTATCATTATTGACTTAAGAGACTCATTCTTTTGATCAGGCAAGAGATCATTGACGACGAAGCGAAGCAGATCAGAATGAAATACATCATGAACATGCATAGTCTCTGATAATTTCAACTTATATGATGAGTTGACAAGATTTAGATTGATGAAGAGATCGAGCATTTTGTCATCTAGCTTCTTGAAAGATCTCGCTGTAATGATGTTTCGTTCGTTCAGAAACATTTTTGATTCGATCTCATAATCAACTTCTTTTTTATGTTTATTAGCTTGTTGAATCATTTGTTTTCTTGTTTTGACTAGAGATTCGCGAGCAAACATCAAGATCTTGTTCATATGTTCAGATATATTCTTGACTTTAGTCGCTTGCAAGCGTTCACGAGAGCTTTCATATTCAATTGTATCGAGTTCAAAGCTCATATGAGAATGAAAGTCTTTGTTTAGAAAGAAAGAGATTGAAAAGATGACTGAGAACAGAGCATTATTGTTGACAAACTCGATCATGAGTAGTAGCTTAGCTCAGTCATTCTACATGTACAAACAGAAGAATTGAAAATATCTTTCAACGTTCTGATTGACTCATTCACTTTGATCATTGATTTGAGAATGATAAACAGTGAATAGTTGAAGATTAATGCTCAGTCTTTTGCAAAGAAACTTTCATAGAATGAAGGTAAATTGAGAATCTCGATTTGAAACAATGAAATTGAGTAAATCATGTATTCAATATATTCACTGAAGCATTAACTCAGCTATTTTTTCTGCTGTGATTTCTTCGTCATTAGTAGAACAAGAAATATAGTGTCGTTTCTTTGACAATTTACATATCACTGTTAGTATGATGTTTTTGCCTTCAGAAGAAAGTAGATCGATGATGAAATTCATGACTATGTTCTTTCATTACTGTTCAAGTATGAGTAGAGAATGTAGTAATTCATTGAATTTATCTCAAGAAGCTTTTGATCGTTGACAAATGTAGCAGTTTCAAATATATCTATTTATTGTCTTTTGCATTGAGAATCAATAGTAGTATTTTCTTATTGCTTTCATCATTCTAAGAATTTCAAGATGATCAATAGAAGATTGATCATGAACTTCTTGAATCAGCTTTATTTGAAGATGCTCATTGAAGAAAACTCATAGAAGATCACTTTGATATAGTATTTCATTCTGAACTCGACAATTTCTTAATTTAGTATCTTTGTATTGAGCTTCATCTTTTGATACAACTTCATGAAGTAGAACACAATTCTCGTTGATTCTATTAACTTCTAGAATCAATCAATAAATTGATTCATTGTTCTCTTTCTTCTTCAGATCAGCGATTTTCATTCGATTTGATGTCAAAATCGTAGTTTGTTGATAGCAACATCATTCATTCTCAAAGCTTCTAGAAACTGAATCAACTCAACGAGTCAATGCATCGACTTTGATGTTTTGTTTGTCTGAGTGATACATGATTTTGAAGTTGAAATCAACGAGCTTTTGAACTCAGCGCATCTGACGTCTACTCAGCTCTTTATTCTTCATTAATGACATCAGAGCTTGATGATCGATGAACATTTTAATTGATAGCTCAGTCAATTTCAGCTCAGGTCATCAATGCTTAAATGCTTGAATGATCACTAGTAACTTCTTGTCATAAATCTTGTAATTGCACTCAGCGAGACTCAGATTCTTGCTGTAGTAGATCATCAAATGCAATGTTTCTTCATCATTATATTGAGAAAGTATGTCATTTATTGAAAGAATAGAATGAACAGTATTACATATGATGAAATCTATTCAGATTGTAGAGAGAAGTCGTAGACTGCTCTATCTATATACTGCTAATGTGACTGAGTCGCGACGCGCGACCTTTTCTCTGACGCTAGTCTACGAAGAGCTGCTAGAAACGAGTCTGTCATCGCACTTCTCAACACTTTCACTCGATGCTTGCAAGTTTCTCAGCTCTCACTGCTTTTCAGTCTCAGTTGTTCAATGAATCTCTTGAAGTTCTGTCGAGATAGTGGCTTGATCAATTCGTCTGCTATCATATCTTGACTAGAAACGAAGTTCACTGAGATCTGATTCTTCTTGTTGTTGAGATCGTGCCTAGAATCTAATCACACTGCAGCGAGGTAGTGCGTAGCTGAATAGAATGTTTGATCAATAAAGATAGCTATAACTAGAATATTAAGAATACAGAAGAAATCAAAGAGAGTTTCAAGCTGTATCTATAGTAGGGCAAAACAAAGAAGACGAAGCAGATTTGCTCGAGTATCGAAAGCGCTAGAATAGAGTATCGAGGCTGAGATTTAACATGAGTCAAAACCTCTAGAGCTTATTGACTAGAAAACTCTATTCAATTTCGACACACTCGTAACATTACCTTCTTCTCTTTAAAAGTCATGTTTCTATGACTTGTAGTGTAGTTCATAGCACTGACGTAGAGTCTTGATGTCTGTCTTTCTATCAACCTTTCTATTGATTCAAACCAACTCGTCAAATGTCTATTGTAGCAGACTCACTATGTGAGATAGAGTGATCATTGAAGCAGGCTCACTAGTCGACTTGCTCATTGAAGAGATCGACTATCGACTTGCTCTTGAAGCAGACTCACTAGTTGCACGTGAACGTGAGGTAGATCGATTCACTGATAGGTAGAGCGATGTAAGTAGGTAGATCATCGCATTGACAGCGTCTTTGTAGCAGATTCACTAGATTGACCTTGATTCGAATCAAGTTGAATCGAATTTGATGACACAGATTGTTTTGACTCAACTGATTCACGAGCTTGAGAGGAAAAAAGGTTGAACAGGTTGTTTTCACTCATCTGCTTCATGAGAATGAGTTGATTCTCAAGCAATTCACGAAGATTCTTTATCGTTAATTCTATTAATCGAGTGAACTGTGTCTACTTAATGAGCGATAGATTCTCTAGCAATTCAAACAGTCTTGTCGTTGATTCTATTGACTCTCTGATGTTGTTCTGTCTTTTGATTGCGTTGATCATCAGGTAAATGAATTTCTTTAGACTCGTTCTGCCTAGACGAGTATCTTGAATGAGTAATGAAATCGATATCGTGTGGTAAATGAATTCTTAATATAATGTTGAGATCATGCCTAGAATCTAACCACACTGCAGCGAGATAGTGCGTAGCTGAATAGAATGTTTGATCAATAGAGATAGCTATAACTAGAATATTAAGAATACAGAAGAA
>JAABUK010011025.1_pt1 | contig 11889 bp, 11 predicted proteins | sample 5559141 | NCBI WGS metagenome assembly JAABUK01 (sample SAMN10711869, study PRJNA513367) | rock metagenome | isolation source: Antarctica rocks | place: Antarctica: Victoria Land, Pudding Butte nord | collected 2016-01-03 | reverse complement strand
AGCTCTGCAGGTACTTGCAGCTGGTCAGTCTTTTCAAGCGCTCTCGAGGAGTGCAGAGGCTGCAGCTGGAAGGTGGAAGGGTCCTCTTATATGCACAACCCAGCCACACAGGAAGGCAGCGTTGCACAGCTGCACGTTCACCTGGATGCTGACTGGAGTGCAGATTGATGGCCAGATATCAGACCAGGCCTGCCTCATTGACAGCTAGGCACCCTAATAGATTCGCTATGTAAGTGCTGACAACATCCCTGACATTCCTGACAGGAGTCTTCCTGTAGCAGGTACATGTCAGGCATATAGCATGTCTTCAGGCAGTGACCTCTCATCAGGAAGCAGCTTAAGTAGCAATCTGAGGCCTGAGTGACAGCCTTCCATGTCCAGGCTCCCTTTTGGCCTGTGACTGGCGCGTCTGGCGCGTGGCGTGCCTGCTTGACGGCTTGCTGACAGTGCAGCTACGAGCACAGGCGACTGGCGCAGTGGCCTCTACGTGACCGTGGCCAGGTCTGTGTACAAACAAGGGAGGCAAGTGCATGTGTGCTGTATGTCTTCGCAAGAGTGCGCAGCTGCGGTAGGTGCCACAGCTGGATGCAAGCTGGAGTGCCGCACCTTGTCTTGCAAGGCGGCAATATGCCTGAGGACTTGCATGATCCTACAAGCCCACCTCTTGCAAGCAAGCGTTTGCGCCCTGCAGGCACAGCTGCAGCAGCCGAGCTTGGAAGGACTGCCCGATGTCCTCCTTCACAAAATCCTGTGCATCATCTGGGATACACGACCGGCCTCAGACGCCAGCTCCGAGGTCCAACTTGCGCTGTCGCTGCAGTGCTTGAGCAGCCGCTTCCAGCAGGTGTTGCGCGCTCACCCGCTGCAACTGCACCTGGACTTCTCAGACACACAGCTTACCGAAAGGCACCTGGCGTGGCTGGTACTGCCAGCCTGGAAGGACGGCGTGACATCACTGACCCTCTACGACTGGCTGGCCCCCGCATGCGAAGCACGCAGCAGGAACTTCTTGGACCCGGGCCTGTGCACAGAGGGCGATGTGGCATCCCCGCTCCTGATTGCCCTGCATGCAAACCAGCGTGGCAGCCTGCGGCAGCTGCTGGGTATGCCGCTGCGCATGGGTGGTGTCATGGAGCCCCTGCCTGATAACGTCCACAGGAGCAGAGACGAAATTATGGAGCTGCAGTGTATGCCGCGTGTCGACCTCCACGCATTTCACCTCACTCACCTGGGTGTAATTGGCGGCTTTGCCGACGGAATTGACTTTAACATGCTGCCGCAGATGGTGGTCAGTCTGGTGTACAGGGCAGCATACAAAAATGCAAATATTCGGTTCTCACGACCGTTCGCCACTACGGCTCTTGTGCAGCCCCCTGACCTTGATGGTGTGCGTGTGTATGGCGGCGGCCCAGCAGTGGATCTGACATGCTCCCGGGCCCTGTGGCATGCCAACATAGAGGGAGACATGGTAGTGCTGGATGTCAGTGCTGGTTTTCTACCACGCTCGCTGCCGCGGACCATATTTGCAGGGATGAGGGAGGTGCGGATGGACGCGAGCAACATCCAAATCTTCTGTATGTCTTGCATAGAGGAGAAGGAGTTGGGACTGGAGGCGCTCGCTGACTCGCTGTGTCCGCCGTGCCTGCAGAGCATGGAGATTATATCAGGCAGTCAATATCCCGACATCCATATCAAGGAGGACCAATAATGTGTCGGATGCCTGGCAGTCTGTGATATGCAGGATGATCGAAGCGCACGGGAGCAGGATTGCGTTTGAGGTCAACCATGGTCGCCGAAGCGGGCAGCCTGGCGGCGCTGGCCAACGCCGGGCACGCAGGAGCACGACGCTGCCTGCAGGCTGCACATTGAAGCCAAAAGCTGGGCTGCTGCATAATTACGCATGGGTAGCTGCTAAGCCTTGTGCATGCAGAAGTGTTCGATTATGTCACGAAAGATTTGGTTTTCAGTGCTGCCAGACTTGCCCCACATCTGCACGCATGACATGGTGGAAGAGCCTCCTGGCTTAGCATTCAGTTACAGGAAGTCGCCAGGTTCATGCAAGTGTGCTTGACTTGCCAATGAAGTGTCTCCAAGCCCCTAAGACGTTCTACATGATGAGACAACAACCTGCACACTTGCTACAGCAGCACTACATGGGTTATTTCGTAGCACAGGGCAGGCAAGCACTTGCAGTACAGCAGGACCGCTAGGCCGCCACGTCAAGCAAAGCTATGCTTGACGAGCATGGAACATGTACAGGCACAAACCGAGTGCATGACCGTCTATAACTGGTGGCCAGCCCACACAGAGCAAAGCGCGCCTGTGCTTTATCAACGCATACAAGCTGCAGAACCTGATTCACACACTGCGCCACATGGCAGAAGGCCAAGCAAGGTAATAATAAAGCATGTCTCTCATAATGCCAACCCCTCAGGCCAACGTCGCGCGCTTGCCCTTGCCTTTGGCGCTCGCGCTGCTGCCCAGCCCCGGGTCGCGGCCCTGCTGGAAGCGCGCATACACGGCGTCCAAGCGCTGGCGCTCCGCGGGCGAGATGCTCGGCCGCGCCGTCGCCGCCGCTGCGGCCACCTGCTCTGCCGTGATCGCTGGCACGGCGGCCTCGTCCTGCGCAGAGCAGCACTCTGCTCGTGATCATGGCATTATAATACGTACGCCACAGGTGTTGCCGGGTACGCAGGGCAGCACGTCGGCCTCTTTCAGCCATCACTCACAGCGTCCAGGCTGGCCGCGCCTGGGACCGCGCGAGCGCGTCGTGGACGGCGGCCAGCTGCGCATTTGCCAGCAGGGCGCCCAGGTCGGCGCCGGAGAAGCCGTCGGCTGCGCGCGCGGCAGCGTCCAGCGCAGCGGCTGCACCGGGCGCCAGCGGCTGGCGCGCGGCCAGCGCGCGCGCGATCTGCACGCGCTCGCGCGCGCTGGGCAGCCCGCAATGCAGCAGGCGGTCCAGGCGCCCCGGGCGCAGCAGCGCGGCATCCAGCAGGTCCGGCCGGGACGTCGCCGCCAGCACCACCACACCTGGCCCAGCTGTGTGTCGGATCGCTGCATGGCAGGCCATGGGATGTGGACGAGCATGCGGCCGAGCAAGCTGGGTGCGAGCATGCCGTGGTCGGTTGCCTTGCTCGCTGTACTCATCGTAACTCCTTTACCACACATTGGCTGCGCATTCACGCGTGTCCATCACAGAACAGCAGGCCGAGCCACCTTTCAGCCCCTCGACGCCGTCCAGCTCGGTGAGCAGCTGGTTCACGACGCGATCGGTGACGCCGGTGGAGTCGTGGCCGCGCTGCGGCGCAATGGCGTCAAACTCGTCGAAGAACAGCACGCACGGCGCCGCCGCCGCCGCGCGCCTGCGCGCGGTAGTCCTTGATCTCTGCTTGCATGCATGGAGTCCGCATCGTACATGTGCAGGCGCGACAGAAGACTACCAGGCGGTACTGGGAGGGGTAGGGCCCACACCGAAAGACGTCGCGCACGGCAGCCTCGCTGGCGCCGATGTACTTGTTGAGCAGCTCGGGCCCACTGACGCTGACATACCGCATGCCGGTGGCCGCCAGCGCGGCTGAGACAGCGTGCGTCTTCCCGCAACCGGGCGGCCCGTACAGCAACACGCCCGTGCGCAGCCGCAGCGGCGCCCTGCCGCTCTCTGTGTCATGCGGCGCACGCGGCGATGTGCGTCCTGACGCGATGAGGAGCACGCAAGACAGTATGCCCATATACGGTCGCCATTTATCCCAGTGTCAAGTGCAGGGGTGCGGCCGGCAGCACACGTTCGTGAAACAAGGTCGGTGGCTGCAGTGGCAGGCCATGCCCTCCTCGCTCTGGCCAGCCTCTGCCGCACCGCAAGCCGGCCCTGGAGCAGGGCGCACCGCGCGCAGAGGCGGGCAAAGCGCGTGGGCAGCGCCAGCGCCTCGCGCAGCGCGGCCACCGCGTCCGGCAGGCCGCCCACGTCGTCCCAGCCGCGCGGGCCCGCCGCGGCGCCGGCGTCCGCGCGCGTCACGCCCCAGCTGGCCGCCGGTGCAAAGCCGTCCCGCGCGGCCGCCAGATCGGCCGCGCTGACATGCAGCCCACCTGGCGCGTCGCTCCATGGCCTCAGCTTGCATACTTTGCTACATGGTGGAGCCCTTGCACAGCCATGCGAACAGTGCGCTGCTGGTGCGGCAATCAGCACTCAATTGGTGCGGCGCTGCAGCTTAATGCTGCAACATCATGTGTGCATGGCCATGCATGCGATGGAGTGTGGGTGTGCACCGCCCTCGCTAGCCGCATGCTCAAACACAGCAATTCAGACTTCCAACCTCCTGCTGGACAAAATTTCATTGTACATAAGAAAAGCGTGGAATGCGAGAAGCACCGCTGTTCACGTTTGACGCGTACCCATCTTTGGCGTGGTGCTGCCGGGTGCCAAGGCCAGCTGCCCGCGCAGGGCGGCATGCAGGGCGCGGTCCACCACCAGGCCCAGGTCGCCCGCATCGTAGCCTTCGGCCTCTGCGGCCACTGCCTGCCGCCGCAAGGATGGGCCTGCTTGGCGCTCGCACCGCCTGGCGGACGCTGCATGCGAGCCTGCAACGACATGACATCCAGCATGGGCATCCTCTGCGCCGGATGAAAGGAACAGCACGGTGCGGCTGTCGCTCACTGTGGCCAGAGCTTTGCAGCGCGCCCATGCAAGCGCGCACGTCACGACAGCAGTGACGCAGCCGACATGGATGCGGGCATGGCCAGGGAGGCCCAGTGACCTGGATGTCCTCGTCCTGGCAGCTGGCTCCGCACTCGCGCAGGCGAGCCGCCAGCAGCGCGGCGCGCTCGGGCGCGCCAGGCGGCGCGAGCTCGATGCAGACGTCCAGCCGCCCCGCCGCGCGCAGCACCGGCGCCACGTCTGCCGAGGCGTCCGCGGTAGCGCACACCGCGACTGCGCGCACCGCACACGATTCGTGCGGTCAGATGGCCGTCTGCTCGACGCCCAGCCCTGCATACTCGCAGAGGTGGCTTCAGGCCCGCCAGCCGAATAGGTGCCTGTGGCCACTCAGCAAGACTCTGTGACAGGCAAAGTGGCAGGACCCTGTGGGGGCAGCACGTGCACGCTGCTGGCCAGGCTGGGGCCCCACCCGGCAGGGGCAGCCGGCCATCCGCGCGCGGCGCAAGCACCTCGTCCAGGGCGTCCGCCAGCCACTCGGCGAGGGCGGGCGCGCGCTGCCCCGGCGCGGCCTCGGGGCCGTCCGGCGAGCTGGGGCACAGCAGGTGCAGGTCGTCCAGCACGACGAGCGCCGGCATGCGCTCCAGCGCCTCGCGCAGCTGCGCGCCCGCATCCAGCTGCCGGGTGCGTGCATGCGCGCGCCCGGCACTGCCAGCCACGCCGTGCGGTGAACCAGGCAGCTGTGTTGCATCCCCTGAGCATTCCCACTCTCAGCCTTCCGCTGCAGGCAGCAGGCACCCGCCGATGCAGCATCCAGCCATATCGAGCGTCACCACGCCCAGGTGTCCCTCTGCACGGGAGTGCCGGCAGACCCGGCAGCAGCCTGGCGTTCCCCACGCACCAGGGGGGCCAGCTGCTGCTGCGCCTGCGACAGGGGCTCGCTCCGCGCGTCCCCGCAGGCCACCCAGACGACGTGCGCGCGGCAGTCGGCATCCTTCGCCAGCGTGTCGGCGACCAGCGCTGCCAGCTCGCTCTTGCCGCTGGCCCCACGCGCCGCTGCGCTCAGCGCGCGAGCCGCGTGCCCTTGCACAAGCCGGCCAGAGGTGCGCGGCACGACACAGAGCGCATGGGTCCCTGATTCGCAGCGCCTAACACCCGTGGATGGTGGGAAGCTGGACGTGTGCTGCGCTCGTTGCAGGTGTACCGGCCTCGGCTGTCACGGTTGCTAGCAACACCAGCACTGCACACGGCGCGCGCAGGCAAGCCCACCTGCCGGCGGCTCCGCAGATCAGCAGGCCGCCGGGCGGCGGGGCCTCCAGGTCCGCGAGGGCGGCGCGCGCGCGCGCGTGCAGCAGCGGCGCCAGGCGCAGCAGCGCGGGCGCAGCATTCCGCTCCAGCCAGGCCTGCCCGAAGCAGGCGCCGCGCGCCAGCCTGCGCCAGCCCGGGTCGGCCCCGGCCGCCCGCCAGCCCGCAGGCGCCGGCGGCAGCGCCTGCCACGCAGGGCCGAGCTCCACCCGCACGGCGCCGCCGCGCACATGCTCGGGCGTCAGGAGCACCGGCGCGCCCGCATCGGCGCCCGCCACGCTCTCCACGACCAGGTGCGCGGCGTCGCGGGTGGCTGCATCGGCGCCACGCGCGAGTGACATGACGGCGAGCGGCGCGACCGCGAGCCCGCGCTCGCTTGCACCCGGCGCCATCCCGGCCCCTGCGGGCGCCTGTGCTGCAAGCCACCGCGCCACCAGCGCCCGCAGCTGCTCCGCGCCCAGCGCCGCTACCTGCCCTGCCAGTGAGCGAGCAGGAGAGGTGCCATGCGGCGCCTCCGCAGCGCCCGGCGCCGTGCGCCTGCCCAGCGCGTCGTTCTCCTCCGCGTCCTCCGCGACGGGCCGCAGCACGAGCGCACTTGGCAGCGGCCGTACAGCTGCAGCGCAGCGGCGCAGCGCTAGCCGGCCGTGCAGGGGCACGCCCAGCAGGCGCGCCACGAGCGGCGCCAGCGCTGCGTGCGGACCCTGCAGGCCATCGACGACCCGCACGTGCGCGGCTACACCCCTGACGCGCCGCGGCGCAGCTCAGGCCTGCGACCTCGAGCAGGCTGGCATGACCGGGAAGGCAGGGCATCCAGCGCTACTTGCGGCCACTCATTGCAAGCAGCGTGCACTGAGACCCCTTGACAGCAGCCCATGGCGTGCTGAGCTGCAGCGAGCCTGGCCACGCATCGCCCAAGCGCATGCGCGACCACACGGCTCGGCCACCAGGGAGGCCATGGCATGGACCAGCGCACGGGACGCCACCTTCCGGCGACTCGGCCCAGGTGCACGACGTCGCCGGCCGCCAGGCCGCAAGCTGAAGCAGTGTCGGCGCTGATGCCGACCGAGAGCGTCGGCAGGACTTCAGCAGTGGCCAGGTGTCCCAGGTCAGGGCCCAAGCGTGCCGCCCCGTGGATGCCGCACGTATCCCAGTCCTGGCACGTCCACCAGTGTGTTGTGTTGGTCACAAGATGACCTCATGTATGTCAGACACACACGGCAGGCGCTGCCGCGGCCTCGCTCAAGGCACTTGCAGCGATGCAGATGGGGTGGTCGCCCGAGCACCACCAGTGAGGGGCGGCGACGGCGTTCTCACCAGCACGCGCAGCCAGGCGAGCGGCCGCTCCGCAACGGCCGCCTGCGCCACTGCGCCGCCCGCATGGGCGCCCCTGCTCGGCTGCGCAGCGGCGCCGGGAATGCGCAGGCGCGGCCGCGGCGCGATGTCCAGCTCGACGCCGGGCGTGAGACGGACGACGGGCGCGGGCGCCGCGGCGGTCACCCGCAGGCAGAGCAGCGCGCCCCGGACCCAGACCGGGAAGGCCTGGCCCAGCTGCACCACGCCCACCTGCGCCCCGCACGTGCTCACGCGAGGATGGGGGCAGTGGATGCAGGCGCGGCGTGGCGGGCCGCCCAGGCCCATCAGGCAAGAGTTGCAAGGCCTCCCATTCCATGCGCATGCGTCAGGGCCGTGCCTGTCCTCGCATGTCACGGGGCAGGCGTGCGGGCCGCGCCTGGTTGAGCAGCTGCTCCTCGACAAAGTCGGCGTTGAGCTCGAGCTGCTCCCAGTCGTCCGTGCTGTCCGGCTCGGCGGACACGCTCGCCGCGACCGGCGTGTCCGGCAGCGCGCGCACGCTGACCATCGCGCCGTCCAGCAGGCCCTGGCGCCGCGCGAGCGCCGCGGGCACCTCCAGCACCTGGCCCGCCGCGGCCGCGCCCGTCCACGCCACGTGCCACACGCCAGCGTCTGCGCGCCGCGCCGCTGCGGCGCCTGCAGCAGGCGCCTGTGTCGGAGCACCTCGGAGCCTGTTGCCGAAAGGTACGTGAGCGGGGGCTGTTCGGGGAGCTGACGGTGACCGGGCCACGACCTGGCGCTGCGGCGGAGCGCAACTGCAGCACCAGCGGCAGAGGCGCCTGCGCCTCCAGCAGGCGGGCGATGAGCGCCGGCGGCAGCGCCACCCAGCACGACCTCTCCGCGGTGAGGCGAACTGGGAGCTGACTGAGCCTGCAGCACAGCGCAGCGTCAGGGCGCCTGTGCCGTTGTCGTGCTGAGCAGCAGCGGGCTTTGCAAAAGGCCAGGCAGCTGAGCAGGGCCAGTGGCTCACCTGTCCGTCTCGGCAGCGCTGACCATGGTCTCCCAGAACTCCATCGCAGCGCAGCGCGCAGGCCAGGAGCGCACGCCGGTCCCTTGCCTGCCCAGAGAACTGTCTTTGAGCCTGGACGTACTCTTCTGAGCACGTAGGAGAAGTGGAGGGAGGGTGTACACCTGGAGTGACCTCAAGCTTTGGCTGTGCTGCCTGCTCCAAAGGCCTCTGCCTCACAGATCTTGCAAGGGGTGTGTGCCACACCACGTGACCGACCGCATTGCAAGGGCTGCGCAGCGAGCGCCCGCTGGAGGTCCCGTAGCGCGCACTCAGCGCCGCGTCGGGCGCCCCACCCGGGCAGGATGTTCGCGCGCGGCGTGAGCGCGGCGTCGGACACGAGGTTCTCAGAGTGCGTGTGCCTGCCGATGTGCATCGGCTGGTGCGACGCCGGCGGCGGCCCGGACCCGAGCCTCGCGCGCCGCGCGCGCAGCAAGGAGAAAAAGCTGCTGCGGACGATGAAGTTTTCCAAGGAGCTGCTGGAGCTGAAGGTGGACCTGGGCAAGGTCAACTGGACTGTGATGCGCGTGTGGGTGGCCCAGCGCCTGACGGAGCTGCTGGGCCTGGAGGACGAGGTGCTGATCGGCTACGTCCTGGAGCAGCTGGAGGGGCAGAAGGTGGGCGCTGCGCGCGCTCTGATCGCCCGCCCGCTCGGCGCTGAGGCAGGCTCCGCCGCTCACCTGCCCTGCGCGGCGCAGGTGAGCGACCCCAGGCTCCTGCAGATCAACCTGACGGGCTTCCTGGAGAAGAATACGAGCCTATTTGTCAAGGCGCGTCCGGGTCGCGTCTCCGTCCGCCCGACTGCTCGCCGGCGCGCACGGCGCACGGGCTCACGCTCGGGCGCGCGAGCAGGAGCTGTGGACGCTGCTGGCCAGCGCGTCTGGCAACCCCAGCGGCATCCCGCAGAAAATCCTGGACGAGAAGGCGGAGGAGATGCGGCAGAAAAAGGTCATGGAGGAGGAGATCAACGTGAGCCCCACTGCTGGTCAGCGCTGTTTGAGCTCTGCCTGTGCCGCAGCTCTCAATTTCCAGTGACATGCAGTGCACGACCTGCGCGCGCGCTGAGAGCTGTGGGGGCTCATGTGCAGCAGCGCTGTCGCGAAAGGACCGGGCAGGTGAGATGGCACCCTGCGGGCGCAGCACAAGCTTGCTGAGGAGCGCAAGCGGCGCGACGCGGAGACGAAGGAGGCCGACGCGGCGCGCGAGAAGGAGCGCGCCGCCCGCCGCGCCAGCGACGAGCGCGAGCGGCGCGAGCGCCGCCAGCGCGACGAGTGCGCGGCCCTGTCGCGCCGCCCATCCGGCTGCACTCGTTTTGTTTTGGTCACGCGCTGCTGCTCAGCGACTGCATCCCTGCAGAGCCGCTGCCGGGCGCGGGGCAGGGAGCGGCGGAAGGAGGAGAGGCAGCGCGAGCGCGAGCGGGAGGCTGCGCGGGCGAAGGAGCGCGAGCGCCGTGAGGCCGAGCGCGAGGCGGACCGCAAGCGGCCGCGCCGCGACGAGCGCGAGCGCGAGCGCGAGCGCGAGCGCCTGCCCGGCCCGCCGCCCAGGCGGCGCGCGAGCGCCGAGCCGGACGGTGTGGGGGCGGCCGGGGGCGGCAGGGAGGGCGGCCGCGGCGGCGCCGGCAGGGCGCCGGCAGGCAGGGCCGCGGATCGGCAGCCCGACGCAGAGCCGCTGGACGTGCAGGCGGCGCTGCGGCAGCGCGCGCTGGACGCGCTGAAGCAGGGGCCTGCGGCGCGCAAGGCTGCCGCCGAGCCGGATGCGCCGCCGGACGAGGGCGTGGCCGACGGCATGCCCGCCGCGGCGGTAAGCGCTGCAGGCGCGAGCGAGGCAGCCGCCGCTGATGGCGCAGCGCCGGTGCAGCAGAGTGCAGACGCGCCAGGCGGCGGCAGCGGCGGCGCGGCAGGGCCCGCGCCGTTGGCTGTGGTGGGGGCCGGGGACGGCCAGCCAGCTGGCGAGCAGCCGGACGGGAAGCCGGCGACGAAGGCGACGAAGCACAAGAAGCACAAGCACAAGCATGGGAAGGACAAAGCTGCCAAAAAGCTCAAGAAGGAGCTCAAGGAGCACAGGAAGGCTGCAGCGGACAAGCCCGGCGATGCGGAGATGCCGGATGCCCTGTGAGAGCCTGAGTCCTGCCTCGCATGCACTGCTTTGTGTTGCGGCACTGTTAGGCGTGCCAGTCATGCACGTCCTTCAGGTCCTCGGAGCTCCCAGGCTCCTTTTCTAGCTACTGCTTGCCTGCCGACACTGCCATGAATTGGCAGCAGGAAACTCTGGTAATGCCACAGTACTTACACTGATTCCGCGGTGCTTGGGCGCTCAGTCACCCTGCTGCTCGGCAGGCAACTGCTGCACAAACTCCTGTGGATCAGACAGCGCTTTGGTGGCCCGCCAGTAGACCTTGCCCACGCCCCGCCCGCACGACTGCTCCCAGCGCGCATAGCGCAGCCACAGCTCCGTGTCCTCGTCGCCGTAAGCATCCACAGCCGCCTGGCGCACGCGTCGTGAGCGCGCGCACTCACTGGCAGGCTCTGGCTTTCACCTCCGCAGCAGACGCACGCCCGGGGCACACCTCAAAGACCGCGTGAAGCTCGCGCTGCCGCAAGCGCTCTGCCGCCGGCGCTGCCATCTCCAGGTCCAGGACTGCGTGGAAGAGAGCGCCGCCGGCGGGCGGCAGCGCTAGCAGGCGGCCGTACAGGGCGCGCGCCTCGCTCAGGCCATGGCCCTCGTGCACGGCCGCGAGCGCCGCAGCGGCCGCGGTCCCAAAGCCGCCCTGATCGGTCCCCACGGGCAGCTCTTCCATCACCCCGATCCAGCTAAAGATATGGAGGTCAGGCTACTCGCACACGGAAACTGCCCGACAATCAGGGTGACCAGCATGCCGGTCAGGCGGGAGCATGCTGCGGATGCTCTGCGGCGCACCCGCAGCGGCCCCTTGGGCAGCGCGGCGAGGGCGGCCTCCAGCTCGCGCGCGAGGCCCAGCAGCGGCAGGCCCAGGCCCTGCAGCGTGCGGAAGGCCAGGCCCCAGAGCTCGGCGCCGTCCGCGCCCGGCACCGCGCGCACAGCGCTGCGCATGAGCGCGCCCAGCTGCTCGCTCGCCGGCACCGCGCCCGTGCCCTGCGCACCACCCGCCCCTCGCGACCAGCCGGCTGTGCTGTGCTGCATGCACAGAGTGCATGCGGGTCACCTGCACATGGCAGCGAGTCAGGGGGGGGCCAGCTGAGCGCGCCTGCGCGGCGGCATGCTGGGCGTGCAGGAGCAGGCGCTGCCGCCAGAGCGCCGCCGAGCGCGGCGCGGCGCCGCTCGCGGCCTCCGCGGCGGCCAGCGCGGCCGCCGCCTTGCCGCACCGCAGCAGCAGCCGTGGCCAGGCCAGCAGCGCCGCCTCCGAGGCGGCCCCTGCTGCGGCCGCGCGCTCGTACACGCGCACCAGTGCGCGCGCCGCCGCCCGCGCCGGCTCCCGCAGCCTGCCCGGCGGCCCGCCCTCGGCCGCGCTCTCGGCGGGCGCCAGGGCGTCCAGGCACTCGGCCAGGTAGGCCGCGTACGCGTCGTACATGCGCGGCGTGGGCAGCGCGGCCACGGCCGCCTC
>JAABUK010011023.1_pt1 | contig 11891 bp, 12 predicted proteins | sample 5559141 | NCBI WGS metagenome assembly JAABUK01 (sample SAMN10711869, study PRJNA513367) | rock metagenome | isolation source: Antarctica rocks | place: Antarctica: Victoria Land, Pudding Butte nord | collected 2016-01-03 | reverse complement strand
CAAAGGCCGTCCCTTCTCGTCAATAAAAGCCTCATCGATCTTTTGAAGTGCATCAAAGCCTTCGACGACTTTGCCAAAAATGGCTCCCTTGCCATCTAGATAGTCGAGATTCTCACCCAAGGTGATTAGAAATTGGCTGCCCGCAAGGCGAATGTCCGGGTCTTTGCTAGATGAGACAGTAGCCATGCTCACCATGCCCATTTCCAGATGCTTCAATTTCGGATCAATGTCTGCAGCAAATGTTTTCGGAGCACGGCTATCGAGCAGGCCCCATATAGATGCGCCTCCATCGCTGTCCTTGGAGTCCGGTCCAAGTGGATCGCCTGTCTGGAATGAGAAATTCTTCTGCACGCTATGTACAGGAGAGCAATTGTAGTACTTGATTTTGCATAGTTTCAAGAAGCTGTGTGACGTGTTAGTGAGTGCCTGATAGATGTCCTGTAGGAATTGGATGATTCAGCGACCCTCGCAAAGATATACCGTGGGACGCATGGAAGACAACATACTTCTCGCACAACTTTGGAGCGGCATCCACCAGTAGGTCAATAACAATGTCGCCTAATGAAGTCTCCAGAAGTACGCTCATGACTAATTTCTAAACGTTAAGAGCGGACAGTAGCAAGCATCATTAAGACAAGGAAATATTTGAGATGGCCTCTTCCACTCGTGTGATGTGAGTTCCACCAGGATTATCGCGACATCACATGCCAAGATCAAAAATTATATAATGCAGAGCTTGCTTGAATGGGAGACCACTTGATTACACCAGAAGGAGCACTCAAAGTAGTGTCCGACATATCTAAGATAGGGGATCCAGAAGTACACCGGACCTAGAAGTGCAACACCATCCCTGGACGGCCCCCATAGCTTATAATTGATTAAAGATTTTACTGGAAGATTTCTAAAATCTATTCTCCTATCTATAACTTCGACTCTGGATTCTCATAATTGTGCAGACAGGTAGAATAGAGCTTTCTAATCCGTTAAAAAAATCAATATTAAAATTCATCTAGATTTGAGCTTAATGCAGGCCGTTTGATATCCAGCAATTTTGATTGGGTGTGACGTGTTGCACTTCTGGGTCCATTGCACGTCTGGGTACCCTACGCTACGCTCCATGCTCTGATTGAAATTTCTCCATCTCGCTGTTTTATCACAGTTGGTGCATTGACAGACATGCCTTGCATAGCCTCCAACCCAGCAGGATATATTCCGTGATGGCGCCAGAATTTCACATTGAAAAAAGCATGCTGCAGACGATGCCCAGTTCGTAGGCTCCGTATTGAGATTCACAATTGATGTGGTGGACAGATTGTCAAGCTTGGTGAGATCAAGTCGAATGAGCCGTCAGCTCGAAGAGCTCAGAGGGAGACAGCGAGGTATACAGCTTGGAGACTTGCCTTCGTTCTGATTGTGGATGAAACCGATAGTCCTTATGATTGGAATGACAAGCACTCCAAGATTCTCATCGAGCGAGAATCCTTCCCTTTTGAGTTCTGGCACTATCGAAGATATTTGGTCAACTTCAAAGTCCTCGGTACAATAGCAGACCGTCTTTCTCCGAGACATATGCTCCCTGATTAGTCTCCTCTAATTCCCCACCCTACTGCGAAGCGTTGATGCTCGGTAAGTCAGTGATCTTCAGGATAAACTGTCGTGGCCCTGATTTAGAGCACGGACGCTGATGCAGATGACCACGAGTAACGCAAGGTGAGATAGGTCAGGGTCTTTCGCTTTTTGCCTCTGTTTGGCCAGCACGATTCGATGCTGGATCCCATAAGGTCTCAATCATTGGTAACATCATGCCTGATATGTCGTATCCTTAGGCAAAGGGTCTCGAAGGTCATCCTGAAATGCCGTCAAGCAAATGCACAAGCCCTTACTTGACGTGGCTATTGTAAAAGACGACAAACTCAGTAGCCACCTCTCCCCCTTCCTCGTCCGCCCCTCGCGTACCCACTGTCCGGTAGCCTCTCTCCTCTCCTCCACTCTCCCGGCGGCAACCTGCCTGGCCCAAAGTCTCCGCCTCTACCTCCTCCGCCGAATCCATCTCCCCTTCCCAGCCCATACCCGCCTCCCCTAGACCGGCCATACCCATTTTCTCTTGGTGGCGGCGGCCCACCCATTCCCAGCCCTCTGGGGCCCATCCCACCAACATAGCCCCCTCTCTGTCCTCCTGGCGCGACTGACCCATCCGCCAATGGGGGAAAGATGGCACAGTCCACAAAATCGCCAATGACGAATCTTGAATCCGCAAGCGTTCGTTCCGCTTCCTCAGTGTTTCTGAATTTGATACCAGTACCTCTATTATCTCCATTCACTCCATCTTGCTCCTCTGGGTCATTTGTAACATCAGCAGCAACAACCACACTTCCCATCTCCTTAGTCGTCCAGCGCCCCCTCATTCCATCGTCCTCCCTCATTCGTCCTAGAGGCAATGGTCTAGTGTCAGGGTAGACTAATCTGAAGCTTAATCGAGTTCCCATCACGGGCGAGGGAAGCAGGTTTGGGAGGGCGGTTATGAGGAGCTGGGTCAGCTCGAGTAGGGTACATGTGGGCCATGTGTAGATTTGGAGGTGCTGTGGGAGGGGCGGGGAGGGGGTTGGCGGTGTAGGAATCGGGAAGTCGGTCAAGTGGTGGAAGGACGAAAGACGATAGAAGAGTTTTAGGTGGAATGGAGTTGTTGTTTGGCGGTCTAGCTGTTCGGGGGTTCTTTTGGGAGAGGACATTGTGCTTGAGAGAGAAAGGGAGCACTGGAGCAAGGGAGCGTGTTGTAGCCAGTTGAGTTGAGAGCTTGTTGATAGGTAAGTAGAGGGGCGACACCAAGGTCGTAGAGCTGGGACGAGGCTGTGGGAAAAATCCCCGCATATTCACACCAACCCTATTTTCAACATTTATACTCTCAATTTAAGCTACTTTGTATATTTTATATTGCTGTACATAATTATAATGTCTATCGAGTCGTAGTTCATTTTGTCCGTAGCAGCACCAAGTGTATTCATATAAGAAGACGTCGACTATGTCAAAGCGCAGGAGCTGGCTGACTCAGCTGTGTCTTGGCAATCTGGTCACGTGCCAGTAACGGTGTCGATCCAAATTGCTCAGGCCGAGCCCAAATTGCAGTTACAGCCCGCTGAGCCACCTCTGCAGCGCTGACAAAAACCATCTCAATGCCAGAGAACTCAATCCTTTGTGACGCAGGTACAACTATCTGCACAATTGTCCCCCCAGCCAGACTAAAGGTCCAGAATCCCAGTCGTGATAACGCTAGAAACACTAACAGTGTGACCGACAACGCCGGATACGAAGCTGCTGGGGTGGGTGAGGACGTCGAAGAAGCAGTGACGACGTGATTACCGGAACGAGGGTGATGACTTGCCCGCTAAGACTCCAAAGCCCGACACGGGACGATGGGTCTCGAGCTTCTGCGTCGGGCGTCGTGAATCGTGAAAGCAGCCAAGGCATAAGAATCGTTGATGATACTTCAATAACAGGGCTGGAGATGCGCGCGATCGTCATCAGTCGTAGGGTGTAATGGACATTCAAGAGGTAGGTCGTCATCGAAGCGGAGTGTGATAGTACTGCAAAAGATTGCAACGCCAGTAACAAGGAAGCTGCTCGAGTCAGGTCAACTTATCATGGTATGTGGGTATGGGAAACATACGGATCCAAGCGTCACTGCCAAAAGAGACGTTGATGCCATTCTTCCAGCTCCGTTCTACCATGGTATCCTCGGTCCCATCGATTGCCACTGCCGCTGCGACTGGGCGGGGTTCACGGATTATGGAACTACTCGACCACACTCGCGCGGCAGCTATCTACTCCGGTATCATAAAGACCGCGTTCATTCCTGCCAACACCAGAGCCCTTCTTCCAAGGCCGCCCAGTAGGATTGCGGCGAATGAAACAAAGATGGGAGCGATAAGCTTGGAGATCAGATCGATGCGTCTCATGGAGGCATTTAGCACGTGAAGCGGCGGAACCTGGCCCGGTAGTTGTGAGCTGTCCACGCCTTCAAAGGATCATGCGGAAAGGTCATACCCAGTCTCGTTCCATAATTAGCGTATTCCCGACGGCCGACAGTCTCTCCCCCATTCCAGGACCAGGACCATGGCCATCACAGTTTGCCGGTCCAGCCCTCCGAAAGGGAGCTGTGCCCAACATGCCCTGCGAAGCAACCACTGACGGCGTCCTCGTTGACCATGAACATCTATCCAACGGAAGCGAAACTGATGCAGAGCTGCTGAAGCAAGATTGTTGTCTGAAGAGTTTGGAGGCGGTATGGATGGCTATCGGCCAGCGACCCACTGCAGGGGAAAGGACAAGCGTGGCCAGAGTGGCCAGAAGGCCGCTAGATTGGAGTCAGACGTGCCTTGGACGCAACGGAAACGAGAGGAGATGCCGTATGGATGAAGCAAGAAGTGTCCCAGGAATGCCGATGCTGCATATAGGATCGATTGTCATCAGTAAAAGAGCTTCGCTGTGCCTTACCTGAATGCGTTGCAAACTGCTGCGGGATTGAAAGCAGGTGCGACTGGGCGATAGCATGGCGTGTATCATGAAATATAGGAACGCTATTAATAATACTGAGGTATCAGGTAACGGCATGACAATGCCAACAAGACTCTTCTGACTCTTCTGACTTTTCTCCAGCGCCCAAGTAGGTCTTGAGATAGCTGGCCATAGATATTGCGAATAATCAATGTTCTCAAGCGTAGTACTCATCACCGTCATTGATTCTACTCGAGCAAGTGCCTGCTGTCTCCGTTCTAAATCTAGTTAACCACTTCATGATCATCTCGTTGCGGATCTCTCGACGTATGTATTCCACAGCTCGACTAAAACAAGCTTGGTGTCAAACATAATTAGGATTCACATTCTCGAAGCTCGAAGCTTCGACAGCGACTGACTCCTCCTGGCATATCTGAAAATGATAGAAATTTCGCTCTTAATCTCGGCTCAAAAGAAGAAAACAGAAACGCTCGGTAACTGTCCATCATTTTCGTTCAAAGCTTGTCCACCGTAACTGCATCGCTACCGCAATGACCGGTAGCACACTGACAAGCTCTCCTAGTCCGGCGTACGCAGGCGGGATCCGCGCCGTCACAAAAGCGCCTGCAGCTAGTAGGATGGCGAAGAGGTTGTAGACGAAGGACCAGGCGAAGTTGAGGTAGACACGGCGCATGGATGCGCACGAGAGATCTATGAGGAACAAGATGCCGGCCAGCGACTGGTGCGTAAGCACCACATCTGCGGCGCTCTTGGCCATGTCGGTGCCGCCGGCCATGTGGATGCCGATGTCGGCTTGCGCGAGGGCTACGGCGTCGTTACTACCGTCGCCGCAGAATATGGTGGTAGTGGTGGAACCTCTACCACCACTGCCGGGTGGCGCTGTAGAGAGCGAGGTCATATAGCTGGCTTTATCTTCCGGGGTGCACTGGCCTTTGGCGTGGGAGTGGGGAATGCCGAGTTCCGTTGCCAATCTCTCGACTACGGTGAAAGAGTCACCGCTGACAATGGAGACAGAGATATTTCGGGCTTGCAGTGCGGAGATGACTGATGCAGTATCTGTAAGGAGGGCGTCGCGGAGACCGTAGATTGCTAAGAGGGATAAGCCGTGACGAAGGCAGAATACTGTCAGGCCTTGGGATACGAGACGTCGGACATCAGGGTCTTCGACGACATCCACATAGAGAGGATTGCCCCCTCTCACCTCCTGCCCTTCCAAGGTCGCATATATACCCTTTCCGACGACGGATGAGACGCCTTCCAGCTTACATGGACCAATTCCGAGGGACTTAAGGTGCGTTGTTAGAGCCTGCGAGACTGGGTGCTTGCTACTGGCGGTTAATTGCTGGGCTATTGAAGCGGCTTTGTTGCGGGTCTCTTTACGATAGACTTCTTCAACCACCGCAAAATTTCCTTGCGTAAGTGTGCCTGTCTTGTCAAAGACAACATGAGAGGCTTTTCTGGCGATTTCGATTGCTTCTGGCGACTTGAAGATCACGCCACGCTTGGCCCCGACTCCACCGGCAATGACCATCACCATGGGTACCGCTAGCCCTATGGCACAAGGGCAAGACACAATCAGTGCAGCAAGAGCGTAGGTTATGGCAGTGACAATGGCATCTGAGGTGGATCTATCTCGCACTGTAATCCCCACTGCAACCCAAATCGAGAAAACAACAACAGTGACAGCTAGGACACCGGGCACGAAGAGAGAGGCCACGCGATCAGTAGTCTCCTGTACTTTGGGCTTTGATAGATTAGCCTCATCAACCATACCTGCGATCCTGCTAACAGTGTTGTCAATGGGCAATTTCGTCAACCGAGCTAAGAACACGCCAGGCCCGTTCACGGAGCCAGCCACAACCTGGGAGCCGGAGGATTTGGGTGTAGGGATTGCTTCCCCCGTGATCATTGACTCGTCAATCTCGGTCCCTCCGGACACAATAATCCCATCTGTAGGAACGATACTGTCCGGTAGGACCTTGAACATGTCGCCATACTGAAATTCACGAGTATCGATAAGCCTCTCCTCCCCGCCTTCGGATAAAAGGGCTGTGGACGGCTGTAGAGCTTGAACTGAAATCGAATCGGCGGCCTGCCGACGAGCGTAAGCGCTTGCGAGTCGACCACACATTATCAATGTGACCAAGAGAGTGCTGGTCTCGAAGAATCCACCTGTAGACAATGGTTTGCCTTTGGTTTCGTAGGCAAAAGCCACTACCGAGTAGATATAGGCTGTAGTAGTGCTCATGACAATCAACAGGTCCATCTCGATCATGCCAGAAAATAGCAAAGCCTTTAACGCCGTGGGGTAGAACGGACCAGCCACGATGAACTGGACCAGTGTCGCCAGCACGAGCGAGCTTGATCCATAAGCGATCTGATGGGGCGGTAGTGGAGCCCAAGCCATGATGAGAACAGGTATTGTCAAGACCGCCGACACCAAGGTCATATAAAGGGTCCGGCGGAGGTGATCTATGCCAGTGAGAGTCGCTTGATCCGAGCTGAGCGGGGCCAGTGACAGTGGAGCGCCAAAGCCTTTTTCTAATAAATCCCTAGCTCCCACAACATGAGGGTTGTAAAATACGCGCGCGCTATACTTGTGGTGCTTGTGCTCGAACATCTTGAAACGTTGCCGAAGGCCGTTATTGGTGGTCCCGGACTTGCGCTCGCGGCCCTTGCTATCGATGATCTTAATGTCTTCCACTCCGGAAGGATAATTGGGGCCAGCAAGGCCGAGGAGGAGCAAGGCTAAATCCCTCCCGGAGGCCACCGCCGTGGTTCCCAGCCTCAGCGCTTGAGCGGACAGATGTCCTGGTATCAGCACCTCGAGCTGATGGCCTTCGCGATGAACAACACATTTGAAAGCTGTCCGTTTCTCCAGTAACAACGCGACCTTATCGATTGACAGCCCCACATCAACATCAAACTCGCCCCGACCCAGAACGAGACTGGTTTTGACATTATGAACTCCGGTGATGCTGGAAAGTACGAGTTGTAACTTTCGTTCGCATCCAGTACATGTCATGCCTGAAATTTGGGTCACAGCATGTTCCACCGCCGAGCCTTTCTCGAGATCGATTGCAGCAGGTAGAAGGCTCTGGTGACCGTCGAAGAGTTGACCGTCTTCTGGGGACCCGCTGGCCTGGGCAGTTTGAGCTTGGATGGATTTAGTGTTGGATGCAGAGAGGCAGCGTATTTTCGAGCTCGGTGATGAAGTACTGCTTTGAGCACTTTTGCCACCAGGGGTTCTCGAACAACACGTCTTCGGGCTAGTCGTGGGCAAGCAATCTGTCTCCGCAGTAGGCGAAGAGGACTGAAGTGCATCCGAGCTGGACGTATGGATAGAGCATGATCGTTGGTCGCCAGTTGTGGCCTCCGGCGCCAGCTCTTTTGTGCTTTCGAGGCTCACCGTGGCGCAGCATTTCTTGGGGCTGGCCACTGCCTGGTCTTTCACCGGAGGCAGCTCGGTAGGCGTGATACAGCAGGAAGGCAACCCTATCTTAAGCATTTCTGTGCAGAGACATTCTGCTCGCTCAAGAGCGGCTTTCCATTGAGCTAAAGAATATTGTACTCCGATATAGGGTGTTGATCGAATCTCATCACTGGAATTGTCGGTAATCTGCGCGATCGAGGAATCCGCGATACTTTTGAGACAACCCTCTGCGTACAATCAATGGCACGTCTTTGACCAAGGAAGGACACTGAAATACCATCGCAGCATGAACCGGTAGAAGAGTGTTTGCGGCGAGCGTCGCAGGCAGGGCGTGCGCAAGGCCGCAGTCCTAATGCAGAGTTCATGTTGCTTTATCAATCTGTTGTGGTTTCTGTAAGTCCTAGAATTCTCAACTTGCTATATTGACGTTGTACGTAAAATGAGGTGGCCGCGGACCGTCTTTCTGATGAATGACTAGCTACGAGAACTCTGCAGAAGCTAAATACAGGCCTATGCTGAGTAAGCCGCCAAGGAGGACCTACAACACTTTCTACCCTCAAACCCAGCAATGAACCCGTAGCCCAATTCCAAACACTTCTCTTCAACTTCCGCCCGTCAGTACCGCTCCCTATTAAAACTGCTACCACTACTCTGCTCGCATTATGCAGTTCGTTCGCCATCACCAATATCGACGACATGTTCGTCTTGGTCACCTTCTTTGCTGAGGCATCCACCAGCAAAATTATCACTCCCCTTAAGATTACTCTCGGTCAATACATCGGATTCACGTTGATCATCATTAACAGCATGATTGGTTTCGGTGCCTCGCTAGTCCTTCCCTTTGAACCCATTGGATTCCTCGGTCTACTGCCCGTTATGCTGGGAGTCTGGAAGCTGTTCGGTCTTCTCCTTCCGAATGGGGAAGAAGAAGCAGAGCAATCCAACATTGCCGGAATGAAGAGCATATTCAAAGTCTCAATAATCACGTTGATGAACGGGGAAGACAACATCGGGGTATACATACCGCTGTTTTCGCAAACGAAGGGGGCACAAATAGCGGTATCATATACTACATCTTAGTCGGAGTTTGGTGCCTCGTTGCGTTCCTGGTTATGAAGCAGAAGCATGTTCTGCTTGTGGCTCAGAGATATGCGCGTGTGCTGATACCCTTCCTCTACGTGGGTCTCGGCGTGTACATCATCGTCAAGTCATCGTGCTACCCATGGTCCATCCAACACATTGACGATTCATTCCTCGGAAACCCAGGCAAAACTATCATGGCTGTTGTGACCACATTTCTCCTTTTGACCTGCATGGGCGCTATGTTATGGTTCAAGCTGCGAAAAAAAGCAGCTCAGCCTAACCCCGAGGTCAACATTTCTCTAGTAGGGGATCCTTCACCTACTACGAAATGTGCGGTTGACGGCTCACATCCGCCCGCTTAACACTCATTATCGCTTGATCCTTCCGTTTACGGATTGCAGGAAGCTTTCGCGACCGCTTCCATACAATATATAATGCGCTGAGATCGATAGGAGAGGGAGATAATAGCGAGGTAGAGCAGAAAGGAGGCGGCGCTGTAAGGTTCTTTATTATGCTGTCGGACATATTTACAACGTATGCATCCCTAACAACTTGAACAATGGGAGTTGGAAGACTTGGAAGAACGAGCCTTGTTCCGGACTTGCTCAACATCTTGTGACCGTCTCCGACACATAAAGTGCTTCCGTCTCACCGCCGATTTCCATCGAAGACTTACGAAACGTTGACAGACGGAGCAAGATCAGCCCAGTATGGACGTGCCACGTCAAGCGATGAGTCCACTCACTCCGTGACACAATTGGTGGCATCGCCAAGAACGTCTTCGATGAGTTCCTATCCACAGACGTCAAAGACAAAGCCAGTGGATTGTATCCAGACATCCCGCGAGATGAAATGGCCTTCGCTCACTGGCGTTCGGCTCGGATAGCCTCCCAAACCTTCAAGTTTTGGCATTGGGCGATTTCTCTTTCCGGGGCCGCTTTCTGATAACCAGATATTGCTCTGCCGTCAGGAACCAGGATCCTCCGAGAGGGGTGATCGTGCATCTTCACCAATCTCATATGGACCGGAATTGACGTTCCGGGAGGTAGACGGTGGAGATCGAAACCTGCAGGCCCTGGTGGAGGCTCAGTGGCACTTATTAGAAGCATATCCGGTCGATAGTCTCTTACACCAGCCCTACCAATTTTGCGTTGTCAAGCTTTCTCGGGGCTTAACCTTTAGGAAAAGTCAACATTTCGGAGGGAATAATCCTTTGAGGTTGACAGACTCTTATCGATGTTGAACATTTTCATCTTCTCTGAGCACGTCAGAGGAATCTTGGACTCCTGCATTTTCATCCAGCTCTTGTGCTATTGGTAGGATTCGGTCACAGAAGTTGATCACCGATTCTTTGCTGGGGTGTCCGTTCTCTGTAATGAGTGTCTCTTTGAGGTTGGCAACGAGGTCGATGATAGCTCGGGGGCCTGCTGGATGCTGGGGATTTGGGTCAGTTGGCCCGCCCTTCTCGTCCAACCACCCAATTCAGTACAAACGCGGTACTAATCGGTAGCGGTAGACGAGCTCGAGGCGATAAGTCAGGTGACAAGGTATCTAAGAGCTTATACAACGAGCAATCAATCGATTCTGCGTACGTTGGCAGAGCGGCCCCAACTCCCTTTGCCAGCGAATCTCCCGAATATTCGAACCTCATCGAACAGAAATTCTCGAACCAGGAGAGCAGGGTATCGGAAGACTCCAAGACGATCGGTCTCCGTCTTGGGTCGTCGAGTCTTCAGGAACCAGCGAGACTTGCCGCAGCGTATGCGATGGAGTCGCTTCCGATAGTCCCAGGCGCGGTTTAGGCGTCGGCGCAGGATGTCTCCTGACAAGTTATTCTGGAGACCAACGGTCGTGCTGGCCAGCAGGCGGAGGTGGGGGTGGCACACGTTCAATCCAACTTCTCTCGCATGGCAAAGCAGTACTAAGCCGCTGGTGTCTTCGACGTTGCTCCTCATTTCGTCGATTTCCTTTACAAGTGAGGGAGGGCGAACACATGTTGGTAACTATGTGTCGCTTTCTCCTTCATCCTCCTCCACCCCTACCTCTTCCTCCTCTACCTCCTCTACCTCCTCTACCTCCTCTACCTCCTCTACCTCCGCCTCTTCCTCTTCTTTACCGTCTTCATCCTCCTCTGTGTCCCTCATTCCTGCTTCTCCCTCTTCTTCGTCCTCTCCACCGCCGAAATTGGGAACTTGGGGCTTTTGGGGAACTATCTTCGTTGTCTGGCTCTGTCCGAATAGGACTTGGTTGTCGGGACTCGGGACAGCTTTCACCTGCTCCCAGACCGCGATAACGTCCTTTAGCGTATGCTCGACCATTCTCACTGGACCCAGGCCTTGACAAACGCCGTACGACCTGTGCTTTAAGTAGGGTGACAGCCCGGTCCAAGGCACAGTCTTTGCCGAGATGGTTAAGGTGAAACAGCATTCGTTCACCAAACATCCGGGGCTTGAGCTCAGGTGGAAGGGCTTCATGTGGAAGCAAGTTCCAGTTGTCTAGAATGCCCCGAGCCTCTCTCTTCTTCCTCTGCGATAGCATACCTTGTCGAGCTAGAATTGACTTGAGGGTTCCCTCGTAATCGATGGCGTTCAGGAAGGCATCAAGCGTCAGATAGGTAGCTGCCCACAGCCTATGTGTCTTCAGGTATTTCCATGCCTCCCAAGCAATCTCCACGACTCGTTCGTCGGTCTCAGAGGCAGTGTGTAGCAGATCGATCAGGTATTCAAGTCGCTGCGCCTAGGTTAATGCTTTGAGATGTCGGTGGAGCATGTCTTTAGCCCCGTGTGTCCGTAATTTGACGAGACAGCTCATGTCGCGGAATATGCAGTAGCAAAGCCAATATAAGCTCATCTCTGTTGGTATC
>JAABUK010011022.1_pt1 | contig 11891 bp, 18 predicted proteins | sample 5559141 | NCBI WGS metagenome assembly JAABUK01 (sample SAMN10711869, study PRJNA513367) | rock metagenome | isolation source: Antarctica rocks | place: Antarctica: Victoria Land, Pudding Butte nord | collected 2016-01-03 | reverse complement strand
CTAAACCGGCAACAACCCCCCCCCCCCCCCCCCCCCCCAACCTCCCCTGCCCTCATCAATGTACTCATCCACGCCGTTGATGAGTCTTGTACATGCTGACTTGTTTGCAAACTGCCTTGCGTACACATGCGCATGTTCACAAGCAGCTCATTGCCTCGTCATACCAGCATTGCACAAGGCAATCTGAAGTTGTGTACTTTTTGGCAATAATCACTCTCTGGTTTGACTTGTTTTGGCACTGAAAGTCACAGAAGCTTTGCCTGTTCGTAATGACCAGTGGCCAACACCAAGCAACACTTGTCATTTACATCTCTGCGTGTGACCCAAGATGCTTACAGTGGCAACAATGCAGTGATGATCTTGATGTGTGATGCATACAGAGATCACAATGTGCAGCTCACATCCCAGCAGATGATCCTAACTTCACCACAACCAGGGAAGAGCAAGAGGAGCGGCTGGTGTTCATAGCACAGTATACAGATGCTGTCATTAGGGCAAAGCTGCTGGGAGACTCAGCTGCAGCACATTACATGATGCATGAGGTGCCGAACAGCCCACTGGTGCAAGCAGCAGATATGTCACCAGGGTGTTTTGGAGCTACACAGCAGACTGCTAGTCATTGATGTGTATCGTGATTTGTGGCCAGCTGCTGCTGTCAGTGGTGTATGTGTGTGTTAGAGAAACCACAGTTGAGTTCTCATTTGTGAGGGCAATGTGCATCAGGGACACCAAGCATGAAGCTCCAGATGGAATGTCAGCTTAGATGCAGGCAGTGTGCTCCTTGCGCTGAAGCTCATGTCTGTTCACGTTCATCAACTTAATAGCCAAATGTGAGTTGTTGACATGAGTTGTTGAACATTCAGTATAGCAAGCTTGTCCACTGTGTATAAACTTTTACCTTTGTTGCATTGGATCTGAGGTATGCGTGCAAGCCTCCTATCAGGTAATCTAGAGATGTGTGTGAATGGAGAATGTGAGCCTGTCATTTGCAATGAAGGGCAGCCAATGCAACATGGCGTCCATGCATAACTAAATTTGCTAGATACTGTAACACAGCAGAGCATCACAGACCAACACGGATCAATCTGTGCTGGAACATCTGGTTATCATCAGCAACTTTTACAGGCCTGGGATGTTCTTGTAGGTGCAATTATCCATCCTGTGATCAAGTTGAAAAAAGCAAAATCCATGTCGCTGCGCTTGACAACGCACAGACGACTTACACCTTCTTGAGAAACAAACATAACAAAAGATCTGGCTGTCTTGCATGCACAAACCATTTAAGCTAATTTGACAAAGGCAACACAAAAAGGTCTTGAGCAGTTTACACACATTCTGCCTACACGGCACACACAGCTTTTCAGCTGATCTGTACCGTACATCATAACGAGCAACGATCATCATCAAAATAATAACGATCACATATTTAAATTTTAAACCCTAAACCCTAATAAGGATAAACTACTGGGCCTGCAGAGATGGCATTGCAGATGCTCCATTGCTGCCATTGGACTTGGGACTGCCATCGCCAATTGTCTTACCCATCTGAGGCAGAATGTTCACCTGCACAGCAGTAACCGTTCCATCAAAGACTGCCAGATCGCATGTGCCAACATGCGCGAGCAGTTTTCTTGATTCAGATGTGAGTCCCCATGCGGCAGTTGTTTGGACAGAGAAAAACATCGGCTGCAATCATGCAGACTGCGACTCATGCTGGAGGGCTGCTTGATACAGCATGCAAGAGCAATGTCAAAGCCACCTCCTTCAAACAGCAGCCATGGAGCAGACGCATTCTGCAGTGACACTCTCATACATACACACTGATCCTGACAGTTTACTGCTGAGGAGTGCAGTTTTGGGAACTGGTTATCGGGTTCATACCAATAAGAAACAGCAGAGGGAGAGGAACTTCAGACATGGACACAGAGACAACAAGCAGACCAATGTCAGGTGCAACTGTACATCTTCCACACCACAAAGAAAAACATTTGGACAACAGCTCACATCTAGCACTTGTCTGATGACATCTAGTGTGCTGCTGTCGGCAGCTGACAAATGGCTCAAAGCCGTTGGTCATGATGAGTCATGCTTGTGTAAACACGTGTCATGAAATTGCACCTAGTTCATGCAACGTTGCTTTGTGCGGGACACGTCAGCTTGTCACAACATATGGCAGCAAATCTGATTGAAAGCAAACTTGAGCAGGGCCAGATCAGCATGACTCCATGTGATGGATGTGTCATGCAGTTAGCAGGGCCAGGTCAGCATGACTCCATGTGATGGATGTGTCATGCAGTGATGAGTCACGATGAGTCATACATGTGTAGGGTAGGCCAGCTTGGCGCCATGGGAGGCGATGATCTGCTCCAGCTTGAAAAACAGCCCCTGCCGGAATCCTCCAAAGTCCCTGGACATGGCGGGAGTGGTGTGCAGCTGCAAGCACAGCACAACCTGTCAAACCACCTCGATGAAATGATTGCATGTTGCATCTATCAACAGACGTGTGTGTTCTCCTCTGCGCAATGATTGCATGTAGCATCTATCAGCAGACATGTACGTGCTCCTCTGCACAATGATTGGGTAATCTGCATCTGAGGTCCAAAAAAACAAAAGAAGAGACTCTGTCTTTTGGCAAATATGTTGAAAGAATGTGCAAGGGTGAGGTATGTTGGGCTTCTCTGTGTGGATCTGGGATCCAATGCATCAAGGAAGGCTCTGTGCAACACATCACAGTCTGTGCACAGTGCGTCTGACAGCCCTGTGGCATGCAGGGCAAAGAATCCATGTAAGCACCAGGGCAGCCATGCAAGGGGATAGACCTGCCCCCCCCCCCTCCCCCCTCCAGACAAAGGCAGTACAATCACATATGCATGCAACCCAGAATCAAGAATTGAAGCAGCTTGCAATGATACAGCCACAATAGGCAGCAATGCAAGGATACAAAACTGCGCTTCCCCCCCCCCCCCCTTTTCCCCCTTCCAGACAAAGGCAGTACAATCACACATGCATGTCACCCAGGCCCAAGACTTGAAGCAGCTTGCAATGATGCTGCCACTGCAATCTAGGAGAAAGCATGGAGGAGGCTTGAATAGGCGTAGGCAGTGCAAGCAACATTTTCCACATGCAATGAAGAAGAGTGAAGGTGTAGGCAATGCAAGCAGCATTCTATGAAAAAGAGTGAGGCAGTGCAAACACTTCTATGAAGAAGAGTGAAGGTGGCGGCTTACAATGGTGTACACATTGCAGGCGTTGCCCTCCACGCCAGTAAAGCCCACCCACATGGGCAGCTGACGGTGGATTCCCTCTGTGTTATGCAGATGATCCTTCATGTCTGAGCAGATGGCCTCAATCTTGCCGAAGTCCTCATAGCGGACCAGGAAGGTGAACTGCATCTGGCGGGGCTTGTTGAAATTGAGAATCACCTTCGTCTTGGCTATGCGGGACTCGTTGCTGATGATCTGCTCTGACAACACCTACACATCATGCATGTGTCATCATAAATTTGTTTGGTGTGGTGCTGTCTGCTAATCACCTTCGTCTTGGCTATGCGGGACTCGTTGCTGATGATCTGCTCTGACAATACCTACACATCATGCATGCATGTGTCATCAATGTCTGTTTGGTGGTTTGTGACAATCATTCCATGAGGACTCCTGCATGATCTGCTCTACACATCATGCATGTGTCATCATGTATGTTTAGTGGTTTCTGACAGTTGCTCCAAATGACTCCTGCATGTTGATCTGGTTGGACAACACCTACACGTCATGCATGTATCATCAGGCTCTGTTTGGTGTGGTAGTGTCTGACAATCACTCCAAATGACTACTTCCAGCTGATCTGCTTTGACAACACCTACATATCATGCATATATCAATTATTTGGTACCTTTTGATTCAATTTCAGAAAATGTCCAAACGATCGGTCCATTGTTGAGGACATTCTCTGACAATGCCTGTGTCATGGGCATGTGCAGTGTTGAAATCTTGTTTCCAGTGAGAGACTACAGGTCTTGTCTTAACTTCTCGTTGTTTTAACATCGCTGAACACAAATAGTGTCTTGGCTATGCAGGGACCATTCCTGATACTCACTTCTGGCAGCATCTGCAGGGATATGACTCGAGAGCTTCAGCAGCATGTAGCTTGGGATCATCTTACTGAAAACCCAAATCAATCAAAGGGTCTACCGTCTCTGTCTGTGGACCTCAACAGGGGAGCAACAGGCAACCAATGGGGGGAAGGGGGAGGGGGGGAGCGGGACTGACATCACTTGGGGGACTGGCAACAAATGGGGGGACTGGCATGAAACGAGGGGACCAACATGAAATAAGGGGACTGGCATCAAATGGGGGGACTGGCATCAAAGGGGGGGGGGGCGGGCTGGCATCCAATGGGGGGACTGACATTAGCTTAGGGGACTGACATCAAATGAGGGGACTGAAGCGAACGTCACAGTTTGGACAGCCTTTCTGAACGACATGCATGTGACACCCTTTGGTCTTGGCTGTTGGCCCCTTGTGTAGTCGGCTACATCTGCTGCAACTTAGCACTCATTTGGTGGACACGCGCACAAACATGGCTGATACCAGTGCAAAGCCTGATGGGTTGTGCAAATGCACGCTGCTCAAGCTGCAATCAACAAGCAAAGACAGCGTTTGGTCCATGTGTGTAAGGTCATCAGCCTTGCTGTTGCCAGGGCTGCCACACAATGCAGTACATACATGTGTTGCACAATGCAGTAAATACACATTCCATAATGCTTGGAGCACAGGGGTCAGAAGTTGCTAGTGATGGTCTTTTGTGGTTTGTTTGATAGCTTTAGTCCATCCAATCTGACATATACAAAAACTTGAATGATACATGCATGCAGGAAACAGCAGTAACACATGCAGTACTGGCAACACCATTTTTATACACCATATTTTTTACTGGCAACAGATGAGTAGTGCACACAGTACAATAAATGTGTAGCGGCATAATGCAGGAAAATAAGAGTTGAAGCCAGAGTTGCGGAATGCAGGAAAAATTTGTGCCAGTACAGTATGGCAGCTCTAGGAGCATTGCTCTGCTTTCAGATCCAATCAAGACGTGTGCAGGATTGCTACAGCAACGACCCCCAGGCTTGCTTGAGAAGAAGAGCGGCCATGAGCATGACTGTACTGGTACTGCTTGTAATAATAATGATAATAATAACGACGCTTTCCAGCTCATCATGAGCTAGGTACTGCTTGTGCATCATGAAAACTGCATGCCTGTGTCTTGAGAGGAAAACAAGACTTCCTGGCAGGTTCCTGAGCAATTTCTGGCAAGCTTTTTTTGATACGAGATAGTACCAACCTTGTCGGGAATGGTGATAGGCAGGAGTCTGTCCAGATGATGGTACGCGTTTTCAGAAGAGATAGTACCAACCTTGTTGGGAATGGTGATGGGCATGCAGGAGTCTGTCCGGATGATGGTACGCATGGGGTCCACACGCTCCACCACGCCCACCACAAACTTGCTGCCCCCCACAGAGCTGATTTCAATGCGGTCCCCAACCACAAAAGGGCGAGAAATGAACTGCAATGCACAGCAATTGCAATTTTCACTCAATGTAGTGCAGTTTTCACAGCACAATCAGTGAAAAGGTTCATTGTCCAAAAAAGGGCGATCCCGAGCTTCATAGGACAATCAGTGTAAAAGAGCTAGACCAACCACAAAAGGGCAAGAAATGAACTGCAATGCACAGCCATTGCAATCTTTACAGCACAATCAGTGAAAAAAGGTCAAAGGACGCTGGCCATGTCTGAGGACTGAAAGTACATCATTAGGGTTTGGGACATACTAAACCCTAAGCACACTTCAGATATCAGACAAACTGCAGAGAGGCGCCTTGTGGCTAGATGTGGGACCAGGGCCTGCCAGGACTACAAACATGCCGTTGCACAAACCCACACCCACCCCCACCCCCCCCTCCCCCCACACACACATACACAGGCAGACACACACAGAGACAAGCACACACATGCGCGCGCGCAAGCTCGCACATACGAACATGCACAAAAGCACATGTGCACACACCATATGCAAACAATGCCGAGCTTTGGTACTGATTCATCAAGAAGCCTGTGGTAACAGGTCTAGCTTGAGCATGACAGGGACTCACCAGATTGATGCCGGAGATCATGTTGGACATGACACTCTGGGCCGACAAACCCACAACAATACCACTGACACCCCCCACAGTCAGCAGGGGCTGGATGTTGATCCCCAGGACCTGCAGGGTGGCTAGACACCCCCCCAAGATGAGTACCCAGGAGGCTAGGCCTGAGAAGGGCAGGACCACCCGCTCCATCGTGTTATCCTGCAGCATGGGCAGCAGATCAATGGGCAGCCTGTTGGTGACAGACGGAGAACGGGTCGTGCTCAAAAGGCAGCAAAGGCAGGGATATGACAGGCAGAATGGGCAGTGCACAAAAGGCAGCAAAGGCAGGGATGTGGCAGGCAGAATGGGCGGCACTCGAAAGGCTGCAAAGGCAGGAACGTGACAGACAGAATGGGCGGCGCTCAAAAGGCAGCAAAGGCAGGAAAGAGGCAGGCAGAATGGGCAGTGCACTCAATGGCAGCAAAGGCAGGGATGTGACAGGCAGCATGCACCATGTAGGCAACACATGCACTGGAGTCTATGACTTGTGGCATGTGTCACCCTGCCCTGGCAGCCAGGCAACAGACTGACTGGCAGCATAGGCAACAGGCTGACTGGCAGCAAAGGCAACAGAGTGACTGGCAGCCTAGGCAACATACTGACTGGCAGCATAGGCAACGAATTAGCTGGCAGCAAAGGCACTAGACCAGTGGGCAGTATGTAAATGACGTAGGCAGACCAGGCAATGACCATAGGTAGTAATATCGGTCAGCAGCACAACAAAAACAAAGACATGCATAAGTCAAATGCAGCATAATACCACACAGAATGGGCAGCTTGTTGCTCGGCCTTTGCAACAATGGCAATGTAAGCACTGGGCTGTATGAACACAAAGTTTTAGCTCTTTTCAATGCCGAAACGTCTATTTCAAAATCAGAAATGTCATCCCTACACTGAAAATCTAGTCTCAGAAACGTCTGGGGACAGTAAAAATGCGTTTCTACATGGTGGAGATGTTTTGGGAAAGGATCAGTGGGCTAGCTTACTGTGCTTTGGAGGACAATGCCTTTCTTCTGGTCCTTGAGGGCTGATACATCCATGATGACCTTGACCATTCTGTCCTTGAACCTCAGAGCTGTCCACACGCTGCATTCAACCAAACTTTAATAATAATAATAATAATAGTAATGATAATGAAATTGCGTTCCAGCTCAGGATGAGCTAGGTACGTGCAGGACCACATTCTGGCCTATGGAGTTTGTCATGGCGCACACAAATCCCTCTGGTTCAACTTTCTTGTCATTACACAGACACGTCCTTATACATAAGAGGGACACACGGGAAGAGCTGATGTTGCTTGCATGCAATCTGGTGTTTCTAGCAGCGTGCGCCTCAAAGACTGCCTTGTGATTGCAGCGTGGTCACAATGAAGACATCAACTTGCTTTTGAATATGTCAGCCCCATGCAATGCAGTGACAGCAGGTAACAGTGAACACACTCTTGCATGTAAGACAGTGGTCCCAGTGCTTTCAGCAGAGCGGGCCAGAAGCAACAGATGCCACATGCCGCAGCAGCAGCATGTGTGCAGTGGCAAGATCCGTCAGCTGAGCTATGGGCAGCAAAAACATTGATATAGTCCAGGAACCAAAACATCAAGGGAACAACAAACAGGGCTTTGAGCTCAAGCAGAGCTGCCACAGGGGCATGTTTGCAAGCTTGAGTTCCTTGTGGAATGTGGCTAAGTTGTAAGCCTGGGTTTGTACAAGCAGAGGCTTACCCAAAAGCTATGATGGCGACTTGTGACACCTCATACACCACAAACTCGGCAGCTGCCAATGTTGTGAGCGTACGATAGGCAAGCTTGGCTGCAGTACCACAACAATGTAAGGATGTAGGCAAATGAGAAGCATCATGCAAATGCCCTGGCAGGAGTGCAAGCAGCATGCATGCAGGGGGCAGCAGGCCACACGGCAAGCCCTGGCCTGACTAAAACGCACAGGCTTTGTGGTTTCACTGTTATGCAGAGCTGCAAAGTTGAAAGGCATACAGTCTGACAACTGCTGGCAAAATGGCCTGCCATCAAAGCATTTGCACACAGTTCTGACACATTGTTTGTCTGTTGCACGTGAGTCTTGTTAGCCAGAGCAATCAGGCGTCGCGCTGACAGAGCACACTTGAGTGCAAAAGTGAAGACTCACTTGCCCACTCCCCAAGGAATGCGTTTTCTGTCTGGTGGACCAGCAGAGCATCCAGGAAGGAAGAGACAGCCTTGATGCAGACAACTGCAGCACCAACAGGGACCAAGAAGCCTGCTGGACGGTCAAGGGCAATCAGGGCTGACTCTACAGCGTGTCGCAACCAGGATTTGCTGGATTGCTTTTCTTGGTCGTCAACAGACGCCATCCAGGTCAGCTCCTGTAGTGCAGGACAAAAGTTATGAGCACAGACGCTGCAGCAAACATACACTTCTGGCATCTTTGGCAAGTATGGGAAAAAGACCATCCAGTAGATCAGCAAAAGGCACAGCCAGCTACAAGCACAGCACCAACAGGGAGATGATTATCTAGCACAGATTGGTTGGCAACATTGGTCGACAGCCAAGCAGAGAGCAGCTGAAGATCCACAGGAGAGCACTGCTATAGAAGAGCAAGATTACCTCGCCAGCCTCAAGCTTGCCTGAATTAACAATCAGGAACCTGGAGACTGTAACAGCCACAGCCAGAGAAGCGACCACAATACAGGCGCTTTTTGCAGCATGTTGCCACAGAGGTATGCTGAGGATGGCAGCAGCGTGAGCAGCTGCTGCCGAAACTGACGGGCTTCCTGGACTGACAGCCTGTTGCCTGAACCATGCAGCAGCACTGATTTGCTGAGGGCTTCGCCGCCTAGGCTGATTTACTGCTGGTGACTGTCGCTTCCTCAGAATCAAGCTATTCCTTTCACAGAAAGAGGACTGGCAGAAGCTGAGGGCAGGACGGCGGGGAGCTGAATGGGCTGAACAAGCTCTCACTTTTGACTGCGGATGAATTGCGGAAGTTCCTTGGCACAACGGCACAGATGGACGTTTCGACTGGTAGACATGCATGTTTTGCAGGTCTAAGATGTCTCAGCCTGTCTCGAAATTTGAGCAACGAATCGAGACTGTCACACAATCACGCGCTTACACTTGAACGTGTTGAACGAAGGCCGTAGGAGATGTTCACACCGACATTGCTTGCGAACTTCGCGCAGAACGCTAACCTGATAGCAGGACAGCCTGGCAAGAGCATCTGAGTCTGTTTGTGCGCTTGTCTGAAGCTGCTCCACATTCCCCTGCTGTCCAAGGAACCAAAGCCATGTCTTTAATCAGCTACTATTAGTATCCACCGTTTTACTGGCAACCTGCTGAGCTACCAGGCAACATGGTAAATAGCCATCTGTGAATGCCGTGGGCAGGCACCCAGATGCATGCAGGTGAGCACCTCAGAGCCTGAGCCCACAAACCTGACCAGCTACAATCAGTTTGATTGCAGATGCTGCTGATAGGCACTCTTGTGCACCTCGGAGAATGAATGGATATCAATCTACGCGGCTGTCAATCACTGGGCAACCAAATTCACGAGTGTTGTGAGCACTGTGCACAGTCATATGACTTTTGCAGCATTACGCATATATACACGAGCCAGTGACTCGGCTTCTTGGTTCCTCGACCACTCTACCCTGCACTCTACCGGCATCAGTCCAAAAAGTGCAGAATGAATGACAAAATTGACGCAGGTCAGACTTAACTAGGCATGACACGAAGCAACGCCTACAGGTGACATGAAGCTTGAGGGCTTCACATGTCTCGAGGGTGCATCGGAGACCTTCACGCATCACATGATGCGTCAAGCTCAAGCCTTGGTCAACACAATAGAGACAAGCGATGGTGCAGGCAAGGCGGTGGCAGACCTACATACAAGACTGAGTGTCCAGACATGATTTTAGGGTCCAAACCATTTCAGATGCAATGGCAACTGGCACGGCAGTGCGCCCCAGCCAAAGATGGCCTTTGTAAACCAGTGGAATGATGCAATATACTACTACACATGAGCAAGACTGCAAGCTTCATGACATCTTGGTGACCAACCAGCCTAGCATAGCTGACATGGAGGCGTCAAACCGCCGCAGGTCATTTGGCAGAACCCCTTGGCTGATGCAGGTTTTCAAAGCTATGGGATGGATCTGCTTCCCCTGATAAAGTTCTTTGACGGCAGCATCAGCTACCTGTGTGACATCGTCCCACACATGTATGTCCAGGTTCATAGTTATCAGTGTCTTGGCCATTTTTTGTCGTACAAGCTGATTTTTGGGGGGTTTGAAGCTTTCAAGATACAGTTCTGAGGACAGTCTAGTCCAAGAGGGTCGTCCCATTTCCTCAGCAACAAAGTCTAGGAAGACGTCTATAGGTTCTCTGAAGACTGCCAGAGCCTTCAGCCTGGCCTGCTCCTTCTCCAAGGTCCCAATTCTGTCATCCATGGAGATTGCAAGTGCCAAATGGTCATCCAGGACAGACAGAAACGCAGTCTCCGCATCACAGGTGGCAGACATCACCTGTTGGAGCACCTTGACTGCTTGGTCTGCACTGGGACTGGTCATCTCGTAGTACTCAGCAACTTAGTTTACCGAGTCCCCCACAACTTGTAAGTTCAGCAGCTTCTCTTTGTATGCACGCTCCTTGCTGCCTGCGGTCAGCCAGCGCGGCTGATTCTGGTGCCTGCTTGCTGAGTGTAATACTGCAAAACACGCCAAGCAAATATATATATTTGCGTGTGGTTGTATACTACCTGACAAGCCGGAGCTTTCCAAAAGCAGCTGTCTGTCACCAGATTATGTCACGGCAACACAGATCTGCACTAATTCCTGTACAGCCATACAAAGCTGCAAGTTGTAACGGGAGGGTAGACAACCTCCTGATCAGTGTTGTCACCATTAATAAGTCCAGGGGTTAATTAAGGGTTAATTAAGTTATTAAGTTAAGGTTAATAACCCGCCACCGATTTCGGCCTTAAGAAGTCTTAACAACCCAAAGTAGTTGCGTAAACAGCGTTAAACGCATTGCCGGCGACGGCATGATGTTTGTTTATCACACATGAAGCCCTGAGCACAGTATGAATGAGTCCGCACTGCCAAAAGGCAGCGGTTTGTCGGTTTCAGTTGATCTGACTGATGATGATCCACCTAACGGCGCTGAGCTCAGCGCTCCTTCTGCCAAGAAAGCAAGGCTAGTATATCAGCAGCCGAGTTCTTCTGGCAGCAGCGCGACCGGCAGACCACATGGCACCTTATGGGCTTTCTTCACAAAAAGTGCTTCAAAGCAAAACAAGTCCCACTACAGCGCATTTTGCGACGCATGCACTCAATCCACTGTGCAGCTTTGTGACAACCAGGAATGCAGTGCAACTTGTGGAGCTCCTGTATCTGCGCTTCTTTCCTGGGGAGGCAGATGCAGAGGCACAAGCACAGGCAAAAGGAGAACCAGGCATTGCTGACCAATTCATGGCATACATCAGCCCCTCTGAGCAGTATTTTTGGATCAGCTTTGCTGCCATTGTTAGATGATGACACAGTCGACCAGTTCTAGGCAGGAAATTTGACATGCATTGCGCCTGATTTTGTTCGGTCACATTAGCCTCATCAATGTTTCCTTCTACACTCTATGTTGTTGACCTGCATGCCTGACATGTGACGTGTTGAACCATACTTCTCAAAGTTGTGTCATCTAGCGTTGTCGAACTGTACATGCCA
>JAABUK010011021.1_pt1 | contig 11892 bp, 11 predicted proteins | sample 5559141 | NCBI WGS metagenome assembly JAABUK01 (sample SAMN10711869, study PRJNA513367) | rock metagenome | isolation source: Antarctica rocks | place: Antarctica: Victoria Land, Pudding Butte nord | collected 2016-01-03 | reverse complement strand
GATTCCGCTGCTCCGTCCGGCCCGCCGCCGCGATCACCTCGTCGACCAGCTCAGGCGGGAAGACCCGCGTCAGCACACCCACAGACACCAGGTCCGACAGGCGACGATCCGAGACCGGCTTCTTCCAGCACGAGGCATACCGCCAAAACTACACCCGGGTAAGCCTAACTGAACGGTATTGGTCCTAGGGGCGCTCGTGCGGACCTGCTCGAAGCTCCTCCGCGCGTAGGAGGGCGCCGTAGACGTGGAGCGGCCGACGCAGCAGCTCGGCGAGGTCGGCTGGGCTCTTGCTGCCGCCGCGGAACCCGTACCTGCCCCGACGTTCACAACCGTCCGGGCATCGCCGAGCGCAGCCCAGATCTGAGCAGCGATGCGCGGTTCGGTCCGGCGGGTGGCGGTGTAGGTGGTCCCGATAGTGTCGTACAACTGCGCGCTCGACATCGACACTCCCCTTTGCCCAGTTAGCAGCATGGTCGCAGAACGCCGCCTCGTCGAGCCGACCGTGACCACTCGCGGTCTTACGCTTGTCTCTGCGTCCGGCTATTCTTCGGCGTTAGCATGACGGGGAGCAGCCCCTGTGTAGCGCAGCGTCTTCACGTTCGGGAAGGTCGCACTTCCCGGCGGTGTCGCACCGACGCGTCAGGCAGCTTTCGCACGGGTCCGCGAGGTCGTCAGGCAGAACGGGTGGCCGGCCGGGTCCGTAAGCACCCGAAGCGTGTCACTGCATGGCTGCTCCGCCGGCTTGCAGGCCCCCATCTGCAGCAACGCGGCCTCCGCCAGGTCGAGGTCGTCCACCTCGAAGTTAAGGTGCGCCCGGTGGGGATTTTGCTGCCCTGGCCACTTCGGCCTGTGGTAGTCCGCCACCCGCTGGAACCCAAGGACCAGACCATCGAGGCCTCGCAGACCCGCAAAGTCGTTGTTCGAGCCGTCCACGTCCGAAAGGCCCGTGGTCTTCGCGTAGAACGCTGCCAGCGCTAGAGGGTCTGCGCAGTCAAGCGTGACGGTCGCACAGGGTCATGAGGGCAGGTCCGGTCTTCACGTCCCGACCCTACGGCGCCGCCGGGATTGCCAGCGACAGCGAATATCGCCGCCTTCTCGCTTGGTCGGGGATGCCGCGCCTGCAGGGCTGCTCGTGTCCTACTTATGTCACGGTTTGCGTTGGTTAGCCGAGCCGGGAACAGGCCAGAGCATCCGGACCCTGTCTTGGTCCTCGAGCGGCCTCCGGAGCGAGGCCCAGCACCGTCGGTCGTGATCTTGGCTGACGGCACACCTACCGACACCGGCTCCTCGTGCCGGTGACCGTCCAGAGTGGTCACGACGTGGTCGTGGACCAAGCGACGCGGCCGAGTACGGCGGCGTCGCGCAGCCCCCGCCACACAAGACCCGCCTCGGCACACCCGGCGTCACGCAGCGCCTGGAGGTGCCAGTCAACAGCCAGAACGGACTCGGTGTGCGAGGCGTCGCGGTGTCGGAAGCGTTCGTCCCGTTCGGCGGTAGGGCCTGCCAGCACCGGGTCCAGGCGCAGTTCCTCCCACCACTGCGACCACGTAGGCACGCGACCGGCGGCCCGCAGCTCCGCGCTGCGGTCCTCGGTGATCCGCTGGAGTTCCCCCGCCAGCGACGGGAGCCCCGGGTCCGGGATGGTCTCGGTGTTCACCAGCACACCTCCGGGCCTGAGCAGGCTCGTGGCTTCGGCGTAGACGCCGGCCACCCGCTCGGGGGTCAGCCAGTGCAGGGCAGTGGCAGTAAGCACGGCGTCGATGCTGCCGCCAGGCTCACCCAGCTGTTCGAGCCAGCCGGGGGTGGCCAGGTCGGCGGAGCACACCCGCACGCGGGGGTCGCCGGCGAAGGTGCCGCGGGCGATGGCGAGCAGGGCGGCGTCGACGTCCAGCACCACCGACGTCGCCGCCGGGAAGCGCGCGAGCACTCGGCGGGTGATCGAGCCGGTACCGCCGGCCAAGTCCACCAGACGACGGGCTACGGCGGCACCGACGCCGAGAGCCTGGACAGCACCCGCGGTGCACGGCCGCACGCGGCCTCCACGGCGTCCAGCACAGCGGTGAACCGCTCCTCACGGTCGGGCAGGTAGGCCTGCTGCTGGGCGTCCCACCGCTGCTGCCAGTCGGTCCAGTCCATCTCGGCTCCCCTGCCTTGTAATCGGCACTACTAATTCTGCGCCTTACCCTAGGATGAGAGAGGTAATATGCACAAGTGGATTACACCGGTTACGCGCAGCGGGCCGTGGATCTCGTCAACGCCGACCTCAGGACAACCGAGGACCTGGTTGCCCACCTCGAACACCATCTGTGGCTGGCCGAGCAGGTCACGTCCTCGGACCTGGCCCCACTGCGGGCGATGCAGGCGGAGCTTGCCAGCTTGGTCGACGCCTCCGCCGCTGGGCAGGGCCCGGCCGCGGTGGCTGTGCTCAACGACCTGCTCGCCCGGCACCCCGTGCGCCCCCGGGTGTCCGGGCACGACGCGAGCAGCTGGCACCTGCATGTCAACGACGCCGGAGCATCCGCCTCGGAGACCCTGACCAGCGAGGCGCTGCTCGGGCTCGTCCTGCTGGTCACTGAGGTGGGAGCCACCCGGCTCGGGCGCTGCGCGAGCACCACCTGCCAACGCGCGTTCGTCGACACCTCCGCCAACAACTCGCGACGCTTCTGCAGCAGCCGTTGCTCGACCCGCGAGAACGTCGCCGCTCTGCGCCGACGCCGTGCCAGCGCCTGACGGAGCCCGAGCCAATGCCCTTCCTCGGCCAAGTCGTCGAGGGCCTGCGGCCCCGCGGCCGGAGCGATTACTGGAAGACTTTTCGTGGTAGAGCGTCGTGATCCGGCCCCGCGAGTGCCAGTGCCGCTAACGCTCTGGTGGCGCTGGGAGCGCCTGCGCGGCGGCCGCCAGGGTTCTGGTGCAGACCTCGGGGTCGGCCTTGCTCCTACGCTCGCGGCGTGCCATCTATCCGAGCCGCGAGGGTGGCACTGGTGGATCCACGTGCGAGCCTCTGGTGCCAGCGCGACTTCCGCCTGCTGTGGCTAGGCGAGACGACCAGCACAGTCGGCACCAACATCTCCCGGGTCGCTCTCCCGCTCGTCGCCGTCGTGACAGTGCATGCCAGCACCGTGCAGGTCGGGGCGCTGACCGCCGCGACGTGGCTGGTCGTGGGGCTCCCTGCCGGCGCGTGGGTCGACCGTCTCCCGCGGCGGCTGGTGATGCTGGTCTGTGACGTGGCGTCCCTGCTCGCGCTGCTCAGCGTGCCGCTGACCGCGTGGATCGGCGTCCTGACCTACCGGCACCTGCTGGCTGTCGCACTGCTGACAGGAACGGCGAGCGTGTTTTTCACCACCGCCTACAGCGTGTACGTCCCGAGCATCGTCACCCCTGGGCGGGTGAGAGAAGCCAACGCCAAGCTGCAAGGCAGCGAGGCGGTCGCGCAGGTCGCCGGCCCCGGCCTGGCGGGCCTGCTTGCCCAGGTGGCCGGGGCCGTCACCGGGCTGGTGGCCGACGCACTGAGCTTCCTAGTCTCGGCCGTGTGCCTACTCAGCATCGGCCACCAGGAGAAGGCAGCGGCCATCATGGGCACCACTCGGCTGCGGCAGGAGATCGCGACCGGGGTGCGCCTGGTCGTCGCGGACCCCTACCTCCGTGTGCTCGCGGTGTTCGGGGCGTTGACCAACCTGACGTTGGTCGGCTACCAGTCGATCCTGGTCGTGTTTCTGGTCCGCGACGTCGGCGTGAGCCCGGCGGGTGTCGGTGCGCTGCTGGCCGTGATGAGCGCGGGAGGTGTGCTCGGGGCGAGCATCGCTGGTGCCCTGGTTCGCCGCTTCGGCAGCGCCCGCGCGCTGCTGCTCAGCGCCCTGTGTACCGCGCCGTTTGGGTTGCTCATCCCGCTGACGGCTCCCGGGCCGCGGTTGGCTCTGGTGGCGATCGGTGGCTTCGTCGTGGGTTGCGGCGTGGTCAGCGGCAACGTGCTCAAAGACAGTTGGCGGCAGCTCTGCTGCCCCCGGCACCTGCTCGGCCGCGTCCTGGTCAGCATGCAGGTCCTCAACTACGGGGCGATTCCTGCCGGGGCGCTGCTGGCGGGCACGCTCGGCAACACGATCGGCCTTCGACCCGCCCTGTGGGTGCTCACCTCGGGACTTGCCCTTGCAACCCTGACGCTGCTCCGTAGGCCCCTGATCGGCAACCGCGCACTTCCCCGCTCCTTGGCGCCCGACCAGCCCTGATAACGCGGTGGACGACCAGCTAGCGGTCGCCGGCGTAGGTCAGCCATCAACTCCCGGTGGCGGCGTTCCACTTCTCGGCGCCAGTCAGGTGCAGGCCGAGCAGATCGGCGAGCACGCCTTCGGGCAGGTGCTCGGCAAGGTGAAGCAGGGCAATGTTGCGGGCCGTGCGGTGCTCCAGGCCGAGCCGGCGTAGCCGCTTGGCGAGAGTGGCCGGGTGTGCTGAGCGGCCTTGCGGCGCTCGCTGCGGGCGCGGTCGACCTCGTCTGCAGCGTCGAAGAAGGTCTGCAGCTCGGCGCGGGTGAACGGCCGGACTGATGACCGGCCCTCGAACGCCGAGGTGCGGGTGGCGGTGTCCACTCATGGCAGATCTGCACCGGATGAGTGCCGAAGCGGTCCTGGCACTGCTGCGCCCAGCCGTACCGGGCGTCGACGAGGTAGTGGCAGAACATCCCTAGCGCGTTCTGGTCGTGGCGCAGCGTCGAGTGCGCACGCGGCCGCCCTGGCGATGTCAACTCCATGTGGCCCCACTGTGACCGGTGGGACCAAATCAACCTGACACGGCCATGCCCGGCCTACTCGGGGCGATGCCCCGAGGTTGTCTGAGCGGTGTCCTGTTGCGCGCCGTGCAGGAGAGGGGGCCAGGTCAAAGACGTCCAGCCGGCCCGACATACGGTCTTCCGGTTAGCTGGCGCCGGCGTCGGCGTTGGGGCCTGGTCGTCGGCTGTTCTTGACCCGCTACATGTCGCGATCGGCGCGTTGCCAGGCGTCAGTCAGGCCGTCGGCGCTCTCCCGGGTGGCGGCCCCAACCGAGGCGGGCACGTCGGCCCGGTCGAACCGGGCTTGCAGCCGGTCCCGTTCATATTTGACTGCGTCGGCGTCGGTCTCCACGGCCAGGACCGCGAACTCATCGCCGCCCAGGCGGGCCAGGACGTCGGTGCTGCGGAACGCCTCCCGCAGGACCTGCGCGGCCTGCCGCAGCAGGGTGTCCCCGGCCGTGCCCGCCCCGGTCCTTGACGGCCTTGAGCCCGTCCAGGTCGACTATCAGGACGCTGGCGAGCGAGCCGTACCGCCGGCATCGTTGCTCTTCCCGGTCCAGCAGCAGCTGCCAGCCGCGACGGTTCGCCAGGCCGGTCAGCCGCTCGAGTAGCGCGTCGGCTTCCGCCCGCTCGGCCCGGCGGTGCGCCTGGTCGAACCGCAGGTCGGTGGCGAACACAGTGGAAGCAACCGGGCTTGCAGCTCCACTTGCGGCAACCGGACGACGACCTGGGCGGGCTGCGGGTCGAGGTCCACCGCGCACACGGTGCCGAACAGCGAGGTGCCGTCCACGCTCAGCGGCACGCTGAGGTAGGCCTAACCTGCCACCTTCGGGCCAGCGCAAGGTCGCGGTTGGCCGGCACGGCCCGGACGTCCGGCGCGATCCGCGGCGCCCCTTCCTCGACCCTCCGTCGGCACAACGTGTCCGGCCCACGCCAGCTGCTGACCGGCCCCGGCAGAAACACCGGTGCCGGTGTACAGCACCACGTAGGTACCGCCGGGTCAGCCGGGTGACGGCCCACCAGCGGAACCCAAGCTCGGCACGGAGCTGCCCCAGCACCGCCCGGGCAGTCGCGGCGGGGGACGCGAACGCCGCGGCGAGATCCCAGGGAACGCCCGTCCGGCCCCGGGCTTGCAGCCCGGGACGGCTTGCGGTGCTGTCCATCGCGGTGTCCTACCGCGGGAACACGCACCCTCGCCGCTCTGCCCGGGTGAATCATAGCGGCCCGCTGCCGGCTGCTTGGGCTTACCGGGTCACAGGCAGGCTGGCGCCCAGTTGGTGGACATCAGCCCGCTGGGCGCCTGACGGGAGCACCCGCAGCACGGGTCTGGCCGTTGGGGGCGAGCTCACCGCCCGCGCGCAACCGGCTGTGCCGGCGACCGTAGAGGAAGTACACCAGCAGCCCTACGGCCATCCACACGGCAAAGCGGAACCAGGTAAGAGCAGGCAAGTTGAGCATGAGGTAGAAGGAGACGAGGACGGACAGGACTGGGACAAACGGCACGAGCGGACACCGGAACGCCCGGTGCAGCTCAGGACGGCGGCGGCGCAGGACGACGACCCCAGCGGCGACGACGATGAAGGCAAAGAGCGTCCCGATGTTCACGAGCTCGGCGAGAGCAGTGAGGGGGATGAGCGCGGCGATCACAGCGACCACCACCCCGGTGAACAGCGACGTGCGGTACGGCGTACCGAAGCGCTCGGAGACCACCGAGAACGCCGGCGGGAGGAGATGGTCGCGACTCATGGCGAAGAAGACGCGGGACTGCCCGAGGAGAAGGACCAGCATCACCGTCGTCAGCCCGATGAGCGCCCCGACAGAGACGACGGTGGCGATCGCGTTCTGACCAACAGAACGGAACGCCGCTGCGAGCGGGGCATCAACACTGATTTTCGTGTACTTCACCATCCCCGTCACGACGAGGGAAACCGCGACGTAAAGGACGGTACAGATCCCCAGGGAAGCGAAGATGCCGATCGGGAGGTCACGCTGAGGCTTCTTCGTCTCCTCCGCAGCAGTAGCCACGATGTCGAAACCGATGAAGGCAAAGAAGACCAGAGCAGCAGCCGAGAAAATACCAGCGACACCAAAAGCACCAGGGGAGAACCCGAAGTCCTGGAGCAGGGACGGCGTCGCAGTTGCACCCTTGGCCGTCGCGGAGCCAGAGGGCGGGATGAACGGGGAGAGGTTCGACGCCTTCACGTAGAACAGCCCGGCGACGATCACGAGGAGGACGATCGCGACCTTCACCACGACAGCGACCAAGTTGAACTGGGCAGAGACCTTGATCCCGAGACAGATCAGGCCCGTCAACAGGAGCACCACGGCCGCCGCCACCAAGTTATGGCCCTCGCCGTACACCGACGGAGGCAGGGTGATTCCGGCTTCCTTCAGAACGTCGGCGAAGTACGACGACCACCCGACCGCAACAGTTGAAGCACCAAGGGCCAGCTCCAGGATCAGGTCCCACCCGATGATCCACGCCACCATCTCCCCGAGACTCGCATAGGAGAACGTGTACGCAGAACCAGCGACAGGCACGGTCGAGGCGAACTCCGCGTAGCAAAGTGCTGCCAGAGCGCACCCGAAGGCCGCGAAGATGAACGACAGGGAGACCGCAGGACCAGCCTGGACACCAGCAGCCTTCCCCGTCAGGACGAAGATGCCGGTACCGATCACGACACCGACACCGAACACGGTCAGCTGTACCGCACCGAGAGAACGTCGAAGTGTGCGCCCCGGCTCCTCGGTGTCAGCAATCGACTGCTCGACGGTCTTCGTACGGAGAAGATCCACCACACACCTCCAGGACGCCCGGGTGGCCGGGCACGGTCACAACGTTCCAGCAAACTCCCCCAGATCCGTCGCAGCGTCGCACAGCGAAGCGACGAAGCGCACGCACGTGAGCCACCCGTCCGTCACAGCGCAGCCACCCGGATCATGCGGTTGGAAGGCGCATGGGCGGTTCGCGTCGTCGAGCGGAGCATCCCCTGGTTCAGCTGGCCCACACGATCGTGTGGCGCGCTTGCATCGGAGCTCGCAGCCAGCCGCGTCCGGGTTCGTTCAGGCGCTGACCGGTCGCGGTGGCGGCCGTGCCCACGATCGGTCGGGAGGTGTGCTCACCTACTCTGGTTCTGTGAACGACCAGACCCGCAGAGGGACGCTGTACGGCGCGGCTGCCTACGCGCTGTGGGGACTGTTCCCGCTGTTCTGGCCGCTGCTGGACCCCGCGTCGGCGCTGGAGGTCCTGGCTCATCGGGTGCTCTGGTCGCTGCTGGTCGTCGGCGCCCTGCTGCAGGCGGGGCGCACCTGGGCCCGTGTGCGCGTCACGCGCACCCAGTTCCTGCGGCTGTCGGTCGCGTCCGTGCTGTTGGCCGTCAACTGGGGCACCTACATCTACGGCGTGGACAGCGGCCAGGTGGTCGAGACCTCGCTGGGCTACTTCGTCAACCCGCTGGTCAGCGTCGGTCTTGGGGTGCTGGTGCTGGGCGAGCGCCTGCGGGCCGCACAGAAGCTGGCGATCGGTGTCGCTGCGCTGGCCGTCGTCGTGCTGTCGGTCGCTAGCGGGCAACCGCCGTGGCTGGCCCTGGTGCTGGCGTTCTCCTTCGGCTGCTACGGACTGCTCAAGAAGCAGGCGGGCGTCGGGGCGGTCGCCAGCCTGGCGGTCGAGACCGCGGTGCTCAGCCCGCTGGCAGTCGCCTACGTCGTGGTCATTGGGATCACCGGGGCGAGCACATTCAGCAGTCACGGCGTCGGCCACGCGAGCCTGCTGGCCACCGCCGGCCTGGTGACCGCCATCCCGCTGCTGGCCTTCGGCGCGGCCGCCACCCGGGTGCCGCTGACCACGCTCGGCGTCCTGCAGTACCTCGCCCCCACCATCCAGCTCATCATCGGCACGGTATTGCGGCACGAACCGTTCGGCCCCGCCCGGATGGCCGGCTTCGCCCTGGTGTGGGTCGCCCTGGTGGTGTTCACCATCGACCTGGTGCGCCAACGCCGTCCGGTGGCCACCACCCAGCCCGAGCTCGCACCGGTCTAGACCCAATACCGTTCAGTTAGGCTTACACGGGTGTAGTTTGGCGGTATGCCTCGTGCTGGGTGGAAGAAGCCGGTCTCGGATCGTCGCCTGTCGGACCTGGTGTCTGTGGGTGTGCTGACGCGGGTCTTCCCGCCTGAGCTGGTCGATGAGGTGATCGCGGCGGCGGGCCGGACGGAGCAGCGGAATCGGTCGTTGCCGGCGCGGGTGATGGCCTATTTTGCGATCGGGATGGCGATGCATTCCGAGGGCTCGTATGAGGACGTGCTGAGTCAGCTGACCGACGGCCTGGCGTGGTCCTCGGGGTGGGCGCAGAACTACAGTCCGCCGTCGAAGTCGGCGATCTTCCAGGCCCGGCAGAGGTTGGGGCCGGAGCCGATGAAGGCGCTGTTCGAGCGGGTCGCGGTGCCGATCGGTACGCAGTCGACGCCGGGGACGTGGCTGGCTGGCCGTCGGCTCGTCGCGATCGACGGGTTGTGTCTGGACGTGGCTGATACGCCGGAGAACGTGGAGTCCTTCGGCCGGCCTGGGGTGAACAAGGGCGAGCAGGCAGCGTTCCCGCAAGCGCGGGTGGTGGCGTTGGCAGAGTGCGGGACGCACGCGATGTTCGCCGCGCAGATCGGCAAGTACACCGAGTCCGAAGCCACCCTGGCGCAGCGGCTCCTTGGGTCGCTGCAGCCCGGGATGCTGCTGCTCGCCGACCGCGGGTTCTTCTCCTTCGCCCTGTGGGGCAAAGCAGCCGGCACCGGGGCCGAGCTGTTGTGGCGGATCCGGACCGACAGCGCCGGCCCCCGCGCCCAGCACGTGCAGGACCTGCCGGATGGTTCCTGGCTGGCGCACCTGAAGAAGTCCACCGACCGCACGAGCAGCCCGCCGATGCTGGTGCGGGTCGTGGACTACACCGTCGACGACGGACGCACCAACCCCGAGACCTACCGGCTGTTCACCACGCTGCTGGATCCCGAACAGGTGCCGGCCACCGAGCTGGCCGCGGCCTATCACCAGCGGTGGGAGATCGAGCTCACCTTCGACGAGCTCAAGACCCACCAACGAGGACCCCGCCTGGTGCTGCGGTCAAAGTCCCCCGAGCTGGTCCAGCAAGAGATTTGGGGTCACCTGTGCTGCCACTACGCGATCCGCACCCTGATGGCCGACGCCGCCCAGCACAGCGGGCACGACCCGGACCGCATCAGCTTCGTCGCCGCCCTGCGCATCGCCCGCCAGTCCATCGCCCCCCGGGGCGCTTTTCCCCCCTGAGGACACCACCGCCTGCCACCGGGTCTGGCAGCACGCGATCGCCAGGCTCCTGCACCGGCTCAACCCGGCCCGCCGACTACGCGCGGCACCCAGGGTCATCAAGCGCAAGATGCCCAAGTGGCACGTCAAACGCCGCCACCACGCCGACTGGCCCCAACCCCAACACCCACCCAACTACCGCGTAGCGTCTAACTGAACGGTATTGGGTCTAGACCCCAGGTCGCCCTCACCCTCCTCGGGCCGACGTTCGCTCCAGCAGCCGAACGGCCGCCGACGCGGACCTGATCGTCAGTGGGACCCTGCCGGCGACAAAGACGAACCTCGGCCGGAAGGCCCCCAACGGCGGGAAGGCCGCGCTCGACCGGGCGACCCTGTTCCAGCTCCTCGGTTACGTCCTGCACGACCACGACCACGACCGGCGCACGCCGCTCACGAGCGTTGCCCTTCTACCAGGCAAGATACGGCACATGAAAGGGCTGGCCGCCGGCCCGGCTCCTACACCGGCTCGCGGACCGGGCGGTCGACCTCCCGGCGCTCCGCGCCACCTAGTCCGGGATGCTCGACACAGGACAAGCCCCAGAGCGAGTCCCGGGGCCGCCGGCGCGCTGATGCGCCCCAACCTCACCTATGCCGTCAAGGAGCACCTGGACACCGAGGTACGCCGCACCAGACGCCCAGCGCCGCCTAAACGTCAGCCGTTCACGGCAGCAGACTCGTGCGGAGCCGGCCCGGCAGCACCGCGCCGGTGGCTCAGCATCTGCTGACGTTCGGGTCCTCATGGCAACCGGCTTAAGTTCGCTTCCTCGTGCCGGATCGCAGCGCCTCACGCGGCGAGCGTTACTGGCCGTAGCGGTGTGGCCGCCGGTCGACGCGCGGTCTGGGCCGGTCAGGGCGCGGGCCGCGGCGTGCAGGCGCAGTTCGCAGCCAACCAGCTGGTCGCTGACGCCGTCGCAGAGCAGGTCGACCGGGCCGGTGGGCAGGCGACCGTGCTGCTGCACGACTACCACCACTACCTCGTGGGGGACCTGCTGCGCCAGCGCTACCCCCGGCTGCTGCTGTCTCACTTCGTGCACATCCCCTGGCCCGGCCCGGACGCCTGGAAGGTCCTGCCCCCGGCCTCTCGGGACGCGGTGCTGCACGGGTTGCTGGGTTGCGACGTGGTGGGGTTTCACACCGCAGCCGACGCCCGGGCGTTCCTGCTGTGCGTACGGGAGCTGCTGGGCCTGCCGATGGACCTGGACGACGGGTCGGTGCGGGTCGGCGGCCGCCTGGTCCAGGCCCGCAGCTACCCGATCAGCATCGACGTCGCCGCGTTGGAGGACGTCGCCGCCGGCCCGGAGACCGCCGCGTACCTGGCGCAGCTACCTGCTACCGGTCAGCTACTGCTCCGGGTGGACCGGACCGACCCCAGCAAGAACATCGTCCGGGGGTTCACCGCCTTTGAGTTGATGCTCAGCGAACACCCGGAGCTGCACGGACAGGTGGTCTTTCTGGCGTTGCTGCAACCCAGCCGGCAAGACGTACCGGAGTACGCCAGCCACCTAGTGTCCTGCGCCGGTAGTTCGTTGGAGAAGTCGTGAGAGTGAACTGAGGATCTGTTCAGCGGTCTTGGTCCAGATGAACGGCCTGGGGTTGTTGTTCCAGGCTTTGACCCAGTTGCGGATGTCAGCTTCAAGGGCTTGCACGCTTCGGTGGTCGCTGCGTTGCAGCAGGTCGGCGGTGACGTAGGCGAAGAGCCGCTCGACTTGGTTGATCCAGGACGAGTAGGTCGGGGTGAAATGCATGTGGAATCGGGGATGCGCCTGGAGCCACTTCACGACCGAGGGGCTCTTGTGCGTGC
>JAABUK010011020.1_pt1 | contig 11893 bp, 7 predicted proteins | sample 5559141 | NCBI WGS metagenome assembly JAABUK01 (sample SAMN10711869, study PRJNA513367) | rock metagenome | isolation source: Antarctica rocks | place: Antarctica: Victoria Land, Pudding Butte nord | collected 2016-01-03 | reverse complement strand
CACACCTGGCTGATTATCACTTGCCGTAGAGAATACTTCAGTTTTCTTTGTAGGAATAGTTGTATTGCTTTCTATCAGCCGTGTCATTACCCCGCCCATGGTTTCTATACCAAGGCTAAGGGGCGTAACGTCGAGCAGTAACACATCTTTCACCTCGCCGGTTAATACACCACCTTGTATTGCTGCACCGATTGCTACCACCTCATCGGGGTTTACTCCTTTGCTTGGCTTTCTGTTAAAGAATTTTTCAACTATTTCCTGCACTTTTGGTATACGTGTACTGCCGCCTACCAGTATAACTTCGTTAATGTCATTTGTAGAATAACCTGCATCTTTCAAAGCCTGCTCGCATGGCTTTATACATCTTGAAAACAAGCTGTCGCTAAGCTGCTCAAATTTAGCCCGGCTTAACTTTTTTACGAGGTGTTTGGGCACACCGTCAACAGCAGTAATGTAAGGCAAATTAATTTCTGTCTCAGAAGAAGAGCTTAATTCAACTTTGGCTTTTTCAGCAGCTTCTTTCAGGCGCTGCCAGCTCATAGGATCTTTTCGCAGGTCAACATTTTCATCTTTTTTAAATTCTTCTGCCAGCCAGTCCATTACAACTTTATCAAAGTCATCACCGCCCAGGTGTGTATCACCATTGGTTGACTTCACTTCAAATACACCATCACCTAATTCAAGAATGGAGATATCGAAAGTACCGCCGCCAAGGTCAAAAACTGCAATCTTTTGGTCAGTATGTTTTTTATCTAAACCGTAAGCCAGCGCAGCAGCAGTAGGCTCATTTATAATACGACGTACATTTAAACCTGCAATTTCACCAGCTTCTTTTGTAGCCTGTCTTTGTGCGTCATTAAAATATGCAGGAACGGTTATTACCGCTTCAGATACTTCCTGGCCAAGATAATCTTCTGCAGTTTTTTTCATTTTCTGCAAAATCATTGCGCTTATTTCCTGAGGAGAATATTGGCGGCCATCTATGTCTATACGAACTGAGTCATTGTCTCCTCTTACCACTTTGTAGCTGGCATGGGCAGATTCATCAGTCACCTCATTAAATTTGTGGCCCATGAAGCGTTTAACGCTCATAATAGTTCTGGTAGGGTTGGTAATGGCCTGGCGTTTAGCAGGATCACCTACTTTACGTTCGCCATTATTTAAGAAAGCTACAATACTCGGGGTAGTCCTTCTGCCTTCATCATTAGCTATAACTACCGGCTCGCTACCTTCCATTACGGCTACACAACTATTGGTCGTTCCCAGGTCAATTCCTATAATCTTTGCCATATTTTATTCTTTTGTTATTAGTATTTGTTTAACCGTTAACATTTGTCAATCATTATGCCAAGGCATAGAAGATGAAAAAATGGCAGATATGATTGTGAGATGAGAAATGAGTATCAGTTTTTTTTGAATTGAGATTAAAATCCTAACCTATTTTAGCAGCATTTACTCCTATGCTCGCAATTTGAAACCCTTTTGCTAAACCAGCACCTGCATTTGTTGCTTGTGTCGCGGTTATCTACCACAAGGAGAGAAACAGGTACGGCAGGATTAAAAGATGTCTTTAGATCATCTTTTTAATTTTTATTATTTTGCCGTACGCTTTTTAAGTCAAATTTTCGTAAGAATAATCTTTAATTTATTGATATTGAATATAAATAGGTCTTGGAGTAAATCGAAGTAGTTCCTGCGGGGTGTACAATTGATTCGTACCGGTCTTTGTATCGTTGTGATAGAAGAGTTTAAATCCTGAAAACTGAACGGGTTCCTTGTAAATATAACGCAGGTACGAGGACTGTTTCAATATTTTATCTCCCCATCCGTCCATATCCATCACTACCTGCACTTCAGGTAATTTCTTTATATTTTCATATCCTTTTACCATTCCCTGCGTAAAGCGGTGAACAACTAAAATTTTAGGAGGAAGATTGTTTTTTCTGACGATGTCTGCCAGATAATCAACAGCGGTATTGATGTCATCAGCGTTAAATGTTCCTATTTTTGAGCCGGGAATTTCCCCGTTTTTTAATGAAAATTCAGGGTCAATTCCTAAATGAACGTCCGGCATTTCCAGGTATTTTCCTAATCGAGGCACTTCTTCTTTCACCGTACTGTGCGCCACCTGTATATCTAAAAAAACCAATCCTTTTATTTCTTTTGCCCAGCTTACCATGGTGTCTATCTGGCTATCGGGCATGCGCAGGCGGTACTTACCATCTTTGCCTGCCGATCCCTGGGCTGTGACGGCTATATAATGTAAAGCAGGAATAACAGTCAGAGAAGTATCCGCCGCCTGCCACCTGGCAACCTCACCCTTTAATTTTGCCAGCATTTCTCTTTTGGGCAATTCGCCTAAAATGCCCATTCTTTTAGAATACAAATTGCCATAGAAGGCAACAATTCTATGATAAGGCAATACCGCGCCTGCCAGCGGGTAGGGAGTTTTAACAGGCCACTTACCGGCAGAATCACCGTTGGCAAGGGCGTTTACTAATTTGTCGTAAGCAGCGGTATCTAAAACTTTTGTAACCGGCTCAGTCGCAGCAGATTTTCTTGGGACAATTACATTAACCGGTGTGCTTTCTTCCCCCGAAAGGCCCTGGGTACAACCGGTAAAAAATAACAGTATAGTTAAAAAGGGAAGCAAGAAAAAAGCAATAGGAAAAACCGGCTTTTTCATCAAAGTGCCGGAGTGTTTTAAATTTACTGCTGGGTCGTCCGTATTTATTAAAGTGGTATGCAAGGCAAATATTTTTACTAAAAACGCAAGAAAACAATTATTATTTTAGAATAAATTTTTAGTAAAAGTTTAAAAGAAAAAATAATAATACATGTTATAAGGCTCGCAGAAATTATAAGGCCAGCTATTACCTGTTCGCACCCAATTTTTTCTTAAAAAAATATTTATATTGTCCGCTTTATTTTTCTTCAAGGGATTATCGCGACTTATATGTGGCTTTTTCAGGATTTTTATCTAAGCAATAAAATAGTTCCTTTTTGGGTGAGTGGTTTATTTTGCTTAAAAGCATATTCTATATAATAAATATAAGTTCCTGTGTCAGGAGAAATATTTTTGTATGTTCCATTCCACCCTTTTTGGATATTATTACTGGTAAAAACGACCTGTCCCCAGCGGTTGTAAATACGCATTTTGTAATGCTGAAAGCCGATATTGGTACATTTGGGCAAAGCCCTGAAGACATCGTTTACACCATCATTGTTGGGTGTAAACGCAGAAGGGATATATATTTCACACTCATCACAACCCTGTATAGTTACTTTTATTTCATCTTTCTTAGCGCAGCCATATTCATCGGTCACTTGCACCTTATAAATGCCGGTTTTATCTACAGTTAAACGTGAATTGCGGCTGCCATCCGACCAGAGATATTGGCTGCCGCTGGTCCATCCGGCATTTAATTTTATTTCGGCGGGTGCACAAGTTGTCGTATCGTTTCCCAGGCTAAATTTTTCTATGTTGGAAAAGGAAACGGTAAAGGGCAAAGTATTTACGCAGGTATTATAGGGCAGGCTTATGTTTGCTGTATAGTTGCCCGCAGCATCAGGACCGGCAGGTACAGTGTAAAGCTGTGAAGTGGCATTGGCAATGGGTATTCCCTCTTTGTACCACTGATAAGCAGCAGCAGGATATGTCGGGGCTTTTAGAACAAAGTTACCTGTGCACGGATTGCCTGAAAGAGCTGTAATGGTTTTAAAAGAAAAATCAGCTTTTGGCGCCAATACGAACTTATCCATATAATAATGTCCTCCAGCGCCAGGCATGTTAAATTTTGAAGCACAGTTAGGGCCAATGCCAATGCTTGTAATATTAGTTGGAGGGGTAAACTCAATTGTACCTTGTACCCATTCATATCCCCCTTTTAATATAGTTGAGCCTAATTGTATCCATCCGGAATTGTTTGTTAAACAACCACCGGAATCTTTACTTACAGGAAAGTCAGCACAGTCTTGTAATCCGAAAATAGCAATACTGAACGGGCTTGGAGAAGTATACGGTTGAGAGTAAGAGCCGGACTTAACTTTTCCAAACCCAAAATAAAAACTGAATATGTAAGTTTGCCCTGCATACAAAGGAGAGGCAACACATGCAGTAATGTAAGTTTTAGAGCTTTTTATTTCTTCGCTTGAAGTAGTAGTGTTTAGTTGAATGATTGTTATAAACCCTGAAGAGTCGGGTAAAGGTAAAGGTACTGCAGGGTAATCAGGAAGGTTTGTAAAAAAAGAAGCTGTATCAAAAATGCTCAATGGGCTATTAGATCTACAGTTATAATTGTTATACAGAACCGGACTACTTTCTAAAAAGCTATGCCAGTTGTTCACCGTTATTCCTCCGTAATCAGGTGGGTAGTCAATACGACCACCTTCATAATCAACACTATTGGGATTACATCCTGAATATTGTTCAAATGAATTATTGGGTAATAAGGAAGATGGAAACGAGTCTTTGCAGGCCGGTAATTGTGCTACGCTACTAAATCGTAAACATATAATGAGAAGAAAAAAGGTAAGTGTTTTTTTAAAAAAAGATATAAAAGCCATCCCGGTTAGATAAAAAAGTAAGCTTAGAAAGTTTTTGGTAGTGATTCTGAAGTAGTGCCGTCAGAACATTGGGAAGTAACTCTAAAAGTTCCGGATAAGAAACCAGATTGTATAGTTATCGTTATTTGTGTTCCTGAAGTAGTACCACCAAAGTTAACAACGCTTGGTGTACCGGTTCTATTATAATAACCTCCATAAGAAAATGTTGAAACTCCAGGTACTGAAATCCACTTAAGTGTTAATTGGGAGCCGTTAACTGTAGCTATAAGATTTGTAGGTGCGCCGCAAGTTCCAAATTTATTTGCAGATAATTTAGAAAAAGAATGATTACCGGTTGTTGAAAAAGACGATAACGCTGTTACTAATAACAGGCAGGTTAGATAAATTAATTTTTTCATAAAGAAGGTTTTAATCGTTTTAGAAAATAGGAAAATAAGATGGCTTTTTATTACCTAAATCTACAACTATTATCTCATAAATTATTTTTTTAAAATATCTTTTATTAACTTCTTTTAAAAAGGTTAATATCCATACTTATCACCCCACTTTTCTTTTAAATATTTTCTCAGCTCATTCTCTCTTGCATTATTTCCGGGATCATAAAATTTTGTGTTCATGATTTTATCAGGAAGATATTCCTGGTCAGCAAAATTTCCCTGGTAGGAATGAGCATATTTGTAGCCTTTTCCGTAGTCCATGTTTTTCATCAGATTGGTTGGTGCATTTCGAATATGCAATGGAACAGGCAGATCGCCGTGTTTACTTACAGCAGCCTGGGCAAGATTAATGGCTTCATAAGATGCATTGCTTTTAACCGAAGAAGCGAGGTAAGTGGCGCATTGCGAAAGAATGATGCGGCTTTCGGGATAACCAATTTTATTAACAGCGTCGAAAGCAGCATTTGCTAAAAGCAATGCATTCGGGTTAGCATTGCCAATATCTTCACTTGCAAAGATCAGCATGCGTCTCGCTATAAATTTTACATCTTCTCCGCCTTCTATCATTCGCGCCAGCCAGTAAACTGTGCCATTCGGGTCGCTGCCTCTCATGCTTTTTATAAAGGCCGAAATGATGTCGTAGTGCTGTTCGCCCTGTTTATCGTAGAGTGCTATTTTATTTTGCGCCACCTGCATTACAAGGTCGTTAGTTATTTCAACAAGCACCTCACCCCCGGCCCCTCTCCTTGAGGAGAGGGGAGCATTTTGAACTGTCAGTTCGAAGAGATTGAGGAGCTTTCTTGCATCACCGCCGGAAATGTTTATAAGTGCTTCAGTTTCTTTAAGATCAACAGACAGGGTTTGCAACCATTCGTCTTTGGCTATCACTTCTTTTAATAAAGAAATAAGTTCTTCACTATTTAGTGGCTTAAGCACGTATACCTGGCAACGGCTTAGCAATGCAGCATTTACTTCAAACGAAGGATTTTCTGTTGTGGCGCCGATAAGGGTGATAATTCCTTTTTCAACAGCGCCAAGCAAGGCGTCCTGCTGGCCTTTGTTGAACCGGTGTATTTCATCAATAAATAAAACGGCTTTTTCTTTTTGCCGCGCCTGCTCTATTATTTCTCTTACCTCTTTTACGCCGCTGCTTATAGCGCTTAATTGAAAAAAAGGAACTTGTAAGGTATGAGCAATTATGTTGGCGATGGTCGTTTTGCCTGTTCCCGGCGGTCCCCACAATATCATGGACGGCACAGTTCCATTCTCAATTGCTGTACGCAAAATGCTGCCTTTTCCGGTAAGGTGCTGCTGACCCGCAAGAGCATCGAGGGTTGACGGGCGCACTCTCTCAGCTAAAGGTATATTTGGTGACTTCATACTATAAAGAAACAAAAAAGCACCAAAACAGCATTTTATATAAAAGAAGATTTTATTGAAAAAATTCTTTATTTCTTTTCAGCAGCGCGAATGTCCAAAAGACATGGACAAATAATGCTATTAAATAAAGCAGCATTACAGAGGTGAGAAGCTGGACGTTTTGTATTGTAAAATTTTGTTTACCTCCCTGTCCGAATTGCTTAGCAAATTCTTTTGTTGCCGTAAAATAAGTTTGAGGATTGCGTATAATATTAATGATGGAAGAAATATTGAGAAAACTGAAAAGCACTGCTATAAAACCATTAACCCTGATCCAGTCATACAGGCTATGATTGACAGCTTCCTTTTTCATCAAAACCTTTTTACGAAATTTGTTGCTGAACCAGGTATATAAAACAACGGCAATTATTAAAAACATGGGAAGCCATAAAACGGGTGTGCCGATAAAAACCGGAACAATTACCATTAAAGAAATGGCAATAAAAAAAGCAATGATATTAATAAAAAAAGAAAGAATTTGGTAGATAAGCATTAATTTAGGTATGAGTCACATCAGGAATTAAAATAGTTTTATTATTGCGATACTTAATCCTCCAATAGCCACAGTTGCACTAACTACCCAAACAGTAACTTCTTTGAAGCCTTTTTCAATTTTAGTTTCAAGCTGGGTAATTTTTATTTCCAGTTCTTTAATGTCTTTTTTTGTAGAATAATCGCCTTTATTTATTTCATCACTGACAGAGGTTTTTAGCTCATTTCGTAATTTCTCTTCTGCCAAAGACAGCTCTTTGGCATAGCGCCATGCATCGCTGTCAGAGAGATTAATTTTTTCTCTTAAAAAATCATATACAGTTAATTCAGAAATAAGCATAAGTAAAATTAAAATAAATAGCCTAAAGAATTATTTAATAAAAAAATCAGGTTTTATCAAGCAGCTTTATGTGCAGTTCCTCAAATTGCTTCTGATCAATTGCACTTGGTGCATCAAGCATTACATCGCGGCCACTGTTGTTTTTAGGAAAAGCAATAAAGTCACGAATACTTTCGCTGCCGCCTAATATGGCGCACAACCTGTCGAAGCCAAAAGCAATACCGCCATGCGGAGGCGCGCCATACTCAAAAGCGCCTAACAGAAATCCAAATTTTTGCTGCTGCTCTTCTTTATTCATTCCTAATGCTGCAAACATTTTTTCCTGCAAATCACGCTGGTAAATTCTTATGGAGCCGCCGCCGATTTCATTTCCATTCAGCACCATATCGTACGCGTTTGCCTTAATATTTGCATAAGGATGGTTTAGATAATCTGCTGCATTTTCAATAGCAGGATTGTTATTTATCATCACATCTATCTGGTCAGGTTTGGGAGAAGTAAACGGATGATGCCGTGCAACCCACCGGTTATCTTCTTCCGCATATTCAAACAACGGAAAGTCAAGCACCCATAACAACTTAAATTCAGTCTCCTTTCGTAACCCCAGCCTTTGCCCCATCAGCAGCCGAAGGTCGCTGATAGCTTTTCGGGTTTTTTCTTCTCTTCCGGCTAAAATCAGTATCAATTCGCCTGGTTGTGCATTACAGTATCCGGTAAGTTCTTTTAACTGTTCTTCAGCAAAAAATTTATCAAAGGAGCTTTTAACCGTTCCGTCTGTATTTACTTTTACAAAAGCTAATCCGCCCATTCCTATCTGCGGGCGCTTTACCCATTCTATTAACTCATCCGTTTGCTTGCGCGTATAACCCGCAGCATCCGGAACAGAGATAGCTACTAAAGTTTCGGCATCATCAAATACTTTAAAACGCCCCCCCGCCCCTAAAGGGGAGCTTTTGACAATATTTTGTTTGGAATAGAAAACAGTTGAAGGAACTTTTAAATTGGTTATTTTCATACCGAAACGAATGTCCGGTTTATCATTTCCGTAATTCCACATAGCGTCTTCCCAGGTCATTCTTTCGATCGTTTCGGTGTAGTCAATTCCTTTTACCTGTTTAAAAATTGATTTTATCATTCCTTCAAACATACCAAGAATATCTTCCTGCTCCACGAAAGACATTTCACAGTCTATCTGGGTAAATTCGGGCTGGCGATCTGCGCGCAGGTCTTCGTCTCTGAAGCATTTTACCACCTGGTAGTAACGGTCGTAGCCACTTACCATCAGCAGTTGTTTGAAGGTTTGGGGAGATTGCGGCAGCGCATAAAACTGACCTGCATTCATTCTGGAAGGAACGACAAAATCCCTGGCGCCCTCTGGCGTTGATTTAATTAAAAACGGTGTTTCTATGTCCATAAATCCGTTTTGGTGCAGGTAATCTCTTGCTGCACGGTTAACTGCATATCTAAGCTCAAGATTTCGCTTCAGCAAATTGCGGCGAAGGTCGAGGTAGCGGTATTTCATTCTCAGATCATCGCCGCCGTCTGTATCGTCCTGAATTGTAAAGGGCGGAACGACTGATTTATTCAGTATTTTAAATGCTGACACAGTTACTTCAATATCACCTGTCGGAATATTTGCATTTTTATTGCTTCTTTCATTTACAGTTCCTTTTACCTGCAATACGTATTCGCGGCCTATAGGCTGCTCGTCTAATTGCCGGTTGAGGCTTTCATTAAATAACAATTGGGTGATACCATACCGGTCGCGGAGGTCTATAAAAGTGATGCTGCCAAATTTGCGAATAGTCTGCACCCATCCTGCGAGTGTTACAATTGTGCCTGCATCTGATAATCTGAGTTGTCCGCAGGTTTGGGTTCTGTACATATAATAGGGTTAACCCCCAACCCCCCGAAGGGGAGAAAAGATAAATACAAAAGTGTTTTATCATAGTCGCTGCCGGGAGGAAAATGAAATAATTTTAATAGCGGCAAATATAGTTAAATGAGGCAGAAGGAAACGTTTTGAAACCCCTGCAGTCTTATTATAAAATAATCATTCAAAAAAATAAAAAGCATTTCCGCAAAGAGATTTCTATAAAATAGCAAAAAGCTTTTACGCAATACGTAAAAGTTTGGAAGCTTTACATGCCTGCCATTAAATTAGAAGAATTCATAAGAATCCAGTAAAATCAAGCTAATCTTCTTCACCGTATTCTTCATTTTTACGAAAGCGGGGTAAGCATTTTCCTGATAATTATCCTGTTTAATATGTCGCTGGCGGTCGTGTTAATAAAAAGTTTGCAATCTTTTTTACTGCATCATATAATAATATCTGAAAAGAACTCTTTACTACTGTTCTGCCGAAGGATTTAAATTTTCCTCCTTTTCTTTGTCCTTTTTAAATTCTAACTTTCCGAATTTCCAGGTGAAGTTTATTCCAAAAGACCTGAACGGAATACTGCGAACACTGTTGACAACAAACTGAGGACCGAAAATAGACGTTCGCTGGTCAACGTTTTCTTTAAAAGGATTGTTGGCAGTAAGGGCAAGGCTGCCGTTTTTGTTCCAGAATTGCTTGCGGATGGCAAAACTATACGTAGTAAAAGACGGGTATTTTCCCTGTGCTTCATTGCGGGGAGAATTGAAGTTGCCGAAAAACTCGGCAGCAAGCGTGTTTGAAAACTGGTAGCTCGCATTAAGATTAAACCGGTAATTTAAGCTGGTAGAATTATAACCTTTATCAATAGCATTGATAATATTTCGGTGGAAAAAGAAAAGATTCGTTCTTATGCTCATTTTGCTGATTACACGTAGATCGCTGAAAAGATTAACGCCCACATTTTTTTCGGTGCCGATATTTTGCCGGGTGCTTACGGCAACGTTTGTATATGTGGAATCGCCGATTGTATAAGAAGGATAAAAAACGACGAATGGCTGTATGTCATTTTCGTTTAACCTGTAAAATAAATTTACCATAAACGAACCTGTTTTACCCAAATCCCTGTTATAACCTAATTCGTAGCGCTTTCCTGTCTCGGGAAGAAGATTAGAATTGCCGGCAGTTATATTTTTGGGATCAGTGGTATTTACAAAAGGATTCAAATCGCCATAATCGGGTCTTTCTATTCTTTTGGAGTAACTAAGTTTTATAGTGCCGCCCTTATCGCCTAATTTTTTTGAGAAATATATAGAAGGAACAAATGTGTTATAACCAGGAATTTTCTTTTGAATTACTGCATTTGAATAGAAAGCATTTATTTCAGTTCTTTCATAGCGTTCGCCAATCTTTACATCTAAAAACTTTGCTATTGGAAAACTTAGTTCTGAATAAGCGGCGTATACTTTTTGATGATAATCAAGATTATTCGATAAAAAAGGATCAGCGATATAAGTGTTTGACTGAAGCCTTAAAACATTGGAAGTACTCGAAATATCCATAAAATTTACTTTGCCTCCAACTCCTAAAGTCACGTCTTTATTTATGGGATGTGTATAATCAAGTTTAATTTCGTTCTCTTTTTCCGTGCCCGGGTTATTGCTTTTGGCAGAATAATAAAGTAAATTTTGCGGAAGCAGAAACTGGTTATTATCCGCTGTGTTATGGCTGTTGCCAACAGTTGAATTAAAAGCTATCTCCAGCTCCTGGTTTTCTTTGTTAAATATTCTTTTGTAGTTTAAGCTGGCATCAACGTTATTAAAACGAAAGGCATTATTTATATTATTAACTGAAAGAATATTAGAGATAATGCTGTCGTTGCCTTGCTTATCCATTATATCCTGCGCCTGGTTTGTGTAGCCGTTGCCATCATTGCCAAAATGATTATATGCAAGAGAACCGGAGAAACTGTTTTTTTCTTTAAAAGTCCAGTCAAAACCTATTCCTGTTTGAAAGCCATTTCGCCTGATATCGCTGGCGCCATCTTGGTGCAGCAATATTTTTGTATTGGCTGCGGTATCAGAAGTCAGGCGGTCTGAAGAGGAAGGTGTTTTTGCAGTCAGCCGTGCATTACCGCTAAGAAAAGCATTTACGCCAAACTTTCCTTTGCGGGCATTGAAATTAAAAGAACCGTTCTCAAAACGTGTTCCTGCAGTCAATGACATATTTCCATTATAACCCTGCGCATTATTGGTTTTGAGAATAATATTAATAATGCCTCCTAATCCCTGCGCATCATATTTTGCCCCTGGGTTGGTAATTACTTCTATGCTTTTAATCTGGCTGGCGGGTATGGCCTGAAGAACGTCAGTAATACTGCTGCCAAAGGCAGAAGAAGGTTTGCCGTTAATTAAAAAACGGATGCTTGAGCTGCCTGATAATTCCACATTGCCATCTATGCCTACGGTTACCTGCGGTACTTTTTTTAAAACATCGGCAGCAACGCCCGTTTGCGATGTGAGGTCTCTCTCGGCATTAAAAACCATCTTATCTATTTTGTTCTCAATTATTTTTCCCTGTGCGGTCACTGTCACATTTTGCAGTGTGGCTGCTTTGGCAAATAATGCGATATTCTTTACGTCTATTACTTCATTTTTTTTACTAATCTTCACATTATTAATAGTATAAGGTTTATAACTGATAAATTCTGCAACGAGTGTGTATGTGCCGGCATCAATATTTGTGATGGTAAAATTTCCTGTT
>JAABUK010011019.1_pt1 | contig 11893 bp, 24 predicted proteins | sample 5559141 | NCBI WGS metagenome assembly JAABUK01 (sample SAMN10711869, study PRJNA513367) | rock metagenome | isolation source: Antarctica rocks | place: Antarctica: Victoria Land, Pudding Butte nord | collected 2016-01-03 | reverse complement strand
GGGCGGGCGGGGGATGACCAGCGCCGCGGCGCCGGCGGCGTTGCTGCTGGACGACTGCTGCGGCTGCGTGAAGCGCGGCTGGTCGGGAGCCGACGGCAGCGGCCGCGGCTCCAGCGCAGCGGGCAGCGGCGGCGGCAGGCAGCGCACCCCGTCATCACTCTCGTGGTCCTCTACTGTGTTGAAGCCAGCCTCCAACTGTAGGTCAGGAATCTTTGTTAGACACAGCACAGCAAGGCCACGTGACAGGAAGCAAGTTGCGCGTGGCTGAGAGGCCGCCAACAGGCGGCATAGGTCAGAAGCATTGCCAGCAACCACCTGCTACGTTCGAAGGGCATGCTGCGCAGGTTTGGCATCTGGCTGCTGCGGAGTACACTACAACTGCATTGTCAGGAGCACACAGTGGCGCTGGGGCACCGACATGGTTGCCCCTGATGATGAGACTGTGGGCGCAGAGCAGCTGTCAGTGCCGTGGTGATCCGCGCCTGCTGGAGCTCTGCGTCCAGGGCGTCAAACGCGGCCACGATGTGCCGCCCGCCATGCCGAATCGCGACATGCCCGTCGCCCGCCTCGTGGCCCACGCCCTCTGCTGCGCCCGGCGCCTCCGCCTGCCTTGCGGCCGCCGTGGCCGCTGCTGCCGGGGACCTGCCTGCGGGGTGTTGAGGCTCCGCTCCTGCCCGCGGCTGGCCGGCGGGCGGCGGGTTGCCGGCGGAGGTTTTAGGGTTTTCGGCGGAGTTGCGCAGCACCGGAATCGAGCCGCGAGCCGCAGGGTGCACGGGCACTCGCTCCGCATGGTCAAACGACAAGCCTGTTACCTCCAGCCGGGCGACCTTGTGCGCGCCTGCAACGTGCGCAGAGGCATTCAGCGCATCGTGCCACAATTTGTGTGTGGATGATGTGGGCGGCAACGCCCGGCATCATGAGGTCTGGCAAGGCACAGGGTGGCACTATGCAGAGCCAACTCCCATTTGCAGCTGGCTGCAGCTCTGCATCGCCCAAGGCAGACAGCTCCAAAGCCATTTGCAACATCGCAGCCAGTTCATGGCGCAGTTTGACCCCAGCGGCCTCGACCCTGAACAAACACGCGCCTGACTGCGCCTCCGGCAGCAGATGGCCGGAGAACTCCAAGCGCAGGTAGCGCTGCACACGGCGGTCGGGCCCCAGGCGCAGGCTGTGCGCCAGCCGCCCAGCGCGGCCGCCCGCCAGCGGCACCTCCCCCAGCAGAGCATAACCGGCGGCGTGCGCTGGGTCGGCCCGCGCGTGGCTCAGCCTCACGCGCGCCGGCGTCGCTGCCGCGTCCACAAAGCGCACCTGCAGCGGGGTTCAGGGTCATGGCAGGCCTTGGGGTTAGGGTTTAGGACACCGTGTGTGTTGTATCTCACAGCGGTGTGCAGTGCAGGGACATGACTGCAAACATGGGTTGCATCCATGCCAGCGCTTTCCCTAGAGTGGCTGACAGGGTGTAAGAAACATCATTCGCCATCCACAACAGGCCATGGCGGAGAAAAGTGCACCCGCACAATGACGTCTGTGTGGTGCTGCCGCCGCAGCTGCAGGGTACAGCCGCTCGTCATCTGCCGCCGCTGGCTCCTGCAATGCCAGGCAATGCGGCTCTCGTTTAGAAAGCATTGCTGGCGACTTCTGCACGTCTCCAGCGCCTGTGCATGGCAACCCACCCAAAGTCGAGGAGATGGCGCTGCCTCTAAACTCACACAGCTGATGACCGAGCATTGAGCAGTGGATCAGACCTGGTGGTCCACAGGTTGTCGGGCGCTGCCGGCGCGTCTCTCAGCGCCAGCGCCGCGCCACAGCCCATGCCGCTGGCAGCCACAATCCCCTGCACTGCGTCGCGGCGGCCGCCATCTGCTTGCGCCGCCGCCGCCGCTGTAGACTGCGTAGCCGCCTGCGGAGCCGCCGCTGCTGCCGCTGGCTGCGGCTGCGCTGGGGCGACAGCATGCCTCCTTGCTGTCACTGTCGCTGCCGGGCCGCCGTAGCTGCAAGTTGCACAGGTGTCTGTCTCAGAGGCCGACACATCCAAGGATGCACAATGGTGTGCTTTATGTGCAGCGCAGGCTGCCGTCAGCCGCTCGAGCTCGTGAACCGCTGCTGCAAAGTGTTCGGAGCAGCAAGCCAGGGCAGGTGAAAGAGGCGCATTCACATGCCATCATGAACCCCAGATGGCCACGGTCTTCATCAGCTGCGGAATCCAAAACCCTGCGCACTTTGGGGTGTTGGACGCCCAACCGCCGTGCGAGCGGCGGAAGCCGTGGATGGAGTCCCGCATGGTTGCTCGTGCCGCCTGCAGCGGGTCCTGCCCCGGCGGCTCCGCGATGCTGCTGTTCCACCTGTCGCGGGATGCACCAGCTGTTGAGCCAGGGGCACCGTGACGGCGGGCATGCGACAGTAGCACCAGCAACTGCCCACGATGAGTTGCCCGCGCCGAACAAGTCGGGATGAAGTGTTGACACAGTGGCAAGCTGTGATGCCACAGCTGCAGCGCAGGCTTGGGAGGAGGGGTCCCTATAGCAGGCGCAGCGCGAGGCGCGGGGACGCACTGTGGACGCGATGGCTGTGCGGGGCGGCTGTTGCGGTTTGCGGCGTCAGCCACGGTGCCGGCGTCTACAGCGCTGCCGACTGTGCTGCGCCGCGTCGCAGCAGTCGGCGCCTTTGCCGTTGGGCGCCGCACCTGTCCCGCGTTTTCTTGGTCCGCAGCCGGTGGCGCGGCTCCCTGCGGCACTAGTTTCCCGGCATACTGCGGCGAGAAGCTGGTCAGTGAGACAGTGTGACAGAGGTGTTCACCACGACACTCCAGCAGTTGCTCAACGCCTCACGCCCACTGACTGGTCATATACAACCGCCTGACTCTGCATCGCAGCTGGTTCACTGAGGTTCATGAGTCGCATTTGGCACACAGCATCGTACATCGCGTGCCCGCAACCTGCTTGCTCGTAAAGGCTCACCGAGGCTCGCATGGACCGGCCCTCCCGGCCCGCGGCACCGCGCTGCTCCCCGCGGCGCTGCATACCGTCTCCTTGAGCTGATGGCTGCTGGAAGCTGCGGCCTGTCGCTTTGCTCCGCGCTCCTTGCTGGGCCGCGGGGTCACTTGGTGGATGTGATGACCTGATGCTGAGTTTCACCTCGTGCGCCAGCGCCTGTCACTGCCACCGCAGCAGCCGAGCCGAACACAGTACAGCTTGCTCAGGAGCACCGAGGATTACCCACGCCTACCTGCTAGCGGACGTGATGACCTGCCTGTTGCGTTACTCCGACAGCTCGACTTTCAAATGCCATCACAGCAAGGGAATTGAAATATGAGAGTCCGGCTGATGACTCTGGATGACATGGCAAGGCTCCCCGTCACTGGAACTATACCCCCTGCTTCGCCGAACGTCGCCGAATGCGTCTTTCCCCCCGCTCAAGCCGCGAGCTGCACGCTGTGTGAACCTGGTCGCTGTCAAGCAAGCCGGCCTCGCGCAGTCGATCCTAGGCTCGGACCTTATTCACGTTCTAACGAAAAGGACGTCAACTCGTCCTTTTCGTACAACCTCTGCTTGCAGCCGTCCGTGCAGCATCGAACGCGCCTGCTGGGAAGCATCGTCCGCCAGGGATCGCCAATCTCAGCGGCACCAGGTGATGCCCCTGGTCTGTGCAGAGGCAGTGACAAACAGCCGGCATAGCTCGCGGTACGCACAATCTCGCCCGTCAGCGAGGCGCACAGCAGCACCTACGCGGTTTATCCGGCAACTGCTGACCATCACTGCCCGCTCCTGCGAGCCATGTGGCCCTCGGCGTCCGGACCTAACACCACCAGTACCCTTCCCCTCACACCCATCTCAGTAGCGGTTGTTGTGGTACTCGCAGATCGGACGACCCAGGCCGACGAAACGGCCGCCTGCGACCCGGCACAGCCTGATCCGAACTGCACGCGGCAAGCAGGGTCTGTGCCGCGCCTGCGTGACCGCCGCGGGGGCGCACCGCACCCCAGCACCGCGCCGCACAAGCGGTACCGAGGCACCAGCGGCACCTACAGCGCCAGCAGCCATGTCGACGCCGCTGCAGCGGGCCCGCACCAAGCTGCGGGTTATGTACCGCCTGCAGCAGGCCGCAAGAGACCACCAGGAGCATGGGCTAGAGGAGGGGGAGGAAGCCCGTCCGCCGCCAACGGCGCCCAAATGGAACGTCCGGTACGTCCAGAGCGCCGCTGCCACCAGCGCTATAAGCCCAATTATGGACACATCTGCAGCTCATGTCGCCTGCTGTCGTGAGCAAGCAACATTGTCATGCATTCATGCCGCCCGCTGCAGCCGATGCCAAGCGTGTGAGCTTGCCAACAGGAGCGGAGTGCCGCTTCCGCTGGGCTCATGCGTTGGACTTGCTCGGCTGGACTGAATGCAGCTCCTGAGGATATGTGTGTGCTGCTGCAGAGCGCTGATGAGGAAACCAACCACAATAGTTTGTCGCTGCCGCTGCTGCCGAAGCTGCCGCTCAGCAGCCGCGATGCGCTGTCTGCGTACGAAGACGCTGCTGGTGCGCGCTGTCTTCGGTGCCTCTTGACGTTTTTCAAATGGCATCAATCTCGCTCTTGATCAACCTCTGGTCTTGATCATCCTCTGTACATCAGCATGCAGGTTTCAGAGCAGGATTAGCCCTGCACGCTTGTGGGCCGGGCCCCTGTCGCAGCTGCTCATCAACGAGGTTTCGGCGCAGGCTCGATGCGGCACGGCTCCGCAGACGGGCGGCAGCAGCTGGTGAGCCTGCGCAGCGGCGCCTCGATCCAGCCGCCGGGCTCCAGTACCGGCGCCGCCGCCAAGGGTGAGCTGGTGCCTGCACTTTGCTAAAGAAGTGCCTCTAACCGGTCCGGCCGCTCCGTGCGTCAAAGCTGACGCCCTGGCTCCTGTGCCGCAGGCTGTCGAGGTGAGCTGTGCAACGTGTCGATCGACGAGAAAACTGGTCAAACAACAGCGTTCTACAACCTCCGAGCTGTCGGCGCCTTTTCTGTGACCAAGCGCTGGCATCTGAGCCTGAGATGCTTGCCCCCTGCAGGCGTGCTGTCGCCGATGAAGGACGCCAAGGCCATCTGGGGCCTCCTGTGGAGCAGCTGCATGAACATCCTGCTGGTGGCGGCGCCGCTCGGAGTTGCTGCGCACATGCTGGCCTGGCCCGCCACCCTGCGCTTTGGCCTGGTGCGCTCCGTCTTCGCAGCGCGATTAGGCGCGAAAACACACTGGCGGCAATGCTTGCACGTGCAAGATCGCTTGCAGCATGAACGGGGCTGCCGGGCCTTGGATGCGTGCCAGCAGACCACTCCTCACAAGCTGCTGACAGAGGTCGCAGGGGCGGCCTGGCGGTTGAGAGTCGGGCGCTGGTTCTGTGGTTGCTGCTGACTTGTGCTCCCGCGCCCACCATGCAGAACTTCCTGGCGCTCGTGCCCCTGGCGCTTCTGCTGGGGGAGGTCACGGAAGATCTGGCGCTGCGCTTTGGCGACGTCATCGGCGGCCTGCTGGTGCGCGTTGCCGCCATCTGCGGCCCGACGGCTGACCTGTCGCGGGCCTGCTTTCTGATGTCAACCAGTCGCCGCCGCCGCCGCCGTCCCAGCTCCCGCCTGACCGCTGACCTGTCTCCCTAAACCCTAAAGCCTGATTCCTGCTGTCAAACCAGATACCGCCTCCGGCTCCTGCCGCTACGCTGCAGCACTGCACAAACTGTCAAGCTGCTGCCAACATGTTTCCAACATCCTGCACAGCGACAACAAGCATGGCGCAGGAACACGTGCCAGACATCCACCAGCGTCTTCTGATGCGTTGCAGAACGCGACGTTCGGCAACGTGGTGGAGCTGATCCTGAGCCTGGCGGCGCTGCAAAAGGGACTCTACGACGTGGTGGCGATGTCCCTGGTCGGCTCCGTGCTGTCCAACCTGCTGCTCGTCCTCGGTGCGGCACTTTGAATCTCAACGCCGACACCTGCAAGCGCTGGCGCACTTGCGACGGCGCCGTTGATGGGTCCAAACCCAGGGACCGGGCCTTCAAGCCGCTGTGCTCGACGCGGCAACGCACAGCCCTCGATGACGCCGATGTGCTGCGATTGTGTGTGCAATGCACCAGTTTCCCCCCAGTCGAGCCCTGAGAAACCTTGTCAAAACCCTGCACCAGGCTGCTGCTTCCTGGTGGGCGGCACGCAGTACCATCAGCAGCGCTTCAACGCCGGCACCAACAAGGTGGGGACTGTTACGACTGCTGTGACAAACGGCGCCATGACTGCTGTGCATGGCGCGATGGTGCCAATACGCCAAAGCACCACCCAGCTGGCCCTCGGCTGCTCAGCGCCAGCAGCGCCGACGCCAGCTGCTCTGCTGTGCTGATGCAGCGTCACGGGTTGCTGCGCTCTGGGCTTGTTGCTGGAGCTCCACTTTCGGTAACAGAACTGCAATCGTCCGCGACCGTCAACGCCTCTGCTTCGCTGCCCTCTGCTGACGTGCTGATGTGGCTCACGCAGGCCATGTGCTCGCTGCTGTTCCTGTCCTGCATCGCGCTGGCTCTGCCGAGCGCGAGCGCGCACCTGTACTCCAGCCGCGAGTTCAGCCACTCCGACCTGCTTCACATCAGCCACGGCACCGCCGTTCTGCTCGTCATCACCTACGGCGCCTTCCTGTACTTCCAGCTGGGCACGCACCGCGACGACGCCGGCCCCTCGGGCGGCGGCGGGGCGGAGTCGTCGGACGATGGCGGCGGCGACGAGGTTCCCAGCCTGTCGCTGGCGGGCGCCGTGCTCCTGCTGACCGTCATCACCGTCGTCGTCGCCTTCTGCTCCGAGTGCGGGGACCGCCTGACCTTGCACGTGTTTGTTCCGGTGTGTCGAGCTGGAGGAGCTGTACACCCGCCGAGTCACTGGAACAGCCTGTCGCTGGCAGGCGCGGTGCTCCTGCTGGCCGTCACTGTCATCGTCGCCTTCTGCGCCGAGTGCAGGGACTGCCCGACGCCCGCAGTCTCTTGTCGATAGTGGCCCTGGGTTGTCACCTGTTGTCACCTGTTGTCACCCTCGGGCGGCAACCCGCCCTTGCTGATGCTGACGATGACGCCCGCCACTCGCGAGTCGTGCACGCGTGCCACGGCGGCGGACCAGAAGTTTCACGAAACAAACGCCTGCCGCTGCCCCGCAGGTTCCTGACGGCTTCCATTGAGGAGGTGTCGGAGCACTCGGGCATTGGGCGTCCCTTCCTGGGACTCAACGTGCTGCCCATTTCCGGCAACGCGTGCGAGCACATTACTGCGGTATTTGTCGCCGCCAAGGACAAGATGGACCTCGCCATCGGCGTCGCTCTCGGCTCCAGCATACAGGTAGGGTTTAGGGTTTAGGGTTTAGGGTCAACTCCGGGTTCAAGTGCGGAATAGCTTCATGCAGGGTGTCTTTTCAAGACACCCTGGGAGATCCGTCGGGGCGGCGGCGGCTTTCGCGCACAGCTCTGACCGGAGGATCGCTGGAGCTGCTGCAACGTGTGCAGCGCTACGCAAGCGCAACATGAAGCTGTCTCCAAATCAACCCGTGCCCCTCTGCAGATCGCCATCTTCGTGCTGCCGACGGTGGTGCTGGCGGGCTGGGTGACAGGTGCGACTTTTGCTCAATGGCAAACTCCATTTGATTTTTTTGAACGTTCCTCACAGTGCCACAAACGATTGGTCCTCACATTGTCAAGGATGCTGCTGGCACGCGTCTGCTTGTCTCACCAGTATGTGCTGGATTATAGGCAAGACGTTCACGCTGGACCTGGACCCTCTGTCCGTCGTCATCCTCACCCTCTCAGGTGAGCACTTCTAACTACATCGTGCCCCTGCTGTGCCCCCGCTCGCCGTGATAAACCAGGCAGCGACAGCAAGCCATGTGCAAGGCTGTTGTCTGTGCCCTGTGCGGCGTGCAAGCAGCCTCTCATGTACTGGTGCGCGCACCTGACCTGTCGGTCTTCTGCCGCACAGTCATCCACGCCAACTTCGTGTCCTCCGATGGCTCCTCCAACTGGCTGCTGGGGCTGCAGCTCGTGGGCACCTACGTCCTCATCTCCCTTCTGTGCGCAGTCTCTCCCCATCTCCTGATCTCGATTCGCCAGGGTGCACCTGCAATTTGTCGTTGTTGCCGCCGCGTTCCGCCGGCGTTTGTGCTCCGCGCCTGGCCGCGGTCCGACAGCAAGCAGACAGGATGCCAGAAGATGCCGACTGAGCTGCTCCGTCTGGCGCATTGCAGGTACTTCTTCCGCTCTTCATAGGCGAGCCCAGGCCCAATCACACAGTGCGACGAAAGCCACGTCAAACGTCCGAAGACGAGATGCAGAAACGCAAGATTTCTACGATGAAGTATCCTCGTGTTTCGTCCGTGAGGTCTGTTCCGAAGAATGAAGTCTACTTGGTTTAGCTTGAAACATGATCGCCTTTTGCAAACAGCGCAGCTGACCCGCAGCTGCTCCGCACAGGTTCTCAGTCAAGTCGTCACAAAAATCTCTTTTGGAAGATTTTGATCTCTCAAATGTGAGTAATAAATAAATTAGTGATAATGTTTCAAAACGCGCTGCTGTCGCCATTTCGTCACACATTCTTCTGCACATCTCAACGTTCACTACGAGAGACTCGCTCGACTCGCCGCAGCCGCTGCGCGCTTCACAATCGGCCCGGCACTCCAGCAGGTGCGACCGCCAATCCTCGAGGCTTCCCCGTCGAGGTGCAGCAAGCCGCCGCCGGCTCGTTCACGTTGCGGCGCCCGGACACTGCCTCTCACAGCGCCTGTGGCCTGTTTGAGCCTCATCAGATGGCGCCTGGCCTGCATCTCTACCGCACCCCGCTCTCGGCGGTTGCTTGCCTACAGTAATCTGTAGGGGAAACTTGGCCCAGCTCCTCCCCAGCGGCCTTCCCCTGCCTTGCTACGGCCAAAGGCCGGTCGCATTCTCGGACCTGTAATGCGCAACCCCATGGCGTTGCCTGTGCAAGTACACGCACGACGATGCCTGTGCCCATCGGCTGCTCCGTCACCGTGCTGACTGTGCATGCGCAAGTGATGATCGGTTCGGCTGCCGACCGCAGGTCCTGGACTCCCTTGCACAGCGCCCTGCGCGTAAGTCGTTTTCAAAGAGAGAGCAAGTCGTCGGGGAGGTGAGCCTGGCTCCCCTAGCGGCTGTCGCGTGTGAGTGTGACCGTGAGTCATGTTGCATGGTGACGCCGTCCTTGAAGCTTCTGTACTTGACGGGCGCGGCCGCGGCGCAGAACGCATCGCCATCCTCGTGCCTGTATTTCTCGCATGTCTGGTCGCGTTCAGGTCCACCGCACTGGCCGTGTGGCGCAAGTATTTTCGTGACGTCGTCATTCCCTGCGAGTGCCACTTGATTACGCACAAGAAGCACGCACAGGGTCCCGTTCCTATCGCTGTAACGTGTTCTGGTTCTATTATGTGCAGGGTCCTCGGCTCCCACGAACCTTGAAAGTCGGTCACCATGGGTGGCGGCGGTCCCGTGGCGGACACGCCTGGCATGCGCACTGATCTCCACGAGGGCAAGACGACATGGTTTGTGATTATGACTGCGCTTGTGGCGGTGAGCAGTCCAACCCACCTCTAAGCTTGTACCCCATGCATCCCGGCATGTCGCCCGCCTGATGTTGCCCATTTTGGCGTGAAATGCATCATGAGATCTTCGGCACGAGCCTGCGATTGGACACCCACACGACTCCGAATCTCGAACACTTCGTTGCCTTCCACCTCCAGGCAAGCGGCGGCCTCATGTTCGGCTACGACAACGGAGTGTCGGGTGGTGTTTCCAACATGAACCCATTCCTGCGCAAATTCTATCCTTCCGTTTTGGCCAAAAAGCTGGCGGGCAACAACGCCAGCCCGTACTGCAAGGTGTGCAGCACGCAGCTCCGACTCATTTGTGATCCTGCATCAATGCTGCGCCTCCAGGCACACACCATGCAGCCCTCATGTGCGACATACCGTGGGGTGGCTGGAAGTTGCCGACGAGCTGTGTCCGTTCCTGCAACAGTTTGACGACCAGAAGCTGCAGACCTTCACGTCGTGCCTGTTTCTCGCCGGCCTGGTGGCCTCTTTCCCGGCGGCGTGGGTCACCACCAAGAAGGGCCGCAAGGTCTCCATGGTGCGTCATTGCGTGCCTGTTTATGATATTTTTTGATATTTCCTGAAATAAATGAAAAGAAAAGAAATGAAATGCTGCGCAGGCTCTGCTGTCGAGATGTACAGAGCTGTGTCTGTGTCGCAGCAGCAGGCCTTAATGTAAATCTTCAGTAGTGCATCAAGCTGTATCGTCACACACGATGTCACCCACATTTGCGAGGGATGCGCTGAACTCTGCTGCCGTGCTGCACTGCCATAGATCATCTCAGGCGCGAGTTACATGGTGGGGACCATACTGCTGGTCGCCGCGGAGCACATTGCTATGCTGTACCTGGGCCGCGTTATCCTCGGCATCGGCGTCGGCTTTGCCATCCAGGTGCCACAATTAACCCGCTGCAGTATCTCGCACAGATGATGGACGAAGCTCCGCGTCGTTGTCTGTTGGTGTCCTCTCGGCTGCCTTCCCCTGTCCTCTCTTCATCGGCAGCCTCTCGCTCCTGTGCCGTGCCTGGCTAAGACCTCTTGTGCCGTCTCGCGCAGTGCACGACGCTGTACAACTCGGAGATGGCGCCTGCCAAGCTGCGCGGCGCGCTCAACATCCTGTTCCAGCTCATGGTCACCATCGGTGCGCACAATCCCCCGATAGCCTGTCTTGATGCTGCCCCCATACATGTCACCAGCGCGTGGCGGCATGCCCGATGTGCTTTACTCACAGGCTGTGAAAAGCTTCAGCTCGGGCTCGTGGACGAGGTGGAGCGCGCTTGTACCTGCGAACCTCGCGGCTGCAGCCATAATGCCGTTTCAATGTAGCTGATATTCCAGTTCGTGCTCCGCAGGCATCCTCGTCGCGCAGCTGATCAACTACGGCACGCAACACCACGAGTGGGGCTGGCGGGTGTCCCTCAGCATCGCCTTCATTCCGGCTTTCATCCTCTTCTGTGGTAAATGTCGTCCTTCAGGCCGCTGCATTGCGCCCGCCTGCTGCTGCACCTTGCCTGGCCGCCTCCAGCTTCGACCACTCGCACAGCTGCTGCTCTGGCATTTGCAGCGAGCTTTCGTGCATCCCTGAAGGAGAACAAACGTCGTTGTGTCACCTCCCACATTCAACTGCTCCGTCCTCTGTCGTCAGCTCCGTCCTCTGCTGGCTGACAACACACCTGCTTCCTGCTTCCAACAGGCGGCATCCTGCTGCCGGAAACGCCCAATTCCCTGATCGAGCGCGGCCACCTGGACGAGGCGCGCCGCGTGCTGAGGAAGATCCGCGGCACCGAGCGCATCGACATCGAGTGAGTCCATCGCATGCAATGCAGCTGTAGAAAGCTCTTGCATAACTTCCCGCAGCGAACGCACGACGCGCTTGCACAGTGCCTGCAGCATATTTTGGTCAAAAAGCGAAGGTTTCAAAATAAAGAATTGCTTAAATAGTAAAATTTTTATTTTTTCCGTTGTTACAATTAAACGTGTTTACAGTTCACTTTAACAACGGCTTACCGTAAAATTCAAAGTCGCTTCGTGCAAGGTGGTTCGTGCCCTGGACCATAAACCCTTTGAATCTTGCGTGCACCAGGTACGAGGATATCCTGCTGGCCACGCAGCAGGCGGCGGAGGTCGCCGGTACCTCTGTATGGGCGCCCTATCGCGCGCTGATGCGCCGCCAGTACCGCCCGCAGCTCGTCATCACTGTCCTGGTGCGCGCCTTTGTGTACTTCCGATTGCGTGTCTTCTGCACAGCGCGTCTTCCTAGCAGCATCCCCCTGGCCGTCACATGTCACAGACCCTAAACCCTAAACC
>JAABUK010011018.1_pt1 | contig 11893 bp, 1 predicted proteins | sample 5559141 | NCBI WGS metagenome assembly JAABUK01 (sample SAMN10711869, study PRJNA513367) | rock metagenome | isolation source: Antarctica rocks | place: Antarctica: Victoria Land, Pudding Butte nord | collected 2016-01-03 | reverse complement strand
GAATGGCTTAATCAGATTTTAACTAGCTCTTTTTTAAAGTAGGTGCACTCTGATTTTTAATTAAGAATAATAATATATATTAATATTTCAATTCAAAAAATTGAAATTATATTATTATTCTTAGCTAAAAATCAGAGTGCACCCACTTTAAAAAAGAGCTAGTTAAAATCTGATTAAGCCATTCTATAGTCCCAGAAATTAGCTATCTAATAATATTATTTATAGAATCTGAGCTATAATTATTAGCTCTATATAATTAATTAAGCTTTAAGAACTCTTTAGAAATTTAATTAAATATTAGTTTTCAGCTTAATTAGTAATTAATTAATAGATATAAATAGACTATTATATAGAGATTTACTAGCGCTTTCTAATAATGTTATTTATAATATTTTAGCTAGAAAGCTTATTCTGCTATAACTGATTTAAGCCCTTTTTATCTTTTTGATTTTAATGTTCTTAATGCCAAGACTGCAGCAAATTTTCACGCTAAACACAGCAACACTATTTCTAATAAGAAGGGATCATCATTTCAGTGATATAAGAGATAAATTAAGAATCTCTATCTAATATAATTATATTAGATAGATCGTGAATTCTTCATATATTCTTATATAGCATTCTAGTTATATTCTTCGCGATTATATTCTTATTAATAATTATATAGATAATATAATATCTTTCTTTTATTAATCAATCTATTATATTAAGAATCGCATTAAACTCTTTTAATTTTAACAATTCTATCACAAAATCTATAAAGATATTCTTTTAAGATATCTCAGAAATTAAAAGAGATTATAACTCTTCTTTTAAATGCTATCTTCTTATCTTTAATCTCTAATAAACATAATAATTTCTTAAATATCGCTTAACTACTTTTATCAGTCTAGAAAATTAATACGATTTTCAAATTAATTATAATATCTTTAATTTTTCTATATATTCAATCTTTTAATTCTTATAAATCTATTAAATTACTTATATTTATAGATCTTCTAACTTTATAAAAATCATTAATCTATCTCGAAAATAGATTAGATCTTCTCACTTCTTATATAAACTTATCTAATATCTATTATAAATATCTTTAATCTTATTCTATAAAATCTTATAAATCTTTCTCAGATTATAATTATTTCTATTCATCTATTTAATATTCTCATCTAACATGCGAATCTCTTATATAACACACATTATTTTATAGTTCTTCTAAACTTTCTTAGATAATATCTCTAATGTTAATAACGTTTAATATAAATTAGAATCATTCTTTACTTTAGAAATATTCTTCTCTCTTCTTATTAAGATATTAATCTTTTTATTAGTCGCCTCTAATTAATAAATAACTTTAAAGTTGAATTGCGTTAAGAACTTTATTTATTTTATTTATTATCTTATTAACTTCTTTATTAATATAAAATACTTTAGAGTCTTATAATCTATAAGCACTTTAATAATATCTTCTTTAATATTCTATAGCTTAGACTTCTATTTCTTAAAGTATTAAATTATCGTCAATAATTCCTTATTATATATAATATAATTCCTCTCTATCGGGCTTATACTGCTTAAGTAATAAGTAATAAGATATAATTTCTTATTCAATCCTTTCTATAAGAGAATTTCTTTAGTAATATAATCACTCGCATTATATTTCACGTAAATCTTCTTCCTTAAATTAAAATATTGAAGAACTGAATTAAATATTATCAGCTTCTTTAATCTCTTAAATATCTTCATACAGAATTCATTTTATATTAATAAGATATGCTTTCTTAATAAATTATTTAATAATCTTGCGATTTAATCAAAACTCTTATAGAAATGTTAATAATAATTAATAAATTCAAGAAATTGTTATATTATATATATATCTTCTAGTTTAAACATCTCTCACTTCTAAATTATTTTAATTCAAGCTAAATTTAATCGCATTTTATTCACACTTATTAATAGATCTAAGAATTTGATCTCTATAATATAAAAGTTACATTTCTTAATATTCATTTAAAGTTCTACTTTCTTTAAAATCTTTAATATCTTCTTAATATATTATTTATATTCTTCTCGCGTGTTACTAAATATTAGAATGTCATTCTAATATAATATTATAAATCATTTTAACACACTCAAAAACATATCATTTATATATCTCTAATTAATTAAGAACGTTAAGCTTAATTTAAAGAACATCACTAAATAGTAATAGTTTCTATATATTATACTAAATATTATCAAATTGTTATCTCTAATTATAATTATTCTAATATATTAAAACGCTTAATAAACATTTATCTTTATTAGAAACTTCGCGTTAATAAGCTGTCTTAATATCTTATCGATTCTAAGTATTAGATATTCGTTCTTCTTTATAAAAGTGTTCAGATCTTAATAATTCATATAAAATCAAAGCTCTTTATTCAACTTCCGAATTAATAAAATCGGGGATATAAATAACGTATTACTTAATTTAATAAATCTCTTCTTAAGATTCTCTTTAATATATCTCTTAATTATATTAAACTTCATAAAATTTATTTATTAATAGAATTATCTTCTAAATAGTTCGGCGCTCTTCTGCAGTTCTATTTAATAATCATATCAATCTTAATACAGAGAAAGAGTATTCAATATCTTTTTCAAAAAGATATAAGTATATTCTTGAAATTCAGAAGAAATTATCTCTTATAAATCCTCTTTAATCTTCTTATTATTCTTTCTTTACTTCTTAATATTCTTAGAGATAATTATAATGATCTCTATTTTAGATTTCTTAATCAGCTTTTTAAAAGCTATTAAACTTATCATCTTTATATTCTTAGAATTAGAAGAGATTAAGCTTCTATTAAAATTTATATTATCTTTTTATTTTTAAGATTTTTAAGACTTCTTCTTCTTTATAAAAGATATTCTTTTAATTTTAATCTCTTCACATCTTAGAATCTTATATTACGATAAGGAATTAGTAATCGACAGACTAAATAGAAGGCTAAGAAACGGGATCTCACTTACACATAAGTGTCTTATAAAACTACAGTAGACTTATTCTTAATAATTATGATTAACAAGAATAATTGTAAATTAAGACGCTAAGAGAGATGCTTAAGAATGCTTAATAGAAGCACTTAAAAGTAAGTACTTAAGAGTGCTTAAAAGAAGTACTTAAGAGTATAGAGTATAGATTATAATTAATAATTATATAAATGAACGTTTATCTCTTAAATTTATAATCTCTTCTTTCGTAATTAACTTATATTATTAATTGCACTCTATCTTTAATTCTTCTATATAAGAATAGTGATTTCTATTCACAATCTCTTAATATCTAAATCTTATTATAGTTAGACTTAACAATTCTTAATACTTTAATTATCTATCATCGAATATCAGTCACTCTATTATAATAGATCTTACTAATGTGAACATATCACACTCTAAATATAAATAATCTCAGAAAGATATTATTAATATAGATTATATCTCTCTTAAGATTAATATTTCTGACACGTTTTATAAAGATAGAAAAAAGCTTAAAACTTTTTTGACTTAAGTTGATATATATATTCGATTCAATATTTAGAAGCTAAAAATCGCCGAAGTTAAGATGATATTCGCAGTTACTTATTTTAGAGATGAAGTCTTTAATTAATTTGAATCTCATTTAATAAATCATTTAAAGAAGTTCGTGAAGAATAAAAAGATTAAAATTAAGAGAATCTTCTTTAGTTATACTTACTTTAAGAAGTGTATTTAACAGATATATAAGAGAGTGAATGAAGAATGAATAGCTGAATGAGAGATTTAAAAATTTCAATAAATAGACTTAGTAATAAAGTATGTATTTAAGTTTCAGCAGATTATATTATAAATTAAGTGAGATGATGCAGCGCTTATAATAAAATATTATTTAGAACTAAAAGATTTGATTAAGAATGAGCTGACTTGAATTAAGAGATTAGATAAATTAGAGAGTCTAATTAATATATTTATTAAGATAAATAATCGTTTATATAAAAGATAGATGGAAAAAGAATAAAAATAGTCTTAAATATTCACTCTCAGAAAGTATCGCAAGAGAGAATATTAAATCAAATAAGTTCAATATTTTCGAGAAATGAATTTGAATATTATAAATTAAAGAAAGTTTGAAAAGAAATTTAATTAAGATAAACTCTCTTTAGCTTAGCAAGAGAAGTAAATAAAAAAGAACTTATATCTTTATTATAATAAATCTGAATATCGAGTTAACAGTTATCTTAATAAATAATAGTTACACGCGATCTTAAGAAAATTAATAGAATAGAAGATAAACAAATTAGATAATATATAGAATATCAGCTGCCCTAATATTAAGACATTATTATCGAAAACAGTTATTAAACTGCTTAAATAGATTCGCGATAAAAAACTTATAAAATTATTTCACGTCTGCTTATCTTAAACTGTTTATTATAACAATTAATGCGTTATTTATAGATTAGATAAGAATGACTCTGAATAATATTCTAAGAAACTTAGATAGAAGAAAGTGAAATAATTGTTAAGCGCTATCTTTAAGATATCTCAGAAGTGAGTATTAAGCAATCTTAAATATAATAAGAATTATATAAAAATAATTATTAAATTCTAAAAATTAATGTCGTGTATAAATATAAATTGTGAGTTGAAATTATAATATCAGTATAAGATGTATGCACCTGAGAAAACATCTTAAAGAATTAAGTTGAAATTATGATTATAAATATATTATATAAAGAACTGTTTAAATTAAAATTAAGAATAGATTTATTATTATTAGAGTAGTAATCTTTAAGAAGTAATTAATTTATATAAGATTAATATTTTAATTTATCTTGAAGAGATTTAAAGTATAAGTATAACGCAAATTTAAGAATCTAAGAAATTAGAAATAGTAAGAGTGATTTGTAATAAAGAATATCGCATTTCTCACAAATCATATATACACTTTCAGTGCGATAAATCAGAATATTATTTTATGAAAGAAGAATATACTCATTTCAGAAACTATTGATTTGAAGAGTTAAAAAACGGGAAGACTTTTTACGTTAAAGATCTGATAAAGAATCTCTTTTCAGATCTCAAAAATTAGTTGTTACTGATGTTAGTTATGCATAATATATAATCTTATAAAAGTATATTAAATAATAAAAAGTCAAGATTATAATAGACTTTAAAATCACCGAAAATTACATCTCTTCAGTGTATATAACTTGCTTCTGTTTATTTACTCGAAAAAAGAATAAATTCTACCGCTTAATATTAATAGACAAAAGCTTTATTAAGCAAAATTAAGAATAGATTAAAATAGAGACTTATCCGCTCAATTTATTCATATAATAATATATTAAAAAGATGATATTAAATATCGTGGAAATTAAATATAATATAATTTTGAGCATTTTATAATTGAAAGTTCACAACTTAGTAATCAACTAAAAACAGCGGATTATCAGCTTTCTTAACTGTGTCTACAAAACAATCATAGTAACAATATCATTTATTAAAACAGTATGAGTAAAATCTGATGATAAATACTTAATAGAAATAATAAAGAAATCTTTTAAGTATTTATTTAAATATAACGAATTTGAATATTTGTTTATTAAGAATAAAAGTGTATCTGCGTTATCTAAATATTAATTTTAAGATCACGAAATTCCGTTAAAATTTGATAAGAAACTTATATACAGATCTATCTATTCTCTTTTTAAGAAAGAACTTAAGATTTTATGAGAATATCTTAATAAGAATTAAAGAAAAGAGTTTATTTAATTCTCAACTTCATTTATAGAATATTCAGTTCTATTTATTTTAAAATCAAATAAGAAAATGCGTTTATATATTAACTATCGATAATTAAATAATATAATTATAAAAAATTGTTACGCATTATCTCTTATCTTTAAGCTATATAATTATATTTATGAAGCTAAGTGATTTATAACGCTTAATTTACGGGAAGCATACAATCTAATAAGAATAAAAAAAGAAGAGAAATAGAAAATAATATTTCGAACTTATTATAATTATTACGAGTATCTAATCATATTATTTAAATTAATAAATATTCTAATCTTCTTTTAATCTCTAATAAATAATATTCTTAAGAAATATTTAAATCAGTTCTATATTACTTATCTTGACGATATTCTTATATACTCTGAAATTAAAGAATAATATATTGAATATATTTAAAAGATGTTTCGCGCTCTTCAGACAAAAAATCTATAAGTGAAGATCGAGAAATATAAGTTTTATAAGTAAAGTATTAAGTTTCTTAGATTTATTCTGATAATTATGAGAATTTAGATAAATCAATTTAAGATCACAATTATACTTAAATAATTATAATCTATATTAGTGAAGAAATTATAATCATTTCTCAGATTTATTAACTTTTATCAAAGATTTATTATAAGTTACTCAAAAATAACCGCTCTATTAATATAAATAATTAGAAAGAAAGTATTCTTTATTTAAAAAATAGAAGTAGAGTCTTTGTTTCAGAAACTAAAATAGAAGTTTATAATAGTCTTTATTCTCACAATATTTGATTTTAAGAGATAGATTATACTCGAGATAAATATATTAGATTATATTATTAATATATGCATAAGTCAATCTGATAATAAAGAATGATTGAGATTTGTTATCTTCTATTTTAGAAAAATGATTTCTGCGAAACTTAATTATAAGATTTATAATAAGGAACTTCTAGTTATAATTACTATATTCAATAAATAATAAGTATATTTAAAAGAATTTAAATATTCTATAAAAGTTTATATAAATTATAAAAATCTATTATACTTCATTATTATTAAAGTGTTAAATAGATGTTAAATATAATAGTCTGAGCTGTTATTAATATATAACTTTAAGATATTTTATCGAAAAGAAAATAATAATGCTAAAATTGATACTTTAAGCTGTTAAGTAGATTACACTCGAGATATTAAACCCGCTTCACAATTAATTTTACGTGAGAATTCAGACGGGTTTATAATATATAATTATGTTGTGATTACTTTAATATTTCGAATCTTTAATTAAGATTAGAAACATTGAATTATTAGATTATACTTAAATGATTATTTATCTTATAAAATTCGAAAGAATTTCGAAAAATACTTAGTCTTTTAATAATAGAATAGCAGACTAATTCTATATAAGAGATTGATATATATTACAAATCAAGTTAAAGAAACAATTCTCCGATAATATTATAAGAAGATTTCTTATAAATATTAAGAAATAGAAAAAACTCTGAAATGTATTTTTAGATTCTACTATTTTTCTGAAATAAATAAAGTAGTTCGATAGTGAATTATTAATTATGATATTTATTGAAAAATAAAGCACTTTTAATATAAATTATATGAGGAGATGCAATTATTAAAGATATCAGAAGAAGCTTGAAAATTTATAGTGTTAAACTTCATTATCAAGTTACTCTTATTCAAAGATTCAATGATAAATATCAGTTATAATAATATTTTAGTTATTATTAATAGATTAACAAAGTATATATACTTTATTAATTATTTGAAAGCATTTAATGCGGAGAATCTAATTTATATATTTCTGTGAACAATATTCGCAAATCATAATATATTAACAGAAATTCTTTTCAATTAAGATAAGCTATTCACTTCTAAATTTTGGAAATCATTAATAAATTAGCTTAAGATTAAGTATAAGCTATTAATTATCTATCATCTATAAATAAATAAACAAACTAAAAGAATTAATTAGATACTGAAATAATATTTATAATATTATGTAAACTATCATCAAAATAATTAAATAATACTTTTATTATTAACGCAGTTCGCGTATAATAATACATTAATAATAATCGAAGTGTCATCATTCTATATAAATTACGAATATGAATTCGTTTTATATAGATAATTAAGAGAAGTGAAATAACTTATATAAAAAGCAGTTATTAGCGTATAACTATTAACTAATTTACATTAAGAATTGATAAAAGATCTTAAGTTTATCAGTTAAAGATTTAAGATTTATTATAACTTTAAAAGAATTGGCGAATTAAATCTTAAAGAGAGAAATTTAGTATATCTGCTTTGCCGAAATATTAAAATTAAAAGACTTAGTATAAAATTAAATTACACGAAACTTGACTTTTATTTAATTTAGAAAGTCTTAAATAAGTTAATTTACAGACTTAAACTTTTAAATATTATGAGAATTTATTTTATATTCGACATTTCTCTTTTAGAATTCACATTAAAGAATATTAAATAGACTTCGATTTATTTAAATAATTAGAATTAGAAGTATGAAGTAGAGTGAGTATTTAATAATTAAAAGATTAAGAATAAAACTTATTATCTGATAAAGTGATTAGAATATAATATAATAGAAAATATATAAGAATCAGAAACAAATCTCAATCTCGCGACTTTAAAGAATTATTATCGTCGGAATTTCCGGCGTGAGAAGAATTAAAGAAAGTAGTCAGCTGCGCCTCGTTAAAAGTGACGTTTAATTTTACACTGACTAATAACTCTCTCTTTCTCGAATATTTCTTATTTTAATTAAGCTTTTTTAGAGACTTAATCTTTTAAGTAATTATATTGCTTTAAGTCACCCGAAAAGACTTTATGCGAGAGTTAAGACTTATTATCTTAGCAGTATCTTATTAAAGATGAAGAAGAGTTATCTTTCAAATAATTTTTAATTATAATTTCTTCTATCGTAATTTCTAAAAGTCGATCTTTAAGAAATTATTATCGCAATAAATATCATAATAAATATACTTCGAATACTTCAAGACATTTTTGGAAAATATATATAAACAACTTCGTGCAGTATAGATGGAATATATAATTATAATTAACACTCTCAGTAATATTATCTTCTTCATCTAAATTTAATATTATTTATAAGAGAAAGATTTATTAATATAATATAAGAGCATGATAAAGAAAGAAAGAAATAAAAGAATTAGAAAATCTTAGAAGAAGATTTAAGTAGTTTAAGAGATTAAGCTAATTCGGAGAGATATAATATTATAATAAGGAATCAGTAATCGACAGACTAAATAGAAGATTAAGAAACGAAATCTTACTTACGCATAAGTATCTTATAAAACTATAATAGATCTGTTCTTAATAACTATAATCGATAAGAGTAATTATAGATTAAGATATTAAGAGAGGTGCTCGAGAATATTTAATAAAAGCACTTAAAAGTAAGTGCTCGAGAGTGCTTAAAAGAAGTACTTGAAAGTATAGAATATAGATTATAATTAATAACTATATAAACGAATGTTTATCTCTTAGATTTATAATCTCTTCTTCTGTAATTAACTTATATTATTAATTACACTCTGTCTTTAATTTTTTTATATGAGAATAATAATTTCTATTCACAATTCTCTGATATCTAAATCTTATTATAGTTAAACTTAACAGTTCTTAATATCTTAATAAGTGATTGTTTCATCTTTTATTTAGATTTATTTAAATCTGAGTAGATCTATTTAAAATCATCTTTATATATCTATTTATAATCAGATATATTCCTTTCTATTTAAAGATAATTAGATATATTCTTTTCTAATCTCTTCTCATTTCTCAACATTTTATCGTATTATATGTATGATAAAATAGTTAGATTTCTATTATTATGCTAATAATATTTCGGCTTAAAATTCATAATATTAATAATGAGATTAAGTATATAATTATGCAATCTCATTCACTTCTTTTCTAAAATAATAGAATATATCATCTAAATCACGTAAAAGATTTATAATATTTATTAATATCTCATAATCATTATAAATATATAAATCGCCTGTATTATAATAAAATATTTTCTTTCTATAAAATTCATTAATAAAATCTTTTTAACTAGATTTATTAATTCGATTTACAGTCTTTTATATAGATTCTTAGTTAGTTAATAGTTTATTATTATTATAAGTTAGATGAGATTGAAATGCAGTTCTCTTATTAAGCAAATCAGCTTAAGAAAATCATTATCATTATTTATAACATTCTGAAGTTAGCCGCAAGAATAAATAAAGAAGGGAAGAAAGTTATGAAGATAGAAAAGATATAACTGATGAAATTAATAAAACATCTTAAAAGTGTTAAGACTAAATTATAAATATTAATAATCTTTTATACTCTCTTATAAATCTTTATAAATATTAAAAAGATAAAGAAAGAGTTAAGAAAATTATAGAAGATTAAGATAAAGATATGAAGTTAAATCGCAGTAGAAAATCATAAAGAGGTCGTCGGAATTCTAATTGTAAACATCTAATATTAATAAATAATAATAAATTAGAAGAATAGAGAATTGATTATAATCATTATAGATTAAATATAGAGAGATGAAATAGATATAAAGCTAATAATAATATTACTAAATACAATTAGAGTCGCGGAATTATGAAAAGTTATAAATAAGATAATTACATTCTGAAGACTTACGAGAGAAGATTATTTAATTATTATAGTCTTATAAGTAAGTAAAGAAGTCTTAGAAATAATAATAAACTGATTATAAATAATTATATTAAGTGTAAAGATTAAAAAATTTATCTATACAGTTAGAGCTCATACTTTTTTATTAAAGTAATAAATAATTAGAATTAATCGCAAGTAATTACTGAGATTCTTAAAGTTAATTAAAGACTTCACCCGCAGATAAAGCTAGTAAGAGTGATCTAAATTAAGCGCATAATTAGATAAGAAAAGATATATAGATTACTAATTATCATAATTAAGAGTATTAATACGGCAAATTAATTAATCATCCGCGATCTAATTTATAAAGAAGAAATAAAGATTTATAAATAATTTATCTTAGAAGTAAGAATTATTTAGTATATATATTATTAATAATATAAATATATTACAAAATTCTGCAAATTCAAATCAGTTTATATAAATTACGCAGAAAGCTATCTTATAAGTAATTATAAGAAAGATTAGAAGGACATAATCTCTCGCAAATATGAGTTATATAAGAATAATTATCGAACTTAAAAGAAGAGATACTGTTTTAAATAACGTGAGATAAAACGAGCTAATAAAATAGTTCAGACAACTCTAATTCTATATAAGAAGAGTTGTGAAAATATAATTAGAATAATATAATTTATATTCATAATATCATGATTCTAATTCTAAATAAGAGATAATAATAAGTAGTAATAAATTACGAGAGAGCGTAAGAGAAGATCTAATAATCTGATTAAAGCAGTCTAAGTAATTAGATAGATATAACTCTTCTAAAAGAGAGTCTATTCAGACTCAGATATTAAAGAGATGAAGATAATTATAATAATCGATAAATCATTATAATTTCTTAGAATTAGAGATATAGAAATAGAGGTAACCGCAATAATTAAGAAAGAGTCGTATTTAATAGAAACGCCAGAAATAATTTTAGAATGAGAATTATATCGCGAGAATTAAGAATACTGCAATATAATATTAATCATGATAAAGAAGTAAGACTAATCTCACTCTTACGCGACTCTATAATCAAAGCATTTAATATCCTTATTATTTAAGAATTCTAAAGAAATCTCTTTATTATAATAGATTATAATTCTTTATAAGTAGAATTCCACTTAATATACTTATCTTAAGAGCTTATAAGAGTCTGCTTCTATATTAATAAAAGATTATATTTATAGAATTAAAGTATAACAAATCATAACAAAGACATATAAACACTTACGATTTATATTAAAGAAAGTAGCTTAGATATAATTCATTAGATTTAGATGCATAATATTTATAATTTCAGCTCAAGTTTATACTTTAGTAGAGATGCGGGAACACTTAATATACTGTGTAAGATCTTAAAAATAATAGAT
>JAABUK010011016.1_pt1 | contig 11894 bp, 17 predicted proteins | sample 5559141 | NCBI WGS metagenome assembly JAABUK01 (sample SAMN10711869, study PRJNA513367) | rock metagenome | isolation source: Antarctica rocks | place: Antarctica: Victoria Land, Pudding Butte nord | collected 2016-01-03 | reverse complement strand
CACAATGCGAGACGGAACTTCCACACATAACCCACACTCCAGAATCCACACAATGAAGAGGCACACGTCACTCATGTCAAAACGTACACAGAAAGGTTGGATGGATTACAGACACAGACCTGCATGCACCAGGGGGTGGGGTACCCCTCACCATCCGTAAACATATGCTGCTGGCTTAGGGTCATAGCAATCATGTCAGCCAAGCTTTGCTTGCAGCGCTCCAGGGCTAGATACACAAACTCTGCATCCTCCTCCATGGCAAAGCATCTCACCACACATGCATGCTGCACCACACCATGCACACAGGTCAGCATTTGTAGGCAGGAATGAGGTTTGCATTTGCGTGCTGCTTTTGCCACACACGTCAGCGTTTGCAAACAGGACTTGCATCTGCTTGCTGCTCCAGATCATGCCACACAGGTCTGTGTTTGCAAACAGGGGTAGGACTTGCATTTGTATGCTGCTCCACATGAGTCAGCTTGTGCAATGAGAAGGAACGACACTTGCATTTGAATGCTGCAGCACATGTTCTACCAGGTGCCAGTGTGTGCAAGTTGACACAAACAGCTAACCTCAGACAGGTATGCAGTCTGCACTCACAAGTAAAGTCTGCATTGAAAGGCTATAAAACTCCCCAGCCAGCATTTGCATGCAGAGGCTTGAGACACTGTCAAATGTGGAGCTTTGCTGAAAAGTGTGGGCTGCATATAGCCTGTGCAAATGCATCAGTGGTTTCAGAGCTGAGCAGGGCAGATCGCATGAAACTGTTCACGACCGCAAGACAACTCAAAGGTTTGCACTGCAGCAGCAAGATGTGCCAACCTCATCAGAAAGGATAAGGGCATCAATCTCCTTCTTGGCCAGGTGATACAGGTGGCGCAGCATGCGCTTCACTGCCACAGACCGGCCATGCAGGCTGCCCTCAAACACCATTGTGCCCTGACTGCCATATCCTAGTACTTGAGGGCCAACCTGTCAGGCACAACTGACAGCATCAGTATCATACCAACAGCATGGTGTGCTTTCATGTAGACTCTCCTTGCAAGCTTGTCTGAGTGGACAGCAGAGCATAAGTATATGGAAACTGGTGAACAAATGGCGTATTACATTATTAGGTTTCTCACTCTTGCACGCAACTGTGCTGCTACTGATGATTGCGGCAATGATCGTCAGAGATTCAATATGCAGTTCATAAGGGCTTTTGATGTTGCATCAAAACAGCAACTAAACCACAGGCAGGGCAAAGTCTGTCAGGGGGCCACAGAATGCTATAGCTCAAGGTTTGGTGATACACACAGCCAGATAAGGGAAGCCCAAAGCATGGGACTTGCCTTCATCAGAAGCCAAACAGGGTCAATCTCTGTGCAGACAAAAATCTTCAGCCAGCAAAAGGAGCACACGAGCACTGACCTTCATGTGTCCAATGGCGGTGGTCCCATCAGCAAGTGTTATGCGAGCCTTGCTGCTGCGGCCGCTGTGTTGTGAACCATCACCCACTGCTTGCAATGAAGCATCACCAGCAGCGTCAGTAGCATCATTGCCCTGCAGACACAGAGTACAAGTCTGTTACTCAGTCCTGTTGAACGCACTGTTGATGTACATGCATGTTACTCAGTTTGCTACATGCATGTCACCCAGTCCTGTTACGTCCATGTCACTGAAACATATCACATGCATGTCCCTCGGTCCTGTAAAACGCACATGCAGGCAGTACCAAGCAACACCTGTATACCAAACAGATACAGCATATGCATGATATAGGAACTGGACTACATATGGGAGGTGTAGTGTTCCCGCCTTGAATTGAAGCATGCGTGTGCATTGTTCACAGCCAAGCATGTTCATTTTTGGACTACATGGCCAGTGCTTTCAATTTTCACAGCAACAAAACAGCTCTGGAAAGCAGGATGCAAGTGCTGCTGCCTGTGTGAACATGCCCCAGGTCATCATCAAACCCTATGCTGATAACAAAATCTGCATTGTATACACAGCAAAAACAGCGCACCTTTGCATGGAAGACGGCGCCAACTTTCTGTGCACCTGCTCTGTCCTCGACCACCTGCCTTGGCAGATCGCCCTTGTGTGAGCCAAGCACATGGCGGGGAGCGCCATACTTACTACTGTGTGTGTGAGCTTTACGGCGTGCCTTCTTACCAGCTGCAGCTGCAGCTGCCTGCAGACAATCAGTACCTGCTCAACATATTGGCTGCACCCATGCTGACCATGTCTACCTCTAGAGTAGACTATGGTATGTATGTCACAGCTGAGAAGGTTTGAATAGCCTTCTGACCATCTGACCAGAGCAAAGGATGTTGCTAGAGACTGCAGACTAGGCAGCGATCTGAAGCAAGTCTGAGGCCTTATGTTGCAAACATAATGCTCCAAAAGAATCAACAGGGCTTGTCTCAGCAGCAGAGGAATGGTCTCATAACACATTAACAGTATGTGCGTGGGTGAGTGGCACTTGTCTCTGTGCTTATATGGTTAGAGCCTAGCTTGAGGCAAGCTCCATCTCTTGTGAGTGGAAAGACCAGAGTGAAAGTGCACGCCACACAATGTGTCGTACAAAACATCCAAAAAAGCGGTCACAGTCACACGTGTTGCTTGCAACTACAGTACCTGAGGCTTGGCAGTGCTACCAGCTGCCTCAGCCTGGTGCGGTGCAGTGGCTGCTGCTAAGGTGTTGGTGTCTGAGCCCGCCTGTACAGTCCTGGCCACTGCTGAGCCAGCGCGCAGTGGGACTTCTGCAGCTGGAACATCTGCAATGAACAGGGAAGCCAAAATTATGCTTAGCATGCATGCTGTGATGTGGAAGCTGTCCTCTTGCAACTGTTTGCATGGGCACCTCAAGGCAGATGCCTGCAGATTCTGCTCAATTAACCATTACAGATACTTAGCTGATCCCCTGTCACTTGACAGCAAACCACCACTACAAAGTGTTCCTGTTAAAATGCATGTGAAGGACATGTGTATACCACTATGGCATGTTGGATGACATGGGCCTCACACCCTTTGTGCCCTGTATCAGTCCAAGCAACACGTCGAGGTTCTACATGACAGACCACCAGACAGGTGTAGAACATGGTGCATGGCAATGGCTGACGCACTATACTTGTGAATGTGGAGTGCACAGCCTGGTGGATACCTGCTGCTTGTGTGGGCAAGGACCTCCTCCAGCAATGCACAGCAGCCATTGCTATGAGCACGGTCAGCATAATGGCAGCTGCTGCCCACATGTGGTTAGAAGCTGTTAGACCTGCATGCAATACAACATGCTGCCATCAGCAGGGGCATTGCTTTCTACTCAAGTTTCTGGAGATTGGGTGGCATATGGATGATTGGTGGGTAGATGATGAGCATTGCTCTGTAACCACAGGCCTTGGAGATTGGACAGGACATGCAGGAACGACATCGCGATGCTGCTGCTGCTACTGCAGAATGGCTTTTATGAATGCAGCTCAAGCTTGCTTGACCATCATGAAGGCATGCAAGATATATGAACAATTAAGACCTGGGCAGCCATGTGGGTATAATACTTGGCTTCTCATTGAATCGACGCCAAAAGGCATAGTGTTTTCTTTTCTTTTCTGAACAAAGAAGACTGTACCTGCCCAGGTGGCGGCCCCAGCTGCTTCTGCAACCCCCCTTGGCTCCATGCTGGGGTCAGTCAGGTTGGGCAGGAAGGACTGGGCTGATGTGGCAGTCACCAGGCTGTGCAGGCTGACAGGGCACTGCCAATGTGCCTCTGGCCCTTCACCTGATCTGACTGGCAACTGCATCAAGGCTGTGCTGTCTGAACCTGCCTTTCGCGCTTGCCTTTCCTTGCCTGCAGACTGCCTAACTGCACCACTGGGTTGATCCAAAGTTCTGGCATGGAAGTCTGAAGGGACATTGGTGTGGTCTGATGTGCTTGCCAGCGCATCAGGTGCGGCAGATTTCCTGTACAGCTCATGTTGGCTGTTCAACAAGGGGCTAGATCTAGCCTTGTGAGCAGCTCCAGCAGACTGGGACTGTGCGCCTCTGCGGACATGGAGCTCACTTGATGACTCACCACCAGCAGCCGCAGCAGCAGCAGCTTCTTCTGGAAACCCATCCTCAATGAGCTCAGTGACCGGTACAGCCAGCAATGATGACTGCAGCCAATCAGCAGCGACAGGCAGGGCGTACATGCTGCCATGCAGAGTGCCCACAACAACTGTGGAGGCGTTGTCTGATGTGGCAGCCGCCCCATGCAGCTTGAGACTGGTGCCGTCTGCTAGGTGCACGGCTACTGCAGGGGAGTCTAGCTGCAGTGTCCAGAGCCCAACACCTGACTGGGGGTCATGACGGTGCAGGGTGTTTAGGGGGCCCGCAGTGATGCCCATCAGCCCTACAGCATTTACCATGGTGCCTAAGATGTAAGCAATGCTGCAAAGACATGCCAATGTTTTGTAGAGTCATTGTCGCGTGATGCATGCAGAATTGACATGAGCTTTTCTTTGTTCAACGCTGAAAGGGGAAGTCTTTTCCTTTCTTCTTTTCCACCTTCTGACGTGAGCGTGAATGCATTGGTGCTTCGATGCCCAGCTGAGTGCACAGTGCATGAGCATTGTCACACCTGGTCTCGCATTGTCTGATGGAGTGTGTCAGCACTTGCATGAGTACTTAGAACTCAGCTGTTCACTATGATATAGGAACAGCAGTGTCTGTCTGTCTGCAAGGCAGAAATGGAGTGGTGTGAAGACAAGGACTGATGGAAGGACACACCTACAGCGGCCAGGTCTACTTGAGGCAGCAGCTGACTATGATCAGAGTTAGCTGCCAGGTACGCAGGGGCCAGCACGGTGAGTTGGGCAAAAGTGACATTCCACTTTTCCTGGCCAAGCATAGCGTCAATGGACTGTACAGTGAAGTCCTTGCGGCCCAACAGGACCGCATTAGTCAGGTCCAGTTGCGCAGGCACAACTTCATCTGCAACGCACAGAAATTTTCAGATGAGGTTGCATCTTGTACAGATCTCTCAAAGAGGCTGCAATGCAATTGTGTGCTGTCAGCTGGAGTATGCTTCACGCAATATGCAACTGGGGAAGTTGACGCTTGCTGCTTGTCTGCTGTTTGCCATAGTGATGTACGTTTCTTGCTAGATCCCGTAGTACTTGGCGATGTTTCCTGTCTAGCTGAACATTCAAAAGCAAAATGAACCAGCAAAACGCACCTGTTTTGCTAGAGCCCAGCGTTCCATCCCCATCAGGCGACAAGACAGTTATTAGTGTGCCAGTTGTGGCCTCCACTACATAGACGCTTGACTTGTGGCTTCCCAGCAGCAGAGCACCATCTTGAGTTGCAGAAGGGCTTGCCTCAACCAGCTGCGGTACAGTTGCTGGGAGTCTCTACAGACATCACATTGCCCATTTGAAAGTGATGATCATCATGAGGTCTAATTGTGTCGCGTATACAGTTTAGTCTGCTGATCACTTGATCTCCTGACCATAGTTCATATAGCAATTGACTTACAGATTGGAATCTGATATGCAAGCCCTCCCACCTCAAGAGCTTGGCTGGCACCCAGTGCGTCTGAGAATATGTACAGACTGCCATCAGCTCCAGGCAAGATTGAGTGAGACACGGGCTCCTCACTGTCTTGGCTGTTCTCATACCATATGCCAGAGCTTGACAGCAAAGGAGAGCCCAAGTCGAGGCTCCAGTTCACTGTGCCGAGCTCAGGATCCAAAGAAAGTAGCTCGCCGTCAAGCAGTGTCACCAGCAGGTGACCTGGGCCCCTCCTGCAGACGTGAGAGATAGTCGACGTCTGTTACTCGGTGTCCTGCGCGCAGGCAAAACCGGCGGCAATGCCTATGCCTGTTCGACCCGATGCGATGGAACAGTCTACCTTTCTTCATATGTATTGGGCACCAACTTGGTCAAGGGACCAGCGCTTGAACGTTGAACGGGATTGTTGGCTATGCAAAAGGCAACTGCGAACAGCAGCGAGACTACGAGCAGGCATTGCATACAACGCAACGTCAGTTTGTTGACGTGTATATTTAGCCGGAACATGTGCAACTGCGTTGCTTTCATTTCTGCTCGACGGAAGCGTTGCAACACTGTAGATGAATGTTCCAAAGCGGGCACTTATGGCTGGCGAGCCGGCACTTTCGCCTCAGGATCATCATGCTCGTAGTTGCCTAAAACATGGTCATAAAAGACATGCCTATGTGCCATTTGCGCATGAGCATCTACCTTCTTGCACAGCTACCTGCCCGTACCAGGCTGTAGGTCACGTGTTCCACGTGTACACGCAGCAGAAGTGTTTGTTTGAAGCTCTATGCTCGGTGCTGTTGCCCATCGCGACCTATGCTGCAAACGCTCTACAGCTCGGTCTGTCCAGATCACCTGGTGTTTTTGACGAGTTGCATAGCATTTGATCACGTATGGTAGGACTCTTCAACGCACACGTATGACTGATCGCGAGGCCAACGCTGAGCTCACGTGGCCAGAAAGCTGCAGTGCTGTGCACGCCCAGCTTGATAGCACAGCTAGTTGTAGCATTTGCAACGACTTCTACGACACACCTCTGGTGTTGCCCTGCGGACACTCATGTAAGCTACCTCACCGCCACAGGTTACAACTACTTCTTGAGTAGGTGATAACAGACCTTGTTTGCATGCAGTCTGTTCAAACTGCATACGCAGCTATATCAGCCATCAGCAAGGCCAAGCCAGATGTCCGCAATGTCGAGCTGTATGTGATGAGCGGGACTTGAGGCCAAACACAGCTCTCAGAGACTTGGTTGACAAGCTGTTGCAAGCCAGGCCAGCTTACATAGCTGCCATTCGTAGCCACAAACCAGGTCACAGCCGCTTGGTGAAGGCATCACAGGACAAGCAAGGCCTCAACAGCGCTGGACCACCTTCACTTGACAGTGGCAGCAACAAGCGGCAGCTTCGCAGTGGCAAGACCTTGCATGACACAGGTCCAGTTGCAGAAGCAGCCGCTGTAACCACCATAGACATATCAGAGGACAGCAAGGTGAAGGAGTCTCCTCGCAAGCGCCAGCGCACAGCTGGCAATGATGGCGTTGCAAACAGTTCCAGTGGACCTTCAGCAGCAGCTAGAGTGTCTTCTGCACCTGTCTCCGCAGACGTTGCTGCCTGTCCTATCTGCAATAGGAACTTCAAAGCTGGTCGTGTCTTGGAGGCTCATGTGAACAGATGCATAGACAATCCTCCAGTCATCAATCAAGAACTGCCTGCACAACAGCAGCAGCAGCAGCAGCCCCAAAGGCTGGCTAAGAAGCCACAGAAAGGTGTCCCTCAGGTCAAGGTTCCTGCAAAGATAGCTTTTCATCTGTTCAATGACAAAAAGCTGCGGGACAAGCTGAAGGATCATAATTTGCCAATCCATGGCAAGCGCAAGGTGGGTCTATTCTGCATGCCCAAGGCAGTATGTTACAGCGTATTGGTACAAAATTAGAATCAATTTCTGCAGCAATGTCTTGCTTGAGGAGTGAATGCAGGTACCGTTTTCACCAGAAGTTGGTACCAAGTAATTGGTACTAGCACATAATCTGATATGCAAGCAACTGAATGAACCCTTTGTTACCCGTACACACCCCCTGTCTCACATGTTTAATGGCTTGGGCTTCACTGCGTAATAAAGTTGCAGTCACGAAATCTCTCACAGTGAGATGCAGCATTCTGTATTTTCCTGTCAAAGCCTCAGTGAAACAGGTGGGACAACAGCTTGTCCTGTCTGCACGACACAAGTAGATGCTCTGCTATGCCTGTTTTCAGTTGATCTGACTGGATGTGGTCTGTCGTGTAGGATTTGGAGGAGAGGTATAACAGGCTGAGGCTGGAGGTGCAGCTTGCTGCAGACAAAGCAGAGGCTGTCAGTGAGGCCGAGCTGGTGCGCCGAACCATGGCCAAAGAGAAGACCATCCCGCCTGTCAAAGGCTTCTTTGGAGCTGCCAAGTGCGTCTCCAGCTGTGACTGTCCTTTTGCTGTGGCACCCGCGGCTGGTCTTGTTTCAACAACTGGTCTACTGCTGTGGGTGCCTCTGTTCTTCTGCATCAGCTCTTGCCTGGACAGGCAACAAGCACCGCATGCAATCCAACGGCCTAGCTGTGTCAGACATGGCGTCCACAAGCGCAATTCATTGTGCTTGGCTGAATACAAAAAGTGTCCAGTATAGAAGACTGAGCTTTGAAACCCCACCAAACTAGCTGTCTGTCTACAGGGGTGGGCTGAAGGGGTCAGGCAGTGGCGCTGATGCAGCATCAGATGATCCTGATCTCCCTGATGGTAAGACCTATGCTGGGGTGTCCTGCACAGATTGTATATGTTGCTGTTGGTAGGGATTGTCTGGCTCCTCTGTCTTGCAGCGCATGTTGATGCTGAGCATGACCAGGTAAGCCTGCAGAATATGCTACATCTGCTTGTTTGCCTATGCATCTTCAAGCTATTCACAGACAAGTTTTCAAGCCTTGTTGTGCTGCTCATATTCTGCCACCATGCTCAGAGCTTCTGTTGCATGTGTGCAGTTGAGTATGACAGCTTTGCTGCCCTCATCCAAGCCACCAAGGAGCGAGATGCAGCGCGCAAGGCCAAGCAGCAGAAAGCTCAGCTTGCAGATGCACCCGCTCCTGCCTCTGTTGCAACCAACTCTATCACAGCCCCAGACGCACCAAATCAGCTGTCAGATGCGCATCAGGATGGCAATGTGGGGGGGCTACTGAGCAATGGGCAGAATGTGAGACATCCAGATGCAAATGGGTTGCTGGAGAATAGGCACACAAGTGATGGGCAGACTCCCATAGGTGATGAGGAGCAGTTGGCTGAATATCCAGCAGGGGCCCTCTCCTCTGGTGGATCACAGCCTTCAGATGCAGTGCTGCCTACCAGAGGCAAGCCACCCAACAGCAGCAGGGTCATGCAGAGGGGTCCATCTCAGGAACCTGCACTGCAGCACGAGGACAGCTTTACTACTTCTACAGGCAGGCCTCGTTTACACGTCAAGGCCGGCAAAGATCAAGATCTGCAGAGCCATGATGACAAGTGCGAGCATCTAGGCTGTACACATGCAGGGCCACATGATGCAACAAAGCTGACGTTAGATGACTCGTCAGAGGGACTGTCACAGGGTAGGTTAGAAGTTGATTTGATGGACGAGGCTGGTCCCATGTCAGACCCTGCAGCTCAGGACCAGAGAGCCCTACAACAGCTGCAGCTGCTGAACAAGTCAGCAGTGCCTGCTGTGACAAATGGCACATCCCTGGCAAAGGCTATGGTCTCTTCATATGGGAAAGGTCACGTTTTGCCTAGTTCTGTAGTTTACCACAGTAGCACAGATCAAACAAGGAATGAGGAAGCTTTGGGTGTACTTGATGACATCATAGAAGACACTGACTCTGACATTGAAGGCATGGCTGCTTGATGATACCATTTGTGGCCTTTTTGTTGGTCAACTTTTTGCAGCAATGAATGAACCTTGAAGGCTTTTCTCGTATTTGATACAATGTATCACCAGAAACATGGATTTCATACAGTGAGACTGCTAATTTAGTCCCTCTCTCTGACTTTCTCACCAGCAGCACCCTCTGCATCCATCACTTGTGAAACATGATATGAGCTTCCAGCCGATAGCTGTCAAGGTACAGTAGACATGTCGTGAAAACTCTCGGCAAGTATGGGCCAGCAATGATACGACATGCATTCTCCAATGATTTTGCGTGAATCGTCAAGCGTACCAGAGACATCGCATCATACAGCAAACAGAATGCCCAAACACATGGATCAGTTCAAGATCTTCACAGGTCCCGCCTGGCTGTTGAGACCGGACGATACATGTTCAGTATTCAAAACTGTATATAGTACATATGTATCACAAGCCGCCACGGTTGCCATGGCCAGCGTGAGGCATTGCTTGTGACACTCCCAGGCTGTCGTGTAAACGTTGCAACCGAGGAACGATCTCAGCAAAGCTGGGCCGCTGGCTATATGCTGGAGACCAGCATTCCTTGATCAGCTGACTCAGCTGTTCAGGGGTATCCTTGGGCATATCAGGTCGCATCCCTTTGTATGTGGCCATGACTGCTGCTTGATGACCATCATATTGCTTGAATGGTACCTGCAGAGTCACACAAAATACAGTAAAATGGAACATGTAGCACTTCATACACTTGCAAGGTCGCTCAGTACAAGTTCGCCAATCCAGCAACTATACGTTCTCTTTCCCTCGTGCATCTGAAGCACCGCACTGCAAGAAGCTGTGATTACATTCCAGCTTCTGGACAACATGCAGGGGGTCTGTCGAGCGCCTGACTAGAACTTGCAACACTGAGCAGAAGCTGTCTTCCTGCTGGCATGATCACAAGTGCCATCACAGTACGATTGAAATAAGCTTGCTCACCTCACGGGCCGCACATTCCCACATGACAATGCCAAAGCTGTACACATCAGCCTTCTCGGTGTACACTGCCCCCCTCTTGTCCCAGGGGGCCACCACCTCAGGGGCCATCCACTGCCAAGTGCCCAGCTCCGCTGTCAGGGGTTCACCACAAGTTGCAGCTTGCAGCCTGGACAGCCCAAAATCTGCCACTTTCACTGTGCCACTGCCATCAAGCAGAATGTTGCCTGCACACCCAGCATACACTTATCGCACTTGTTTGAAGGGTGGCATGAGTGTCTGCAGGCACTTATTTCTGCAGTAGGAGGCCCTGATTTGCTGCAAGTGTGACCTCACAGCACTCAGCAACTAGCTGCCTGCCAGAAGAGCGCTAATGGAGTTAGTGACCTCATTGCGCATGTATAGTGTCTGCAGAGCTCCTGCAGGGTACTCATATCCAAGTTGCAACCTGAAACATAGCAGCATATATGCATAACTGCATATGTGCAAACGCTGGCACACACCTGACTTGAGGTCTCTGTGCAAGGCCTGGTGGGAGTGCAGGTGCAGCATCCCTTGGGCCGTTGCCAGGCACATGCCCACCAGCTGGTGCCAGTTTAGGTAGGCACTGGGGCTGTGTAAGAGCTGGTACAATGACCCCCTGCACCATCAAGGCATGACTTGACACATACATGCAAACGAACTGATGCATGGGGGCCATATTACAGCTGATACAGCACTCCCCTGCAAAATCAAGGCATGATCTGAAACACCAGATGCGCACAAAGTGATGCCAGTTGAGGTATGCATGGGGGCCATGTTACAGCTGATGCAGCAATAAAAATATTATGATAAATATGATAAATATATAGTACTGTAACAACAATACAATGATAATAGTAATACTCAGGTACTTGATAATGTGTGCAACAGGCGCTGACAGGGAGCCCTGTAAATTCGGTCTGACCTGGCTGTCAAAGCAGAGACATGATACAAAGACTGCATGCAGTGGCCATGAAATCGTGCTCATGCTCATTGTGTCTGCTTTGTTAGGGTGTTGCCTGAGCCACTAGCTCAACGTGGGTGGTTTATGCCTCATCAGCAGGCATTGTCGATAGGGGCACTTTTGCTATCAAAGATTGCACTACACCTTAGCAGTGCAGTAATTCTGCAATTTTAATGTAACACGCTTACAGCAGCTCGCAGTCCACTCCATGACTGCAATTGACAAAGACCGCTGTGACAGTGCAAGGGTCACTGACTGAGGCTGTAGTCAACAAACTGCTTGCAAGACTGACGCAAGATACTACCTGCTGCAGTGCTGCATGACCAGGATGAGTTTGTCAGGGGCAGTGCAGGCGCCAAGCAGCTTCAAGATGTTGGGGTGGTCTGGCAGGTGGGACATCATATCCATCTCCCTTGTGTACTGCACAGCACACGCACAGCCTATGTTGCGGGTGTCACAAGTGCCAGGTAGTGTCATGTGTAGCTGCAAGTATGGCTGACAAGGCTCTTGCATAGCCTGCTTA
>JAABUK010011014.1_pt1 | contig 11896 bp, 10 predicted proteins | sample 5559141 | NCBI WGS metagenome assembly JAABUK01 (sample SAMN10711869, study PRJNA513367) | rock metagenome | isolation source: Antarctica rocks | place: Antarctica: Victoria Land, Pudding Butte nord | collected 2016-01-03 | reverse complement strand
GACTGAGAAACACACATATGTAGTCAGCTTCTTTTCTGTAGCTATCTTTCTTTCTTAGCATTTATCTTCTAGTTAAATGACACTCATATGACTCGCTCTATGCTGATTTTTAACAATTATGAATCACAAAAATCTTGAGTATTTCATGTCAACTAAGCAGTTGAGTTGTCATCAAGCTCGTTGAAGTGAGTTTCTGTCTAGATTCAACTATCACATCGCTTATCATTTCGACAAGATCAATGATAAGTTGAATGCTCTGACACGTCGCTCAGAAGATCTCTCTAAAGAGAAAAATACATTCGATTCTCAACATCAATATCAACATCAGACAATTCTGAAAACTCATGTTTTAGATCTTAATATTGTTGAGAATCTCGTCTTTGACATCTTCAACATCAAAGTCATGAAGCTTCAGTCACAAATCATCGCTTTAGATTCAGTTCAGTTACATCTGTTCTCAGTTATCTCAACATCTTTGCAAATTCTAGTTCTCATGAATCTAGAAATCAAAGAATTCAACGTTGAAGACATCAAGTCTCAGCTAGATCAAGACACTCTGAATCTTGATGAAGATTCTGCTGACATTCTCACTCAAACATTGTGAGAGTAAGTCGAAATCTGTTACGACTCTAGCTACACATCTACGTTGATAGCTATGTTGATGACTATCGTTGATTGCTCGTCGCTAAACTATAGAGTTGTTTCAAGATCAACTTTATTCAGAATTAGCTTATGTTTCTCTGAGTCATATAGATAGTTGATTCTGCTCTTCTAGATACTTTTCTTTCTTAGCATTTATATACTCGTTACATTACACTCATATGACTCGCTTTATGCTGATCTCTAACAAAATCAATGACAAATTCGCAGCTCAGATAATTGAAGCACTTTGCAATGAAGCACGACATCACAACAAGATCTCTCTAATTGAGTGTAAAGAATACGAGAATCATCTGTACTTTCAAGAAAGAAAGTATGTGCTTAACTCAGATAAACTACGTCTTCGTATCATTCAGCTCACTTATGATAGTGTCATCAATGATCATTCAGAAAGAGCAAAAAGCTATAAACTGATCAGTTGAATCTATTGATGATCAAACATTTATAAGTATGTTCAATGCTTCGTACAAAACTGTCACGTGTGCACACGTTTCAAGCTCTCTAAACAATGAACTCAAGAATAATTGTATTTTCTTTCAAGCTTTGAACGTTGTTGATGTGATGTCTTCATGAACTATGTAGATTCTTTATCGCTTAATATCTTCATGAATATCACATATAAATATGTTCTAGTCTTCGTCAATCATCTTATCAAAATAAAACATTTAGTTCTCATTACTTCTATGAAAGTTGAAGAAGTTATCAACTGCTTCTATGCTTATGTTTGAAAACATCATGATTTACTTGAGTTCTTCATGTCTGATCGAGACACACAATTCATCTTCGATGTCTGAAAGCATATGTGTAAAATGCTGAAGATAAACACTAAGTTATCAACGACATATCACTTTGAGATCGATGATCAAATCAAGAAAATCAATGCTGTCATGAAGCATTATCTTTGAGTCTTCGTCAACTACATGCAGAATGATTGAACTAAGTGAATTTCTGAAGTTGAATTTATCGTCAATAACACATCATCATTAATCACTCTAGCATCATTCTTCTTGATCAATTCAAGTCAGAATTTACATTTAAACTTCAAGTCTTCTGAGTTTCTGTTCAAGAATTTTACGTTTCAAGCTCAAAACAAGTTAATCAATGTCAAAGAGTTCATCAAGAAGATGAAGAAACTAACTGAGCATTTATGTGATGAGATGCTTATAGCTCAGATCATCTACAAATTCAATGTCAATCTCTCTTGTTGTTCTTGTTCTAGATACTTCGTTGAAAATGAAGTCTGACTGAATGCTTGCAATCTCAGCATCGCTCGCTTTGCTGTCAAGTTAGATGATCATAATGTTGACTTTTTCAAGATCAAGCATGTCTTCAAGAATAATTCTCTGATCATTGAGTTAAATTTTTCAACATTCATGAAGATTCATTCAATCTTTTATGTCATTCTTCTGAGTCATATCGCAAGTGATTTTCTTTTGAATCAACATCAGAAATCTTGAGAACTTGTTATCATCAAGAATGACAAAAGATTCTGATATGTAAACAGCATACTAAACTTCAAGCATGATAGATGCTATAATTCATCTCTGCTCAAGTATTATATCGATTGAGAAAATCATTTCTTTACTTGAAAGTCTTTTCATCTTCTGAATAATTGTGAGCAAACGCTCAATAAATATCATCTCGTCAACTCTGTCGTCGAAAAATCACATGTACTGTCATGTGTAATGTCTCAATGTTAATGTCAAGAACTTTAAGTTCAATCTTCATCATCTCAATTCAGCTCAGATCTGACTCAGATCTTGTTTAGATCTGACTCAGACATCTTATTTATATCTGACTCAGATGTGACTTAAATGTATTCTAGTTTCACTCATGCATCATCACGTTAAAATGCGTCTCGTCTCATCTTGTTCAGATCTGATTCAGATGTGACTCAGATTTATTTTAGTTTCATCTGTGCATCATCACGTTAAAATGCGTCTCATCTCGTTTTGCTCTTCAGACATCTTGCTCAGATCTGACTCAGATGTGATTCAGATCTATTCTAGTCTCGTCTGTGCTTCATCACATTAAAATGCGTTCACATCAATTCTTGTCTCATTTCAGCCTTCATCTTCGATTCTTTCTCGTCTCATCTTGTTTCTTCTCATTGTCTTGCAGAAGCTCAGTCTTGAAGAGAGAAATTACTGTCATGATGTCAGATCATCAATTCGATTTAGAACATAAATAGTCAATGTCTTAGATAATCTCGATTCATTGAACCTGTTTCGCAGTTCAATGAATCAAGTCATCAATCTAGTCATCGTCATCTTAATCTAGCCTCAGCAATTCTGTTTCGATCATCTCAGTCGTGTGCGCGAACCTCTGCAATCTTAAGTCATAGAACTACTGTCTAGCCTTGATTCTGCTCGATTTAAATATATAGAAGCCGAGCCCTCGTTCTTTCCTTTCGCTCTTTGTCTTTCGTCTTGTACATTACCTGGTGTATTGTCTTGTACCTAGATTCTATCAAAGTAATAATAATACCAGTCTTCTATATTGATAGTACCTCTAGTCTAGCCCAGTTCCTGACAATTCTCTATGACTATATTTCCCTTGTGTGATCATTCTTCCTTCATTTTAAGCTTAATCGCTTGCTGTATCGTTTTTGCACTCTACCATCACTCTTAACACTTGTAGCATTACCGCAATAATCTTACAGTATAATCTAGCCCTTGCGTTTCACTCATGTGGCTCGACATGCAAACTTGTCCACACTTCCCCTTACTCTCAGCAGCCGCAGCACAGTTTTTAATGTTGTGATCGCCAATCAACACGTTTTCCATACCGCTACCGGGAGCCCCAGTTTACCCCTAGATCTGGAGCACAACTGAGACGGAAGAATTGCATCATATCTAGACGCAACCCCTCAAAACTGTCGTTGTTCGCGACTAGAAACGGTTTGCATGACTGGGAAAAGGGGGGGCTTTGGTTTGCAATTCGAGGAACAGCGAGCGGGAAGGTAAAGCTCTGGAATGTGTGGCCGTCGCCGATCAATAAACTGATCATCGAGGCTTTGAGTAGATTGTTGATGGTGAGATGGAATAGGAGGTGCCCACCCTCAGGAATGTTGCTGGCCATTGAGACTTGGAAAAAGGGAGATATCGGGATTTTGGGTTGATAGCTGATACCCAGATTGGCTGAAAGGTTTTACTGTTTCTTTTGTACAATCAAAACTCAAATAGCTCCGATATTGTAAGTTGGAGGGCTGCCGCTTGGGTTTGTATTTGAGAGGGTCACGGTTCTGGATCGATAATAACCGGGAACGAAGATTACCGGTTTATAATGGCCTGCTCACGGTTTCACAAAAGCAAGCCAACAGTCATTCTGCCAGCAGCTGGCATGCTGTAATTTACTACTTGCCAGCGTGGCTGAAAGGCTCATGACGCATGAAGATTTCCGGCCACCAATATGAACACATCAAGAATCTGAATTGGCTCAAAAAAATGGTACAATCTGTGGGAACACTACTAGTTACTGACACCGTACTAGTTGCTGAAAATTGTAAAGCTTGATTTGTATTGAATTGTCAAAATATTATATCGGAACGCACACCATTGGTGAGTCGTAGTCGAACACAGTAAGCAAAGAGATCTAAATGCCAACACAGACGAATGACCTGTATGATCGTCATTCATGACAGATGAGTAGGAAGCGCAACAATGCAGAGCCGAGGATTTTACAGAAGGAAGTAGGTCAGACAATAACAGTACTTCGACTTTGCCCATACCCCTGAGGAGACCTTAGCCACTGGGGTTTCGGAAATTTTGGTGGGATTTACATCTAATAAGTATTTATACAGCAAGTCTGCCGATAAGGAATCCAATCGGGTATCCTCGCGACGAAATTCTGCGAAAGGTAAAGGCTCAACCTTGAGTGGTAACTGTCAACGCTGAAAGGCCGCAAGAGGAGATCCTATGCTTGGAAAAGCTTCGTAATTCTGCGGGGTACGTTTCTGCTCAATCTGCCAGATAAATCTTATTAAGAGACCTTTCAAAGCAATTCAATGCAAGCCGAGAGAAGCCAAGGTGAAATCTTTGAAGGCGCAAAAAATTGAAGCAAAAAAAGCTTAACTTTGCTCTAAATACTGTTTGAGAGGGAAAGCTCGCAAAAACTAGGAATAGTAGTAGAGACATCAATAGAAGATAGTTTGTCTGCGGACTAGTCCACATCAGATAGGATGCAATTTTCATAGACTTTTGTTCTGGTATAGTTTGTTATGCTCTTGTGACCCTTCCAGTCTTTCTCCAACTGTCACAAGCATTTTTAGAAAGCCAGCATTGAATCATGTCTGAGGCTAGACCAATTCCATGTTTTTCTCACAAAGTGCTGCTTCTCCTCAACCCTTCGATCGAATTAGTCGAAGTACTAATGATGCTCATTCTTGCACCAAAACCAACAGCTCACTCGTACCCCATTATATCCATATGCCTTTTCGAAAGCAGTCAAACCCATCTATAAATACGTATTTTATCTATACTTCCCCTTGTTCTCAGTAGTTGCAGTAGGTGAATGATATTTTGATCATCTATTCTCGTCTCCTCCTCACGGCCGTTTAGTGAAAGCCATTTTATTCGTAAGATTGGCAAGTAATCTAGAGCAAAGATGCACATAATATCTGCGCATAGCCCTAGAAAGGTCTCCTTGTTCGCTACAAGGAACGGTTTCTTAATTGAAACCAGCCTGTTTCGTCCATTGTCCAAGCGGGTTTTGAATTGGCGTTCGAAGATCAACAAGAAGGTATTCCTATGGCTTGATTGACCATCACCGACGATCGACTTGATTGCTGAGGCTCGTGTAGACTGGTGGGTCAAGAGGGGATCAGAGGGGCGGTCACCGATAAACGATTTAAACTCAGAGGCTCGTGTCATACGTTGCCAAGCGAAAGGGTCCGGGCCTATGTCCATAATTCGGTACACTGGGTTGTTGATTCGTGCACAAGTCAAGAAGCCGGGACGGATATACCTAGGGCTTTGGTTGTAGGTCGGCCGCTTGAGCTAGGTTTGTGAAACTGTATTATTGAGATGCTGAAGCAATGCCGTGAGAGCTGTGACTTATATGTAGCCTGCTTTGATGCTCAGATGATTAAACATCTATTGCTGGCAAAAGCTGATGCGCTATAATCTGCTGTCTGACAGCAGGGAATAAAAGATTCGCTGTTAATCTGCTGTATTTGTTATTTGGACAAGTCGCCACTAGGAATGTTTGATTTGAGCCGAATGCAAATCTCAGATCTTGCTATCAGGTTTCCTGGAGGGATACTGCACCAATCCGCCGTAATTACATCTGATGAAAATACATAATTGTTAATATCTTAAATTTATTCGATAAGACTTGAATGTAAATTTCTTTTTCTGTGGTCCACACCACCAGCCGTGATGTACACCCAAAACGGTCTCCACCACGAGGCGTGGTTGACACCAAAAGCTGTTCGCATACTCATCGAAAGTCTTGTTGGCTAATCACAGTAGCGTCGAATTCATTGACCATCCAAAAGATCTTGCATAGTCGAAGAAAAACCCCTATTCGTGGCTGGATAGAATACTTTGGTTTTATCTACGCGGAAGCTGATCTGGCTTCTCGCGAATTCAATCATCCTGTTACCCCCTATAAGACAGAGAGCCTATACAACAGTATCAGGGCATGATTTTCCCTAGTACGCGCTAATGATTTAGCGGCATGTGATCAACTAGGTTTCAAGCAGGGGGTCAAAATATCACCTCTCTCAATCTTTCTCAGTGATTTTTTGCTCTTCTATATCAACATTAACGGGGATGGAGACCTCGAAGAGACAGCGGCTTTCACGCGATCAGCGTCTACAGATTCAGACCCTACGTTCTACTAATATGACCTATGAAGCAATTGCTCGTGTTCCCAAGAGCATATCACTCCATCGAAAAACGTTGGAAAGACTTCTTGTTTAACTGACGCTCAGGTAGAAGAGCTTATCGAATACGTTTGCTTATCGAAACTAAATCGACGCTATTCTTGATTATAATTAAGTACCGTTTTCGGTTCGTGGTATGTATCCCAATATGCTATTCGAACTGCTCTTCGAATTTCAACAATATATCGCCCGTACCAAACCTCCTATCTCTGAATGCAATCGACAGCTTCGACTAGCTTGGGCGCGCGAGCATCTAGATTGGACTAAGGAACAATGGAACAAGATACTTTGGACTGATGAAAGCTGGGTTACTGGAGGCCGTCACACGAGAACTTGGGTAACAAGACGACCAGGAGAAGAGCTTGATTCTATATGTATCGTGGAAAGGAGACTAAAGAAACAATCTTGGATGTTTTGGTGATACCGTGGTAGCAATTTGCTACCCCGTCGAAGCTAGGGCGCGTCTTTTGTACAGCCCAGCATGAACAAGACCGTATCTCTCATTATCAGCATCTTCCAAATACCCGACCTTCACTTTATCTGTTATTCTGCCCTCTTGTCTCAATCGCCTGCTGACACTCGAATCTTTTGCAAGTGTATTGTCGCTCCACAATTCTTCTGTCATGGGCGTGACAATCTGAGCAACATTCTGCCATGCGTTTCCAATCATGGTGTAACGGGTCAAGCGCCGGAACATGACGGCGATGGCGACAACGATGAGAAGATGCAGAAACAACACGACCGCTAGCGCGGCAAAGCCTCGAGAATGCTGTGGAAACAGGACTGTTTCAAAGTAGACCTGGCTGACCTGGTCGGAAGTTTGGAACTGGGCGCTTTGGTCATAGTAGGCCATGCTTGACAAGACGGTCAGTAGCGAGGACATGCTAGCTGCAACAGACTGGTTCTTTGCCATGATCTCGGTGAAGAGCGCAACGAGCGAGGGATCAGCCTTGGTCATTCCCGTCGCCATGTACCATAGATCTTCTGTGTCCAGAACACTTGACTGGTTTCCAGACGGATGGCGATTAATCAATTTTTGAGGAACAATGGCTACACTTTGCATATCCGTCATGCCTTGTAGCCAAGACTGCACACCTGCAGGACGGGCGTCTTCAATCGCTGGGATCCATGAGTTACGCTCTTCTATCTGCAGGATACCACGATTGGCAGCTCCCGTTTTAGTGTCGTTGTTCCCAAGCTGAATGAGGATGTCATTGAAAGTATAACTTTCTACAGATGGTTCGAAGTGTGGAATTGGCTCCGTGTGAACCGAGTCGCCGTACAGATTGACGTCCAGACGAGCCGTATCAAACGCCGTGTAGCACAACGTAATGTTAAAGTCGGCGACAACGCCTGAGGGATTGCTTCCGTCGGTTTCGTCGGTGGGTACCTGCCAATGACTCCAGACCCTAGAGACCTCGCCCTGTACAGCGGTTCGGCCGGAGACCAAGTCAAGCGGAGGCTGTCCTTTAGTAGTGACGGTGATGACGTCGATAGATGAATTGAAGACTAGGTACGGAGCTCCGAATATGCTCATTGGCGAAAGCGAGTACGGAGGGGGGGTGTAGTCTGTAGCATTTATGAATGCACTTTGCAAAGCTCCTGCGGGATTGCCAGTACGATTCCCAGAGCTCTGCAGCTGGCAGACCGTCTATCCATTCGAATAGAAGTAGCTAGGACACGTAAAAGGTACCGGACTAGAGGGAACTAAGAGCCCTTCGCTAGAGGTGGAATTTGTATAACTGCCATTCATACTGAATATGCTGCCGCTGCTTGGATCCCATGATATTTGTAGACCTGTCAAAATAGGTGCCTGACAAGCAACTCGCGAGTCCAATACAAAAGCTTTACCAGTGTAATTGCGCAGATTTTTTCGCTGCGCACTATCTGTCATGGGCAAAAAGGCTCGTAGGAGGACCCCGGTGTCGTCAACATCGCTACGAGCAGGGGCAGGAGATGAGAATTCTGCAAAAGTCGGGTAAAATTGGGGATTTCTCGCCCATGGTGTTTGTCTTCGTATCATAGGAATAAAGTTCAGCTTCTGGCTAAGTCCTGTCGTATTATACTGGAAATCGTGGCTAAGAGCGCTTGAAATAGAAGGCCCTGGGAGAGGACCGAGCTGCAGGTCTGACAAGAGAGCCGTAGAGGTCAGTTGAAGTAAGCTGGTCGTAGCGAAAAGCACAAGAGCTAAGAGGGTACAAATCCAATGTAGGTTCTTTGGTTTCATCGCGAAGCCCAAAACAGTCTCGGTGAAAAGTGTTTGGGGTGTCGTCTCGCCAGATCTCATCACAGCGAGAGCGGCGGCATCCGCTAATGGAACTCCATAAAACTCCAGCGCAAGAGCAGCGAGCATAGCAACGGCAATACCAGCTTGTAGACTGGTGGCTAAGCGCAGGATCAAAGCCGAGATGGAAACCGCTCGAGTGACCCACGAATGGACCATGAACCGGCGCTAGATCTGGTTATCGTGATTTCCAAACCATAGAAATGCAATGAGGCCAAGCGTTCCTAGAATGACTGGAGGAGTTAAAGCAAGTATGATCATTGAACGAACTTCTAGACTGTTTGCTAGGCTGATTCGGGGGGATTGTTTGGAAGTTGAATGCATCTTGTCTATAATGACATGATTTGCAAACGTCGATCGCTGTTCTACTGATTCTACTGAAGTCGGTATATTCTTCGCTATAAAAAGTTCGAGAAAGCTTGCCTGATTGACAAAGAAATGCTGAGAAGATGAAAGACTTGAACAATGAGCCGGTCAGAAATTGTTACTTTAAAGCTCAGGCATGCTCACCCCTGTTCACCTTAAAGCAGCGGCTGCTCACCTTGAAGGCTAAAAGCGGAAGGGGCAGAAATGTTTCGTGAATCGTGATCATGTCTATGTAGAAGGGTAGCCTATTCCCAAGTTCAATAGGCTGTTAAGGCGAGTGACAATTTTATCTGCAAATTCAATAATATGAGAATCATCGAAAGCCTATTTCTGACCTTATGATGGAGGAAATCAAAACGTTCATAAATTTCTTACTATTGACGTTCGATATCAGGCGGTATTGGACATGATCCTAATAGTATACTAATAGATATATAAATATATATTATATACACTCCGAACTTAGGATCGGATATTGCCGTTTCCGATTAGGAAAGGGAGTAAGGCTACTTTACACAGAGTAGTAAGAGAATAAGAGGGCGTAGTAAGAGAGTAAGGGGGAGTATGAAGAAAGTATAGAAGATTCTGCTGTTGCAAAGATTTCAAGATCATTAGAAAGTCATAAGTGCATGCTGAGAGCTAGCATTAGGTCAGTCGCATTCGATAGTACATCTGATTTTGCTCTTGGAAGACTGTATCTTCGCGTCATCTTCTTAATTTGGTTACCTATTCAAAGTACTTCCATTCTTGAGTCTAGTAGCGCATCAAGTATTCTTTACAAGAAACAGTTTTTCTTAACTAGAGGAATGAAATGACTGCGAGCGTTGTTGAAATGATGGGAGGTTACGCTCGATCGACGCCAGATACCTTGTACAGCTTTTGGGCGGTACAAATGCCTGGCCGCATAAAGCCTATTGGCCGATGCAACTTACTGGAACATACAGCTCTTTGGGACGCCCTTGTATGATCACCCCTCGTACCTTTTTGTGGCTATTCGACTATCTTCTGGCTAAGTGATCCAGCCAGATGGTAAACTATAGCAATAGAGATCCACCGAACGTTTCGAGTAATCCGGGGACTGCTAGGGACTACTTGAGGATTTCCGTTTGTATCCTGGAGAAGCAAAAACGCGTGGAGTCTTTCAAGGCCTACACTGGATCAGTAGGTCTGGAATTGTACCCATTGGAACCACCTCTAACGAGTGACTGGAGAATCGAGGAATTCGAGTAGGATGGAGGACATGGACTCGACAATTTTGTAATGATAGAGTCTGTAGATTCGAATGAAGGTACCTTTAGAGTTGTAGATGGGGACTGGGTGGTGGTGCGTCGATGAAAATCGAGGGTGTGGAACGTTGAGCGTGGGGCTCGTATCCTGTCAATTGATAGTAGGAAGGAAGAATAAAGTCCGAGAAGACGCATTGAAGAGCAAGCTGGATAGCTCGACCCTAGACAGTCAAGTCAACCCACCCGCGGCCATACTTAGACTCCTTAGAAATCTAGTCCAGATCTTGTATCATTTATCCTGGTACAGATAAGTCTCTACCAAATAGCGGATTGCCTGTTAATCATAGGTATCTATACAGAGATCTCATAAGCTGGCAAGTATCGACAGATTCCTTGACGCATCTGGAAGGGTCGTAGATTTCAAAGGCCGCTCCCTGGATTGGCGCATATGAAGTGCCGCAAATTATTAGTGCAGAGTTCGACGGCTCTAGCAATCTAGAATTTTTTTTGCATTACGATTTAAGAGTGGAAACAATCTCGAGGCCAAAACTCTTGGTGCGGTCTTTGCGGATCGTATACGATAGCCCTTACAGTACATAGGAAAAAGCAATTCACGAAAACCCGATCGTGAATATGATGTTTGATCTTGACAATGTAAGGGTCGGGGGGAGAACGCTGTGTCAAACTCATGAGAGCAAAAAGAGAATGCGTCATGAGGGAATCGAACTGGTTCTTGTCGGTGAACGCTTTCAGAAGTGAATATATGTGAATGCTCACCCCCCGGCTCGTCGAAACTTGTATAGGTTTGGCAATGACCAATTTACCACTAAACCATTAGGGCGTCAGTCATTGCTACTCACGACAGAGGAAAGAAGGGCGTGTGGACCTACTGACGCTGCAAGTTGATGCTGCTGTAGATGGGAATGTTTGCTGGTATTGTAATAGATAAATTGTGTTACAGTTAGCCAATCATGCTTCCTGAGGCCACCGTTCGAATTTTAGCCGCAAGCGCCAAAAGTCTGCCTCTAGGCTGGTTATGATTACTTCCATTTCAAATTACTCACTTCCAGTTGCTTAGTCTGAAAGTCACGTCGTGCTCAAGACTACTTGCGTCGCAAATAATTGATATGCTTAGCTGTAGTCTATGCGTCATTCCGATTTTCTACTATCCTCTCATGATGTATCAACGCATGATCTGATTACTCCAAGCACGAACATCGAGAGCTATCTTCCATAAAGCCCACTTATGCCTTGGGAAGCGCCAGTAACCCGTCCTTCACAAGGTCTTAATATCGCTATGATAAGTCAGCAACGGTGCCTGAGACTTTGAGCACATATCTGACCAAGAGAGCCTCCTTTTTGGTGCCGCATTAACCACTGCCCACTCATCCTCTATGGCCTCCGTCCTGGTAGTTCTTTCTTCCTTCTTGCCTTCTATTTGCTCTCTCACATGATCGCCTTGGCAGGGGCTAT
>JAABUK010011013.1_pt1 | contig 11896 bp, 17 predicted proteins | sample 5559141 | NCBI WGS metagenome assembly JAABUK01 (sample SAMN10711869, study PRJNA513367) | rock metagenome | isolation source: Antarctica rocks | place: Antarctica: Victoria Land, Pudding Butte nord | collected 2016-01-03 | reverse complement strand
CTACAGTGCTTGCTCGTAGGCAACAGGCAAAGCTGCGGATGCGCTAGCAAACAGCGCTAACCGTTTCGGGAATAATGCTGTGACTGGGCGCTTGAGCAGACGGGCGACATGATCCCTTCTGGCAACGTCGTTTCAGTTGTGAGTTGCTGCTCATCAGTACTGTTGGCACACAATTTTGCCAGTGAATCAATCAAATTTGAGCAACCTAGCATCGGTCTGGGGTTTCGTCTCCGGGTTCTTTTGTGTGGCAGTGTCACGCGTAGAGAACGCTGGAGGCGTTTACGCAAGCTATTTGTTGTTTAGCCGTCTTAACTTACCAGACATCTGTATCATAGGACCGCACGCAGCTGGAAATAGCCTGCAGACATATGCTTCATGCTGCTTTACTTTTACTTGCATTGCAACACGAATTGCTCATCAATGTGTGACAGCGGCCTGCCTCCACTTACAGCATGTCGCCCACAAGCCCAATTGTTAGCTAGGACAAGCTTTCTGCAAGGAAAGTGTGCTGTACCATGTCTGTGGCTGAGCACAGCACTACCTGCAGGGCGGGTCATCCCATCATGGGGGGTCAGCCATGGAGTTCAAGCGTTCAAGATCAGACAGCGTCACATCGGCTGGCAGCAATGGCAGTGCCCAGCGGAGGGGTGTCACGCTAGACCATCACAGCATGAATGCTCACAGACGGCCTTTGGAGGAGTTTCTGACAGCCCTCCGCAAAGTATGCCTCCAGCTCAGATTCTTGCTAATTTAGGCACATGTTGCATAAGGCCGCTGGCCTGCTTAGCCTGAAGTGCAAGCTGCAGCTGATCAGTGCAATATGTTCTGCACTCATGTAAAGGCATGATTCATGACACTTTGCAAATCATCTGACCTGTGCCTCATGGTGCAGGGGACAGATCTCATGAAGCATGGTAGGCATGGCAAGCCAAAGGTGCATTACTTCAGATTGGCTGAGAATGACACTCACTTGACGTGGAGATCGGCCAAAGGCAACCAGCGTGGAGTTGTCCTGACTATGGTGAAGCAGGTCAGCTTTGTGCATGATGAACAGCAGGGTGCTGCAAGTACAATGTAGCTTCCTCAAGCTAGCATGTCATTTCTATGCACAGCATTGCAGCAAGCATATACGATGCGCAAGATAAACACAAGGCAGGTTTCTCTGCATCAATGGACACAATCAGCCTTTCCTGCCTGATGGCCTCTTCTTGGACTGCCATCAGACGGCGTCATGGCCTCATTCATTATGATGACGTTATTGAACGTGACGTCTGAAAGGTGCATATGGGCTTTGCAATTCTCAAGATGACAATGATCGTACCCTTTCACTACAACAACCTGCAATGAAGTTGTGTGCAAACAATCATGCAATGACACAGCCACACTGCTGCAGGTGGTCTCAGGACAGGCCACGGAAATCTTCAAGCGCCATCCAATGCCACAGTTTGCTCGCCTTTCCTTCTCCCTGATATACAAGGAGGAGAAGGACAACGAGCTGAGAACCTTGGACCTAACCTGCAAAAACGAACAGGAGTTTCACTTGTGGTTCTGGGGTATTCAGGTCAGCACACTCTCAGCTGCTGCTGCTGCTGCTGCTGCTGCTGCTGCACTAGTTGCTCATGCAAGCAGCTGCCATCAGGCCTCATGACAACACTGGGCTGGCAGCCAAGCCAAACATCTCACTGCATGCTGATATCAGCTGCCCATACTCTTGCTGAGCGGCATACAGGCACAACAGGTTGCTACATGTCTACCAGTATAGCTGACACCTCAAAAGGCATTGCTGACGTGTAGTCAGCTGCAGGCTACCTGTAGTCATGGCAGCACTGTTGTCCTGGCAGCAGCATCCCATGATTGTGTGCGTTGACTCATGTTGCAAGTCACATGCCTTGGTGGCTTGCCGGCACAGCTCAAAAGCCTGCTGTTCATGGTCCAACTCAAGCTGCCATGTGTTGTTAAACAGGCAGTTATGGAGCAAGTGTGCCACCTGCCCACCCCAATCTCTTCACCCGTCCAGACTGTCATGGGGTCCCCTGCTGGACCCTTCCAGAGCCTCTCCTCCCATGGGCCTTTCTCAGTGGCAGCTAACTCCAGTGGCGCCTCCTATCAACAGAGCGTCCAGTCAGACCCACAGGGTATGGGAGGGGGTATAGTTATGGGCAGGGCATCAGGTACGGCCCCAGGCCACCACCATGCCTCCCCTGCTCACTACACTGCTTGCCTTGCCGCTTACTCACTCGCTCTTTTGACTCACTCGTGCATGATTGCAAACTTCATCATTGCCTCCTGTAAATCTATCAGCAGGTGCCCGCATGGAAGTTGCTGGTTCACAAACAAACAGTGCTGCCTCACCAATCTATCATGGCAGCTGTACAGGCGCTTTGGGTGTCCTAGCCCCTGTGCATACCTAGCTCATCATCAGTCGAGAAGCATATGCATATGTTGTTGTGACTGTCATTTGCATCACCATTGTCATTATCATTATCATTGTCATTATCATTATCATTACCATTATCATTATCATTATTGTTATCAGAGTTGCTGGTAAAGATAGCATTATCTGGGGTGTTTCATATATAGGCGCCATGGGTGTGCCAGCCCCTGTGCACGTGCCTGGAGACTGTTACGTGTGGGGCTCCTCCGATCCCAACAGTTCTGGCTCTAAGTCTGCAGCCTCAACTGTCCCTGGCTGGCTCAACAGCAGCGTCCCCACCCTTGTGGACAACACAACACACCTGGATGTCTGTGAGGTACGGGCCAGCAGCACATGCACATACCTCCAGAACTGCCCATAAACCTCATCACTTGCATTGGATTTTTGCAGTGCCGTTACAACTGCTATTTGCTTTCGCAGTATGCTGTTGTGTTATCTGTCATCAAACAGATTACAGTCATCGATGCCCAACAGCAAGCAGCAATGCACATCAGCAAGCAGCTGATGCACTGTTAAAGAGGCCCGAGCATCATTTCGCGAGTTCTGTCCAGCTGATCACGTGTCTGCCACAAATGGTTGCGTCATCATCCAGTCATCTGCATATGCAGCTGTCAGTGAGTTGTGCATATCTGTTCATGTGCATACCTGTTTATGTGCATACCTGTTAATGTGCATACCTGTTCAGTCATAAGTTTGTAAGGAGCTCAAAGCCTGCCTTGCCTAAGCTCCAGTTCCAAGCCAAACGTCTAACCCATCACACATTCTTATCAGCATCCGAGCCAAACCTGCATGTCAAACACTCTTACCGTCATCCAGACTGTAGCCAGACTGTAAGGTATAAAACGAAAAAATGGAATTATCTGCCTGCCTGCCTGCCTGATGATTGGAATGCGCGACAGGTGGCACTCCGGGCTGCCGCCTTAGCAGGCTCCCGGTATGATCGCTGAAAAGCTTTAAATTTTCTCTTCTTCTTCCTCTTCCTCTTCCTCTTCCTCTTCCTTTTCCTCTTCCTCTTCCTCATTTAACTTTTCTTTTCTTTCTTTGTGACAGGTGGCTGTGAGCCTGAGGCATGCTGCACTAGTGACCCACAGGGGAGAGATGTACACTTGGGGTCATGGCACGGGGGGCAAGCTGGGCCTGGGCAACCACCAGAATGCTGACTCTCCCCAGAGGGTGTACACCCTGTGGGGCAAGAGCGTGAAGCGTGTTTCTTGCGGAGGTCAGTCCTGCACTGCCGTTCTGTCACACTACTGAAACAAGAGAAAAGAAAAGATTGGACTACGCTTCTCGGCGTCAATTTTATGAGAAGCCAAGTATCATACCGGGCTGCCCAGGCTCTAACACCACTGCTTACAGATACGGACACACAACATTGCTGGTCAACATTTGTCCAGGTTGAGAAGCCACGGACTCTGCTAATAACCATGCAAATCAGCAAGGTGTTCTGTTGAAGTAGTGTTTCTAGCGTCAAGTAAGGTGTACATGGTTCATAGCATTGCATAGTTGAAACAGTCCCCTTGCTGTTTCAGCTGACTCAGTTGAGTTCAGCGCCAGTTTTATTCTGTCCTCAAACATTACTGCCTCAAAAAAGGGAATGACAGGACGATTCTGCTACTGTTGCCATGACTGCTTGCTCTAATGGAGCTGACTGTACTGACTACAAGTGTATGTATACAGATGGGTGCACAGCAGCCATCACACATGATGGGGAGCTGTACACCTGGGGGGATGGTGCTGGTGGCAATCTAGGCTATGGCAATACCCTGCGCCAGTTCATCCCCCGTCAAGTCGAGAAGGGGCTTGGTGACTACAACATCATTCAGGTGGGATGATAGCAGGATGGAAGGATGATAGCCCTGCAGCTTCGCATTAGCTTGACATGCTTGCATGCATTCAGCAGCCCATGGGCTCACATGCGTGTAGTCATGAGCTCTTAGTAGGGCACTCATGAGCTCATAATTGTGCACTTATGAGCTCACAATTGTGCACTCGTGAGCTCACAACTGTGCACTCGTGAGCTGCACTCTGAGCTCACATGCATGCAAGCTATGGTGTCAACCAGCTGCCACATCAGTTAGCCAGTGCTCCACTCTCCTGTATGTTTCACGGAGGCCACACAACAGGATCACGCCTGAAAGTTGCTCACATCAGGCCTGGTTTCTTTGCTACCCTGTCTCTTCAAGTCCACACCAGTCCTGTGGACTGTGGGTGCACTTGAGCAATCTGATAGGGCAGCCTTGCACAGCAAATGTGGCACACACGCATGAAGGGTGGCCCTGCAGGTGTCTTGTGGGCCCTACCACACATGTGCAGTCTCCTCCGGCGGCCGCCTCTTCTCCTGGGGAGACGGCCTATGCGGCAAGCTGGGCCACGCCAGCTCAGACAACTACACAGAGCCACGCCAAGTCTCCTCTCTAGCAGACCAGTCAGTGCTGCACGTCTCCTGCGGTGTGTGGCATACAGCCTGCATAGCTCGGCCACAGCAGTCTCAGGACCAAGCTGGATCTGTGAGCTACCTTGAAGGCCCAGCCACTGGATCCATCAGTTTTGAGGACTCATCAGGTGTGTTGGCCGGGGTCAGTTCTCCTTTTATCTTGCCTGCTTGAAGTGTAGCCCGGCCACAGTAGTCTCAGGACCAAGCTGGCTCTGTGAGCTATCTTGAAGGCCCAGCCACTGGATTCATTACTTTTGAGGACTCGTCAGGTGTGTTGGCCGGTGTCAACCCTCCTTGCATGTTTCCTGCTTGAAAATGTAGCCCAGCCACAATCGTCTCAGGACCAAGCTGGATCTGTGCGCTAACTTGCGGGCCCAGCCACAGGATCCATCAGTTTTGAGGACTTGTCAGGTTTGTTGGCTGGTGTCAATCCTCCCTGTGTGTTCACTGTTTGGACTGTAGGGGCACTCAGGTACATGGCAGCTGCTGACTTTGCGCAGATAAACATGCCCTGTAGGTGTTGTCTTCTCCTCTTGCTTCCATAGTTTTCAGATGTGGCACCTTATGCTTGACTTAGTAAAAGATATGCACATGGTACAAACTCAAAGGCCTCCAAGAAGCTCACAGTGCTGCCACAGAATCATTTCTGAGTGAAGCAGCTTGTCTGAAGTAAGCTCCTCATCTGCTACTCATCACTGTGTGTTCATTCATGCAGTTACTCATTCAGCCATGCATGTATTCATTCAACAGCACATGTTTGCCCCACTGTACGTCTCTGACTCTAGGGGCGTACATGATCTTCTGAATAAATAGATGCACAGCTGAATGAAGGACTGCATGAAAGAACGACTGAACCAGCAAATGAAGAAGTGCATGCAAGAGCAGCTGTTGCATGAATTTCGAAATCTGCAGCAAAATGCACCCCTCCATTTTTGCACGCACAGTTTGCTGTCACATAGTGTATCACTGCAGCCACAACTGCTTCCATTGCAGCAGTGTAGTATCACAGCCACAACCTCTACTGCAGCCAGGCATGCTTGCCACTTGAGTAGGCACTAGACATTAGTTGAATCATAGCTGATGGACTGTGTGTCTGGCAGGTGGGGGACTGCTGGGGTCCACCCGGGGGGATCTGTACACCTGGGGTGGTGAGTTCACCTGGGTGGATCAGAAGAAGGACAAGGCAGGCCATGTGACCACCAAGAGGGATAGTCATAAAGGCTGCTTAGGTCTTGGTGATGCAGATGGCCGTCTCACCCCTACCAGGTACGCACAATCTTCCTGCACAACTTTGTGCACAAACCTGCACAACTTGTTGCACAACTACTGCACAACTTTCTGTATACTTCAGCCTCGCAAAACCCTGCACAACCCTGCACAACTTCGTGTATGCTTCAGCCTTGCACAACCCTGCACAACTTCCTGCACAACTTCCTGCACAACTTTGTATATACATCAGCCATGCTGCAGATCTGGCTATGATCTGATGAAACTGTTCAATGTGCCAATGAATGAAGCAACTGCTCTCATGCGCTCAGAGACTAAGTTCACATGCAGGGTGTTTGGACCTTGGCGAACGGGTGCCGTACAGCAGGCGGAGACTGGGGAATTACAGGTGTTGCAATGTGCAAATGAATGAAGTGACTGCCCAGAGATTGATTTCAATTACATGCAGGGTGTTTGGGCCTTGGCGGGAGGGTGCCGTACAGCAGGTGGAGACAGGGGAATTACAAGTGTTGCAAATCGTTCAATGTGCAAATGAATGTGCAGATGAAAGAATCAACTGCGCTCAGAGACTGATTTCACATGCAGGGTGTTTGGACCTTGGCGTGAGGGGGCCATACAGCAGGTGGAGACAGGCCTCAACCTGACAGTGGTCCTCACGTCTGATGGTCAGTGCTTCCAGATGGGTGAGACAGGCGCGTCAGGCCGCGTCAAATGGGAAGGCTGCAAAGAGCCTGAACTGGTTCGTCTTCTCACCAGATTACTATTACTATTGTCGTGATAGGCCTAATGTACAAGGCTACCCCGATGGTTGCTAGCAACTCCTGCTGAGGCTAAAGCCCTACCCGTGAGGGGGCATCGGCTCTTGTGTTTTCTCACCAGATCTGCTTGCCATCTGCTAACAGCCACTTTGCAGTGGGACTCATGTGGTGATGGGCTTCAGGGCAATCCTGACAGCCATTTGCAGTGGGGTTTCTGTCAGGCGCAAGCGCTGCTAGCGAGCATCAGCAAGGATGTAGCATGTTAGGACCACTCTCACGCAAATGAACTATCCTGCCAAAGAAAAAATGTACATGTGAGACACAGAACGCAAACAATCTGGTAGTGAACTGTTTTCTTTTGTACAGGTTGGTGGTGCTTTGCTGGGGTTTGCTGTGGAGCGCATCTCAGTGGGCATGCAGCATGTGGCAGCCCAAGCCAGGCCCCTTGACAAGAAGACCGGCTTGCCCCAACTGGGCAGCGAGTTCAGTGGGCTCTTCATGTGGGGGCGGGGCCGGGAGGGTCAGCTGGGGGTGGCCACCTACCAGGACAACTCTGTCCCCAAGATGGTGGACGAACTCAAGGGCCGCCGCGTCCTGCAGGTACCCCCCTGCACCCCCCTAGAAAATGAAAAGAATAGACTACACCTTTTGGCGTCAATTTGATGAGAAGCCAAGTACTATACTGGGCTGCCCAGGTACTGCACCCTCCTAGCTCTTGACATCTAGCAGCACCATGTTGCAGCATGAAAGGTTTCCATCTTTGCCTGGCTTTGACTAGCTAAGACCGCTACTGATGAGCCAAAGCTAGGCAAACAGGGGAACCTTTCACACTGCAAGCTGGTGCTGCTAGATGTCAAGAGCTAGGAGTTTTAGCTTCACAATCTGAGAAATCCGAGTCGCATCACAGTTGCAAACCAAACTGGTAGAGAAGACTTGGCGGCGTTCAGCCATGTGCAGCTTGCAGCATGGCCACTGTGACAGCGCCACGTGCTCAAGCTGTATCTTATTGGGCAAAGTGGTCACGCAATACCATATCATGCAACCTGTTCATGCAGTATCCTATCAGGCAAAGTTTGCCCTGTGATTGCACCTGTTGCTGCAAAGGCCATCCATGTGGCCTTTCCAGGCTTCAAGAGACAGCAGCTGTGCCGAACGGTGCTGTTTGTTTCAGCAACTGATTGTGCTATGCCCTCTACTCAAAGTCTTCAGCTCTTTCACTTGTGCACATGGCGCTGTTTACTTTTGCAACTGGTTACGCAATCCCTCTTCTGTAAAGAGGCGGCTCCTTTGCTGCTGCAGCTGCTGTCATGCCTGCTCCCACAGTTACTTGTTTCGAAATTTTGATGCCAAGACATTCAACATGAAATCAACTCTGCCTGATCTGATACCACAGGCTCAGCTTGACTCGAGCACAAGTAACTATAGATGTACTGAAAGAGATGCAGTCAAATCTCTGCCTATGAATGCAAAGGAGGCGAGGCCAAAACAAGCATACATTTGCTTGCTGACAATTGCTTGTTGATAATTCCTTGCTGATAATTGCTTGCTGATAGTTGCTGCTACATCTGTTCAGGAAACCCTTTGTTCGAGTGATGTTGTGTTATTCTGCAGGTGGCTTGTGGGGGCTACCACACTCTGGCAGTCTGTGCCCACAACTCCATGCAGCAGGAGCAGGCTGAGAAGCAGCTCTTTTGTTCCAAAACCAAGTTTGTTGAGTGATGTGCGTGTGTTACCCTGCAGGTGGCTTGTGGGGGCTACCACACTCTGGCAGTCTGTGCCCATGACTCCATGCAGCAGGAGCAGGCCGAGAAGCACCTCTTTTGTTCCAACAACAAGTTTGTTGAGTGATGTTGTGTGACCCTTCAGGTGGCTTGTGGGGGCTACCACACTCTGGCAGTCTGTGCCCATGACTCAATGCAGCAGGAACAGGCCGAGAAGCAGCGCGGCTACAAGCAGAAGGTGATGCAGCTGTTCAGCAAGCCTGTCACAGTGGATGTGCCGGATTCCCGCCAGCACAGCAGTGGGCCTAATACAGCTGGCAGCGGGGGCATCACCCCCCTGGATAGGGTGTCAGACGGCAGCATGTCTCTTATGGCCCATGGCTCCAATGGTACGCTTACTGCCTGGGTTTCGGGTTCAGGGTTTAGGGTTTTATGAGAAGGGTTTCGTAGGCATGGCACTTGTTGGATATGGCATCCTATTGCAGTTTGCACTGCAAGCTGTTCTTTTTGTTCATGTGTACCTTGCTTTGCTTATGCAGTGCCCAGCAACACAGGCAACGTTCTGGACTTCGATGTCAGACGCATGTATCACAAAGAAAAGACAAGAAATGTCCACACCTTTCGGCGTCGTTTCCATGAGACGCCCATGTAATACAAACACTGAAGAGTGATGTTGACTTGCAGACCTGGCGGTGACGCCTCGCAAGGCAGCTGGAGATGAGCACGTTAGCTCCAGCCGCAACGGCAGGAACGCCCCCAAGTCCACCAGCACCGGCAGCATGATGGGTCTGGTGCGGGCTGCGGCTGCGGTGCGCCGGTCCAAGAAGGATGGCCTTGTCAGGCGGTCTGCGGACCACAGGGGCGAGTTCGGCCCTGGCATCAGGGTTTCTGCAGGAAGTAAGCCTGACTTGATTGACTGATTGATTTGAAGCCATGCCAGCCTTTGCTCTGTCATGAGCCATGTAGATAAGCCAGACTGACTGGATTGATTGATTGACTGACTTGAACTTGTGCCAGCCTTTGCTCTTGCATCAGTCAGGTAGGCAAGTCAGACTGCCGTCGCCTTTTCAATGTTCACCTGTACAAACGCCTGATCTCTCAGTCCCCAGGCAGTTCACACTACCAAAATGGGAATTGACACAACAACATCAACTCTTTTGTGTGCTGAAAGAGCCATTGGGAGCGGCACACCCTTTCCACATATGTACCTTGTACACCAAAGCTGTACTCAGATATCTATGCTCATGTTTCTGTGTGCTCATATCATGTATGCTCACGTTATGTATGCTCACATCATGTGCGCCCACAGCTGCTGTGGAGGATGCCATCTTTTCTTATCTGCACAACAAGAAGCTGTTGTTCAGCAGGCATGCAGGGTTTGTGTGCCTTGATGTGGAATCACATGTATATAACACCAGAGTAGTCTGTGTGCATGCATGTCTTGTCCACTGCATTCATGGTGGCAACTCTTTGCATCATCAGTCCTATGGGGGCCATGCTCCCTTGCAAACATACTTTGAGACCTTTAGGTTCCCAATCAGAAGAAGGCAGTCGCAGTAGCAAGCATCCAAGCAGGCTTCTTTACATGTACAGGCAAAAGGTATGCAGACTCGAAGGTGCCTCAGCGCATGCGGCTGCAAGCTGCCAACAGCTCAGAAACAATAGGCAGCAAGGATGGGGGAAAGGCCTCCAGTGATGTGGGTGGATGGGCACCTGAAAGGAGCCGTGCCTCCCAGGCAGAAAGTGAGATGGGCAGCATCGTCAGCGCACCAGACATGTACCCTGAGGACTCGGTCCTCATTGAAGACCTGGTGGTGAGTTGGAAACCCACGTCAACTTGTCTTGCTGCTGATTGCTGGCGTCTTGGTGTCTATGTGCTGCTGTAGATGGTTGTATGCATTGTGGTGAATATAAACAGACATGTTGCTGAGAGCTGCAATCAGTCTGATCTCTCAACTCAGTCTGACTGTCTCTGCACTCACACTCAGCTCTACAGGACATAGGACATAGGGCCCCTGCTCGGAGTGTCTGAGCTGTTTGCATACATGAAGAGTGGTAGCTGATGCTTGGATCATGAATAACAACCTGAAACCAGTAATAACTTGATCAAACCTGTCAAAAATATAGAGCAATGCAACTTTTTTCTGCTTCAATTTGTGCACTGCTCGTTATGCACATTGCTCATTGATGCAGGCTGGAGCGGCTACATGGGAGAGGCAGTGGAACCCTCATGTGTAAGGACTGTACAGCAAACACTGCTACTGCCACTGAGTGCTCAACTTCATCATCGCACCATACACATGTTCTCGTATTTTAACGTTGCCTACCTGGCTTATGCGACAGCAAAGGCTGGCACAGGGTCAAATCAATCTGTCAATCAATCTGTTACCAGAACAATTACAAAAAGCAACGCAAACACAAACATGTCTGCCTTATGAAACGAAACAAAAGTTCTCACAACATATGTTGCATGCATGCAGGCTGAGGCCGATGCAAGGGAGCGGCACTGGCAGTCCCAGGTGTCAGGCCTGCAAAGCAAAGTCGAGAAACTGGAAAGCTTGCTTCAGCGTGAGATGGGACATCACCAGATTGCCTCCCCCACCCCTCGCCCAGTCTATGATATCTCCCCTGTGGGCCCAGGTGGGTGGCTCTGCACATTGCACTGTTCAGTTGCTCTGTGTATGAACCAGATTGCCTCTCCCCCCACGCCCCGCCCACTCTATTACATCTCCCCTGTGGGCCCAGGTGGGTGGCTCTGCACATTTCATCTTTGTTCATTTCGTGTGTGGACCCATGTATGCCTGCTAGGCATACAAATTACAATAATTATAACAATAATGATAATAATAAGCACCTCGATACCAGCCTTGAGCATGCCTCAGCAGTGTCAATCACCCTGACTTTGGCTTGACCTTTCCCATTCGCTCTGTGTGTGGACCCATGTATGAACATGTTGTTCATGTCTGATTCCACACCATGTGCTTTGCATCCCTGGCACGTCATGTTCAATTTTTTTGTTCCATGTGTCAAACTTTGTACGGAAGCATACATGGAAAATTAAGTGAAACCATGTATGTAATCATGTGTGAAACCCTGTATGGAATCATGCATGAAACCATGTGTGGGGATGTCATGCATGTATGCTGCCATGCCCTATGCTGTATAAGACCTTGAGTCATCAGCTGTAACTTGTCAGACATCCTGGCTGGAACTGATCATGGGTCATAAAATGTGGGTCACCCAAGGTTCTGGCATAGAAGCGCATACAAGGTGCAGGTCTGCAATGCCTTGGCCAGTAAAGTCCACTTCACCAATAGCATTT
>JAABUK010011012.1_pt1 | contig 11898 bp, 4 predicted proteins | sample 5559141 | NCBI WGS metagenome assembly JAABUK01 (sample SAMN10711869, study PRJNA513367) | rock metagenome | isolation source: Antarctica rocks | place: Antarctica: Victoria Land, Pudding Butte nord | collected 2016-01-03 | reverse complement strand
TGAAAACATTCAAGAAACGCCCGAAATAATCTTTAATGCGCAGGCGAGTAATTAGTATAATAAGAGTGAGAAACTATCAGATTTTAATGTGTTTAAGATGAGAATTTTATAATAGTTCGCGATATAATTATTAATATTGAAGCTGAAGTTACTTATAAATAAAGATTGATATTTTATAAAAATAAATCGCGTGATCTATTCCTTATGTCATTGGATCTGTGACTCTTCCCTTAGAGATTTAGCGTTATCGCGCTTTAATATCAAAATTTTGCTGCAGCCTTAACGTGAGAAACATTAAAAATCAAAATTTTACTGCAGTCTTGGCGTGAAAAGCATCAAAAATTGATTTTTTAATGTTTCTTACGCCAAGACTGCAGTAAAATTTTGACGCTAAAGCGCGGCAACGCTAAATCCTCAAGAGAAGAATTATAGATCTAGTGATATAAGAGATATAAGATTGAGAATTAAAAGAGAGACTAGTAATCTACTAAAGTCATATTTAAAGATATCTTAGATAATCATAATTAAGAGTCTATTATAAATATTATTAAATCGCTTTAAAGATCTCTTTTAAAGAGATACTGCGCGAGATAATTATCACTATCTATATTAATTAAATAAGAATTTATTTAGTTTTCTTAAAGAGTTCTTTTAATACATTATAAAGACAGATATATTAGAGAAGAACTAGATTAGAGATATTTAATTAAAGATATTTAATAATCTGAAATTAGTTATAATCTTAAAGAGATATACAATTATTAAAAAGATTATAAAGAATTTATAATTTCTAAAATTGAATTTGCGAAAAGTAAAGTGATACATAAAAGATTCTTAATCTGCTTAAGCAGATTCAGAATCTTGAAGAAGAAGATCAGTCAAGAAGTTAAAGAATAGAACTTAACTCGCGAAGATGATATTCACTTATATATTAAAAATCGATCGTAAGAAGTTTCGATATTATAAATATTAATAGTTAAAATATATGATTAGAAACTGCTTAAGCTTAACAGCTGTTAAAAAAGAAGATTCTAATATTTTAAAGAAATCAGAAAAAGAGTAGTTTATTATAAAGGTGTTGTAAATAGATCTGCGAACGCAGAAATAGTTATAAAGAAGCTTAAATAGAAGTGTTAATTAAGAATATTATTTACGATCATCTTTGCAGTAATTAAAGATTGAATAGAATCTTCATTTCTAATGAATATCATAATAAGTGAAGAAAAGACAGATTTACTGATAATGTTTATATTGATGAATATTAACTATCGACTTATAATAGTGATAAACTATTAACTAATTAAGAATCTATATAAGAGATTACAAATTGAGCTGATAAATCTAGTTAAGAAGATTTTATTAGTAGATTTTATCGGAAGAAAGCACTCTATTATAACGCAGGCGATTTATATATTTATGATAATTATAAAATATTAATAAATATCTCAGATCTTTTATATAATTTAAGCGATATATTCTATTATTTTAGAAAAGAAGTGAATAAGATTATATAATTATATATTTAATTCTATCACGAATAATATAAGTTTTAAGTCAGAATATTATTAATATAACAATAAAAATCTAACTATTTTATCGTATATATAATATAATGAAATGTCGAAAAATAGGAATAAGTTAAATAAGAATAACTCTAATTATTCTTAAATAAAGAAGAATATATTTAATTATAATCGAGCATATAAGAACAATTCTAAGTATATATACTTAGATTTAAATAGATTAGAATAGAAAATAAAACAATCTTCTGCTAGAATTCTAAAGCGTGAAAAGATGAAGATTAATCTGAGATTAATCTTATTTTTAGCTAAGTCTTTTATAAAGAAAAGAATAAAGTCTTAAAGATCTTGAAAATAAAGAGATAATATAAGTTTAAGAAGCTTAATCTCTTTTTATTTAAAAAATACTGAGATAGTAAGTTTAGTAGCTTTTAAGAAGTTAACTAAGAAATTTAAAGCGGAGATTATTATAATTACTTTTAAGAATATTAAGAAGTAGAAGAAGAATAATAAGAAGATTGAAGAGAATCTATAAAAGATAATTCCTTCTGAATTTCAAGAATATACTCATATCTTTTCAAAAAAGATATTAAATACTCTTCTTCCGCATTAAGATTAATATGATTATTAAATAAAACTGTAGAATAGTGCTAAACTGTTTAGAAGACAGTCTTATTAATAAATAAATCCCGCGGAACTTAATATAATTAAGAGATATATTAAAAAGAATTTTAAGAAGAGATTTATTGAATTAAATAATATATTATTTATATTTCTGATTCTATTAATTCGAAAGTTGAATAAAGAGCTTTAATTCTGTGTGAACTATTAAGATCTAAACGCTCTTATAAAGAAGAATGAATATCTAATATTTAGAATTAATAAGATATTAAAATAGCTTATTAACGCGAAGTTTCTATCAAAAATAAATGTTTATTAAGCGTTTTATTATATTAGAATAATTATAATTAGAGATAATGATTTAACAACATTTAATATAATATATAAAAACTATTGCTATTTAATAATGTCTTTTAAATTAAGCTTAACACTCTCAATTAATTAGAGATATATAAACGATATATTTCTGAGTATATTAAAACGATTTGTAATGTTATATTAGAATAATATTTTAATATTCAATAATACGCGAGAAGAATATAAACAATATATTAAGAAGATATTAAAGATTTTAAAGAAAGTAGAACTTTAAATAAATATTAAGAAATGTGACTTTTATATTATAAAGATCAAATTCTTAAATCTGTTAATAAATATAAATAAGATACGATTAAATTCAGCTCAAATTAAGATGATTTAGAAGTGAGAGATGTTTAGATTAAAGAATGTACGTGTAATATAATAATTTCTTGAATTCATCAATTATTATTAATATTTCTGTAAGGATTTTGATTAAATTATAAGATCATTAAATAATCTATTAAGAAAGAATATCTTACAATATAAAATAAATTCTATATCGAGACATTTAAGAGATTAAAGAAGCTAATAATATCTGATTTAGTTCTTCAGTATTTTAATTTAAGAAAGAAGATTTATATGAAATATAATGCGAGTAATCATATTATTAAAGAAATTCTTTTACAGAAAGAATTAAATAGAGAATTACATCTTATTACTTATTATTTAAGCAGTATAAGTTTAGCAGAGAGGAATTATATTATATATAATAAGGAATTATTAATGATAATTTGATATTTTAAAGAATGAGAGTCTGAGCTGTAGAGTATTGAAGAAGATATTATTAAAGTGCTTATAAATTATAAGACTCTGAAGTATTTTATATTAATAAAGAAGTTGATAAGATAATAAATAAGATAAATAGAGTTCTTAACATAATTTAACTTTAAAGTTATTTATTAATTAAAGATAATTAATAAAAAGACTGATATTTTAATAAGAAGAGAGAAGAACATTTCTAGAGTAAAGAATAATTCTAATTTATATCAGACGTTATTAATGTTAGAGATATTATCTGAGAAAGTTCAGAAGAATTATGAGATAATATATATTATATAAGAGGTTCGCACGCTAGACGAGAATATTAAGCAGGCGAACAGAAATGATTATAATCTGAAGAAGATTCGTGAGATCTTATAGAATAAGATCGAGAGCGTTTATAATAAATATTAGATAAGTCTATATAAGAAATAAGAAGGTCTGCTTTATTTTCGAGATAGATTAATTATTTCGATAGAGTTAAAAGAGCTGCGAATATAAGTGATTTAATAGATTTATAAAAGTTGAGAGATAGATTATATAGAAGAATTAAAGATACTGCGATTAATTCGAAAATTATATTAATTTTCTGGGCTAATAGAAGTAGTTAAGAGATATCTGAGAAACTATTATATTTATTAAAGATTAAAGATAAAGAGATAATATTTAGAAGAAGAGTTGCAATCTCTTTCAATTTCTAAGATATCTTAAAAGAATATCTTTATAAATTTTATAATAAGATTATTGAAATTAAAAGGATTTAATGCGATTCTTAATATAATAGATTGATTAATAAAAGAAAGATATTATATTATCTATACAATTATTAATAAGAGTATGATCGCGGAGAATATAATTAAAATATTATATAAGAATGTATGAAGAATTCATAATCTATTTAATATAATTATATTGAATAGAGATTCTTAATTTGCGAGCATGATATGATTATATTTATATAAGATTTTGAATATTACCGCGAAGCTATTCACAGCATTTTATTCATAAATAAATAAATAAATAAAGATCGCGAATATAAAGATAAAGCGTTACTTATATAATTATATGAACTTTAATTAGAAGAATTGGGCGGAATTATTATTAAATATAGAATTCACAATTAACGCAGTAATGTTTGAATCGACTCAACTATCTTTATTTATAATTAATAAAGAATATAAGTCTTAAATAAGTTTTAACGCAATAAAGAAGTTAAAAACAATTAAATAAAAAATCAAATTATAGAAAGCTTAAAATCTAATAGAGTTAATAACTAAAATATAAAATTAAATAAAAGAATATTTGACTTAAGCTTAAAAGAGATAGAAAGAGCAGATTAATAAGTATTATTAATTAGTAATATTTGAAGAAGAAAAGAAGATCTAATTATTAACAAAAAATATTTAAATAATCAGATCTTATAAGAAGTTAAACACAAAATAAATCGATTTATCTCTTATATCACTAAATAAGTGACGTTCCTATTTAGGATTAGCGTGTGAGGAAACTTATACTGCCTGCATCGAGCTAATTATCATAGCTATAATACTAAAAATAGTATTATTAGAAAGATAACTCTGAGACCTATCTAGTAGTACTATATATAGAGCTCTAGCTTATATAATCAGCAAGATATAAGCTTTTAAATATTTGATGAAGAAAAACTTTAAATTTCTTTATTAAATATTCAAACGCTTATATCTTACTGATTATATAGGCTAGAGTTCTATAAATAGTACTAATAAATAGTTCTAAGAGTTATCTTTCTAATAATACTATTCTTAGTATTATAGCTACGATAATTAGCTCGATGCAGGCAGTATAAGTTTCTTCACACGCTAATTCTAAATAGGAACGTCACTCATTCAGTTACACAAGAAATAATATAAAAGTTATATTTCTTAATATTTATTTAAAGTTCTACTTTCTTTAGAATCTTTAATATCTTCTTAATATACTATTTATATTCTTCTCGCGTATTACTAAATATTAAAATATTGTTCTAATATAATATTATAAATTGTTTTAATACACTTAAAAATATATTATTTATATATCTTTAATTAATTAAGAGTGTTGAAGAGTGTCGAGAAAGAATGATTGAAGTAATGCAGCTCTCTCATTAAGCAAATCAGCTCAAGAAAATCGCTATCATTATTCATAATATTTTGAAGTTAACTGTAAAAATGAATAAAGAAGGAAAGAAAATTGTAAAGATAGAAAAGATATAACTAATAGAATTAATAAAACATCTTAAAAGTATTAAGATTGAATTATAAATATTAATAATCTTTTATACTCTCTCACAAATCCTTATAAATACTGAAGAGATAAAGAAAGAGCTGAGAAAATTATAGAAGATTAAGATAAAGATATGAAGTTAAATCGTAGTAGAAAATTATAAAGAGACTATCAGAATTCTAATTATAAATATCTAGTATTAATAAATAATAATAAATTAGAAGAATAGAGAATTAATTATAATTATTATAGATTAAATATAAAGAGATGAAATAGATATAAAGCTAATAATATTATTATTAAATATAATCAGAGCCGCGAAATCATGAAAAGTTATAAGTAAAATAGTTATATTCTAAAGACTTATAAGAAAAGACTATTTAATTATCATAATCTTATAAGTAAGTAAAGAAGCCTTAGAAATAATAATAGATTAATTATAAATAATTATACTGAGCGTAAAAATTAAAAAATTCATCTATATAATTAGAGCTTATATTATTTATATTAAAGTAGTAAATAATTAGAATTAATTATAAGTAATTATTAAGATTCTTAAAACTAATTAAAGATTTCACTCATAAATAAAGCTAATAAGAGTGGTCTAAATTAAGCGCATAATTAGATAAGAAAAGATATATAGATTATTAATTATCGCAACTAAAAGTATTAATATAATAAATTAATTAATCACCCGCGATTTAGTTTATAAAGATGAAATAAAGTCTTATAAATAATTTATCTTAAAAGTAAGAATTACTCAGTATATATATTATTAACAATATAAATATATCGCAAAATTCTATAAATTTAAATTAGTCTATATAAACTATATATAGAACGTTATCTTATAAGTAATTATAAGAAAGATTAGAAAGATATAATCTCTTATAAATACAGATTATATAAGAATAATTATCAGGCTTAAGAGAAGAGATATTAATTTAAATAACGCGAGATAGAACAGACTAATAAAATAGTTTAGATAACTTTAATTCTATATAAGAAGAGTCGTGAAGATATAATCAGAATAACGCAATTTATATCTATAATATTACGATTCTAATTCTAAATAAGAGATAATAATAAGTGATAATAAGTTATGAGAGAGCATAAGAGAAGATCTAATAATTTAATCAGAGCAGCTTAAGTAATTAAATAGATATAACTCTTCCGAAAAAGAGCCCGCCTAGATTTAGATATTGAAGAGACGAAGATAATTATAATAATCGGTAAATCATTATAACTTTCTGAAATTAAAGATATGAAAATAGAGATAATTATAAGAATTAAGAAAGAGTTATATTTAATAGAAATATTAGAAATAATCTCAGAATAAGAATTATATCGCAAGAATTAAGAATACTATAATATAATATTAATTATGATAAAGAAGTAATATTAATCTCACTTTTACGCGATTCTATAGTTAAAGCATTTAATATTCTCGCTATTTAAGAATCTTAAAGAAATCCCTTTATTATAATAGATTATAATTCTTTATAAGTAGAATTCTACTTAATCTATTTATTCCGAGAGCTTATCAGAGTTTACTTTTACATCAGCAAAAGATTATATTTATAGAATTAAAATATAATAAATCATAATAAAAACGCATAAATACTTATAATTTATATTAAAGAAAGTAGCTTAGATATAACTTACTAAATTTAGATATATAATATCTATAATCTCAGTTCAGATTTATACTTTAATAAAGATGCGGGAATACTTAATATATTATATAAGATCTTAAAAATAATAGATATGAAAGTAGAATATATTATAATTAGTGATCTTAATCTTTATTATCTATATTGAAGCGGCTTAGAGAGATTAATCTAACACGCAGTAATAAATATTTTAATTAATATCGCTAATAATTATTTACTTAAGCTTGTAATCTCTCTTAAAATAATAATATAATAAGCACGTAAGTTATAAAGTATAATAGATCTAATATTCTTTTTATAAACACTTATAAATAAGATAATAAAGTATATAACTAAATTAGATCTAATCTAATCATTCGATCACATTCTAATTAAGCTTACTCTTCAGATATAATTACAGTTACTTATAATTAAATATAGAAGATATTAAAAGAGAATAAATATTAAAAAGATAATAATAGCACTAAAAGATAAGATATCTAATACTTTATTATATACTAATAAATAGATAGATATAAGAATTTACGAGATATTATAAGCGCTTAATTAAGTAATTAATATAAATATATTATAAGCTAAGTCTTTTAAGTTTATAAAGAACTTTTGATTAAATAAGTATAATATAATGATTTATAAGATAAGAGAGACTAAATATAATATATTATAAAATCGCATAAAGAAGTTTGAGAAAAAGTATTGTAAAATTAGAAATCGGAAGATAGCAATCCTATAATAATATATAAAAGATATATTCCGCTCGTAATTAATTAAAATCATATAAATAATATAGAACATCTAAAGACTTATAAAGTAAGTTAAGATTAAAGTAGATAAATTATATATACTCTCTTAACTCCCGGAATTAATTATAAGAGATTATAATAGAAATCAAATTAAAGTAGTTAATATAATATTATAAAAGATTAATCTACTAAAAAAGAAATTTTTTCTAAAATCTTAAGAGATAGATCTACAGAACATTTAGAATACTTAATATAAAGAGAGAATTAATTCTGAGTAGATAATTATAGAAGTAGAGATGTATAATATTATATAAAAGATTGCGAAGAATAAAGCTATCAGTCTAAATTAGATTCTAAATAGAATACTTAAGAATATAATAAATTAGTTAATTTTACATCTTTACACGATCTTTAATGTAATATTATAAAACAGCTATTATTTTAGCGCGTGAAAATAGGCGATTATACTTACTTTCTAGAAATTCAGTAAAAATAATTATATTACTTTTAAGATATACCGCCCGATAGTTCTACTTAATATTATAAGAAAACTTCTTAAATAAATTATAATATGTAAGCTCTTATAACTTACTAAATCTAATTATCTCCTTTTAAAAATATAAATAAGAGCTTAGAAAGATAGATTAATAGAAATAGCTCTTTAACTTCTTATAAAATAAGTATATATTATTTAGAATCTTTTAAATCTAAAGAAAATTATAACTCTTCTTAATCTTAATATCTCAGGCGCATTTAATTATATATTATATAAGAGATTAATATATAATCTTAAAAAAAGAAGAATTCTAAAGATATTAATAAGATAAGTAAAAAGCTTTCTTAAAGATTATATTATAATAATAAGACTAATTAAAGATAAGTCTGAATAATTATAAGTAGAAATGAGCATTTTATAAGAATCTTCGATATTATCTATTCTATTTCTCTTCTTTATTATAGATCTTTTAGATATTATAGATAATAAAGCTTTATAAGTTATCTCAGTCAGATTTATAAATAATATTAATATCTTAATATATAAAACATTAATAAAGCGTAATTATAAGTATCTAAAAGAGATCTATTAAAAGTATATATAATAAGTCATAACTTATAATACACGCTTTATATCAGAGAAATATAAAGTTCTCCATTTAATTAAATTATTAAAAAGATTTAATCTAATAATCATATTAATACTTAAAGAAATATAAATTAATATAAAATCTTATATATAAGTATTAAAAATATAGATTAATACTAAGCTAAGATGAGAATCATATCTTATAAAGATTTAGAAAAAACAGATCTTATTACTAAGCGCAATAAGTTACATTATATTATTAATCTGAGAAGTTATATTTAAGAAGTTAAGATTAGTTTACAGCTCTATTATTAAATTAGCATTATTATTCCTTGTATTACTGAATCTGTGATCCTTTTTTTAAGAGTTTAGCGTTATCGCGCTTTAACATTAAAATTTTGCTGCAGTCTTGGCGTAAGAAACATCAAAAAATCAATTTTTGATACTTCTCACGCTAAGACTGCAGCAAAATTTTGATTTTTAATGTTTCTTACGCCAAGACTGCAGCAAAATTTTAATGTTAAAGCGCGGTAACGCTAAATCTTTAAGAGAAGAATTATAGATTCAGTAACATAAGAAATATAATATAAGTATATAACACGAATCATAAGAAACATCTCTTACTTATAAAATAGTAAAACAATAACTTAAGATTACTTAAAACTACTTTTTATAGAAGATCTTTAGAGTGTATTAAGTTATAAATAAGTGTATTTTAAAGAAAGAAACGAGAATCTATTTAATCTTAATTATAATAGATAGACTAACGATCTTAAAAGTGCGTAAATAAACTTTAATTATAGAAGACTATATAGTTTATTAAATTTATATAAGAATTTATAATAAGGCGCTATTAAAAAGAATTTTAAGTTGATAAGTAATATTATTAGATATTAAGAAATAATAATTAAAAAAGAGAATTCTAAAGAAATTCTAAATAAATAGTTTACTATTAATAATAGCATCCTCATAATAGAATATAGAAGAAAGCGGGCGGGAACATTAGCTAATAATATGAAAATAAGTTCTTAAGAAAATATTAACTAATATATAAGAGATATAATAAATAGCTTATCTCTAATCTATACCCGCAGATAAGATTAAGAACCCGGCATAATTTAATCTAAGTTATAACCGCTCGGAACTTCACGAAGAATTAATAAAGATAATAAGCGCGCTAATCATTCAGATCTGAATAGAAAAGATTAGACTAAATAGATTTCTTATAAATAGAAACATTTCGGGTTATATATCTATATATTTTTACGACTAATAATAATAAATAATAAAGCATATTATAATATTATATCTACTCTTTATAAGTAAGAGAAGAACACTATTTTTAATCATAGAAATAAGTAACTATTAATAAATACTTATAATTACCCGTGAGATTAGAATAGCAACACATTTTCTTTAGAAGATGAGACTTCTAGCATAATTCTAAGTAAGCAATATTTAAATTAAAGAATTAAGATCAGAATCTTATAATAAAGCTCGTAAGAGATCGCAATTATATAATATAAAATATAAATAAAAGAAAGTGAGATATAAGCGATAGATTTTTTTCTTAAAAAGATTTCCTACTTTATAAATATATAGATTCCCTTATTAATTATAAGCTAGATAGAAGTAAGAATTATCATCATTATTAATTAAGAGTATTAAGCTTAATTTAAAAGATATTACTAAATAGCGATAGTTTTTATATATTATATTGAATATTATTAAATCATTATCTTTAATAATGATTATTTTAATATAATAAAACATTTAATAAACATTTATCTTTATTAGAAACTTCATCTTAATAAGCTGTCTTAATATCTTATTAATTCTAAATATTAAATATTCATTCTTTCTTATAAGAGTGCTCAGATCTTAATAATTCACACAAAATCAAAGTTCTTTATTAGATTTTCTAATTAATAAAATTGGAGATATAAATAATATATTATTTAACTTAATAAATCTCTTCTTAAGATTCTTCTTAATATATCTCTTAATTATATTAAGCTTTACGGGATTCATTTATTAATAAAACTATCTTCTAAATAGTTCGCCGTTATTCTATAGTTCTATTTAATAATTATATTAATTTTAATGTGAAGAAAGAGTGTTTAAAATCTTTTTTAAAAAGATATAAATATATTCTCAAAATTTAGAAGAAATTATCTTTTATAAATTCTCTTTAATCTTCTTATTATTCTTCTTCTACTTCTTAATATTCTTAAAGATAATTATAATAATTTCCGCTTCAGATTTCTTAATTAACTTCTTAAAAGCTATTAAACTTATTATCTTAATATTCTTTAATTTAAAAGAGATTAAGCTTATATTTAAACTCATATTATCTCTTTACTTTTATAATCTTTGAATCTTTCTCATTCTTATAAAGAATATCTTTCTAAATAAGATTAATCTCTAATTAATCTTTATCTTTTCACGCTTTAGAATTTTTAATAAAATAGAAGATAATCTATTATTTTACTTATTCTTAAGATTCTACTCAGAATTACTTAGACTTCTATTAAAGTCTATTAAATTAGACTCGTTATAATTTAGCGTCTTTTCCGATATTTCGCTATATCATATATATAATAAAATAGTTAGATTTTCATCATTATATTAATAATATTCCGGCTCGAAATTTATAGTATTAATAATAAGATTGAATATATAATCATGTAATCTCACTCACTTCTTCTTTAAAATAATAGAATATATTATCTAAATCATATAAAAGATCTATCTCTTATGTCACTAAATGAGTGACGTTCCTATTTAGAATTAACGTGTGAAGAAACTTATATTGCCTGCATCGAGCTAATTATCGTAGCTATAATACTAAAAATAGTATTATTAGAAAGATAACTCTGAGGCCTATCTAGTAGTAC
>JAABUK010011011.1_pt1 | contig 11899 bp, 14 predicted proteins | sample 5559141 | NCBI WGS metagenome assembly JAABUK01 (sample SAMN10711869, study PRJNA513367) | rock metagenome | isolation source: Antarctica rocks | place: Antarctica: Victoria Land, Pudding Butte nord | collected 2016-01-03 | reverse complement strand
CAGCAAGACTGTGATCTGATCCAGCTGGACAGTAGGTGGCTGCCTGTGATGCCACTACTGTCCAGCTGGATCAGATCACAGTCTTGCTGCCAGGGCTTTGAAGAAATGTTAGCTCCAGTGGCCCAGGAGCAGTTGTGCCAGGACTGGGACTGCTGTTAGGTCATGCAGCAGCTTGAGCCAGCATGATGTTGATGTATACAATACACACAGGTTGAGATTGCCTGGGTCACATCTGGTTTTGCTAGAGCAAGAAGTGAGGACTTCAAACAAGTTCAGGCAGTGTGTCGGTATGCCTTGCCGCAATGATGGCAGCTTAGTGCTTCACATAGTCAGCTATCTGTCTTCTCAAAAGCTTTTGCAACACCATGCCAACAACAAGAGTGCACTTGGGCAGGGAAAACTGCTGTGAACACCAGCTTACCTGAGTTGTTGCCTCCCCTCAACCTGATGTGAGCAGAGCCACTGTAAGTTGCATTGGTCACCCCAGCAGAACAGGTACACATTTGCATGGGCTGCAGGGATGATGCCTGCCCATTGTCGCCATTGGTGGCCTGCCCATCCTGACCAATGCCAGTCCCGCCAACACTCTGCCCATTGGTGTCCACGATGAAGACTGGAATGCCAGGTGTGACTGTGAAGCCAATGGACTGAAGTATTGAGCAGCACTGAGCCTCTGCAAAACCAGGCTGACAGCTGTGAGTTACAGCTCAGAGCAGAAAGAAGTTTTGGGTTGTGATGTGCTAGGCAGGATTGTGGTTGAAATGCAGAAAGCAGAAAGCTCGCCTGCTGCGACTGGGTCAGGGTTGGTGACGTTCGGTGGCAGCGTCGCTTGCAGAAGCTGCCTGGTCTTTACGCCAAAACCGTCAGCATCCCCAGCATCAATGATGCCCTGCGCCGCAGAGCAAGGACGATATCAACATGGATCAGAAGCGTGGCGAGCATGGAGTCCGGCGTGACTGCAGCTGACTCAGTGCAGCAACGGCGGGCAATTGTACCTGATGTGTTGAGGCTGCTGTGACTGTAACAGCAAGAGTGCACAGCGCTAACAAAACAGCAAACTGGCGACAACAGTATGCAGCCATCGCCGCCGATGATTGTCTCTGCCAGGTCAAGATTCTGACAGAAATGCCACCGCTGTCTGCCGCTGCACCCGTAACTGTTGCAACCGGTGATTACTTGAGGTGTACCAGCGCTGGGTTCCGTGGACTATCCGATAAGAAACCTGTACGATCAGCACTTTCTCGCTGGCGTTCTTGGATGAGGCCCAGCATACTCGGAAGCTGGTCCAGTTGATGGACAGCTGGACTGAACCAAGCTTAAAGTTTGATTGGTTGGCCAGTAGCACGCAACTCTGCTAACATGCAAACAACTGCGACTCGTGTGACGGTGTGTAGCCTTTCGCCACGACTCTGTGAGCAACATTAGAAAGCCAGCCCTTCTTTACACAGGATTACTCTAAGAAGCAATGTGTCACACAACTAGTTGCAGTACTGCAAGCACAGCTGCTTGATCTAACACAAGCTGCTCAGCTCATTAGCACTGAACTACATGTTTCAAATGTTGGACCTCTCATCATCATCTGCAGGTGAGGCTGCAGCCAGGGCAACAGCCAAGGCTTGAAGAAGGGACTCGATGCTGCCTGCCATTGCTTCAGAAGACCCTTTGGTACCATCATGCATGCTGTGGATAGATCCTGCATCTGCTGATGTCACTCCTGTGGTCTGACCCACAGGCTGAAGGACTGCAGATGAATGCAACTCAGCATGCCCCAAGCTGACTGCTGTTGTGTCCTTGGCTGCTGTAGATTTGAAAGCCATAGCACAAACAGATGATTGCGCTGCCCCAGGTGACACTGTGACTGCTTTAGCCCTTTGAGAGCTCTCAGACCGTTCTGGAAGGGCAGTAAGAGACAGAGGCCGTACCAGAATTTTCTGAGGGCCTGAGACAGATCTCTGCAAAGGCTGCATATCATGAGCTGCAGTGCTCAGAGATGACAACAAATTGTTGCGCTGGGAAGGCAGTGATGTGGTCCTGAAATAGTCTGCATGGCTATCACTGGATTCATTTAGGACTACTTCTGGCTGAGCTGAAAGCTGGTGAGGGGGTACAGCTTCATCCATTTTGAGAGCTGCTGACGTATCTGCAGGCAACTGCTGGCCAGACAGAGCGCTGGCGTCACTTGCTTCCCTCTGCTGGACCTTGCTTGAAGTCAAGTTTGTTGCCTGCAGCATATGCATGTCAATTGCAGCGCACGAGGTTGAATCTATGCAAAGCAGGCAATGGACTCACTCAAGCCAGCATACCTCCTGCTATGGCAACAGCTTTTAAGCACAGAACCAATCTTGATGCAGGTGAAAAGGCCGCAGCATCTGTGCACCATCATGCAGCAGAATCCGGAGCATCAGGGTGCAGCAACAGCATCAGGATGCAGCAACAGCATCAGAAAGGGTCTGCAGGTCTTACCCAGGCAAAGACAGACTGGCAGGCAGCTACAAGCTGCTGCTTCTGTTGCTGCTGGCGTTCATTCTGCTGCTCAAGCTCCAAGCACTGTGCCTCAGCTGCTTGTGCTCTGGCATCAGCTTGCATGAGCTGTGTTTGCATAGCTGCATGCTCACTTTGTACCTTCTTGACATCACTGGACCTGCATGGACAGATTTGGCGAGTGAGCAGCTACTTCACACGGCTGCTTTCAAGCTGATTGGCATTAGCTGCTCAGCCAACAGCACAATGCTGGAGCAGCCTTCCTTAACCACTTTGACTGAATGTTTAACAACCTTCACTCACAGACAATATGGACAAAGCTGGAAAGCAACAGCAAGCTGAAGGTACATGGACCCAAAGTTACTACAGCTGATTTGGCAGTACAGATTGGATTGGCACTGAACAGGCGTACATGGTGTCCAGTCTTGCCAGCAGCACATGCCGATGGGCTTTCAGGTCTTGCTGACTGGCCAGCCAATCAGTATGCAGCAAATCATATGCCGTGCGCTTGGCCTTCAGCTCTGTGTTGGCTGCCACCAGCTTTGCGCTGTTATCATCTCTGGCTGACTCTGCACTCCTGCCAACACATCAATGCAGGCGGTCATGAATGTCACCTTCAATACCCTTTCAGAGTAAACATTGATGCCTGCTGCCTCAAGCTGACAACTCAATAAATCATGGAATGCCCCAAGGCAGGTGACCCTTTTCAATATCAAAAGCAACAAGAGCAGCAGAAACTTCCAGTTTTCATTTGCTCAAGCGCTCTCCTTGCTGTCATATGTGGCAGTGGCCATGCAAAGTTGAGCCATGGGCACATGCATGGAGTGCATACTAGGCCTGCATGTCAGCTGCATGCATGCATACAGGCTGGCATAGCAGAGTTTACTTACAGGCAGCGCTCAAGGGCTTCATCCAATTGCTGCTGCAGCTGCTTGCATTTAGCTTCAGCATCTGTGGACTGCTTGTAGGCTTGCCTCAGCAGGACTTGCTTCTCCTGTATCGTTGCCTGCATGTCACTGCAAGCTGTTAGAGTTTGATGGCTAGTCAAAGCTTGTGGACTTCAAATTGTCAGACTTAGTCATGCTGTCAAGGCTTTCAATGCTAGACCAGTATGAAGAGGCACAAGTGTATAAAGCCAACCACATTTGCGAGCATTGCCAGCATCTGCTGGTTAAGTGCGAGGCCAGTCTTGCCTCACCAGAAAAGGTTGTTCTGAACATGTTGATAGCAGCCAGCACCTTCACCTTTCCAAACAGTCTGATGTAACAAGACCGTGATATGTTGTCCTGAAGCAGGCCAAATGGTGGGCAACAACCCTTCAACTTACAAAGTGAAACCTTGCTGGACAGCTGGTCGCTGAGAATGACTTATACACTTGCACTGTAAGTACTTTCCGGCACTCAAGTGACATCCTGCATTGAAGTTGCTACACTGAAGTTATATGTAAATGAGGTCATCATGCACCTGGCCACTACCTCAGAAATGCAAACACAGCTACACAGAGACACTACAAACACTGCACAAGAGACTTGTGTGAGAGCAGTGAGACTGTACATGATTTTGTGTTGTAATATCCGCTGCAGGGGATCATGTTAATCCAACCAATACCTCTGCTTGCTGGAGTTCTTTGGACGTCGCCTTCTTGACCTTCTCAGCAGCTGCCTGCTTTTGTGCTGCCTTGGGTCGCTCATGGCTGCTGCCTGCAGGCATGGGCTGGCATGCAAGCTGGGCCTGCTTTTCAGCTTTCAACTGTGCTTCCTTATCCTGTACCCAACAAACAGCTTGTTCAAGGTGGCAGCCTGCTGGCAATGCAGCGCCCTATGTTGATCATTTGGATGTCTGATGTGCAGAAGAGCAAAAGAGAATGCAACGGCATAAATGGCGCAGCGATTCACTGCAGCTAAAGTCATGGAAACTGATCACGCATGGTGAGGAAGGGTTTCAAGGGCAATTGAATGAGATACTAGAAGGCTATGTAGACTTGTGTGGTCTCAAACAGTCTTGACTGCATCATTGAACACGGCGCAAGCGACGTAAAGCAAGCACCAGACCTGCAGCAGATGCAGCTGGCTTTCCAGGCTAGCTATCTGGCCTTTGCAAGCCTTCTCCCTGGCCATACGGGTGATGGCACCCCCCACTAGGCTGCGCAAGCGATCATGCAATTCCCTGCACCATCAGCGCTTCTTCAATGAGAGAGAAAAAGACAGAGAAGGGAAGAGAAAGTGAGAAAAAGCAGTGTGTATGCATACAGTGCATAGCTTTGCAGAGGATGACATCTGCAGGCCACAGGCATTCAGTACGACAATTACTGTGCAGGCATGCAGTATGACATCTATTGTGCAGGCATTCTGAGTGCTGAGTCAGAAGTCTGGGGTTGCATGTACCAGATAGTTACAGTACCTGTTCTGTTGCTGCACCTCAGCTGCAGTATCTTCAGCAGTAATGCAGGCCGCCAACAGGCTGTCACGCTCTCGTACAAGCTCTGCGATTTCACTTGCAAAAGAGACCTGCAACACTCGCAGCAAGTCTCTAAATGCTGTGATGTAGCTTCTGCATTGGTTGCTCACATTCACCAGGCTGTTGCCAATGGTGGCTGTGACCAATGATTATGCATCCACATTCTGAAGCGCCTGTCAAGAGGCATAACACTCTTGCAAACATCATGCATCATGTTGACTGTGGTGCTCACATCTGTTGCCAGGACGTGCATGCTGCCATAAGGGCATTCCATGGCAGTTCACGCAGGTGTCAAATGCAGTGCAAGTGCAATGTGAGGAAATTGCCAAAGCTGGTGAGGCAAACACAATTGCACTGCTTTTCAACTGGCAGGCATCATGGCAAGAGTGGGACACTGCAAGGCGTCCTCCCACAGCTCAGAGAAGGCTTTCCAGACGCTGCACAGCAGCTGACGCCGCTGCATGGCATGCAGCGTGATCTCTTGAATGAGCTGGTGGAAGCCCAGGCTGTAGATGAGCACCACTCTGTACAGGCGCTGCACCTCTGCTTCTGGCAAACGGTGCTTTCCTCGCAGTGTCTGTACACACAGTGCACCAGTTATGCAGCGCTCTTATGGTGCCGCTGTGAAGCAAGCTTAGGTTGCGGTGAAGCTGCCTGTGCTTGCGTTGAATTCTGTTTGCAACTTGAAGACAGTTTTTTCAACAAGGTATGATGAGTATGTGTGATCAGGTCCAGGAGCAGGTGTTTCATGATGTGCAAACACAAAACTCTCCTTTTGTTGTTGTCAGCTGGGGATCGCCTTGAATGCAGCGTGTACTTCCAGTCGTGTTTTGGTGACGATGTCAAGAATTGTAATTATATATACTTATGACTATATCCAGACTGTTAGCGCCTTGCATCACAAGATGAGAGGTACGCAGTGCAGAGTGTTTGGAAGCTGTGACTTTCACAGCCCTCTTGCTTCTGAAGTCAGCTGCTAGCAGCCTTTCCACAGCATGTGAACAATTGATACAGACATGTATAGGGCTATGTAGGCTGCAGAGTAGCGCAATCAGCAGCATATGTCATGCAGCTGCTGACTGGGATTCCAGGAAAAAATAGCAGAGATGCTTGCATGAGAAGAAGCAAACCTGAGGGGATAGGAAGCTTTGCAGCAAGTGCTCCTCTGTACCACCCTGAACAGAAGCCAGAGGTTGCTTTCCTGTCAGCAAGGCATCAGCAGGCATTGCAATTCTGTTGGTTGGAACAGGAGAAGCGTGTGCTCTTCTGGATGAGGCCACAAGTTCCTACAGTAGCATGGCAGAAGAAATTGCATCTGAGGCTCAGATGACTGTCCTGGACCGGCAGAAGGAGTGCTTGACCTTCTGACATGACTGTGGCAAAGGGCAATCAATGTGCCTGTCATCACAGTCTGGAGTGCCATGCCTGCTGCAAGGCAGCCCAAAGTCCAGCTGAAATGATATGGCTTGCCAGTTATGCAGTGCACTATGCAGGGGTGGTGGAGCAAGTCGCACCTGCCAACTAACGGGCACCGCAGACATGTGCCCTGGCACCTGCATCTGACTCTGGCTCTGCAGGCTTGTGCTGCTGCCAATACTTGACAGCGTGCTAGGTGTCATACTGGACCTGAGTGCCTGAGATGTGCGAGTGCGCAGTACAGCAGCAACAGTAGAGTCACTTGCCCAGGCCAAGCTTTTGCAAGAGACAGCAGCAGGCAATGTGTGAGTGGATGCAAAGGATGGCTCTGAAACGGGCCGTCGGCCACATGCGTGAGGCCAGCTGCTCTCTGCGCCTGGACAGAGGAAGCCAACTTCAAAGTTAAAGTCAACAGAGAATGGACGTGACAAGCCATGACCTGCAGCAGTTGCCTGTACCTAACGCAGCAAGTTTGTTATTGGTTGCTTTCCTCCGCCTTGAAGATGCCTCGAAAGCGGACAACTCGTTCTCGGCATGAGTTGATAGTGTACTGCTTGTCTCCTCCTCAAAAGAAGGCACAAGCGCTTGCGCTCTTGCGCCAGCGACATGAGGCAGCCGCGTGCAATGCAACATTGTTGACTCCAGGTTGGCGCGGCCAGACTTTGATGTGCTGCTGCAAATTTGTATCCAAGCAGACGTACCAGTAGGACGTATTCTAAACCTGAATGCTAACTAGCTGCAAGCAACTTTCCGCATCACTTCATCCTTCTGCTGACAGTACTCTGGACACTCTTGTATGGCACTATGAAGGGTGCTTTGGTGTGCACTGCAATCGACTGCTGAAGACGTCAATGTGCTCTGCAACATTGCCAGGACAGCATGCTGTGCAGCAATGACTAGCTATCTATCTGGTTAGTCAGCAATATTGACGTCATACTTGCATTCAGTTGCACATGCATGCACCTGTACAGGTCACTGTCTCCTTCTTAGAACACATGTGTTTCCAGTTGGGATAGGTATAGGCACATCTTCTGTACAGCTGTCTGAGCACCGGGCTCAATAGCCAGCGTCACCCTTAAGCTGACAGGCTGCTCCGCTAAGGCTTGCAAATAGGTTTCAACACTCAGCATGCACATTTTGACGCCTATGCAGCAAGCACAGCTCTTGTGTAGCTGTAAGAGTTGCTCCAGCAGGGCTGGCACAAGTCAACAGGAATCTTGTCCTGCTTGTTGCGCATGCTTCTGTCTGCATGCTGTTCAATCAGATACTTGACAATCTCCACATGACCCCGCATGGCAGCCCAGTGCAGGGGCGTGTTCTCTCCCTGCAAAGGCACATTCACCTTCTGGTGCAGCTCCGCTAGACTGTAGGAACACTTATGATTCCTCTTAACACAGACCCACATAGCTGCTGAGCAAAGCAAATGATGCTATCACCAGCCTGACCAGAAGGTGCTGTACTTGCCAATATACAGTATGTGCTGGTTTCACAGATCATGCGCGACATCATCAATGCAAGAAACATCCCTGAGGATTTCTTTTATCTATGTCTAGATGACATCTGGGGCAGGGAGATACAGGACTATTGAAATACTTTTGGGTTGAAGTTGTTTACCAAGTCCAGGCAGTTCACGTCTGATCCCTGCTCAACAAGGTACTTGACCATCTGAAGATGCCCATTGTGTGCTGCCCTACTCAGGGGTGTTTCTTTCATCTGCATTTCATTCAACCAATGGCTGTCAAAGCTTGCATGTACTACCACATGTAACAGTTACAACAGACTGAACAACATGCATGTCTCCTGCCAGGCTGTGTGCAGCAAGCGGTGCAATAGGCAGCAGTATACATTGCAGATGGCCATGTCATGCAGCTCAAATATTACGAGCGTTTTCCTTGTATGGCTTAGGATGACACGACCAGTCTGCTGACGAAAGCTTTGCTCAAAGTATTGAAGCTTGCTTCTGGGAAGACTGTGAAGTAATCTGTTTGAGTGAAGAAATGAAGTCAGATGTCACTTACAACGTTCCTTTGCTCAATGTCAGCACCTTCCTCAAGCAACAACTTAACACATGCCAAATGTCCTGCAAGCAACAGCACATATCAATTCGTACGTCTTATGGAAGCTGATCAGGCCTCTAGGCTGTGCATACTAGATTAAAGGTCATCACTACTCGTGATACATCTTACCATTCCCAGCAGCTAGCAATAGGGGCGGGTCGCCACAATGATCTGACTCGTTAAAAGGTGCTCCCTGCAGTCAGCGTGAGCACTTTTGTGCAAGCGTTACGCCAATTCTGCTTGTCGAACATGAGACGGCTTGGCCATATAAGCAGTCGTTTCTGCCCCTCGATGCCGGCCGCACCTCCATGATATGCTCCTGCACCCAGTCGTAATGACCGTCGACGCAGTCCCGCCAAATGTTGCTCTTTTCAGGGATAAATTTTCCGCTCTGCAACAACAAGAGCGCGTTTGAAGAAGTGAGCGTTATGCTGCGTTATTCAAATTTGGCACAACACGACGAGCAAATGTCTCTTACGATCAAGTCAAACGGCATGTTGCCCCCGAGGAAGAGTCAGACACAGCGCAGCATAGCAAACAAGCAAGCAACCGTGTGTCGAGGTAACGCTCAATGTGACTCTGCAGGCGTTTTACTTTCGATCGGTCGAGACGGAAGAAGAGTCACGGCAGCTGCAGCAAGCAAGCAATCAGTGTTGACTACGTCATGCAACTGGCAGTCGCAAGGTGGCGCATTTCGGTCCAACAGTTGGATCAGCCTGATCGCACTAACGGTTGTGTAGTATACACAGCCGCTGCGTCCAGGTGTCAACGCGTGTGAACGCGCTGTCACAAGCCGTCCGGAAGCAGCAGCCCTTTTGTGCTGACTTTGAACTGCATCACGGCTGCCTTGACCAATCATCCAGTCGCGTGATTCGCTGTTCTTTGGTGCATGGCCACATTCTCTGAGAAGCATCAGCAGGCTGAGCTCAAGAGTCAATTAACCTTGGGTCAAAAGCTCATAGCAGCAGGGGGTGCGTCCTGTGCCTCTGCTCTTGTAGTCAACCCTCTAGATGTCGTCAAGGTAAGCGCAGTGGGTAGCTCCTGACGCCGTCTTCTCTGCTCAACTTTCTGCTGCCTAGCCATGCTTGAAGCAGCAGTGAAACAAAGCTTCAAATGTTGTTGCAGACACGCATGCAAGCTCAAGCAGCTAATGGGTTCAAGCATTACACGCAGCCAACTTTGCATCCCTTGCTAGAGTAAGCCTGCGTCTTTGGACTCACACTGTGCAAATGCACTGCTGAAGCTGTCTTGGCAGGAACACTCTAGTGCTGACAAACTATGTCATTGTGCAGCAAGTGGGCGATTGCTGGCTGTCCTGAAGCATGCCCTCGCATGGTCAGCCCTGGCACATCCACTGCTAGATGTGGCGTAGATTGTCCTGTCTATGGTTCCACCATAGAAGGCATACGCAAGATTGTCAGACAGGAAGGTGCACGGGTGTTGTGGCGAGGCACAGATGTTTCACTGCTGATGGCAGTACCCATGGTTGGCATATACCTGCCTCTGTATGACTTCTTGCAAGCAGAGTGGGCAGACAGCTTGGGTGCAGCAGCACCATTGTACGCTGGCGCCTTGGCTAGAACAGTTGCTGTGCTGTGCACTTCACCTCTGGAGCTGATCAGAACTCGTATGCAAGCTGTTTTACATCCACAACAGGCCAGCAATGATGGCAAGAGCAGCAGCACAAGAAACAGGCAGCAGCCAGCCAACATGTGGTCGCACCTGAAGCTTGACAAGAACGCTAGCTTATCTCACAGGGTGCGAACGCTATGGACAGGGGTAGGGGCAACTTTAGCTAGAGATGTGCCTTTCTCAGCTATCTACTGGGGCCTTCTGGAGCCCATTAGAGGGTCGTTGTTGCCCCCTGAAGGCAGTACGCCCTCCAGAACTCAAACGCTAACAGCAAATCTGGTTGCTGGTACATTCGCGGGTGGTTCTGCTGCAGCTGTCACTACTCCTCTAGATGTAGTCAAGACCAGGGCGCAGCTTGAGCATAGCACTCAAGCTCCCATCATTCAGACTCTCAGACATATTGCTGAAAAGGATGGTTTTAGAGGACTGTTCACTGGTGTTGCCCCTAGGGCAGTCAGAGCAGCTCCTGCGTGTGCCATTGTTGTTGCTTCATATGAAGTCATCAAGGCCGTGTATGCAGAGCCAAGTTTTTGAACAACATTAGCTTTAGAAGCATGTAGGCAAGAGCAACATCTTCATGACCTACTGTGTCAGAGTGCTGCTCGTGTATGCCCTCGATTCAAAGTCTTCCACTGTGTAGCTGTTCAGGCCTCAGCACCGAACTTCACTTGAAACATACACACATTTTACACACACAACAACAATATTGTGTTAAACTGCAGCAAGTCATTATCAGCGAACATTACATGCAAAGAAGAACAACTCTGGGTGAATTTCTCTTCAATCATAAGCAAAATTGCATTTGAAGAGTCAGCCTGCAATACCATTCAACATTGCGTCATGATGACCAGCACAGCCTTGGACACCTAACAAGCTAAACATGTCTGAGTTGCCACAGGATACTTCTCACTTTGTAATTGTCAACAGTGCTGATCAAAATAAATCCCTGCTTTTATTCATATGTGTCATCAAAAAGGCTTCAAAGGTAAACGGAATACTTCATCATCCCAAATACATAAAATGCATGACAACAAGGCAAAAATCATCCTGCTTCATGCATCCCACACAGGCCCAAATGCTGGGATACCTTGTCGGCGACACCCATGAACAATGCTTCTGGTGCCAACCAAATTGCTGACACAGAAGACAACTTCGGCCTTCTGCTTATGGTATGCGTCACCTGCTAGGTCAACAAGGTTTGGCCTGCCATTCACACTTGTATCATATAATGTCAGTTTGTTTGCTGGACATCCCCTGCGTAACATATCTACCACACACTGGCCATAGGTTGCCTCAAACTTGCTACCAACCCAAATGAGACTGAAGTTGGTGAGCCCTTGGTTGGAGAACAGAGAAATGAAGACACCTATGGCTGCACCTGTGCAAATGGCAACCCCACTATGGTACATGCGATGGCAATAACTGAAACCAGGAAATTTGATGAGTCTAGTGTACAAGTACTCAGGTGGACGCTCAGCAAGAGCCTTGGTGAAATCTCCAACTGCTGAGCAGATCATGTAATGTGATCCCTCAAGGGGATCCTGGCTAAAGCAACCAAACACGTGCCATTCTGAAAGTGGCCCCCTGCTGATACGGCCATATAAGCCTGTCCTGACATACCCTGAAAATTTCAAAAGCGTGATGCGCTTTGAAGCTGGAATCTCTGCAATGACAGGCACCCTAGCAACACAGCACCATGGCAGAGCAACAAGAACAACAGCGATCAAGCTGAGCCACAGCCAGTAGCTGCCAAGGAAGTCACGCCAATTGTAGTGTGGTCCTCCATATAGAAGAATGATGAAGACCATCATGACAACCAGGGACAGCCAGCCAAGGTATCTGTGTCCATGCTCAAA
>JAABUK010011010.1_pt1 | contig 11900 bp, 9 predicted proteins | sample 5559141 | NCBI WGS metagenome assembly JAABUK01 (sample SAMN10711869, study PRJNA513367) | rock metagenome | isolation source: Antarctica rocks | place: Antarctica: Victoria Land, Pudding Butte nord | collected 2016-01-03 | reverse complement strand
GGCCTTGCCCAACAAAGCATCACCTTAAAAGATTAGATTAACCTTATAAAACGAATGAGAATACTTAATAATGGACAAACATCATATCACCTAACACCGATGGGTAGGGGAGGCTATGTGCGGAATCAAAAGAACAATTATAAACCAAACTTTAGCCGTAGAAATCTTTGTCAAACAACGTTGCATACTTCACTGCCAGGCTACTAATCAACTATAGAAGGTGTGACACCCTAATAAGGCGTCGGTCAACAAACAATAACCGCAAGCCCCCATTCAAAATTTTTAATGGGGGTTTACTTTTGGGGGCTTGCGGCTATTGTTCTTAATGTTGTACGCCGCTTTATCTCTGTTCATTTCCGGCTGTCTGTATTTTGTAATGAACCTTGAATATAGAACTGCAATAAAAGACTTTTTAATCGGGTGTCTCCTTGGGTGTGTCTTTGTTTTTTACTTTTTCTTTGTTATGTATGTTGTCGAACAGGAAAGACAAAATAACAAAAACAATAATTAGCAAAAACGAAACGAAACAATAAAGTGAATAAGTGTCGTAGGCCTGACGATTATTGTTAATTAGAATATGAATGTTCCTTTGGATGCTATCTTTTAAAGCGAATTGATATTTTTCAATGTCATTAATTTTTTCTCGTTTGGAACGGTAATCTTGTATAAGTAAGTCTAAGCTATCTTGGTCTTTTACCACTTTCAATAAGCTGTCAATATCCAGTTCTGAACTTGTTGGGAGGGTGATGTTTATTCGTGCTGCGTCTAATGACTTATAATAAGCGCTTGATTGTGTCATATTATAAAACATGAGTAAAACGAAGATACCAAGAACAAAATATTGGAGTGGTTTCAAAATCTGTCTTGCAACCGGCGGATGCTTGTAAACTAAAAAGCCAAGTCCCGAAAGTATTAAAGGAATTATGACATATACTAAGTTCTCCATTTACGGGGTTGTTTTAAAGTGGCGTACAACGATTGCCCGCTTGCCGCAGGGTGGGTGTTCAGGGCTATTCAGCTCGAACTTCTGCCCAACGGCGAAGCAAATGTATAAGTAACAAACAAAAGATGAACAGCGTGATTTCAGCCGGGACAGAAGCAACATAGATTGATGCTGCTGATGTGCTAACTTCCTGCCCACCTTGTGGCAAACGGTTTGTTATGTGCAGCCCTGCTTTCTGTCAACCGGTGGGTGTTTGAAACTTGTGAAACCTAGTGGAGAATGCGTTAAAAAGCACGCCAGAGGCGGGTTCGGTGCAGGTGGCAATTACAGTTGAAGCGCAGGAATTAATTTTCACCATCCAAAATACAGGCGAGCCTTTAGCGCAAGACCTTGTGCAATGGATAAACAATTTCAGGAGCGAAGGTTCATTACTAAATAGCCATCCTGCCAAGCTTGGACTCGGTTTATTGATTGTTCAAAATATACTGCTGTTGCATAACAGCACTTTGAAGACACAATTTCAAAACGGTATCAACATCTTCACTTTTCGTATTCCGGTTTACAACCATTCTGTTAAATTATCAACGGGGAACTTGAGCGTTTTATTTAAACGTTTTAATTCAGTACACAAACGTTATACTTCTGTGATATTATTTGTGGGGAATGGATAGTAGTTTGCAGCTTCTCAACCTTTAGTATTGAGGAGTTAAACTTTTTTTAAGAAAAAATCTTAGAACATGAAATCAAATCTCACCAAAACATTATTTACACTAATGATACTTACAGCATCAACAATCAATTCATTCACAGCATCCGTCCAGGAGGATATGAAATAAAAAAGGATTGCGCCAATATGAATGGATATGGACATAATGAAGAGCTGGCCAATGACTTAAAATGATAGTGATAGATGCAGGCGACCATGGCGAACCGCGGGGTGTGGCTTTACCCATGCTGCTCGACCTCGACCGGACGACTCTTTTTTTGCATGATGGCTCGGTTAAAAGTCTTGATGAATTATTAAATCCCCAAAGAGGAGAAAAATCCCCTCATCCTTTCTACATCAAAGATTAATCGCAAAGAGATGATATGATTGAATTTTTGCGGGGATTGGATACAGGTTCTGACAAAGGAAAAAATACAAACAAATAACAAGGAAAAAAAATCTAAAACAATTAAATTAAAAAAGTATGAAAAAAGTTTTTATTGTTCCGCTAATTGCACTAGCTGCAATTCTTATTCTCACGGCCTGTAAAAAAGGGTACAATCCAGGCGCTAAAATAGATGGGATTCTTTATATGCAAACAAACGGCATAACAAATGAAATTATTCAATATGCCAGGATGAATGATGGCGGCCTTGAAGAAGTACGAAGAATAGCAACCGGCGGCGCAGGCTCTGGTACGTATAAGCCCATATACGATGAGCCAAGCGAGCCTAATCCTTTTGAAGGAGTAAAAAGTGTAATTCTTACCGCCGATCATAAATGGCTGTTCACAACCAACGGCGGCAATAATTCTGTTTCCAGCTTTAAAGTGGCTGATGATGGGACGCTTACATTAATAGACGTACAGCCAACAGGCCAGCCTGTTACCGGCAAAAGTGGTACAGCAAAAAGCCTTGCGTATGCTGAGAATACGCATACTTTATATGTAGACCATGCTTTTGGCCCCGATCATATCCACATGTTTTCAGTTGATAATGGAAAGCTTACACAAAAGCCGGGTTCTTATACAGCCAACATTGGAGATAAGCACAGGGTAACCACTGAAATAGTGCTCACCCCCGATAACAAATTTTTAATAGTAAATAATTTATTTGACCAGAGGCCAGGAAAGAATCCCGATGGCACTAAAATGATTGTAGTTGCTAATACGGTTGATAAAGACGGCCTGGTTGTTTTTCCAGTAAATGCAGATGGAAGCCTTGGTACGGCTATCTTTCAGGATGCAGGCGGGGCTGCCGGATTTGATCTTGCATTTCTTCATGGAAGCAATAATACATTTATAAACAGCTATGCCGGCTCTGGAGGCATTGCTATGTGCACTATTGATGCATCGGGTAAAGTAACGTGCTCTCCCGTAGTCAAAATTAACCAGCAAAAAGGCATGCCATCGGAGCTATGCTGGATACAGATTACCCCCGATAACAGGCAGGTATATGCTACCGCCTTTGGATACAGCTATGTATCCAGCTTTAAAATAGACAATGGAAATATAAGCGTACAGCAAGACCCTGCTGCCGATGCGGTACCTGGCGATGGAACATTTAAAGCGCTTGACAATGTAGTATCGAGCGGGCCAAATGATAGCTGGCTAAGCCCTGATGGGAAATATTTTTACCAGATATATCCCAATGCTTCCAAACTTATTGGTTACAGAACTAATGCAGATGGTAAGCTAAATAAAATTGATACAAAAGCTATTCCTTATACTTCACCGCAGGGGCTTGCTGGTTTCGACTTTGTAAACTATAAATAAATACTTTAACCGATAAATAGAACATGCATCTGAAGAATAAAGGATTGACACTTGTGTTTGCAATGCTGTTTGTAATTACACTGGCAGGGCAGATAGTGTCGGGTTTGAAAGAATATAACAAGGATATGAATGATAAAGGAGGCAGGCCTTTGTCGCTTGCTGGCTATGTAACATCCGGTCATTTCCTGTCATCTACTTTCGAAAATTGGGAAAGTGAATTTTTACAAATGGCGCTGTACGTTATGCTGCCAATATTTTTATATCAAAAAGGATCTTCAGAATCAAAAGATCCTGATGCGATGGAAGATGTTGACAAAGACCCTGACCAGCAAAGAGTGAATGCTCCATGGCCGGTAAAAAAAGGTGGATGGATATTAGCGGTATACAAGCATTCGTTATCAATAGTACTATTCATCTTTTTTGTTCTTTCTTTTTTGTTGCATTGGCATGGAAGTATGAAAGGTTACAACCAGGAACAATCATTAAAAAATTTACCAATGGTAACTCCAGGTCAGTATTTAAGCAATAGCCGTTTTTGGTTCGAATCGTTTCAGAATTGGCAGAGTGAATTTCTTTCGGTTTTTGTGATGGTAATTCTAACGGTATATCTAAGGCAAACAGGCTCCCCAATGTCGAAGCCAATAGATGCTCCTTACCGGGAACGTTTATAATGATTTTATGAAATAAATAAAGAAAAAATAAGCTTATGGAAGAAAGTGAAAAAGCCATTTTTGCAGCAGGTTGTTTTTGGGGTATTGAATATTATTTTCAAAAAGCGGAAGGTGTTCTTTCAACGGCTGTTGGATTTACAGGAGGAGATAATGCCAACCCAACTTACCAGGATGTATGTAGCGGAAAAACCGGTCATGCTGAAGCGGTAGAAGTAGTATTTGATCCGGCAGTAACATCGTTTGAAACTTTGGCAAAACACTTTTTTGAAATCCATAATCCCGCATTGGTAAAAAAAGAGTCAGACAAACGAAGCCAGTACCGCTCATCTGTTTTTTATTGTAATGATGAACAAAAGATGATAGCAGAAAAGTTAGTTGCAATACTTAAAAGAAAAAATTATGAAGTTGGTACAGAAATAACAAAAGCCGGAGTGTTTTACAAAGCCGAAGAATATCACCAAAGCTATTACGACAAAAAGGGAAAAGATGACTACGGCTATCGGTATAAAGAAAAGTTTTAAATAAAGCAGTTTGTATAAAGCACACGGGTTAACAAACTAACGCAACTGTACAACTGATTTCACAACGTTTTCAATAAACGGATTTATAATTACAAAATATACTTTTTATGCAGTTATTAAACAATGTTTACCGCCGGTTAGCTTCTTATCTGTCAGTAGGTAATATGTGGAAAGTAAGTAGAATAAATCTTACCATTTCTATGCTGTTCTGTCTTGTATTGTTCAGTATTGTGTTAATCAATTCGTGCAGTTCCTCTAAAAACATGCATGCAGCCAGCGACGGTCCTTCGGAATTACAAAAACCTGAATCGCAGCCATTGGGCAATGCAACCCGTGGAAAGGAGGTATTTCGTTTTGAGACTTTTGGCAACGAAGGTTTTTGGTTTAATGCCATGCGTATGCAGCAGGGTATGGACGAAGCAAAAGTTACTCCAAAGCAGATGTTGGCAATGGGTTTGCACTTTGATATGGAAGCCCTTGATGCGGGTTTGAGGAAGACGTTGGAAGCGGAATTCAAAACCGACCTTTCCATGCAAAATGCACCACACCTGAACGATCCGAAAACGACAGTAATGCTTATTAACAGCAATGCTGTAATAGGGATGGTGCCAAAAGATAGTAATAAGGATAAGAAGATAAACATTATGGAGGGCGACATGGTTGGCGTGAGTTGCGCACTGTGCCATACAATAACGGATGCGTATGCTTTTAATATGCCCGGCGGCGGAAGCGCAGGCAGGCGCATTGATGGTCCGGCGCCTATTACACTAAACATTGGTAAACTGTTGGCAACTGCTAAAAATTCAAGAGCTTATTATGCCAATTTACAACTAACCATCGGGGGTAAAACTATTGGCAGGGCTTCTAAAGGTCTTGAACCAACTTCAACTGAAGCTGAAGTGGATGCATACCTGACTAATCCTGCTTTTTACCCGGTAGGCACATTTGATGAAACGCAGGATGGTATTGGTAACCCTGTTAAAAACGTTCCTCTTTTCCGGCAGGATCTGGCTGCACCTTTCGGTACTTCGGGGCAAAATGCTTTGCTTGAAAACATAAGCAATTCTTCGTACACTTCTAATTTAGATATGACCACTATAGCTACACCGGAAGGCAGGCAATTTCTATTTTTAAGAGCGGGAGATGCAGGAGTAAAAATCCATGAAAACTATAAACAGGTTTTACAGGAAACCGGGGTAACGGGTTACCCGTTCGTGCAGGCAAAATTTGTTGGCGATGCAGGTAATCCCGATCATGCAGTGGGCAGACGTGTTGATGATCAAAAGCTGAAGGATATGACTGCTTATTTGTTCTCTTTGCCTGCACCTGCCGGAGCGAAAGTCAACACTGAGATGGCTGCCCGTGGACGGGAATTGTTCAGGACAAACTGCACCGGCTGCCACAATGTGGATCAAAGCAAACCGGTTGATGCAAAGCTGCTTAATCTTAAATCAATTTGGTCAGCTTACGCTCCAGGTCCGGCTGGTGTACGTGGAGATCCCAAACAAAGTGCAATCCTTAATTCGCCTGGAGATTTTGATGATAAAATGGTAATAGTTGATGCAAGCGATCATGGCGAACCACGGGGCAATGCTTTACCGCTTTTGCTTGATCTGGCCCGGACAACAATCTTTTTGCATAATGCATCCGTAAATAGTCTTGATGAATTACTGAACCCTAAGCGTGGTAAAAAATCCCCTCATCCTTTTTATATTAAAAATGCAACCCAGAGAGCAGAGTTAGTAGAATTTTTGAGAGGCCTGGATGTAAATTCAAAAAAATAAAACATATCAATTCAAACAAGTAAAATGAATACAATTAAAATGAATACAAGTAACAAAGCCTTTGCTTTTATAATTGCAGCAGGCTTAGGATTAATGTCCGGTTGCAACACTGCCGGCCCGGACAGCAATGAAACAAATAAAGATTCGATGAACAATGAACAAAGCAATGCAGTAATGAACAACAAAAATGGTGAACCCGATGTTTCCGCATGGCCTGAACGTCCCCGGCTTGCTGTAAAAGAAATGATGGCTAAATATGGTGCACCTCTGGAGGTATCGTCAGAAGCAATTATATGGCATAATGCCGGCCCGTTTAAACGAATAATGGTAACAAAAAAGGAGATACCGCATGATTTTCCGGCACCGCATATGGATTTTTTGGAAAATACAATTTCCTACAATGTACCTATTGATAAAATTGACGATATCGTACTGTTCGATGCCAGTACAACCATCAATAAAACACAGGGCGAAATGTCGGCCCGTTGTGATTTGGAAGGCCATAATATTCTTACGCTTAATCTTGCCCGTGACATCATTAACGGTACAAAAACAGTTGAGCAGGCACGCCAATTTTTTGGTCAAACTGTTGGGGAAGATTTTGGAGGCAAGCATCCGCCTTATGTTGAGCAGCTTCAGTTTACTCCACCAACCGAAAACGTTCTTTTCCCTGACAAGCCTGTCATTCCTGGTTCTGCAATGCGTGATGTGCCTAACACAGAAGGAACTGATGCGGAGATACTTTCTTTTGTAAATGCTGTAAACGTGAACGAAATACTGGCCGCAGCAGTAGCTGAGAAAAAGAAAATAAGCGGCCCTGTAATGGATTATGCAAAAATGCTGCACACCGAGCATGGCGCTAATATGGCCAAGACTATGCAACTGGGTAAGAGCATCAACATAACCCCTAGCGATACAAAAGCAGTGGATGCTTTAAAGAAAAAAGGAGCAGGTGAACTAGCAACACTAGTCCCTTTAGATGGTAAAGATTTTGAAACGGCGTATTTAGATGCTATGATAAAAGGTCATACCGAAGTATTAAGTATGATTGACAGCAAACTTTTAACAACAGCAAAGAACGATGCCTTGAAAAAGCATTTAACTGAAACCCGTGGTCATGTGGCCATGCATCTGGAGCAGGCAAAGAAACTAAAAGGATAATCAACTATTAACGTATTACCGCATAATTTAAAAATATATAAATCCATGAAATCATTATCAAACCATTTAGCAGCTATGCGAAACTGGATTTTCGCCATTGTACTGCTAGGCCTGGCAGCCTGCAATAAAAACGACAACGTCTTACCCGCAGACGAGTTGAACACAGCGGACCAGCCCACTGACATAATAGTCGCTCCAAACATCATCGTTCGGTTGAGCGATCTGCCTGCCCCGGATACAACAGCATCATCGGTTAACTATCCCCAGGTGTTGGAGAAGCAACCGCAGGGTTCCAGGTTCCAGGTGCCTCAGGGGTTTGCCATCAACCTCTTTAGCAAGGTGCCCAATGCCCGCTGGCTGGCTGTTGCTCCCAATGGTGACGTGTTTGTGGCGCAAACTAGCTTAAACCAGATTACAGTGCTGCGTGATATGGATAACGATGGCGACGCCGATCAGTCGTTCGTATGGGACGTGGGTGGTATGCTGGACAAGCCCCACGGCATGGTCTTCAACGGTAACTACTTATATGTAGGCGCTACCGAGGCTATTCTCAGGTATGATTACACCTCCGGTCAAATGAAGGCTGGCGGCGTGCCCATCAAACTGGCCGATTTACCGGGGGGTGGCCAGCACGTTACACGCAATATTCTAATAAAGGATAATAAGCTATACGCAGCTATTGGCTCCTCCGTCAATGTAAGCGTTGAAGACAATCCTATCCGGACCACCATCCAGCAGTTTAATCTCGATGGCTCGGGCCGGGTTCCTTTTGCTACAGGTTTACGGAACCCGGTGGGGCTTGATGTCAATCCTATCACTAATGAACTTTGGACCACTGTCATCGAGCGGGACGGTCTTGGCGACGAACTGGTACCAGACTTTTTAACTTCCGTGAAGCAAGGTGGCTTCTATGGCTACCCATACGCCTACCTGGCCCCGGGCAACCTAGACCCCCGCATTAAAGTTAGCAGCCCACTGACGGCCACCACCATTACTCCGTCAGTACTTTTTAAGGCGCACGAAACCGCTATTGGGGTACTTTTTTATAAAGGCACCAGCTTCCCTGAAGAATACCGTAACGATGCCTACGTCGCCATCCGCGGGTCTTGGAACCGCAGCAAAGGAGCAGGCTACAAGGTCGTTCGGGTGCGAATGAACGCTCAGGGCGTGCCAAAGGGAGGCTATGAAAACTTCGTCACCGGCTGGCATCTTAATCCTGGCCAAGGTGGTACTCCCCAGGTCTTTGGCCGTCCCATTTCTATAGTGCAGGGGTCAGATGGCTCGATGCTGATTTCCGACGATGCGGGCGGTACTATTTGGCGGCTACGGTACAAAAGGTAGAAGGTGGACCGGTCTTAATGATCTGAATGTAAACTATCCGGAAAAACAAAAGCAATCTAATTCGTATAAACAGTATTGGAAAAGAAACCTGCTCCTTTACTTTCTCTTAAAAAGGCCTAAACTATTCATTGGCTGCAAACGGAGATAAAATACAAAAATGAATTATGGAACAATCAAAAGCTGAAACAAAGAAACTTGTTTCTACCTACCTGCCAAAGGAAGAAAGTGGCCTTTCATATCCCATTAAAAGCACAGCATTGTTAGTGATAGACCCGGTGAACGACTTTTTATCGGATGGCGGTGCAGGCTATGACCTGACTAAAAACACGCTGAAGATGAATGATGTGGTATCCAATCTGAAGCGGGTGATTGAAGGCACAAGGCAAGCAGGCATTCCCGTTCTATTCGGCCCTATGGCATACACTATGGAGGATTACGCTGACGAACAATTACAGCGAAAAAGCGGTATAAACCGGCTAATGTTTGAACGGAAGATGTTTCTTGCAGGAAGCTGGGGCGCAAATTTTCATCCTGACCTGCAGCCTGATGAAAATGATATTGTACTTCTGCCACATAAGAGTTGCGATGTTTTTACTACAGACCTCCCTGAACATCTGCAACGAATGGGAATAACGCACCTTGTAATTGCCGGAATGTCTGCAAACCTTTGCTGTGAATCTACCGGTCGCCACGCTATGGAAGCAGGCTTTGATGTAACGTTTCTTTCGGATGCCATCGGTGCTTCGAGCATCCCGGAATACGAGGCTTCCATTCACCTGAATTACCCGCTGCTTTCCAACGCAGTTATTAAAGTTGATGATTTTCTTACTGCGATTGATAACCCAACAGCAGGAAGCACCAATGTGCAACCGGGCGATACAGTACGGGGTTCAGATCATGGAGAGATCGGCAAAGTTGACAAGGTTGTTGAAGTCACAGAAGATACTGAAGGCTACCTGCTTGTACCTAGCGGACTTATATTTAAGACCGATACCTACATCCCGATAAATGCAGTGGTAAAACGGATTGGCACTGACGTTTTTATTAATATCCCAAAGCTGATTATTGCGACAATGCCATGGACAGAACCTGCTACACGGAGCGACAATCGTCAGAAGCAAGGCCCTGCCGCAAGCGATGTGGAAAAGCTATATGGTTCATATTCCCCATCTGGCAGTAGTGAATAAAAGTGGCTCATTTATTAGGATTCTTAAATCATCCATCATGAAAAAAATTAAAATACCTATATTTCAAAATTGGCTTAGAGCTTCTTTAAAATGGTTAGTTATTTCATTATTGTTTGCCTTAAGTGTAGTAAGCTGCACCATTAATAAACCAACTTTTCCTGTAGCAATTTTCCCGAAAGAAATGCCCAAAATTCCTGAACCTGATGCCGCCGCCGCCCAGGTGCCTGCCGGCTATAAGGTTGAGGTATTTATGAAAGACCTTATTTGGCCCAGCAGCATAGATTTTGATGAAAGCGGAAATGTTTATGTATCAGAGGCGGGATATGTTTATGGTGATCCTTTTGCTCCCGCACAAATTCTTAGAATTACGCCCAATGGCCAGATAACACGTTATGCCGAAGGTTTCAATGGTCCCATTACAGATATACTCTGGCATAAGGGACAGCTCTATGTTTCTCATAGAGGTAAAATATCTACTGTTGCGAGCAATGGTGGCGTACAGGATATTGTAACCGGGCTTCCAAGCCACGGAGACCATTTCAATAATCAAATGACCATAGGCCCTGATGGCAAACTTTATTTCGGGCAGGGAGCTGCAACCAATTCCGGAGTGGTAGGCCTGGATAATGCTTACCCCTATGTGTGGCTTTTACTCCATCCTGATGTGTATGATGTTCCCGCCAGTGATATGCGCCTGAGAGGAGAAAGCTTTTTAACCCCGCAGCCAAATAATGTATTGTCACGCCAGGGAAAACTTCTTAGCCTTGGTAGAAATGTAAGTTATGCTGTAAACAGCATTTTCAATAGAAATAAGAGTAAGTCATTGCTGGTTCGTACAAGGGCTTTTCAGCCATTTGGTGAAAGAGCTCGCAACGTGAAAGGTCAGGTAAAAGCAAATGGAACTATTTTACGAATGAATACTGATGGCAGTGGTCTGGAATTATATGCATCGGGGCTCCGTAATCCCTATGGCGTAAAGTGGGGACCCGACGGACAATTGTATGTTTCTGATAATGCTTATGATCAAAGAGGAAGCCGTCCTATTGCCAATGCAAAAGACAATATTTTCCAAATAAAACAAGGTGGGTGGTATGGATTTCCTGATTACTCCAGTGGCATTCCGGTTACTGACCCTCAATTCAGACCCGACAGAGGTCCCAGGCCTAAACTTCTGATGGTAAATCATCCTCCTGTTGAACAACCCTGGCTTGTTCGTCCTCTAAATGCCGCCGCAACAAAGTTTGATTTCAGTACCAATGCCTCTTTTGGTTTTAAAGGGCATATGTTTTTGGCAGAGTTCGGTTCAGCAACGCCACTTACCGGAGATCCTAATCTTAATGGCTATACGGTTTCGAGAATTGACCCTGCTACAAAAGAAACACAGCCATTTTTAAGTAACAAAAGTCTTGGCCCAACAGGAAAAGAATATGTTATGACTGCAGGTCCAAGGCATCCTGTACAAGCAAAGTTTTCTCCAGATGGAAATGTTCTTTATGTTGTAGATATAGGAGCGATATCTTTTGAGTTAGGTGGTGCCGGTCCTTTCCCTTTGCCTTCACCGGGTACAGGGGTAATATGGCGGATTACTAAGCAAGGTGCTAACGCCTCAGGTCCACCTGCCAATTTATCGCCCATGCCTCCAAAAACAGATCCAAGATAAAAGTTTAGAAAGAATAGAAATTTAAGAAATAGATTCAGAACTCCTTACCTATCGCAAATTAACCTACGTGATTTTTAAAAATCAGCTTTAATTGTGTTCCTGGAAAATTGGTTTCGGTTTGGTTTAGAATAGTACATAAATTATCAATTGCT
>JAABUK010011008.1_pt1 | contig 11900 bp, 14 predicted proteins | sample 5559141 | NCBI WGS metagenome assembly JAABUK01 (sample SAMN10711869, study PRJNA513367) | rock metagenome | isolation source: Antarctica rocks | place: Antarctica: Victoria Land, Pudding Butte nord | collected 2016-01-03 | reverse complement strand
GCGCCTCCAAGGCAATCTTCGCCTTGAACTCCGCCGAATACCGCTTCCGTTTGCCCATCATCGGGTCCGTCCTTCATAAAGGCGAACCAAGCTTAACCACCTGTCCGAAAAACGGGGACCACCTCACTCCTGGGCGTGCTTTAGAAAGTTACGCGCGGACTTGGCGAAAGGCTGATTGCCATCATACGCCTCGTCGATACGACTTCGTAGCGTCTTAAGCACGTCAGGTAGGTCAAGCGCGAACTGGACGATCGCCTTGCGAAATCCGTCTATCTCAGGGCGCTGATAGGAGAAGAATAAAGCAAGCAGCTTTTGCAGGGCTGCCACGTCATCGACGGGGGAGCGAAGTATTTCTTTTCCGTTCTGAAAAAGGACGGCCGTAACAGAATCTTCAAAGATAATATTGTTTTGTGGATAGCCGCGACTAAACTTCTTGGCAATTTCGGCGTCCAGCTTGTCTTTGGTGTCCTTCGCCTCCCAGTAACCAAATGGAACGCGCAAATCGTAGAGTAAAGCGCCATCGATATACCTGCGCTCATTTGCAACCGTGGTGTACTCGTGCTCGGGGATGAATTGGAGGTCGAGCGATTTTCCCCACGCCTTGAGTAGGTCCTTGAACGCCTCTCGGATGACGGACTCGCGCTTCGACCCGGAAACCTGCTGCAGCCGGTGCAGGTCAGCCAGGTAGGCGTTGATAAGCAGCTGACTCAACGTTCCCGCTCCGTTTCCGCACGACTCGGCAAATCGGCCGGGTCAAGTCGTTGTAGGGAAGAGGCTAGACACGTCTGACTCGGGGGGGAATGGGTTTGTCAGCCGGCCGACCGATCGTGGGCACGCTGCGGGATGAGCCGCTCGGCGATGTGACCCATCACCGTCGAACGCACCCGCAAGAGCGTCGTCGTAATGTTCGGCGGCAAGGTGATCGGCGACACGAACAGTGTGCTGACGCTGCGCGATGCGAACTATCCGACCGTGCAGAACATTCCCCAAGGACGTCGATACGGCCAACGAACGTCTGCTTCCGGAAATGGTAGCAACCTCGTCCTACGGCCGACATGGGCGCAAACCGGTCGAAATCGCCGCTACGAAGCAAGGTCAGCCCCCCACCAGACCCGGCTATAGGCTGCTGGTTAATCAAGTCCATCGCATCGGTTTTTAGAGAATCGTTTACTCAGCCCCTTCGGTAACTCCTCCTCGGCCATTCTGAATGCACCTCGCCACGGAACACAACACCCAGCGGTGATGTTGAGACGCACGTCGCATCCTCTACTCTCTTCGTCGGAGCAGTTTGGAGCGCGAAACTGGATCAAGTGGTTGCGAGTAGGATGGGGGTATCGGTCGAGACGCTGTCCGGATTGGTGGAGCGCGTCACCTACCACAACGCGGAGAACGGCTTTTGCGTGCTGCGCGTCAAGGCGCGCGGCCAGCGCAACCTGGTGGCCGTGGTCGGGCACGCTGCCACGATCAATGCGGGCGAGTTCATCAGCGCGACCGGGTTGTGGACCACCGATCGCGAGCATGGGCTGCAGTTCAAGGCGACGCAGGTCACCACCACGCAGCCGACCACGCTGGAGGGCATCGAGAAGTACTTGGGCTCCGGCATGATCCGCGGCATCGGCCCCACCTACGCCCGCGCCCTGGTGCGTGCGTTCGGGGACGCGGTGTTCGACCTGATCGAACAGGAGCCGGTGCGGCTGCGCGAGGTGACCGGCATCGGGACCAAACGGGCGGCGCGCATCGTCGCGGGCTGGGCCGACCAGAAGGCGATCCGCGAGATCATGCTGTTCTTGCATGCCAACGGCGTCGGCACCTCGCGGGCGGTGCGCATCTACAAGACCTACGGCCAGGACGCGATCGCGCTGATCACCGAGAACCCCTACCGGCTGGCGCGCGACATCCGCGGCATCGGCTTTCGCACTGCGGACCAGGTGGCGGCCAAGCTGGGCATCGACAAGGAAGCCATGATCCGGGTGCGGGCCGGCCTGTCGTTCGGGCTGGCCGAGGCGACGGGGCAGGGGCATTGCGGCCTGCCAGTGGCCGAGCTGACCCGGAGCACGTCCGAGCTGATCGAGGTCGGGACCGGGCTGATCGAGACGGCGCTCGGATTGGAGCTGCAAGACGGCGAACTCATGGCCGACACCGTGGAGGGCGAGGCTTGCGTGTTCCTGGCCGGGCTCTACCGCTCGGAGCAGGCGATCGCCGGGCGGCTGCGCTCGCTGTCCGAGGGTCAACCACCCTGGCCGGCGATCGACGCGGCGCGGGTCATTCCGTGGGTGGAGGGCAAGACGGGGCTGGCCCTGGCGCCGAGCCAAGCGGCAGCGCTGCGGCTCGCTCTCAAAACGAAGGTGCTGGTGATCACCGGCGGCCCGGGTGTCGGCAAGACCACACTGGTAAACTCGATCCTGAAGGTGCTTGGCGCCAAGGGCGTGCAGGTCGCGCTGTGTGCGCCCACCGGCCGGGCCGCCAAGCGCCTGACGGAGAGCACCGGCCTCGAGGCCCGCACCATCCACCGCCTGCTGGAGGCCGACCCGAGGACGGGCGGGTTCAAGCGCGGCGAGGCGCACCCGCTCGACTGCGCCCTGCTGGTGGTGGACGAGTGCAGCATGGTGGACGTGCCGCTGATGCGCTCCTTGCTGCAGGCGCTGCCGGATCACGCGGCGCTGCTGCTGGTGGGCGACGTGGACCAGTTGCCGAGCGTGGGGCCGGGCCAAGTGCTGGCGGACGTGATCGCCTCGGGCGCCCTCCCAGTGATCCGGCTCACAGAAGTGTTCCGCCAGGCGGCCGCGAGCCGGATCATCACCAACGCGCACCGCATCAACCAAGGGCAGATGCCGGAGCTGACTGCGCCGGAGGGTTCGGACTTCTTCTTCGTGGACGCCATCGAACCCGAGGACGCGGCGCGCAAGCTGCTGGCCGTGGTGCGCGACCGCGTGCCGGCGCGCTTCGGGCTCGACCCGGTGCGCGACGTCCAGGTGCTGTGCCCGATGAACCGCGGCAGCCTGGGCGCCCGCACGCTCAACATCGAGCTGCAGCGCGCGCTGAACCCGCCCGGGCCGATCCGGGTCGAGCGGTTCGGCTGGACCTTCTGCCCCGGCGACAAGGTGATGCAGGTCACGAACGACTACGAGCGCGACGTGTTCAACGGCGACCTCGGCCTGATTACCGGCATCGACACGGAGGAGGGCGCGCTGACCGTCAGCTTCGAGGGACGCGCGGTGGAATACGGCTTCGGCGAGCTGGACGAACTGGTGCTCGCCTATGCGACGACGATCCACAAGGCGCAGGGGTCGGAGTATCCGGTGGTGGTGATCCCGCTCGCAACGCAGCACTACGCCATGCTGGCGCGCAACCTGCTCTACACGGGGGTTACGCGCGGCAAGCGCCTGGTGGTCATCGTCGGGCAGCGCAAGGCGCTGGCCATGGCGGTCAGGAACGGCGGCGCACGCCGGCGCTGGTCCAAGCTGCGCGAGTGGCTGTTGCCCGATGCCCGGATCGGTCCCCCATCATGCCGCACCGGTGCTCCAGAGCGTGCGGAAGGTGGGCAAGCTTGATGGCTGGCCAAGACGGGGCTGCATCGCCGTGTTCCGCTTCGGCAATAGCCCGGTGTTACCCTACTTCGGGCGAAGGATTGATCCGCTGCCTGATCTGGGGCGGGGCAGGGGTGGCATAGTAGGCGGAGCTGCAATGGCAGCGGTTTATTTAAGCGGCATGGGTTCCATCTTTCCTGGGTGAGGTCGGTGATTTCAGGCTGGCGGCTTCGGCCTGCAGGCCGAGCGCGGCGCGGTCGATCGCGGGATGGTGGACCGGCTCGCCCGCCAGGCACTCAGCCGCGTAGTGGTCGCGCGCCCCGCGCGCCTCGACGTAGGGGTTGGGCATGTCGAGGCTGTGCAGGGCATACCAGAGCCGGCGGTCCACCAGCTTGAGCCAATTGAACTGCGCCGGAGCCATGACGCCGGCCCGCTTGCGGGCATGATCGAGCACCGCGAGCATGGCGGTGGACTGGAAGGCGTGCCGGCCCGCAACCTCCGTGCAGGCATCGGCATACACGGGATCGCGCAGGATCAGGTCGGCCTGCGCCACGACGGCTTGGGGTAGCTCGGGCACGACGTCCCCCTCCGTGCGGGGCAGCGCCTCGGCGAGGTCGCCCAGGAAGCAGGCGGCGTCCTCGCGGTGCCGTGCCGCATGTAAGGCGAAGCCGGCGAACAGGCAGCGCACATGCGCAGGCGCGTGCGCCACCCCGGCCCAAGGCGGGCCGAGCTGGCAAGCCAGCTCCCGCCGCGCCCAATCCGGCCGGTAGCCCCGGCGCGGGTCCCAGGCGTGGGCCAGGATCCATTCCGGGGCGTGCAGTGCCACGTCGGACGGACGCGGCCCGCCCTCGATGCGGGGCGCCACCATGTCTTGCGATCGTCCCACGAAGGCCGTGGCGTAGCGGTGGAACGCGCCCTGGGCATGGGGCAGGGTGTCGAGGCCAAGCGGCGCGCGGAACCGGCGCGAAGGGGCGCATAAGAAGACCAGCGCGGCCGAGGCGGCGAGCAGCCCGGCTGCCGGCCAGCGCACGGCCTCGCCCACGAAGGTGAACAAGCGCCACAGCGCCGCCGCGGACACGGTGGCGGGATCGGCGCGGGCCACGTTGGCATCGAGCGGGGCGTAGTAGTCCGTGAAGCGCCCAATCAGGCCCAGCTCGGCGTGCTTCCAAGCGAGCACGATGACGCTGACCCGGGTGTGCAGCAACCACCACAGCTCGACGGAAAAGGCGACGCAGGCGCCGCCTAGGATCAGCAGCGCCAGCACGGGCGCTCCGTGCGTGCCATGGCGCGGCTCAGCCATTGTGCTGCCCTGCCAGCATGCGGCGTGCCGCGGCGAGCACGCGGCGCAGGTAAGTGGTCTTCAGGTCGGAACGCGCCGAATGGTAGCGGCCCACCCCGTCCCAGAAGTCGCCGTGCGCGTCAGCGAGCGAGCGGTGCAGGATCCAGGCTGCCGCGTCGGCGTTGCCGCAGAAGTTGTCGCGCAGGATCGGGAACACCTCCGCCACCGGCAAGGCCCAGTGCTGCGCCACCGCCGGCAGCCAGATCTCGCTCACCTGGAAGGGGCCGATGTCCACGGTGCCGTTGCTGTTGTTGCTGACCTCGCCCAGGTGCCCGCCCTCGACCTGCAGCAGCATCAGCAGCACAGCCGGCGGCACATCGTTCACCTGCGCCGCGGCCCGCACGCAGCCGCGGAACACCGCATTCCCGTCCTGGCCCGGCGGCACCAGCGTCACCGGCCCGGAGGCATTCCGGTAGGATGACGCCCCTGCCGCGCCCGTGCCCAGCAGCAAGGCGAGGGCAAACGGGAAAGTGTGGGACCAGCGGATGGCGTCAGCCTCCCCGCGCGCGGGCCCTGACCGCAGGCGGTGCCGCCGACGGCAGGATCGGGGCCGGGTCCGGCAGGGCGTCCCGGGTGACGCGCACGAGGTCGTTGAGCACCAGGCCGGACGGCCCGGTGGCGCGGTGCATGGCTTCCAGAATGCACAGCAGTATCGCCGACGCCGAGCCGGCGCGGGCGCCGTGGATGCGGAAGCCGAGCAGGGTTTCGGGATCGGGCCGGACGTCGAGCCCGAAGCCGTTGCCGGTGGCCTCGCGCCACACCGCATCGGCGGCGACGGCGAACACCGGCAGCAGTCCGTCCGGCGCCCCCGCCGTTTCCGGCCGCACCGGCGCGGTGCAGCCCGAGGGGTCGCGCAGCAGCAGCGCGGGTCCGGACTGCGCAAGCAGGCTCGCTAACAGCGCGCCCAGCCGCTCGACGTTGAACGTGCTCTCCATAACCCCCGTCCCTTCAGGCAAAGCGGCGCTTCTTGCGGTACGGCACCGCGGGCCGGGTCCGGCCGACGACGTGGCGGCGCAGCGTGCGCACCAGCGCCGGCAACGATAGGCCGAGCCACTCCAGGGCGGCGAACACCAGGGCGCCGCTGGCCGCGATATAGAAGGTCGACCAGCGCATGTGCGCGAGCCACACCACGGAGGTGATCAGCACCCGGGCGTCGAACGGGCCGAGCCGCACCACCAGCATCGTGTCGCGCCACATCAGGCGGCCTCCATCCAGCTGCGCGCGACCTCGGGGGAGATCTGGCCGGTTGCCAGCGCCCGCGCGGTCGCGACCTCATAGCTCTGCCCGCGCTCGGCCATCAGCTGCACGGTCAGCCCCGGCCAGGTAATCACCGGCGCGTCGAGGAACATCGCGCGTTCAGAAGGGCCAAAGACGAGGTATTCCCGAATCTGGATGCGCCGGCCGTCGAGCGAGGGGACCAGGGCGCAATTGATGATGAGCCGCAGCGACTGCATCAGGCTCACGGCGCGGTCGGCGCGCTCTTCCTGCGGAAACATGGCGAGGATGCGCTGCACGGTTTCCACCACGCTCGACGTGTGCACGGTGGAGTAGACGGCGTGGCCCGTTTGCGAGCCCTCGATCGCCACCTCCATGGTCTCCCGGTCGCGGCACTCGGGCGAGATAATCACCTTGGGCTTGCGGCGCAGCGCGTCGCGCATGGCGGCCGAGGCCGACCTCACGTGGCGGCCGATCTCGCTCGGCGAGTAGATCGAGCTGAAGCCCTGGATATGGTCGAACTCGTATTCGATCGGCCAGGCGACCTCGATGATCTTGCCATGGAAGCGGGGGTCCTCGATCAGGCTGCGGGTCATGCCGGCCTGCAGCCGCGTCTTGCCCGTTCCGGTCGCCCCGCAGATCAGCACGATGCCGTTGCGCGGGCGGTAGGCCCCCAGGATGCCGGGCTCGATGCCCATGCACTCGAGGCGCGGCGGCTCGTTCTCGATGGCGCGCAGCGTCACCTGCGCCCCGTCCACGCCGTTGGTCAGGATGGAGGTGCCGTTCACCCGGAAACGGTAGCGCGCCTGCGCCACCGCGTGATCCGAGCCCGACCGCCCGCCGACGCTGTAGCGCTCGCCCTGCCTCGGCTCGACCACGTGGGCGAGGTCGAAACTCTCCGCCTTCTTCAGGTGCGCCGGCCCCGTGGTGCCGTAGAGCAGCGTCACTGCGCTGGCGATCTCCTCCGCCGTGATCGCCCGGCGGGTGGCCGGATACAGGCGTCCGTGCACGTCCATCATCAAACGGTGATTGGTCTGCAGGTGCAGGTCGGACATGCCCTGCTGGTGGCCCCACACGAACACGTCGTTCCACAGCTCGCCGCGGATCATGCGGCGCTCCTGGCCCCACACGTGGGCGTCGTCGGGCGCTAGCGCGGTGATGGCGTTCATCGGGCCGGCACCACACCGATCGGGCCAGGGGGCAGGTCCTCGGGCCGCCGCCAGCGGCGCTGGTTCGGGTTGAGGCCGGGCTGGCTGCGGATGTTGACGGTGGTGTCGCCGACCCGCATCAGGTCGTGCCCGCCCTGCACCGCGCGCCGGGCCAAGGCGACCTGCGGCCTCTCGACCAGGCCGGCACGCAGCAGCACGCGGAAGCGCGCCATGCCGATCAGGTCGCTTTCCAGCTTGCCAAGCTGGGACTGGAAGATGTCCGTCCCCTGCGCCTCGCCCTTGGCCCAGCCCTCCGCCACCCACTTCTTCCAGTATTCCACCTCCTGGTCCGACTGCGGACGCTGGCCGTCGGGCGGCGGCACCGGGTCGGGCCAGGCCTGCACGAGGTAGGTGCGCCAGTTCGGTGGCTCGGAGGCGAGCTGGGCCTCGCGGGTGATACGGTAGATGCGCCCTGTCTCACGGGCGCTCTGGCCACCCTCGCCCAGGGCGAAGGCGAGCTGGGCTTCGCTGACCACGGGCGGGCGGATCAAGGTCTGGCCGCCGCCCACGGGGACCACAAGGGCGCGGAAGTCGAATGCCGCGTCGAGCTGGGCCTCGCTTCGGCGCAGGCTTTGGTTGATGGCGAAACCACGCGCGGCCAGGCCGCCGGCGGCGCCGAACGCGATCGCGGCGCCATACAGCTCCTCGGCCCGGCCCGGGGGGAGCGCCGCCTTCGGGTTGACGCCGGGGCGCGCGGCCATCAGGGCTTCCAGCGACATCGGACGCTCGCCCCCGATGCTGCCGGGCAGGATCGCCGCCCCGGTCACCGGGCTGTTCGCAGGATTGGCGCGCTCCAGCAGCTTCTGCGCGGCGTCCGCGCCCATGCCGAGCGGCGGCACGGACGCGTCGACCACGGCGGGAGGGGAAGGGGGTGCGGCCCGGACGGGCAGCATGACGGATAAGGCCGCAAGCATGGTCGTGGCCCGCAGCAGGGCTCGGGTGCTAACCATGGTAGCGCACCTCGACCTGACGGCGGTCGGCGTTCACCACGACGTCGGCGCGCTGGCCGGCTTGGGCGCCGAGGCTTCGGAACGCGTCGATCAACGGCATGGCCTGGCCGGGCAGGGCCACGGGAACGGGCACGGTACTTGCGGTGGCGTTGCTGGCGAATTGGTAGCCGACGCGTTCGGCCAACGCTTGTGCCGCTCCATCGAGCGAGCCGGTCAGCGCCGCCGTCACCGGCCGCTGCAGCTCGGCCGGCACGTAGGGGCCAGGGCTGGTGGGCTCCCGGACGGCGACGCGCCGGCCGTCCATCTCGTTCATGGCCTGGTTTACGCGGGCGACGCTTTCGCGCAACGCCCGGTCGGTGTCGGCCATGCCCGGGGCCGATACCTCCGTGGCAACATGGACGAAGCCGCCGCACCCGGACAAGGCGAGCAGCAGAAAGGGCGAGAAGCGGGCGCGTTGCATGGGTGTGCTCCGTTGTGTGGAGCCGATCGAACCCGAAGCGGACGCGAGTGGAAAATGCAATCAAAGCGATGGCGAAAAAGCGATGCATCTGCCTGCGGCTACGGTGAGCCACCGCTTTCTGGTGAACAAAGGCCTATTGATCAGCTAGGCTGACCGTAGCTGGAAAGGACCGGGTTTGCTGGTCGCGCTCACTCTGCCAGCACAGCGAACCATGCGGCGTAGGGTGTGTTGCGGGCCATGTGCCGGTTATAGTCGGGTGCGCCATCGTCCCACCAAACCGGGCCGCGCTCGCCAAGGGCCTGTTTGGCTGAGTCCACGCGTCCTCGCGCCGCATCACGAGACGCTGGATCATCCCGCCGCATCGCGTCCTGCTTTGCCCGTCGCGCTGACATCAGTTCCCGGGTGAGAGCATCGCGCGCATGCACGTCGAGAGCAGGGTTGGTGCAACGCCATAAACGGCCGCGCACGACGAAGTAGCGACCGTCCGGTGTCACGGGATATCGCATGCTGCCTTGCCTGCCGTGCGCGATCTGAATAGGCGTTCTCTGGCCTTTGCAGCCCACCTTAGCCATTGCTGGTTTGTCCAGGTCCTGGCCGGGCGAGCCATCTGAGCGGCTGACCATCTAGCCAGTGCTCGCAGCAGTGTGGAGCAAAGACAAGATACTGCCCCGAGCAGCGGCGGCTAAGTTGGTGTCGAGCCGTCGATGAGGGTGGTCACGCTGTTGAACTCCGTCTAGCTTCCGCGCCGTTTCGAAGCAAAGGCAATCAACATGGCGGCTGGCACGGTAAAGTGGTTCAACATCGAAAAGGGCTTCGGCTTCATCCAGCCGCAGGACGGCAGCAAGGACGTGTTCGTGCACATCACTGCTCTACAAGCAGCCGGGATCAACAGCCTGAACGACGGTCAGAAGGTCACCTACGACGTGGTGACCGAGCGTGGAAAGCAGGCGGCGGCGAACCTGAAGCTCGGCTGACCCATGGCGCTGCACCGCACCGCCCGACATTCGACGCCAACACTCCCGCCGCTCGTCCGGGCGCACTCGCTTTTCCGTCTTCGGGTCAGCTTCGTGGGAGGCGGGTTCAAGCCGTATGGCTGGGAGATCTATGACGAGGAGGACGGCAAGAACGTCCGCCGCTCGCCCAGTGGGTTCCGGACATCGGCCGAAGCCTGGCAGGCAGGGTTGTGGCTCCTGGATCAGCACGACACGAGCGACTGCTGACCACCTTCGAACAACCTTGTTCCTGCCGGGCACTCCCGCTGGGTTTGGCCGCGAGCCGTCATTGGACGACCTGCTCCCCGGCTCAGCGTTAGGCCGATCTCCCGGCAAGATAGTATGGCATTGTTGTGAGGGCATTCCGCATCGTGGCGAGGTTTGCTGCTCGCCTGGCGGGGGGAGCGATGCGGAAGCCGAGCTAATCCGCATACCAACCGTCGTCGTCCTCCCCTTGTCCGCCCAGCTCGGCAATCAGCTGCAGTGCCGAGCGCTCCAAAGGAGAGGTGTGGCCTTTGCTGCCCCGTCCTCCGCTGCGTGCAAGCCGGCGTCGGAGCTGGCGGGCGGTGGCAATGACCAGATGCGCAAGAGCAGCATCGGATAGCGCGGCGACGAGTGCGGTCAGCTCGACGGGGGATAAGCGCGCGGCCAGCCCGTCGATGCTGTTACCCATGGACGCGTCTTCGCTATCCGATGGCGGTGACTGGCGCTTGAGGTCCTGCTTGGGGTTCGGCTCTGGACGTTGGCGCGGCTCTGGCGCGGCCGATACAGGGGCAGCGACAGGAGCGCCAAAGAAGTCCGCTTGTCGCTGATCTATCTCCGGCCTGCGTGCCACGTTGCGGCCTTTCCCTCCTGGTCAGGCTCGACTGTGGCACTGTGGCGTTGTCGGCTCCACAGGGCGCAGCGGCAGGATGGCAGCACGAGTCAGCGCCGACCCGTATCAGTGTTGCAAAATCGCATTGGCAGATTATGCCAATGGTCGTAGAGTTGCTTGAGCTGAGTGCTAGCAAGAGGATGCGTAATCATGCCGACGCGCAACGTCGTACTCACCGAGCACCACGAGAGTATCATTGCGGAGCTAGTTGGGTCTGGTCGCTATCAGAATGCGAGCGAGGTCCTGCGTGACGGTCTCCGGCTCATTGAGGAGCGCAATGCCCGCGAGGTCGCAAGGTTGGAGGCGCTGCAAGCGGCCGCGCTGGTGGGTTTCACCGATCTCGACAACGGGCGCTACCGCGATGTCTCCGCCGAGGACCTAGGCGTCGTCATCGAGGATCTCGGCCGTAGGGCTGGCGAAAAAGTCCGTCGCGCCGATCGGTAAACATGCCGGTGGTTCGGCTTTCCGCTGCGGCCGAGGCCGACATCATCTCCATGTTCGTCTGGACCGAGGATCGGTTCGGTCACGCAGCGCGCCGGCGCTATCAAGCGCTGCTGATCACGGCATTGCGTGATATCGCATCCGACCCTGAACGGCCTGGCAGCGCGGCCCGGCCGGAGCTCGGACCCGCGGTCCGCAGCTACCACCTGCGCTACAGCCGGGAGCGGGCGAGCGTTCTCGAAGGGGTTGTCCGAACGCCACGCCATCTGCTGCTCTATCGAGCGATGGTTCCCAATATCGTCGGTGTCGGCCGCGTCCTGCATGATGCGATGGAGGTGGAGCGCCATCTGCCCGCGGACTATGGCGATCGCTGACGTCGGCCCTGAACACACCAACCGCTATCCGTTCCGATGCCGCAAGATGCAGTGACGCTTCGGGCCGCTCCTCGGCTCGCCGTCATGGAGCCGGGTAGCCCTTCCAAAGCCATTCGAGCGCAGACGGCAGGGTTTGCGCCACGGTCGGCCGGTCGACGTGCTTGGCATTTCGCGCGAACACGAACTGGTAATGGTAGCCCTTGGCCGCCAGGTCCCTTGCCATGCCCTCGTCCGCCAGCACCCAGTCGTGCATGCCGTCGGGTATCACCGCAGCCGGATAGAAGAGGTCCTGATCGCCGACCTCGAACCAGAACCGGATGGGCTTCTGTGGGCCGTTGGGGATCAGCGGCGAGCCGCCGGGCGCCTCTGAAAGCGTTACGGTGTTGACGGAGACGGGACCGTCGCAAGATTGGGGGTGCGACGGCCAGTTGGCTATTTTCGCGTTTGTTCTCTGGCCGAGGGTGGATGCGTGGCTTGGATGTTGAGGTTGGTGAAGATCGGGGTTGAGGGCGAGGGGCCG
>JAABUK010011006.1_pt1 | contig 11902 bp, 12 predicted proteins | sample 5559141 | NCBI WGS metagenome assembly JAABUK01 (sample SAMN10711869, study PRJNA513367) | rock metagenome | isolation source: Antarctica rocks | place: Antarctica: Victoria Land, Pudding Butte nord | collected 2016-01-03 | reverse complement strand
CGGACAGTCTATCAAATCAAGTACGGGCAGTTGTCCGAGTATCTGATTCAGCAACTGAAATCGCCTTCGGTTAAAATGTCTCTTGCGTAAGTCCTAATAGTGATGAAAACACAAGGCTCTGTAAAAACAGTCCAAGAAAATGCGTCTTCCGAAGGCACGGTGGAATCTTCTGCGAAGAATTCGTCGGTTACTCAACGGCACGTATACGCCCAACCAGCGATCATGCTGGCTTTGTTTGCCGCTTGCTTAATCGTCTTCCTTTTCGTTTTTCCGCAGGCGCAGGCGTGGTGGGCGGTAATTGTTTGCGCCGGTTTATGCGTGCCGCTCGTGGGCTTTTTGGCACAGCGCAGCATCGAATCACAACGTGCCTTCGGCGAGCATTTCGACGCTTTGCAGCACCAATGTGGCGAAGCCGAACAACGGGCACGGGGGGCGCAGCAGGAGGCCACGTCGCGTTACACGGGATTGGCGGCGGCGAGCCTTGAGTGGGAAACGACTTTCGCGGCGCAGCCCGACGGAATTTTCCTGTTCGACGCAGAGGGACATTTGAAGCGCGCAAACGCGGCGGGCGCAGCGCTGGAGAACGGAGGCGGGGACACTTTGCTCGCGGGCAAACGCTGTTGCGAAATGTTCTGGCATATTCCGGGCGCAAGCGAGTGCGTCGTCGAGCGCGCGCGCGAAAGCGGCGAGACGCTCGAAGTGGAACTTATGGCGGGAGCAAATCAGGATCAACCGACAATCATGCTCGTCGTGCCTGTCAAGGATTCTGACCTGACGGGAAACGTGGTGGTGATTGCGCGCGATGTATCGGAGTTGCGCCGTGCCGAAGCCGAAGCCTTCGAGCATAAATCCTTCATGGCGAGCCTCGCCGATCTTACGCCCGACGAAATTTATACGCTCGACGCAAACGGGCGCTTTACGTGGATGAACGAACGCGCGCGCACGACGGGCGGGCTGACGGATACAGCTTTGCTCGGCAGGCATTTCGCAGACATCGTTGCTCCCGAAACAAGAGAAGCGGCGAGCGCGCAGCTTCAACGCACGCAAAACGGCGAGGACACGCAGTGCGAGGCGCAGATGGTTCGCGCGGACTCCACTGTGCGCGACGTTGAAGCGCACATGTCTCCTTTGTGGCGCGACGGAAACGTGAGCGGCGCGCTCGTCTTTCTGCGCGACATCACGGAACGCAAGCGCGCGCAGGAACGCATGGCGCAATCTGACAAACTGCGGGCTTTAGGCGAACTCGCAGCGGGCGTCGCACACAACTTAAATAATTCGCTGACGGTGATTCAGGGACGCGCGCAGCTTCTCTTAATGAAGCAAAAAAACGCGGACGATTCAACCTCGCGCAGCCTCGAAGTCATCACGCGCGCCGTCAACGATAGCGCGCAGACTTTGCGCCGCATGTTGGATTTTGCAAGGCGCGATGCGGCAAGCACTTTTGCGCCCATCGATCTCGCGGAGTTGATCGCTTCGAGCGTCGAGATTGCCAGACCGAAATGGCAAAACGAAGCGGCGGCGCGTTCGCGTTCAATTAATGTGAGCGTGGAAAATCAAACGGAAGTATATGTGTTCGGTGAAGCGGCGGAATTGCGCGAGGTCGTTCTCAATTTACTTTTCAATGCAGTAGACGCGATGCCCGAAGGCGGCACGATTGAGGTAGGAACGCGAGCGGAACTCGACGGCGCATGTTTCTGGGTCGCGGACACGGGCTGCGGCATGGACGAGGCAACGCAAAAAAGAATCTTCGAGCCGTTTTATTCGACGAAGGGCGAGCGCGGCACAGGCTTAGGCCTCTCCGCTTCGCACGGCATCATCACGCGGCACGACGGTCAATTTATGGTCGCCTCCGAACCGAATGAAGGCACGCGCATCGAAATCCGTTTACCGCTTTATGAGAAAAAGCACACGGCGAAAACGCAGGCGAGATTCGTCATGCCACAGCAAGCGAAACAGGCACGCGTGCTGATTGTCGATGACGAGGATAACGTGCGCGCGCTGTTGTGCGATGCGTTCGCGGCAGCAGGCCACACAGTCGTCGAAGCGCAGACCGGCACCCAAGCACTGGCGCGTTTGCAGGATCAAACAATCGATCTGGTAATCTGCGATCTGGGTTTGCCGGAAATAAGCGGCGTGCAGGTGGCGCGCTGGGTCAAGGAAAATCTTCCCGCCACGTCTTTGATACTCGCCACCGGTTGGGCGGAGATGATTACGCCCGAAGACCGCGCGCAGGGACGCATCGATGCGGTGATTACGAAACCTTTTGCAATCACAGAAGTCTTGGAGCGCGCTACGGAATTGCTCAACCAAAGCGCCGCTCACGAATCGCCTTCCGTAGAGGCGCTGGCATAAATTTCGCAAAAAGAAAATCGTCCGAAGACAAAGCATCGGGCGCGCACTTCTGTACGGAAACGTGCTCGCCTCATCGTCCTACCTAAATTGTTTAGTCTCGTATTGCGCGGCATCGTTTCTCTTTGCTTCAAATGCTTTACGCAACTCCGGCGGCTTTTACTGCAAGCAAGCATTGTGGCTGGCATATAACTTGCCATTGCTCCGGCTACAACCAACGGCGCGAGCATAAAAACCGCGCGCTTTTTGAATGAATCGCAACCGGAAGTTTAAGAGGAGACAAGACAATGAGCTTACCGAACAAAGACGAAGTCGAAGGCAAGTTGGATCAAGCGAAGGGCGCTGTCAAAGAAACAGTCGGGCGCGCCGTCGGCAACAAGGATATGGAAAGCGAAGGCGCGGCGGATCGCGCGAGCGGCAATGTTCAAGAAGGCTACGGCGAGGCCAAACGCAGCGTCGGCGATGCAGTCAAGGATGTCGGCGACGCTATCAAAAAATAGCTGTTGCGAAAACACACATTAAAGGCGCGAGTTGAACTTAAATTCAACTCGCGCCTTTAATATTTACTCGCACATGAAGCTTCTGCGCCGTTGAGTTTATCTGCGGTTAGTTTCTACGCCAGCGCGTGCTGGGGCCTTCATCCGATAATCTATCCACGCCACGACGAAAGACTTTGCGCGTTTCTTCCGGCACATTTTGCAGCCTGCGCTCGCGCTCCATTTCAAGTTCGCGCGCTCTTTCACGCGGCGTCAGCGCATGGCGATTCGTTACCGGTTCGGGAGCGCGCTGACCTTCATGACTTTGAACTTCTCGCCCGCGCAGTTCCTCCGGGTGTACCTCGTTCGATCCTTCATTAAAAGTCTGTTGTTGCTGGCGCGATTGTCCGCGCTCGTTATCTTCGCGTTGCTGCCATTGCAAATTTCCTTCGTGCTCTTGTCGCTGCCCCTGCGAATTTTTCTGCTGGCTGTCGTGTGTCGGGCGATCATCGGTGCGCGGCGTGCCAACTGCTTGTTCGCGGCCTTCGGCGATTCGTGCGAAGGAATGCAGGTCTTCCTCTAATTCCTGTTCGGGATTTTTTCCGAAGAGACTTGCGACGAGTGCGCCGAGGCGTCCGGCGGGAACTTCATAGCCGAGCATGACGCGCATCAGCGTCGTTCCGCGTCGGGTCAATTCAAAAACCACTTCGCCGTTCGTGTTCACGTCGCCGCGCACGGTTCGCCACGCGATTCTGCGATCCGGCTCAAAGATCGTTGTCTCCGCTTCCCATTCGACGCTTGTGCCTAAGGGAGCGCGCGCCGTCCAGCGCGAGAAGCGCCGTCCAGTGTAATGCACATCCTTGATGTTGCTCATCCAGCGCGGAAAATTCTCGAAGTCGCTGAACATGTCAAAGACGCGCTCGATTGGCGCATCTATCTCTATTACCTTTTCAGTTCGCTGCATTGCAGGTTTCCTCAAACGAAGAGTTTAATTTTTACGACGCTCACGCAAAACGCCAATCGCAACTTGCATCGGGCATCGTCAGCCATCAAACGCAAGTTGCGATCAGCTTTTAGTCTCGCGTGGCGCGGCGAAAAAGGCGAAATTCTATTCCTGCCGCACATGGTCTGCGCCGATGTCTTCGAGAAGCTTTTCGAGCTTATCCGCGTCGTCCCCGTCCTTTGCTTCGACGCCGAGCAGAATGCCGCCGCCGCGCAAGCCCGCGTCGTAAACCTTCGCGCGATGCTCCGGGATGCCTGCGCCGATCAGAGCGCCGATGATGCCGCCGGTTGCGCCGCCTGCGCCCGCGCCCGCGAGTGCCGCCGCGAGCGGCCCGGCGATGATAAGGCCGACGCCCGGCAGAGCGATGCTTGTGCCGACGGCGGCGATGCCCGCGAGCACGGCTCCGATTGTTCCGCCGAGCGCGCCGCCGATGCCTGCACCGTCCACCGCGTGCGTGCCTGTTTCAACCGCAAACTCTTTGCTCTTTGTCGCGTCGGACATCAGCACGCTAATGTCGTCGCGCGAATAACCGCGTTTGAGAATCGCATCGACGGCTGCTTCCGCCGCCGCGCGTGTTTTGAAAAGTCCCGTTACTAATTTAGCCATGATCCTTCGCTCCTTATGATATTCAAAAATTCGATTGCCGAAAACGTGTCTGACTGTTGTGGGGGAAACGTGATGCGCGGAAACTCCGCCGCACCGATTAAGTGGAGTTCTTCGCAGGGGATAATCAAATATGTTGAAGCAATGAGCGGCGCGCTGTCAACCTTTTTCCGCGAAGGCAGATGCCGCGTTCTCGCAGTCGTGGACTTTATTCATAAGCGAACTCGTGTAAGATGTATCATACAATCAAAATTTTCAGGGGGATAAATTTGTGACGATTAAAGCTGTGATTTTCGATATTGACGGAACGCTCGTTGATTCAGTTGATTTTCATGCGGAGGCGTGGCAGAAAACTTTCAAACATTTCGGCAAGGAGATTGCGTTTGAAGATGTGCGTTCGCAGATTGGCAAAGGCGGCGATCAATTGCTGCCCGTCTTTTTTTCCGAAGAAGAATTAAAGCGTTCCGGCAAGGAAATGGAGGAATACCGGGGAGAGCTTTTCAAGCGCGAATATCTGCCGCGCGTCAAAGCGTTTCCGCAAGTGCGCGAACTGTTCGAGCGCATCAAAGCGGACGGCAAACGCCTCGCGCTCGCTTCTTCCGCCAAAGAAGACGAACTCGAAACTTACAAAAAAATCGCACGCATAGATGACCTCGTTGAAGAAGCTACATCCGCCGACGACGCGGAGAAATCGAAGCCGCACCCGGATATTTTCGAGGCAGCAATCAAAAAACTGGGCGACGTTAAGCCGGACGAATGTATCGTCATTGGCGACACGCCTTATGACGCAGAGGCGGCGGGCAAAGCCAATGTGCGCACCATCGGCGTGCTCTGCGGCGGCTTTCCCGAAGCGAGTTTAACCGGCGCGAGCTGCATCGCCATCTACCGCGACCCGGCGGATTTGCTGGCGCACTATGAAGATTCTCCGATCAAGCGGGAAACTGCCGACGCCGCGCATCGCTAGAGTGTTTCGATAAAACAACTGCGCAAAGTCTAAGCCGTTAAGTTTCCTTTCTAAATCCGCGAACCGATTTGCCACTTGCGTTCTTTCACCAGCCGCCGGTTACTGTAAACTTCCGGCGTGTGAAAGGCGGCTTATGAGAATTCTGCAAATCTGTTCGGCGCGTCAACTCGGCGGCGGCGAAAAACATTTGATCGATCTGGCGAACGCGCTCGCACGACGCGGGCATGATGTTTACGCCGCCGTCGCGCTGAACTCGCCTTTGCTTCACGGACTGACAGCATTGCCACAGCAGAACGTTTGGGAGATACGTCTTCGCAATGCGCTCGATCTGCCGTCTGCGCTGCAACTCGCGCGCTTCGTTCGCCAACACAAAATAGAAATTATTCACGCACACCTTGCGCGCGATTACCCGCTCGCGGCCTTCGCTGCAATGCGCAACACGTGCGCACAATTTATCGTCACGCGCCATGTCCTTTTCCAGCTCAACAAACTTCACAAACTAATGCTCGCGCGCGCTGCGCGAGTCATCGCCGTTTCCGCAGCAGTCGCCCGCTCGCTGCACAAGTCTCATATTGTTGGTGAGGAAAAGATCGTTGTCATATTGAACGGCATCGACATTGATAAATTCAGCGGCGACGAAAAGAGCGCGCTCAAAAACGATTCGCTTCACGGGCAGCGAAACGCGAATGAAGCAGCGCGTCTTCTGGTCGGCACCGTCGGTCAACTCGATTCCATCAAAGGCCACGAAGATTTTGTGCGCGCCGCCGCTCTTATCGCCAAGCACAATCTGTTTGTAAACTTCGTTATCTTCGGCGAAGACACATCGCAGGGAGGCAAGCACCGCACGCGTCTGGAAAATTTAATCGTCGAACTGAAACTCGAAAAACGCGTTCGTCTTGCCGGATGGACAAACGATGTTGCGTCCATGTTGCGCACCTTCGACGTGTTTGTTTCCGCCTCTCGCAACGAATCGTTCGGGCTGGCGATTGCCGAGGCGATGGCGAGCGGCGTGGCCGTCGTCGCCACGATGTCCGAAGGGGCGCGCGAGATTATTGAAGATAACGTCACAGGCAAGCTTGTGCCTATTGGCGACATCGAAGCCATGGCAAGCGCGATTGATTCACTGCTCGCCGATGAACACCGACGCGAAACCTTCGGCGCGCTCGCCCGGCACGCCGCACGCGAAAAATTTTCGCTGGAGCGCATGGTCGACGCCACAGAGCAAATCTATCGGGAAGCATTAAAGGAAGCGACGAATGCGAAACGGTAAACGTTGAATCAATCATAAACGAGCGATGAACGAAAGCAAGTGCTGCGTAATGAAAGTTATCGGATTTAATCAATTGCCACTAGCAACAGACGAGTGGACAGCAGTAGCACAGATTTATCGGCTTGAGCCGAACTCTTTTGGCTAAAGCCACACTCTTTCTTGATTTGTATCTTCCAGCTAAAGCTGGAGGCAATTCATAAAATTTATATTACAGAGCACTATCTTTCGTTCATCGCTTATTATTCACCGCTCGCCATTCATCGTTCATCGTTTCTCAATTGATCTATTTTCGCGGCGAGGACAAAATCGCTTTCCGTCAGCCCGTCTATTTTGTGCGTCCAGATTGAAATGTCCGCGTATCCCCAACCGAAACAAATGTCTGGATGATGTCCCTGCTCTTCAGCGAGCGCGCCCGTGCGATGGACGAATTCCAGCGCCTCGCGGAAATCCTTGAACGTATAACTTTTCTTCAAGTGATGCCCGTCGATTGCTTTCCAATCGTCGAGTTCCCTGATTAGTTTTTCGATTTCTGTTGCCTGCAACGGCGGCACATCCCCGCGACACGGCACGCATTCACGCTTTGCTAAATCCATCGTTTTATTTCCCTCCTCACAAAATGGCTTTCCTGAATTATACTGCTGCGCTTCACAGTTATGACATGCGGCGCGAACCCGTTTACTAAAGTTTGCATCTGTGGCGAAAGGCTCGCGCTCGTTGTCCTGCTTGTTTGCCGCGACTTGGCAAAGGGCGGTGCAAGCGGATAGTCTTATGGCTCCGTCAAAAGCTCGTACATAAACTTTTCGAGGAGATAAATTTGTGGCCGTCATCACTCCTTTTCGCGCCTTGCGTCCGGTTGTCGAAAAAGCTGCGCAGGTTGCGAGTCCGCCTTATGATGTCGTCAATACGGAAGAAGCGCGCTCTCTGGCGAAAGATAACCCGCACAGCTTTCTGCATGTTTCCCGACCCGAAATAGATTTGCCCGAAGGCACGAACGTTTATAGCGACGAAGTTTATGCCAGAGCTGCCGAAAACTTTCAACGCCTTATCGAAACCTGCCCGCTTAAGTTGGACGATGCGCCCGCCATTTATCTTTACCGGCAGGTGATGGGCGAGCACGCACAAACAGGCGTCGTCGCCGCTTGTTCAATTGACGAGTACGACACTAACTCGATTCTCAAGCACGAAAAAACGCGTCCCGATAAAGAGGATGACCGCACGCGCCACATGCTCACGTTAGGCGCGCAAACCGGCCCCGTCTTTTTAACTTATCGCGGGCGCGCGGACATCAATCGTCTCGTCGATGAAGCGACCTCAAAGCAAACGCCGCTTTACGATTTCGCAGCCGACGACGGCATTCGCCATACCGTGTGGAGCGCGCCCGATCCCGCCCGTCTCGCGCAGGCTTTTCGCCAAGTTGAGCATCTATACATCGCCGACGGTCATCATCGCGCCGCAAGCGCCAGCCGCGCACGCGTCGAACGCAAAGCGAAAAATTCCGCGCATACAGGCGACGAAGAATACAATCGCTTTCTCGCAGTGATGTTCCCGTCCGATCAATTGCAGATACTTCCCTACAATCGCATCGTGCGCGACTTGAACAATCTCTCGCCCGAAGAATTTCTGACGAAGATCAAAGAGCGCTTCGCTGTGACGCAAGATGCTTCGCCGTCACCCGAAACACGCGGGCAATGGAGCATGTATCTGAACAAGCACTGGTACGGTTTGATTCTCAAAGACAATTCAGCAACGATTAATGATCCTGTTTACTCGCTCGACGTTAGCTTGCTGCAAGACAATTTGCTCGATCCCATCTTAGGCATTAAAGACGTGCGCACGGACAAGCGCATTGATTTCGTCGGCGGCGTGCGCGGCATAAATGAACTCGAACGCCTTGTCGATGAAGGCAAGGCGGCAGTCGCCTTTTCGCTTTTCCCGACAACGCTCGACGAGCTTCTGCGCGTTTCCGACGCGGGCAGCGTGATGCCGCCCAAATCGACATGGTTCGAGCCGAAACTGCGCGACGGTTTGCTGATTCATCTCATTTAAGATGAAATGATTGCTTTGCGAGTGAAAGCTTTTCACTCGCTGCCCGTTCGATTGCCAACACTTTATGATCGAGACACAACGATTACTAACTCGCCATTTCACACTTGCCGACCTTGACTGGCTTGCCTCGATGCGAGCCGATGAAGAAGTGTCGAAGTATCTCGGCACGCCTGCTCACCATACGCGTGAGAAAGTTGAAATGCGTTTGCGTTTCTATATTTCGTGTTACGAAAAATACGGCTTCGGCGTATGCGGCGTCATGCAAAAGTCTGACGGAAAAATGATTGGCTGGAGCGGCTTGCAGCCCCTTGAAGATTCCGGCGAGATTGAAGTCGGCTATGCATTCGACAAACCTTACTGGCGACAGGGATTTGCCACTGAAGTTGCGGCGGCGTGGTTGCGTTATGGTTTCGAGGAAGTGAAATTAGAGCGCATCGTCGCCGTCGCCGTGCCGGAGAACAAGAGTTCGTGGCACGTCATGGAAAAGCTCGGCATGAAGTTTGAAAAACGCGCGAAGTATTACGAAACGGACTGCGTTTTCTACGCGATCTCGCGCGACGAATTCCAGCCGATTAATTCTATGTATGTGCTGCACAAATGAGGAGCGAAAGGTTTTCGTGCGATGAAAATTTTAGTCGCAGACAAGTTCGAGCAATCCGGGCAAGACGGCTTAAAGTCACTCGGTTGCGAAGTGATTTATAAACCCGATTTGAAAGACGATTCGCTCACGCAAACGATTCGAAATGAACATCCCGATGTGCTCATTGTTCGTTCGACAAAAGTGAGCGAAGCAATGTTGGACGCCGGCTCGCTCGCGCTCATCGTGCGCGCGGGCGCGGGCTACAACACGATTGACGTGGCGGCGGCCTCGAAGCGCGGCATTTACGTTTCAAACTGTCCCGGCAAAAACTCCGTTGCCGTCGCCGAACTCGCCTTCGCGCTGATGCTCGCGCTTGATCGCCGCATTGCGGATAACGTCATTGCCTTGCGGCGCGGCGAATGGAACAAAAAAGAGTTTTCCAAAGCGCGCGGCCTCTACGGGCGCTCCCTCGGATTGATCGGCACGGGACGCATCGGGCAGGAAGTCATCACGCGCGCGCGCGCTTTCGGAATGCCCGTCGTCGCGTGGAGCCGCCATCTCACGCCGGAGCGCGCCGCAGAGTTAGGCGTCGAGCGCAAAGAGACTCCGCTCGAAGTCGCGCGCCACGCAGACATCGTGAGCGTACACTTGGCTTTGAAACCGGAGACGCGTTCATTCATCGGCGCAGATTTTTTTGACGCAATGCGCGAAGGCGCGTACTTCATTAACACTGCGCGCGGCGAAGTCGTAGATCAAGCTGCGCTCATCAATGCGATGCACACTCGGGGCTTGCGCGCCGGACTCGATGTTTACGCGGACGAACCTACGTCGGCGACAGGCGAATTCACGAATGAAATCAAAACGGAAGCCAATCTCTACGGCACGCACCACATCGGAGCAAGCACGGATCAAGCGCAAGAAGCCATCGCTTCGGAAACCGTCCGCATCATCAAGACTTTCAAGGAAACGGGGCGCGTTCCGAACGTCGTCAATCTCGCGCAAGCCACGCCCGCCACGCACATGCTCGTCGTCCGCCATCGTGATCGTCCCGGCGTGCTCGCAAACGTCCTCGACGCAATCAAAGCGGCGAACATCAATGTACAGGAAATGGAAAACGTCGTCTTCGAGGGAGCCGAAGCCGCCATCGCCCGCATCAATTTAGACAACGCGCCGCCACAGGAATCCCTTGATAAATTGCTTGCGGAAAACATGGACATTATCGAACTGAATTTGCTTGGTCTATAAGTGTTATCTTTAGCAGTCTATTTTGGAGGTGAAGGAAATGTTAGACGTAAAAGAAGCCGCAAAACTGGCCAGCGAAAATTTAGTAAGCCTGCTCGGACAAGATAGTGTTTCAGGAGTTCGATTGGAAGAGGTGGAGTTTCTGAAAAAAGGAGATCGGGTGGATGCCGAAAAGTCGGATGTAAACTTCCTGATGCCTTCCACGGGAAAAACATGGTCAACATCATACTGGCTCATAACTATCAGTTATTTGCCGGTAAACCCGAATCCTTTAATTTCCGACGATCAGCAGCGACAATACAAATTATTCAAGATTGACGCAGACACGGGAGATTTGGTTGCGATGAAGATTAGAAAAGCGGCGTAAGCAATGGATTACCCTGTCGAATTACTTTACCGCTACCGAAGCAAAGGCATATTGATTGATACCAACTTACTATTGGTGTACTTCGTCGGCAGCTATGATCCTTTGCTTATACCAAAGTTCAAGCGCACGCTGGCTTTTACAATTGAAGACTTCTACATCTTAAAAAGAGCTTTCAAGTTTTTCAGCAAGGTTGTGACCACTCCGAACATCTTGACGGAAGTCAACAGCTTTTCCAATCAACTCTCCGCAGATATAAAACCAACGTATTATGCGAAAATGGCAGAACGTGTTTCGACTCTTGAAGAGCATTATTTAACCAGCAATAGCATTTGTGCATTAGAGCATTTTAAGAAGTTCGGTTTGACGGACTCCGGTCTGATAGATTTAGTTAAAGATAAATACCTCGCTCTAACAGATGACTTCAGGCTTGCAAGCTACATGCAAAACGTCGGCATAGATGTCATCAATTTCAATCATATTCGCACTTTGAACTGGAAACTTTAGCCGCAAAATGAAAACAACACTAATTACGGGTGCGTCGAGCGGGATTGGCGAAAGCTTTGCGCGGAGGCTGGCGGCGCGCGGCGATAATTTGCTGCTGGTCGCGCGCTCGGAAAATAAGCTGGCGAGTTTGTGCAATGAGCTTGGCCGCGCGAGCAATATCAACGCGCAGTATGTCGCAATGGATTTAACAGAGCGTGATGCGCCGAAGCAATTGTTTGAAGAAACCAACAAGCGCAAGCTCGAAGTTGAGTTGCTTATCAACAACGCGGGGTTCGGGTCTGTCGGAGATTTCAGTCAGTTGGATTTGCAACGAGAACTGAGCATGATTGATTTGAACATCACGTCGCTCGTCGCGCTCTCGCATCTTTATCTGCAACCGATGCGCGAGCGAAAGAGCGGCGCGATTATCAACGTCGCGTCAACCGCCGCATTTCAGCCCGTGCCGTACATGACGACGTATGCGGCGACGAAGGCGTTCGTGCTTTCGTTTTCCGAAGC
>JAABUK010011005.1_pt1 | contig 11902 bp, 19 predicted proteins | sample 5559141 | NCBI WGS metagenome assembly JAABUK01 (sample SAMN10711869, study PRJNA513367) | rock metagenome | isolation source: Antarctica rocks | place: Antarctica: Victoria Land, Pudding Butte nord | collected 2016-01-03 | reverse complement strand
GAGATCCCCTCTAGAGATCTCACCTGAGGCTGCTGTGTCCATCCTTCCATCTGCTGCACAACAGGGCATATCATGTCTGCTTCCTCCTGAGGTCATGTGCATGCTTGCAGTTACGAGCAAATTGAGCTGAAATAGGTGATGGTCTGGCACATGCGTAGTGATCACTCAACAAGTCAGCTGTTGCTCGAGCACTGCAAAAAGTCAACACCCAGTGCACTGCCAGCTTTGCACAGCTTAGCCAGCTCTGATGGCTCCACCCACCACTCAGCTTTTGCAAGGAAGCTAAATCGGCTCACCTGCTCATGCAGCATATGGAGTGGTGAGGAACCCGTACTCGCTGGACCGGTCCACAGCTGGCTCCAGCGGTGGCCCAGCAGCGGGAGCCTCAGCCAACTACGCCATGATCAGCATGGGCACTGACACGGGCAACTCCATCAGGGGCCCCTCCGGCCACCAGGGCCTGGTTGGCCTGCGCTCTTCCATTGGCCAGACCAGCAGGTCTGCCGCTGACATACCTTTGCTTTCATTCCAGCCTTGGCGGACTGCAACGCCAAGCTGTGTAGCCTGCCCCATACTGTAGGACTGTATTGAAGCACCAGGAGTGTGCTGACCAGTGCTTTCCATGTGACACCAAAAAGTTGCTGATGGTGGTGGGGTTTGGGGGGGGGGAGGGTCATATCCTGGCAACAGCAATGTTGTTAGTCTGCAGTCACTTGGTCAGACAAGCATGTGTGTCAACATGTGGTAGCACAGCAGCCACAAATAATAACAGGCGTGGACAATATGACCAGACATTGTTTTTGATGTACAGGTATTCAGGTCAAGATGGTGCTCCCTGTGACTTCAGCTGTGTACAACACATTGTGTTAAGACTGTTCTGCATTCAGCAGGTCACCTGAGATGTATGCTTGCAATGTAGGGCCGGCATTATTCCATTGCAGCTGAACCGCGACATTGGTGGTCCCATTGGGCGTACAGTCACAGACGTGGCCAAGCTCTTCACAGCACTGACAGACTTCAGCATGTTCCCCCAGGGGTACGACCCCAGGGACCCTGTGCAGCCTTCCGCCTCAACTACACCCACCCCTCCAACTACACCCAATTTCTCAATGCCAGTGGCCTCCAGGTATGTGTCAGCAACAGCATGTGCTTGGCATGAATCAGCGGTATGCACAGCACAATCACAGTATTGCTTCTACTGCAGATGCTGAAATGTGTTCCTCTTGCAGCTGACATTTGCATGTTGAACACACTGCAGCTCTCATTGTACATCTATGCCCTGATGTGACTCACTGTGAAAGCTACAATGCTTGCACAGATCCTGTACATGATGCAGCGTATGCATTGTGCCACTCCGGTATATCAGCTCCACAAGTGTTGGTCAGAAGCGCTTGCACAGCCAATGCCAAGCATGCTGCACACTGCAGGGCAAGAGGATTGGGGTGATCTCCAGCATTGCTAACAACCCAAACAACGACCCAGAGATCAATGCCAAGTTTGCACAAGCCATGGCTGATCTGCAAGCTGGAGGTAACAACTGTGGCCCGTCTTCTCACCTTCCTGTCTCTGTGCAGAAGCTGTTGACCTGACTCTGTGCAATCTCTGTGCAATCAGAGCTTGCTGCCCTACAGTGATGTCAACCTGCTTCTAGCACAAACCTTACCATACTCTGCTGGACTGTGCCTGTGTGAGCTGCATGATGTCAAGGACACAATGGCTTGGTCCCTGTTTGTTAAAAGTGTATGCAGCAATGGAGCATAGTATGTTTGTGCATCCCGCAAAAGCAGATGTGCTGATGCTTACGACTGCGTCTGTTGCTGCACCTGAGTATATATTGCGGCTGCTATGCAGGAGCCACAATTGTGCAAAATTTCACAATCGTGGGCAACTCCCTTGGAGATGCGCCCTGGTCTGGTTACATTCCCATCACCAGCACCTACACCAATGGCACCGTATACAACACCACTCACTTTGGCTACAACAATGGCTCCTGGTATGTCTTGCATGGCATGTATGCCAGAAAAGCTTTACTCTGCCGCGGATTTAGAATGGGCCCATTTTAAATCCGCGGCGTAATAAAGGGCTGATCAGCTGTGCGGCATTCCTAAGATGTCTTTAGCCTGCACACAATTAATCCATGCAAAAATGTGTGTTGTCATAACAGCATGTAATAGCAGAATTGTATTGGAAGCAGTCATGCATGGCGCCACATTTTACAGATTGTGGGCAGCTGTAGAAGATTGCATTATATGGCAACAATATGTATACATGCATACCATTTGAAAATAAGGCTGATGACTCCGTGTGAATGTAATGCAGCTGAACAGTCTCAGACATCTTGTGATGGCACCAGACGCAGTGGTTCCAAGGGACATTGACACAAAGAGTTAGTGAAGCTGTAGTTGGTACAGACGCTTTGATAACAGTGTCAGGGCTCTGATGTGCGTGCATGGAATGGTTAGGTACACAGGGTACGGGGCAGCAGGCAAGTGGGAGCCCATCAGCCAGGGAGCCTGCCCCAACTTCAGGGAGGATCTCAACACCTATCTGTCCACTGCTGGCTCCAACTCCAAGAGCCTCCTGGTGCGCAACTGCCTTTCACTGCCCTGCCTACTGCATGCCCTTTATCCTTGCTACCAGGCCTATGCTGTCCCTGCTGCATAGCGCTAAGGCTTTGAGTATGCATGCAGCTGCTCTGACTGAATATGCAGCATAGGTTCAGAGTGTACGGCAAATTGACCAGGTCCTTCTAATGCCAATACAGTCAGCTGCACCAACTGTCAGCACATCAGCTATTGCACGAATGGCCCGACTTGGCCTGATGGGCAAGACCATGCTCGGCATCCATGCTGCAAACAGCCATCAAAAGAACTCGTGTAGCATCTCACAACTGACAACATTGGCACCTTCTGAGAAGGCAACAGCTGCACCCTGCTCAGTGCCTGCCATCTGATGTGTAATGTTATGCAGCAAATCTATGAGGGGGGCTTGTTCCACCCCAGTGTCACCAAGAGCATCACTGGGCCCCTCTTCACCAACAACTTCAGCACATCTGCCGTGCTTCAGCAGAATGCCAGCATTGCAGCAGGCTATGTTTGCACTTGTGGAGAGTTTTACAACAACCCCTGCCGCATGGAGATCCGCACTGTAGGTCCTCAACCCTCTGGCAGGGCATCATCCTGATGCTGTGCTCCATGACATCTCCTGTATGCTCTGCTTGTGCTGAGATGAACTAGCCGTTTGCTACGCTGTTCTCTAAGCTGATTGTGCCTGTTGCAACCATTATCTGTGTCCATGGTGCCTAAATAGCATCGAATGCTGATACACATGCTGAGCAATGCGATAGCCTAGTTGCATGTGATTTGACTGTATAGGGCAGTTGAGCCTGTACAGTGGTACAGCCTGTGTCCTTCTTGTGCCTGGACTATAGGCAAGCAATCCACTGTTGATGCGGTTGTGCAGAGGCTGATTCAGAGCATGGATGCCATGAACCTGGATGCCTTCATCTACCCCGGCTGGGGTAACCCCCCTCGTCTCATTGGGGACCTCAACCAGGCTGGCAACACCCCCCTAGGTCACACCCTTCCCTGCATGCTCTGCATCTGCCAATTTGCAACCATGCAAGCACTATAACCATGATCCAGGCTTGTCTTGGCATCTACATTCAATGAATGTCTTGATGACCATCAGTGATCAAAGCTGTATAGAGCCCAAAACCTGCAAGATCAGATTTGCAAATTGAGAGAGCTTTCGCTGCAGCTATGGTGTTTGCATATACAGTAATTGAGTTTGCGCAAATGGAATGCTGGCGCTGCTTCAACAGTCAACAGCTGTCCTCAGCAACCAAATGACATGCTCGCCCCATGGCCATGCATTCCTGTGTATGCACACAACTCAAGCTAAATCTGTCACTGCTGCTGAGTCAAGCAGCAGTTGCTGAAGATGAAATACATGAGTGGTGTGCAGGTGACTTCTCTCAAGGCCTGCTGCCCAGTACAGGAGCCCCAGGCATTGTCGTGCCCATGGTACGGATCTGTACCTCTAAGCAGTCTCTGGGCCAGCTTTGTGTCATGCCTTTGTACAACTTGCACACCCTCAGATGTAATATGCAGATGCGTGTCACCTTGAAACCTTCAGATCTCTTGTGTTGGCATGTTCCATCATTTAATGCTGGAAGCACCCTCTATGGTGCACAGCACAGCACAGCGCAGCGCAGCGCAGCACAGCACAGCACAGCACAGCACAGCACACATTCACAACACTGACTTCACAAGACCACCAAGCCTGCTGATGATCAGTATCATGAGCCTGACTCTCTTGCATGGTACCGGTACTCACAACTGGACTGCTTGCAGGGCCTTCACACCACTCTGGGAACTCCAACAACTCTACAGATTGGGGCTCGCCCCTTCAATGAGTACACACTCATACAGATTGCATACGCATATGAGCAGATGACGATGCACCGTGAGCCACCTCAGCTCTTCCCAGAGTGTGTCAACCCTGTGGTGGCCACCACCACCACCACCACTGCTGCTACAGGCACTGCCACCGCTGGATGATACACATTTGTGGACATCAGTTGCTAGATGACATGGATCACTATGCAAGGACCTGGTTGCACAACACCACAACTGATATGGAGTGCAAGGGAGGAAGCAAAGGATGATCTCAGTGAAGCATGGGGTGTTTGGAAATTTGTAAAATTTAATCTGAGGGATACATACCAGCATGACTCATGAAGAAGAACAAGAAGAAGAAGATGACAAGCTTTGACCGTAGCCAAGACAGAGCCATGGCTAGGCTCTACAGTGTGAGTCAAATGAAGGAGCGCATAACTGGAGTTGAATGTGATCTGCCTATTGTGTAGTTTCTGTGTACAGCTCACAAGTCTGACAATAAAAAGGGACCTGACAGTGCACGCAGCGCTCCCAGCACACGTGCTTCTGCAGAACTTTGTACATTTCATGGTGTGCTTCATCAAAGGGCATTTGTTTCGCAGTTCCGTTTAGGCATATGCATGCTTCTTCCTGTGTCTGGACTCATCAGCAGTATTAACAACAGCGCTCAGTTCACCCAGGTCAGATTCTGCTGGCATTCACAGCTCCTTGAACCTGGCTCAAGACGCTGTACTCACGTATACTCTCTTGTACTTTTGCTGTAAGCATGGCAGCTTCTACAATATAGGGGTTGTAGCTACCTGTAGGAGTCAGTGTTATGTGCAAGCCTCTGTAACTACCAGACCATGGAAGCTTGCATGCAGCTTTGTGAGCATCCAATTGAGTGCAGTAATCTTTGATACTTGGCTTGGATTGGAGCCACTGAGGGTGAATGCATGCATGTAAGGATTGGCATTTTATTGACCTCGCGGCAAGCCCACACAGATTAAAGCTGACACTACCTGTGTCTGCAGTCCAGCTGCCGCCGAATTGTGGATTACACACCTTGTCAAACATGTGTGCAAACAGCAGTCATGTAGTACACTGTTGTGACCACGCAGGAAGCTGTAGGTACCCATGGACGCTATCTTGTGTGCAATAATGGGGAGAACCCTGCAGTTATGGTTGCATGTCAAATGTTCGCAGCGTGCTGTAGACTGCTGTAGACTGCAGCTGCTTGTGCTAATCCGGTCACAAGAAAGCAAGCAATGCAAGCACCATTGCTTGCTTTCATACCACTAATAAATTGCAAGCTGCTTCGAAGCCGCTTGAATTCAGGCTGACTTAGCGTTGAGCTACTGTAGATGTGGCAATGCCATGCCATGCTACTGCAGGATACTATGAATCACAGACCGAGCTTGATTTGCGCAATTGACTTCAGCTCTCTGGTCTCTCGGTTAATTGATCAAATTGACATCAGAGGTGAACCTCACATTGACATCAGATGTGACCCTTGACGTAAACCGGGGCAGCAGCGAGTTGACCCTTTGCAAGCTTTGACCCGTAACCGATTGCAGTTGCGCAACCGATAATCTGCACAAAACGGGGGAAGTTCGTTCGGAGAAACGGGTGAGCGCACCCTGCTTCCTGGGTCTTCCTGGGTCTTATGTTACTAATTGCGAGCGTTTTTGAATATGACTAAGAGGTTTTGTTTACGTGGCTTGAAAAAGGGCCTAAATACTTGTTTAAGATATATGTCATATGACGTCATAACAGCGCTGTCGCAGTCAAGAGGCCGGGGCATTGATCGCCGCGCCACACTTGTGCTGCAGACATTGTGATTGTGCAGTAGTTGCAGTATGGCGCCGGCCGCAAAGCATCTGCTGCTGCTTAGCATTGTATTGCTTGCACAGCAGGCAATCGCTCAGTTCGATTACAATACAACGTTGCTGGGAACCGTTACAACCTTCATCAACGTGAGCACTATCCCAGGTGAGTGGTTGCAGGCAGCCAGCATTGTTCCGGCAGTTCGCCGGGCTAATATCAAGACGTGTATCGCTAGCGCTTGTTCGGCTGACGTCACACATGCCATATCGGCGCCGGCGTCTACCTGCTCTGCAACGCATGTTGAGCTCTGCTTGCATGGACGTTGATGTTTAAACACGTTTGCGCGCGAAGCGCAAGTGCTGCTGCGGAAACAAAGTCTCGTTGCTCATTATCGATATCGGCCGCTGTAGCTGCATCATATGCATGCACACGCAAATTTCGCAAGAACATGTTCTGTACAGCAGTACACACTCGTTCATGGGCTGCCACATGCATGCTTCTTATGGTCAGAACTGATCTGCAGCTTATGCGGGAGGCAACAACTTTCTGTATGACAACTACAACGCGGAAATGATCACCAAGAAGTCCGCTCAGATGTATTGCCAAACCGGAGCGCCATCATTTCCCATCGTCGAAGCGACCATCCAAAGTGCACACAATGTAAATCACGTGCCGCTCGTTTCAGAATGCTTTGCACTTGTGTGACTTGCTATACGACTTGGTCGTGTTCGCACTCGAGCGATGTGTTGTGCACCTGGCTTCATGAAGTTCGAACTGAATTCAGTCTAGCTACAGCTGGTCTCAACCATTATCTTTATCCAAACATACAACTTCACCTTTGACAGTTCCCTGCAGGCAATGATGAATGGCAGTTTGACCTGTTCACAGCTTGTGAGCAGTTACATCCAGGTAACTGCATGCGCAGCTGCAGAACTATACAGTGATGGCATCTACATGAGACATGATTGTCCGGTTGAGTGCTCCAGTTGAACTGTGGGTGCTGGCAGGTTCTGTGCCCTTGAAAGCAAATTGACTTGTGTGCACATGTGTGCAGAGAATCAGTGCATATGACAGGCTCACAAATGCCGTGCGGGAGGTTGTGCCTGATGTCATGAACACAGCTGCAAGCATGGATGTGGTGCTTGCCACTTACAACGCAAATGGCACAGCACTGCCTCTGCTGTTCTGTGTGCCCATACTCATCAAGGACAACTTTGATGCCTTGGACGGTAAGCTCCCTTGACTATCGCTCATTTGTGACACGCTTTTGAGCATGCTCTGTAATACAGAGAATACTATTCTCAGAGTCTGCTGCATGCATGCATGATTGCGGCACAGGCATAAGTACTGGCAGATGCTTGTTGTGTAATACATCAAGTAGCTGCAACTGGTCATGCTGCGCTGTATCAAACTGGGACAGTGCACAAACCAAGGTATGCCGGGACTGCAGACTGGTCAGATCTGAAGACAGGGTCATTATATTAAACACTGTCAGCCTCACAAAGTTGTTGCTCACACTGGTCCTTGCAAATGTGGCAACTATCATCACTGATGTCTCAGGCCGTTGTATGCTTCAGGTCATTTGGCAACTGCCAATGGAGCCGTCGCACTGCTGGACAACTTCCCCAGCATGGACTCCACAGAGGTGGCCCAGGCCAAAGCCTACGGCGCCATCATCCTGGCTCACGGCAACATGGCTGAGTGGGCTTTCACCAATGCCATCTCCATTGGCTCAGGTTGATGCCAAATGCCCTTGTTTTGCATGACTGACCCGTCCCTCTCCCCTCCCCCCCCCCCCGCTTTCCCCTGCTGGTCTCCCCCCCCTTCCCCCCTCTTCCCCCCTCCCCACCTCCTCTTGCACTCTGCCAAAGCCTTCTACTCAGGGCTATCCAACCGTTTTCAGTGCATCTGAGTATACATAGCATATGCTGAACTGGCCTTGAGTTTCTGCACAAATGTTCCGGGTTAGCTGTGTCACGCGCTGCTTCTGCAAATTGCATGGCACTGTAAGCCATGTGACTGTTGTCTCAACTTCAAGCTGCTCACTCACTGATACACTCTGCCACAGCGTATGGAGTGGTGAGGAACCCGTACTCGCTGGACCGGTCCACAGCTGGCTCCAGCGGTGGCCCAGCGGCGGGAGCCTCAGCCAACTACGCCATGATCAGCATGGGCACTGACACCGGTAACTCCATCAGGGGGCCCTCCGGCCACCAGGGCCTTGTCGGCCTGCGCTCTTCCATTGGCCAGACCAGCAGGTCTGCTGCCAACATACTTCTCATATACAGGACCTCGTGCTGTTGACTGGTAACTAAATGTAAATGCAAGCACATGCAAGACCTCTGGAAAGTTGCTTGCGCATTTGCAGATGTCCTAGAACCCACTGAGCGCCTATATGTTTGCATCAAGATAAGTTGCCTATGCTTGTTCAGACTACACTGCCTCAATGCAGGGCTGGCATTATTCCATTGCAGCTCAACCGCGACATTGGTGGTCCCATTGGGCGTACAGTCACAGACGTGGCCAAGCTCTTCACAGCCCTGACAGACTTCAGCATGTTCCCCCAGGGGTACGACCCCAGGGACCCTGTGACAGCCTTCCGCCTCAACTACACCCACCCCTCCAATTACACCCAATTCCTCAATGCCAATGGCCTCCAGGTGTGTTGCTGCTCTGGCTGCTGTACAAGCCAACATCGGTTGTCCTCGCATTCACTGTGATGGCTTTACCTGCTACTTCTGACTTGCTGCCAGGTTGCATCAAGCGTACTGTTGGCTTGGTATTCAGTGTTCACTTGACAATTGACTGCAAGTTTGATCAGACCTTTTGAGACTGGCACAATGTGTTTCGATAAGCTCAGCAAACAACAGTGCTCATGTGAGTCTCAAGGCTGGTCATATTTTTGTAGAGATCGATATCATCACCATTGAGCATGTATGCCCGCCCGGGCTGACTAGCCGATGATAAAGACAGAACAGGACCCTTTTGCTGCTGACAAAATGTTGTACAACAGTTTCTGATGAGATTGCTTCGCACACACTTTAGTACTTCACAATGAGGCTGTGTGGTGCAGGGCAAGAGGATTGGGGTGATTTCCAGCATTGCTAACAACCCAAACAACGATCCAGAGATCAGCGCCAAATTCGCACAAGCCATGGCTGACCTGCAAGCTGGAGGTACCATTGCTCATAAATGGTCATTCTGAATCTGTTGCTGCACGTGACAGGAGTGAATTCTGCACCAGTGTCATATGGCTAAGCTTCAATGCTGACACTTTGCTGTCTGGCACTAATCTGACTAATCAGACTGCAACATCACTGACGAGGAACAAGACTAGTCATCACGTCATTGATCAACTGCGTGTCCAAGCGCGGAGTCCAAACTTGATTCTGTTTGCTGCTGCTTAGCTTGAAGCACTGGGGACATCAGATGCGCGGCACGATCATATTGTGCATGGCATGAACACGTCCAATTGTGTCAATGCAGGAGCCACAATCGTGCAAAATTTCACAATCACGGGCAACTCCCTTGGAGATGCGCCCTGGTCTGGTTACATTCCCATCACTGACTCCTATGACAATGGCACTGTCTATAATACTAGTGCCTATGGCTACAACAATGGCTCCTGGTATGTAGCAACCACCATTCCTGCCCATATAAACTGTGTTTGTGCCTGAGGTGCTGTGATGCTCTGGGATGCCGCCTGAAGAGGCTCCCATGCATGAGGCTCAATCCTTCATATGAGGATTGCTGAAAAGTGCAAACTTTTGTTTTCTTTCTGAAGTACTGTGATTTCTCTGCCACAGCATGTGCTCTGTGTTGTTGGCGGTCTCAGTAGCATCTGCTTGCAGCTGTTTGAGGAAGATCTGTTTGAGTAAGATTTGCTTGAGTAAGATCTGTGTGAGTCAGATCTGTTCGAGCAAGATTTGCCACTTACAACATGCAGTTTCTGTAGCAGGGTGGCAGCAGGTTCATGATGTCGAAAACATCATGGCAGTCTATTGACATCACAACAGTGCTATGCAAGATTCTTGATGCCTGCCAGCAAGCACAGAGTAGGTCTTGTGCAGTCTTGAAAATCTTGAGTGATAATCAATTGGATGTTCTCAAGCATTGTTGAATGACGTGCAGGTACACAGGGTATGGGGCAGCAGGCAAATGGGAACCTATCAGCCAGGACTCCTGCCCCAATTTCAGGGAGGATCTGGAGACCTACCTGTCCACTGCTGGCTCCAACTCCAAGAGCCTCCTGGTAGACAACTGCCTTTAACAGCATGAACCCTTTTAAGGCCGTTGCATCTCCCCCTCACCCCCTTTAAGGGTGCATCGCACACCCCCCCTTCCAGCAGCTAACTTCCATGGCTTTGATGCAGCCCATGGCCTGCCTATTGCATGTGCCTTCTGGAGGCACGACACTGAATGTGCTTTCCTGAATGTCCTGCATCCATTGGTATTGCTTCTCATTGGCCTGCTGCATTGTGTCAGTGTCGTATCCAAGTATCAACCTTTGCTTTCTGCACTGCCCTGACCATTGTAGAGCTGCAGCATCCAGCTCTTTCAGACACTGCGTCAATGTGCACCCCTTGCCTTCCCACCTATGTTTGTCTCTGACGTGATGTAGTTTGAATGATGCAGCAAATCTATGAAGAGGGTCTGTACCACCCCAGTGTGACCACCAGCATCACTGGGCCCCTCTTTGAGAGCAACTTCAGCACTGCAGATGTGCTGCAGCAGAACTCCAGTATTGAAGCTGGTTTTGTGTGCACCTGTGGACAGTTTTATGACAACCCCTGCCGTGCAGAGATACGCGCTGTAAGTCCTCCTGTCATCAAGCCTCACGCTGCCTCTGTGTGCTGGTCAAAGGGCTTCAAATGAACATACTAGAGTTGAGTTATGGGGTTGCATGGTCGCCTGACTAGCCATAGGCAATGGAGTCACACAAATGAAGCTTGAGGTCCATGCATATGCATATGACTACTAATTCGTTTCAAATATGTACACATGGTGATGTACACGGAGATTCTGCAGCAGCTGAGGATGTTGCACATCATTTTTGCGAGCAGCCAAGCAACTCTTGCTGCAAACTGTGCAGAGGCTGATTCAGAGCATGGATGCCATGAGCCTGGATGCCTTCATCTACCCCGGCTGGGGTAACCCCCCTCGTCTCATTGGGGATCTGGACCAGGCTGGCAATACTGACCTTGGTACACAGCTTCTTGACTGCTCATTGCTGTCTTCATACTTGTTGCTGCACAACTTTCTGAGTTTTCTGTGAGGAGCGAGTCATGTTTACCAAACGCTACACACTAATTGGGTCTCATATGACATGAGGAACATGGCCATGTGGGCTGTGCCTACGGGACATAGAGCCTGGGGGACAAGGTGTCCCACACATCTCAACAGGAAGCAAAATGCTTACCTGCATCTGACCACTTAGCTAAATCAGCAGCCATTCCACATAAGAATCCCGCCTTGCAGCAGTCATTGACTGTGTCAAACTGACCTGATAGCAGCCAACCCAAACTCCTGGAACTTTGGCCTGTGTGTCTGACAATGACTGAGTCAGCAGATATTATCAGTAGTATTGGCTGACAGCCTGACATGTGGCCTGCAGGTGACTACTCACAGGGTCTGCTTCCGGCCACAGGCGCCCCAGGCATTGTTGTGCCCATGGTAAGCTACCTGCTTCAGAGCAA
>JAABUK010011004.1_pt1 | contig 11903 bp, 9 predicted proteins | sample 5559141 | NCBI WGS metagenome assembly JAABUK01 (sample SAMN10711869, study PRJNA513367) | rock metagenome | isolation source: Antarctica rocks | place: Antarctica: Victoria Land, Pudding Butte nord | collected 2016-01-03 | reverse complement strand
GCAACCCAGCCTCTTGCTCAACCGTCGCAACCAAAGGAGACCGACCCGCCATGACCCCTACCCAGCAAACGCCAACGATAGCCCTACATTACCATCCGTGCGACAGGCCAGGGAAACCTGCTTAGGTAGGATGCGGGTGAGCATCTTGCGCTTCCACCGCTCAGCCGCCCCGCTTTCGGGGTTCTCGGCAGCCTCTATGTGGGGGCCATACTGATCGAAAATTGCGCGGTTCTGAGACAATATCGGCTCAACGGCCTCCCGAGCGGCCTCGCGGCTGTCGAAGTCGACGACACCGAATAGCGCCTTGAGCTTTTCAGCATGATTGCGTTTCCAACTTAAGACCTTCCCATCGGGATAGGCCTCTGGCGCCTTATCAACAATGGTATGACAGATCGCGCAGAGCATCACGAGATTATCGAAGGAACCCCGCTCGGCCTCGGATAGTCCGCCCGCGCCACGAGGACCATCCGCGCTCGCGGCGAAGACGTGAGCCATCTCCGCGACATGGATGGACTTGCCTTCTACATCGACGAATAGCTCACGCTCGCAGCCTGGGTTCTGACAGTAGCCTGCCGACGCAGCGAACAGTCGCCGCTGGGTGTGCGTGTCAGGCGAGGCGGCACCGCGGGGGCAAGCCAATTCTCTTCTCCATCGGTCCCCGCAGCGCAGCCGCGGTCGTTCAGTCCGTAGGCATTGATGTAAGTACCGGCACGGCATTTCAAAGGTTTGGCTCCACTCGCATGCGCGAGAGTTGCGACATCGTCGCTGGCCCGCAACTGACCGGGCGACAGGTGAATGTTCGCTATCGGCGGCCTTCTCCAAAAATGACAGGCGGCTTCGGCCACTTCACGCCAACTGGGAATGGCAGCTATCTCGGTTCCCGCCCTGTGAGCGGACAGGCTGCTTTCCACCAGAAGCTGACATTCAAGCGGAGGCACGGCCTAACCGCCGCACAGCCTCTTACCATGGCCGGCGTCCCAGCACGTTGAGAGCCGCCCCTCGTCCCCGTCCTGCAAGGGAACGATTTACGGGTATGGCCCGAGCCGCCAGAACGGCTAAGCTCCCTCCAAAAGCCCTGGAGGAACACGATGGTCCGCAAAGGACTGATAGCCCTGCTCACCGCCGCAGCCCTCGCCAGTCCCACCCTCGCCGCCGACCTCCGCGTCGCCTGCTACTCCGACGGCAACGAGTGCGAGGTGACAACCGACCTGGCCCGGCGCTTCATGCAGGCCAACCCCGGCGTGCGGGTCAGCGTGGACCAGGTGCCCTACAAGTCCATCCAGGAAAGCCTGCCGGTGCAGCTTGCCGCCGGCAACGGCCCGGACATCGCCCGGGTGACGGACTTCGGCGCGATCTCCCGCTACTTCCTGGACATGCGCCCGCTGCTGGCGGATGCGGCGTATTGGGAGGCCAACTTCGGCGCGACGCTGCCCTGGATGCGGACCGGCTCCGGGGACAACGGCATCTATGGCCTGCCGACGCAGTTGACCGTCACCGGCCCCATCGTCAACGCCACCCTATTCGAGCAGGCGGGCGTGCCCATGCCCGGCCCCAAGGCGACCTGGGACGAGTGGGCCGCCGCTGCCAAGGCCGCCGCGAAGGCAACGGGAACCCAGGCCGGCATGGCGTTGGACCGCAGTGGCCACCGCTTCGCCGCCGGAGCCATCGCCTACGGCGCACAGTACTTCGGCGCGAACGGCGTCCCCGCCGTCACCGACCCCGGCTTCCGCGCCTTCGCCGAGCGTTTCGTCCGCTGGAACAAGGACGGCACCGTCGAGCGCGAGGTCTGGGCCGCTGCCGGCGGCGGCGCCTACCGTGACGCGTTCGAGGAGTTCGCAGGCGGCCGCGTCGTCGTTTACGTGTCCGGCTCCTGGCAGGTCAGCCGGCTGCAAGCCTCGGTCGGCGATGGCTTCGATTGGGTGGTGGCGCCCCCGCCCTGCGGCCCCGCCGCCTGCACCGCCATGCCCGGCGGCGCGGCCTTCGTGGCGTTCAAGACCAGCAAGGCGCCGCATGAGGCCGCGCGCTTCCTCGACTACCTGGCCAGCCCGCCGGTGTATGCTGAGATGATGGCGCGGACCGCCAACATCCCCGCCCATGCCGGGCTGCAGGCGGCTGGGGTCAAGTATGACCTGCCCGCCCCGGCGCAGGCGGCGCTGAAGGCGTTCACCGCGGCGGCGTCCGGCATCTCGCCGGTTGCCTACCGGCTGCAGGGCTACATCCTGAACCGCCCGGTCTTCAACGCGACGGTCGCGCGGCTGTCCCAGGCCATCGTCGGCGAGCTGACGCTGGACCAGGCCTATGCGCGCATAGACCAGGACGTGCAGAGCGCGCTGGCCGCGTCCAAGTAGGATGCGCCACACCGCCGCATCCCTGTTTTCCTGGGCGCTGGAAGGCGTGATGAACCTGCCAGAGCGGCCGATGCGCTGGGCGCAGCGGCGTTTGGGGCCGGGCCTGGCCTGGCTGTTCGTCGGGCCGAACCTGCTGGTGTTCAGCCTGTTCACCTTCCTGCCGATCATCCTGAACGCCTGGTATGCCGCGACGTCAGGCACCAACCTGCTGCCCGGCGAGCGCCCCTGGGTCGGCCTCGGCAACATGCAGGCGCTGCTGGAGTGCGGCAGCTACCTCGACCCGTCGTCCTGCCAGCGCGACCTGTTCTGGCACGGGGTCCACAACACCGTGGCCTTCGTGGGCCTGCAAGTCTCCTTGATGGTGCTGTTCAGCGGCGTCACGGCCCTGGCGCTGAACAAGCCCATCGCCGGGCGCGGCTTCTTCCGCGCGGCGTTCTTCTACCCGGTGCTGCTGTCCCCGGTGGTGGTGGCGCTGATCTGGAAGTGGATACTGCAGCGCAACGGCGTGCTGAACGCGGCGATCCAGGCCGGCGGCGGGCAGCCGGTGGACTGGCTGCTCGGCGCCGGCTCAGCCTTCGGCTGGACGGTGTTCGTCAGCATCTGGGCGCATATGGGCTTCTACACCCTCATCCTGCTGGCCGGGCTGCAGGCGATCCCGCGCGATGTCTATGAGGCCGCGGCGATGGATGCCGCCCGGCCCTGGACCCGGTTCCGCCGCATCACCCTGCCGCTGGTGATGCCGAGCCTGCTGGTCGTGCTGGTGCTGTCCCTCATCCGCGCGGTGCAGATCTTCGACGAGGTGTTCGTGCTGACCGGCGGCGGGCCGGGGACGGCGACGACCTACCTGGTGCAGTTCATCTACGAGACCGGGTTCGCCCAGCAGGTGCGGGAGTACGGCATGGCGTCCGCGGCCTCCCTGCTGCTGGCGGCGGTGCTGCTGGTGCTGACCCTGCTGCAACTGCGGGCCACGCGGCGCAGCAATGGGTAGGGCCGGGCGATTCCTGCTGGCGACGCGGGGCCGCGGGCACGCGGACTGGACGGATTGGGCCTGCTACGCCTACCTGCTGCTGGGCGTCGCCGTCATGTTCGGACCCGTCGCCTGGCTGGCGCTGTCCTCCCTCAAGACCCCTGCCGCCCTGGACCAGACCCCGCCGACGCTGCTGCCGTACGAGCCCGCCCGGGCTGCGGTGCCGGGCCGCCCGGGTGAGCTGCCGCTGTTCCGCGTGCAATCCGGGGACCACGCCGGGCAGGTGCTGGCCGAGATCAGGCGCATCGGCCTGCAATCCCAATTGGTGGACCCGACCGACGCCGGCACGGTGATCCGGGTGCCGGTCGCCGGCCGCACGCCGGTGCTGCGCCTGCACGCCGCATGGTCCAACTATGCCGAGGTCGTGCGCCGCTTCGACTTCCTGCGCTACTTCTGGAACAGCGCCTTCATCACCGTCGTGGCCACCGCGATCACGCTGCTGTTCAACGCGATGGCGGCGTTTGCACTGAGCAAATACCAGTTCCGCGGCCGGGCCACGGTGTTCCTGGTCATCCTGGCGACCCTGATGATCCCGCCCACCATCGTGCTGGTGCCCAACTACCTCATCGCCTCGGCCCTGGGCCTGGTGAACTCGCCCTGGGGCGTCATCTGGCCCGGCGTCGCCACGCCGACCGGGGTGTTCCTGCTGCGCCAGTATATGCTGACCCTGCCCGACGAGCTGCTGGACGCCGCCCGCATGGACAACGCCAGCGAGTGGCGGCTGTTCTGGCGCATCGTGCTGCCGCTGTCCGCCCCGGCGCTGGCGGTGCTGGCGATCTTCTCCGTCATGTGGCGCTGGAACGACTTCCTGTGGCCGATGGTGGTGTTGAACCGGTCGGAGCGCTTTACCTTGCAGCTCGCCCTCAACTCCTTCCAGGGGGAGCTTACGACCTCCTGGAACCTGCTGCTGGCGATGACGGTGCTGACGCTGCTGCCGGTGACGCTGATCTTCTTGGTGCTGCAGCGGCACATCACCCAGGGCATCGCTTCGGCGGGGGTAAAGTGATGCTGGCTCCGGTGCGCCTTGACCGCTCCCGTCATTGCGAGGCGGGCAGCGCCGCGGCAAGCCAAGGGACGCCAGCGCGGTCCTTGCCGCCTCTGGATTGCCGCGCCGCTGATGCGGCTCGCAATGACAGATGGGTCGTGGCGTGCGTCCGTCCCTGCGGCGGCAGGTAAAAGGATGGCGGACCTCAGCCTGCGCGGCGTGTCCAAGCGGTTCGGTGCCGTGGAGGTCATCCACGGCGTGGACCTGGACGTGCGGCATGGCGAGTTCGTCGCCTTCGTCGGCCCGTCCGGCTGCGGCAAGAGCACGCTGCTGCGGATGATTTGCGGGCTGGAGCCGGTGAGCGCCGGGGACGTGCTGATCGGCGGCCGCCGGGTCAACGACCTGCCGGCGGCGCAGCGGGGATTGGCGCTCGTGTTCCAGTCCTATGCGCTGTATCCGCACATGACGGTGCGGCAGAACATGGCCTTCGGGCTGGAGAACTTGCGCACGCCGAGGGCGGAGGTCGAGGCGCGCATCACCGAGGCCGCCCGCATGCTGCGGCTGGAGCCGTTCCTGGCGCGCAAGCCCTCGGCCCTGTCCGGCGGGCAGCGGCAGCGCGTGGCGATCGGCCGGGCCATCGTGCGGGAGCCGGAGATCTTCCTGTTCGACGAGCCGCTGTCCAACCTGGACGCCGAGCTGCGCGTGGGGATGCGGGCGGAGCTGTCGGCGCTGCACCGGCGGCTGGGCACGACGATGATCTACGTCACGCACGACCAGATCGAGGCGATGACGATGGCCGACATCATCGTGGTGCTGCGCGGCGGCCGGGTGGAGCAGGCCGGGCCGCCCCTGGCCCTGTATAACACCCCAGCCAATCAGTTCGTGGCGGGGTTCATCGGATCGCCGCGGATGAACTTCTTCCCGGGGCGGGTGCTGACGGTGGGTCCGGACGGAGTGCGGATGGAAGTGGACGGGCTGGGCTGCATAGCCGTGCCGCGGCGATCCGGCCTGCGTGCCGGTGACACCATGACGCTGGGCATCCGGCCCGAACACTTGCAGGAGGCGCCGGACGGGTTGCCGGCGACGGTGACAGCGGTGGAACAGCTTGGTGGCACGAGCTACGTACGGCTCGCGCAACACGAGGCGGTGCTGCAAGTCGCCGGCCAGACCGGGCTGCGGCCCGGCGACACGGTCCGCCTGCACCTACCGCCCGAGCGCCTGCATTTGTTCGATGCCGATGGCGTCACCTTGGCGCTTCCTTCTCCCTCTCCCTCCGGGAGAGGGTCGGGGTGAGGGAAACGGCCAGCGCCGCCCCATTCCATACGTGTGCCGGCCTCCATCGGCCAGGGATCGTGCATGCGGCTTCCCTCACCCCGACCCTCTCCCGGAGGGAGAGGGAGCAGAAAGTCCGCACCTACCTTGTTAGGCGGAGTACACCATGAAACTGCAAGGAGTCCCTGATGCGGCCTATCCGTCGCGCCACCCTGCAAGCCGAGACCCTACACGGCGTATTGCTGGACTGCGGCGAGGGGATCACCTGCCGCATCAGCCTGCTCGGCGCCGGCCTGGCCCGCGTGCTGTTCCTGCGGGACGGTGCGCCCCGCCAGCCGCGCACCTGGATGGTCCCCGCCCCGGGCGCCGCCGACGTACCCTGGGACGGCCGCGACCGCATGGACGAGGACGCCTGGCCCGTTCCGCCCATCACCCGCGGGGACGGCGGGCTGACGCTGGCGACGACGCAGTTCAGCGTCCGCATCGGCCTTGACCCATTCCGGCTGCAATGGATGCGCCCCGACGGCCAGGTGTTCCTGCAGGACCGGCCCGGCATGGCCTGGACGTTCGCGCGCCGCGGCACGGCCGTCGCCCACTACCTCGCCCGGCACCCGGCGGACCGCTACTACGGCCTAGGCGACAAGACGGGGCCGCTGGACCTGCACGGGCGGCGGCTGCGCACCGCCATGCGGGACGCGCTGGGCTACGATCCCCGGACCGGCGATCCGCTGTATAAGCACTGGCCGTTCGTGCTGGCGCAGGACGGCGCGACCGGCACTGCCTACGGCCTGCTGTATGACAACCACGCCGCCGGCGCCTTCGACCTCGGGGCGGAGCACGACAACTACCACGGCCTGTTCCGCGGCTACGAGGCGGAGGGCGGCGACCTCGACCTGTATGTCCTGGCCGGGCCGCGGCTGGGCGACGTGACGCCCGCCTTCCTGCGCCTGACCGGGGGCACCGCGCTGCTGCCGCGCTGGTCCCTCGGCTATGCGCAGACCGCGATGGCCCTGGCCGATGCGCCGGACGCGCAGGCGCAGATCGAGGACTTCATCGAACGCTGCCGGATCGAGGACGTGCCGGTCAGCGCCTTCCACTTCGGCAGCGGCTACACCTCCATCGGCCCGCGCCGCTACGTGTTCCACTGGAACCGCGCCAAATTCCCGGACCCGGAGGGGCTGATGGCCCGCTTCCATGCCGCCGGGATGCAGGTGGTGGCCAACCTGAAGCCCTGCTTGCTGGACGACCACCCCGGCTATGGCGACGCCGCCGCGGCAGGCGCCTTCGTGCGGAGCGGCGACGATGGCCAGCCGCTGCTGTCGCAGTTCTGGGACGGGGAGGGCGCGCACCTCGACTTTACCAGCCCGGCCGGCGTCCGCTGGTGGCAGGACGGCCTGCGGCGCAGCCTCCTGGCGCCGGGCATAGACGCCGGCTGGAACGACAACAACGAGTACGAGCTGTGGGACGAGGCCGCCGAGTGCGCCAACTTCGGCGCGCCCGCGCCGCTGGACCTGCTGCGCCCGGTGCAGCCGCTGCTGATGACGCGCGCGACGCTGGAGGAGCAGCGCCGCCACGCCCCGGGCCGCCGCCCCTTCACCGTCACCCGTGCGGGGATGCCGGGGGTGCAGCGCTACGGGCAAAGTTGGAGCGGCGACAACACGACAAGCTGGGAGACGCTGCGCTGGAACCTGCGGACCGGGCTGCAGATGTCGCTGTCGGGGCTGTACAACACCGGGCACGATGTCGGCGGGTTCGCCGGGCCGCTGCCGGATGCGGAGCTGCTGGTGCGCTGGACCCAGGCCGGCGCCGTGCATCCCCGCTTAATCATGAACAGTTGGAAGCCGGACGGCGCCTACAACAGCCCCTGGCTGCATCCGGATGCCCTGCCGGCGATCCGCGAGGCGATCCGCCTGCGCTACCGGCTGATGCCCTACTTGTACAGCCTGATGCACCACGCCGCCGACCGGCACGAGCCAGTGATCCGCCCGACCTTCCTGCAGTTCCCGGACGATTCCGGCTGCATCGCCGACTGCGACGAGCTGATGCTCGGCCCCTTCCTGCTCGCGGCCCCTGTCGTCCGGCCCGGCGAACGGCTGCGCCGCCTGCGGCTGCCGGAGGGGCCGGAGGCGTGGTTCGACGTCCACACCGGCGCCGTGTTCCCGTCGGGCTGCTTGGCCGAGGTCGAGGCGCCGCTGGACCGCCTGCCCCTGCTGGCGCCGGCCGGCGCCATCCTGCCGCTGACCGACACGGCCGGCATGGGCCGGCTGCACGACGAGCCGTCCCGGCTGCTCCGCCTGTTCCCCGGCCCGGGACAGGGCAGCAGCGAGTTCGTGCTGGTCGAGGATGACGGGATCACCGAGAACGGTCCGGCCACCCGCCTGACCTGCCGCCTGTCCTGGACGCCTGACCAGGTGCTGCTGCGCCTCGATGCCGAGGGGTCCTACCCCCTGCCGGACCGCATCGGTGCCGCCCTGCTTGACGCCGACCAACGGCCGTTGCGCGTCGAGCGCGGCGCCGGCGTGCGACCCGTCGTGCAGGAGGCGTGATGGGATGGCCACGGCCTGTCCTGGCCCTTGGCCGTCTGATGCATCAGGCTGGCTGATGGTTTGCGGCAATGACGGAGCATCCCGCGATGACAACCTCCAAGAACCAGGCGCTCACGGACGAGGAGCTGCGGACGCTCGAAGGCATCCTGGCCAAGCTGAGCGGGCGAGGGGCCGACCTGCCCTGGCCGCTGTTCCGGTTCATGACCGAGGTGATGGCGACGGTGAATGTGGATCTGCTGGTCCAGGACGGGCAGAAAGGCGTGCTGCTCGCCTGGCGGGACGATCCATTCGGGGCCGGTTGGCATGTCCCCGGCAGCATCATCCGTCACAGGGAGGAGATCGCCCATCGCATCTCCGCCTGCGCCCGTGAGGAGTTCGGCTGCGAGCTGGACGTCACCGAGCGGCCGGTCGCCCTGCTGCAGATCTTTGACGACCGGGGCCACTCCGTCTCGCTCTGCTACCAGGCGACACTGAAGGGCAGTCCCAGCAAGCGCGTCCTGGGCGGGCACGAGACGCCCGAGGCCGGAGACCTCTGCTGGTTTGCGGCGCCGCCTGCCCAGCTCTATCCCAGCCACCTTGTTTATCGTGATATGCTGGATGCGCTGGACCATGGCCGGTTGGGCGAGGGCATCCGTCTGTTTACCCAGCACGTCGGCCGCCGTGACATGGCCCAGACGTCGCCGGACGGCCTGATCGGCTCGGACGCCCCGCTCACCTGAGCAGGGGCAGATGTCCTCATCCCGTCCAGAAACGCATCCCGCTCGCCCAAGCGGGCGAAGGGCCGTCAACCCGCACATGCCGGATCAGGGGTCCTCGGCTGGCGCGTCGAAGTGGATGGCGAGCCAGACGGTCGCCGTATCCTTTGCGGTCCACGTAACCCGGTGCTTGCGGTGGGCGACGATCAGCAGGTGGTCACCGGGGCAAAGCTCGCGCTCTCCTTCCCCTTCGACCCACAGCCCAGCCGCTCCCCTGAGCAGCAGCACCCACTCGTCATGGTCCTGGTCGTACGGGGCGTCCTCAGGGGTGGACTGGCCGGTGGACACGATCCGCTCGATCCGCGTGCCGCGCCGGTTAAGGATTTCCTCGAACTCCTCGTCCGGCGAGGCTGCGGGGAGATGGTCGAGTAAGTTGGCCGGCATACCGCCTCCTGTCACCAACAAGGCGCCGTTGGCAGCAGACATAGCATGCCATACCAACGGCCATCCGCTCTGACCGGTTTTTCTCGTCATTGCGAGGCGCGCAGCGCCGCGGCAATCCAGGGCCGCCAGCACGGTGCTCCCGGCTCCTGGATTGCCACGCCGCAAGGGCGGCTCGCAATGACGGAAAACGTCACGGATCAGAATTTTTGGCGTCTGGTATCAGTTCCGCGTTCCACCAGCTCCAGCCATAGTGCCATCCAAACCTTGCGGCCCCGCTCCAGCGTTCAGCCAAGCATCAGCATTCCCAGCGTCGCCGCCGCCATCAGCAGCGCCGTCGCCCACCCCATCAGCCGCAGCCGCCAGGGCAGCACCAGGCTGCCCATGACCGAGGCTCGGGAGCCCAGCACCACCATCGCCGCGATCAGCGGCGCCGCGACGACGCCGTTGATCACCGCGCTCCAATACAGCGCCCGCATCGGGCTGACCGGTGCGAAGGTGATCGCGACGCCCAGAGCCGTGGCGGCGGCGATCACGCCGTAGAACGCCCGCGCCTCCCGGAACCGCCGGTCGAGGCCCACCGTCCACCGTAGCGCCTCGCCCACGCCGTAGGCCGCCGATCCCGCCAGCACCGGCACGGCCAGCAGCCCGGTGCCGATGATCCCCGCCGCGAACACCAGAGAGGCGAAGGACCCGGCGAGCGGCTTGAGCGCCGCCGCCGCGTCCGCCGCCGTATCCACCTCCGTCACGCCGCCTGCGTGCAGGGTGGCGGCGCTGCCGGCCATGATCGCCAGCGCGATCAGGTTAGAGAACACCATGCCGGTAGCGGTGTCGGTGCGTATGCGCGCCATCTCCGCCGGGGCGTCCTGGGGATGGTCGCGCAGCGGGCGGACATCTGGCCCGGCCTGCTCGTCCTCCGCCTCCTCGGCCGCCTGCCAGAAGAACAAGTAGGGGCTGATGGTGGTGCCCAGCACGGCGACCAGCGCCGTCAGCACGCCGCCGCCCTGCAGGTGCGGCACGAACGCGCCCCATAGCACCTCCCGCAGCGGCACGCGTACGACGACCAGCAGCAGCACATAGGCGAACAGCGATAGGGCCAGCCACTTTAGCACCACGACGCAGCGCCTGTAGGAGAACCAGATCTCGCAGGTGGCGCATACGACCGCCAGCAGCACGGTGTAGGCGGCAACCGGGCCACCGAGCACGAGCTGCGCCGCCCCCGCCATCGCGCCGATGTCGGCGCCGAGGTTGATGACGTTGGCGGCCACCAGCAGCCCGACCAAGGCGGCGACCACGCCCCGCGGCGCGTGGTCCGCCAACGCCGCGCCGAGTCCGCGCCCGGTGGCCCGGCCGATCCAGGCGCTGATCTCCTGCACCGCGATCATGAACGGGATGCTGAACAGCACCGTCCAGCCCAGGGCATAGCCATACTGCGCCCCGACCTGAGAGTAGGTGGCGATCCCGCTGGGATCGTCGTCGGCGGCGCCGGTGATCACTCCGGGGCCGACGCGGGCAAGGAGGGCATTCAGCCGGGACCTGCCGCCACCCGGCGCTTTCTGTATGGACGTCGCGGCTGGCACGGGTGCGGGCGCAATGTCCAGGGCCGGGCTATCCTCCGTCATGGCGTCCGGCAGGCCTGGCAGGGATCGTGTACGGTAACGGCCATCCGCCCGGACTGTTGAACCTGCCGTGCCTTGATTGCAAGCTGCCAGCATTCCTGGCTCGGAAGAAACCGGGCCGAAGGCCGTCTTCCTACGGCATACGCGGTCACTCCAGCGGGTCATGACTGCGCCGGGGCCGCCAGCCAACCCGGATTCCATCGCTGGCCCAGACAGGAGGCAGGCAAGCCCGGGATCCGATCCATACCTAGGAAAGCCCGGTGACCTGTTAGCACCACCCCTTTCAGGGTGTTTCAGTAGGTGCCGGCCGCTGGATGGCTGCTTTCTGGTTTGCCTGGGGAGCATGGTCCCAGGGCCGCGCACTGGGCTGCTCGACCCACTCGCAATGATAAAGTAAAAGCCAGCAGATACGACTGTTTTACTTATACTCTTAGCATCTATGATTGGCCTCATCAAGTAAATAACACCCTGAAAGGGGTGCCTGTTAGCACCCCTCAATACCAGCGGCCCTGTGACCCGCCGACCTTGCGGGCAGCACGAGCCATGGCGGTGGGCTGCCGCTGTCCACATGCCGTGCGGGTGCGGCCTCCAATCCCGGGAATGGATGAAATTGACATGGGTCAATACAAAGCGAACAGCACTGCGAACAGAAAATTATAGCTGGATTAACGTAACTCCCAAGCACCTGCTCTCGATCGTTAGGCTGAGAGCAGGTCCACGAGATCGCCAGTCGGCATGGTCAGGGCTCGGAGGTTGTTGATGCCGTGCTTTCGAGTGGTGGAGATGACCGAGCGCATGGTGGCGAAGATCTCCGCGCCGACCAGGGTTCGGAAGCCGCCGGAAATCTTCATTCTCAGCTTCATCGTGCGGATGTCCCGCTCGGCCTGGTTATTGGTGAACGGCACGTCGAAATCCGCGATGAAGCGCAGTACGTCGTCTTTGCAGTCGCGCAGGCGGAGCAGCAGATTAT